>OIWQ01000450.1_pt1 | contig 54169 bp, 54 predicted proteins | sample 1587571 | NCBI WGS metagenome assembly OIWQ01 (sample SAMEA3888910, study PRJEB22519) | human gut metagenome | biome: human gut; feature: human-associated habitat; material: faeces | place: Denmark | collected 2010
TTGACTGGCACGCGGACGTTCTGCAGGTGCATTTCGGCGTTGCTCAACCGTGGCTGCAGTCCCGGAAACTCGTTGAGCTTCTTTATGGTGATACCGGTAAGGAAGCGTGGAATGACGCACGCAAATACATTGCTGACTCAATGCGTGCTGAACCCCATATGCCATGAGTCTGCTTTTTTTACCCAACATCTGGCGGTCCGGGGGCCGCCGGTGATCCACATAAGGAGAGACGTTTGAACTTACACCTGACCGAATCCTCAGCCCATCCGGGAATGCTGGCTACAGCGGAATCAGAGCGCGAATACTGGCTGAGCCGGCAGAAAGCAGCGGTTAAAGCACCCTCAGAAATCGACGTTCACACGTTCCATGACGCGCTGGGCCTGATGTATCCGCTCAACTGGTCAACAAGTGAGAACGGCGAGTGGGAAACGTTCATGCTGCAGGAGATGGTCTGCGGTGACGTGACAGAGATATATGCCCGCTACGGAGCCAGATATTTCCGGCTGTGGGATGTGTGCAACCTGAGCCATGCGCAGATCACAACGCGCATTAAGGAGGAATTTAACCTGTTCCGGAAATGAAAAAAGCAGGGAAAACCCTGCTTTGCCCATGCCGTAAAAGTCGCTGTAACGATTTTTACGGCTGTTCAAATTAACTAAGAGGTACATATGAACCTATCTATTCTTTCACCTTCTACTGAGGCTGTAAAGCCCCGCCGTCATCAGCGCAACCTGCGTGATGATATCGCCGCACAGGAGATTGACCCGGTGCTGAAGGCTTTCGGACGGCATATTGCCCGGAGCGTTCGCAAGGGGCGTGGTGTCCATATCCCCGCGATGAACAACACCGCCTTCGGGCAGGTGCTCCGCACGCTTGAACTCAAACGCGCATGTAACTGACAAGGTGAGCCGCTCCTTCGGGAGCGGCAACAGCGGAGATAATGCTATGTCACAGATGAATTTTGCCGATGTGTTCAATCTGGCCAGAGAAACCGCGGATAACAGCCCTGTTATTCAGGCAGGGCAGCAGATCGCGGAACAGGTGCCTGCGGTTGATCGTATGATGAGCGCGCAGTACAGCCTGGGCCGTTTCATCAGCGTATTTAAGGATACGGGCCGCCATCTGGGGCGCTGGGAAGTGTTCAGTGATTTTCTGTCACTCGCCGCCAGTGAGCTGGATATGGCCCGGATAAGAACGCCGGAGAGCATGGAGCACTGCCGGAAAATCTGCGCCCGGTACGAGGCCGCCGACATCGCGAACATGCAGGAAATGTTCTGCCTGATGGTGTGTGCGCTGGAGGCGAAATTTCATGATTTCCTCGGCGCGATTTTTATGGAGCTTGATCTGGGCGATAACTTTCGCGGGCAGTATTTTACGCCGTATTCGGTGCAGTGTCTGATGGCGCGAATGCTGATGCCAGGCGTCAGAGACACTATCCGCCGGGAAGGCATTGCCACCGTCAGCGATCCGGCGTGTGGGGCCGCAGGGATGCTGATCGCCTGTGCAGAGTGCCTGCTTGAAGCGGATATTAACCCCTCCATGCACATGTTCGGCAGCTGCATTGACATCGATCCGGTGGCAGCAGATATGGCCTTCATCCAGCTGTCACTGCTGGGGATAGCCGCGGAAGTGGTGACGGGCAACACGCTCACGATGCAGATCCGGCGGGTAAGGTATACCCCGGTTTTCTACCTCAATGACTTTGAAAAACGACTGACAGATCTGCGCCGGTTCAGGGCTATGCGGGACTTTATGCGCGGAATACAGGAGGCCGCGTAAATAACCGGAAGGGCAGGGGATAACCTGCCCTACAGCGCTGAAGGGCCGCAGCGCCTGTGGCGCTGAATAATACCGGCTGCGCTACGCGCCGCCCGTATTACTCCGGCGCGGTAGTATCTCATCAATATTCTTTATTCATCCCTGTTACATCGCTTCCGATATTCTGCTGTGTATCTCTTCCGCTATTTATTTCTGATGAAAGATTAAATAAATACTGACCCGGGCGTCGTCCCTGTCGGGACACGGCTGTCGTGAACAGAGCCAGCAAGCTGTCTCTGCCCTTTCGGGCTTCCATCCTGACGCAAATTCAAAATCTCGCTTGCTGCATCCTTATCAGGATGCGCCGCTCTCACCGTGGCGATAAATACCCGCCACTCCAGGGCCTGAACGTGAATCCGATAAACACCGGATTGACGTTCAGGGTTGTGCGCATTCTCACTCCTGCTCGATATCGCCCGACTTCATCTTTCGCGGAGGGCTGCTTTTAGCATCAGCCGTGGCGAAAATAAAGGGGTATATGAACGCCAGGCGCCCCTTTATTTTCTCCCCGTCGGCTGCAAATTGCCCTTCGCCGCTCAGTGATGAAGTCGAACGTTTTAATAAACCGCGAAGGAGAAAATCAGTATGCGCACAATGAAAGTCAACACCGCCACTCGTGAATCAGACGAACAGTTTAAAACAGACAAATATCTGCGCTGTGCCGTCACCAATGGTAAAGCTCGCCTGGATTTTATCCCGGACCTCTTTTTTACGCCGTTAGCCGATAATATGGCCGCGAGCTGGTTACGCCAGCATTCTGAATACGACGGCGGTTCCTGGTCTTACTGGGTTATTCCACAGGGTGTTGGCGGGAATATTGCACCCAACAGCATCCAGTTCATTACCACGCAGACCGGATATATCGCACCAGAAGGTGAGCAGCGTTACAGGATGTGCATCCCGGGAAATTATTTCGAAGGTGAGGTCAGCGCCGATGCAGCAGGCATTATTGCCACGCTGATGATTATGAACAGGCTGTCCTGGCACGTGGCTGAAATGGGGCCGCAATATGACCAGATCTGCAGGCGTCTGGTTTCACGGCAGGATGCACTGAAGGATTATATCAGCATTATTCAGCATCCCGAACGGCATTTAATATGGCGGGCAATTGATTAATCACTTCCCTGTTCTGAAGACCTCATGAATGAGGTCTTCAGTTTTTTGTTAAAGATGACTGGCCGGCATTTTTATTTCTCTTGATAGCCAGGTAGATGGCCTCAATCTTCCTGGCGTACTCCAGTCGTCGTATGGCCTGACTGTCCGTTCTCCGGAACCCGGCGTTGTAGGCGCCGACTGCCTCCCAGCTTACTCCCCATTTTTTAAAAGCCAGTGCCAGATAATAAGCACCGGTGTAAATATTCAGACAGGCATCAGTCAGAAGGTGTCCCAGTTTAATACCGTACTGCGACAGTTCACCCTGGTGTTGCGAGTCGATCTGCATCAGTCCGGCACCGTAGCCAGATCCTGGATTTTTCCCGATGGCATTCACCTTCCATTTAGACTCCTGCCATGAAATAGCCCGCAGTAGATCGGGATCTATTCGATAGTCCCGTCCTGCCATATCAAAACAATCCGCAGACCAGGCAGGTGTGGAAATTAAAAGCAGGGTAGCTAATACCAGTTGTTTTCTCAAAAGACTCCCTCCGGGTCGGTTCCTGCAAATACGTTAACCCAGACCAGAACCAGACTCAACAGATATGCACTCCTCACCACAAAATCACCACACCCCACGCAAAATTAAAATTTTGCAGATTTATTATTTAAACCATAGAGTTATGGTCAACTAAATTACACTATCTTTCATTATGTAATATAAATATGAATCGCAGATGAATCGCTAACGATTCACTTATAAATCGTGGGTGAATCAGTAACGAATCAACCTTATGAAATCTAGCTTTATTGGCGAATTGACTCTAGATTCAATTCGTGGTGTGATTCGCCTTATGAATCGAGTTTCAAGGCGGTGAATCTAGATTCGAATCGCGAATTGAATCGTTGGTGAATCGTCTGAATCGGTTGGCTGTAAATAGTATCAAGATTTCTTTTTATATTAAGGGATGGATATGGCAAAGATACAGGCATATGTTAGCGATGAAGTTGCTGAAAAAATTAATGCCATTGTGGAGAAACGGAAAGCTGAGGGCGCCAGGGAGAAAGATGTTAGTTTTTCCAGTGTGTCTACGATGCTTGTCGAGTTAGGCTTGAGGGTTTATGAAGCGCAAATGGAAAGGAAAGAAAGCGGCTTTAATCAGATGGCTTTCAATAAGGTTTTGCTTGAAACAGTTTTGAAGACACAATTTGCAACCAACAAAATTTTGGGAATTTCTTGTTTGAGTCCACATATCTCTGGCAACCAAAAATTTGAGTGGAGATTTATGATTGATACCATTCTGGAAGACACTAAAGAAGTGGTCGATACATTCTTTCCAGAATCAGAAGATGGTGAAGAAGAGTAAACTACACAGCATTCAGTTATAAAGATTATTAAACTAAAATATAAAAAATAAAAGCGGAATGATCTGCGTATTTTTAGTGACAGGGAAGTGGGTTACATTTATCATAGTTTGAGAGGCTCAGGTCTCACAAAATTTGAGAATCGCTGATGTGAAGGGTTGGCCCCCTTCACATCAGCTGCCCATAGAATCCTGTTGAGGAGGCTCCTATGTGTTCGATGGATCGTATTGAAAACACCAACTGTAGTCAATTGGATTTCTTTCGTGAAATGCAATTAACTGTCAACCTTTCTAGCCATCCTGCTTGTATAAGGCTCCGTGATGGATCCTTTTCCCATTTCAATCATTCTTTCGCTACAACTTTTCTGCACAATATTAACGTTAACATATGGTTTAACCGTCTGGAAATCTCCTCTTCTTTACGTCTGTCAGCTCTTGACGCCGAAGTTTACTCAGGCGATCGAAAAATGCTTATTGAGGAAAATTTGCCCATTAATGGGAACCGATGGGATTTTATAATAGAACGGATGTCATTTGATGGAACGGAGTTCACTCTGTGGAAGTTCTGTCATCTTCAACGAGGCGGTTTTTTACTGTCTCCTGTTCGTTCTGGTTTTATAAAAAAACTCAACGAATTAAAAAATGCACTCGGTTTTTTAACTGATGTTCAGATTGAGACTCTGGATCTATATTCTTTTGGTGCCTCCCACAATCAGATTTCAGAGGTTTTAAATATAGCGGTTGGAACATCGAAGAACAGAGTTAATCGTATTCTTGCAGCTTTACCAATCCGCACGAGAGAAGAGGTTTTTTATTTTTTATTCGCCAGTGGAATGGCCTTTTCATTCTGTAAGGTTGTTACAGAATTAATTGGAAGTCGCGTTAATAAATTGTTAACTAAATAGTGACCTTTTGTCTATTGTGTTAAGGGGTTTTATTTGTGAGACTACTCCTATTGAAAAGTAGAGTGGAGGTGCAAGTGAGGCGAATGACTACTCGTCCGGCATTAGGTCCATGCGTAAGTTTTAAACTTGATGAAGATACGCATCTGAAATTGGTAAACGCCAAAGAGAGAAGCGGACGTAGTAAGGCTGGGGAGGTTGTGCTTAGGGTTAAGGATCACCTTTTACGCTATCCAGATTTTTATCCAACTGTAACTTATAAGAGTGTGAGTTTTGGTCCTGTTGTTATGGCCCGCTTTGATGAGGATACAAACAAAAAACTGATTGCAGCTAAAAATAAAAGTAACAGAAGCAAGTCGCATGAAGTTTATCTTCGTCTCAAAGCGCATCTGTTCGAATTTCCTGATTTTTATAGCTCTGAAGTCGAAGTGATAAGGAGGTCTGTATCTGAAACATAAGTAGTCCCGAAGGTATTACCATTTCAACATTATCTATTTAAAAGGAAATAAATATGAATGCTGTATTAAGTGTTCAGGGCTCTGCTGTCCCTGAAAAAACCAAACCATCTTTTATGTCCCGCGTTTTCAATAAAAAGAAAGCCCTGAAAGCCGCTAAAGTTGCGCTGCCGGTTGCTGCTGTGGCGGCGTTCTTCCCGGATGCTGCGATGGCCACCACCACGGCAACCGACCTGATGAAGTCCGGGGATGCGACCGTTAAAGGCACGTTTGGTAAGCAGTCCAGCGTCGTCAAATGGGTGGTTCTGGCAGAAGTTGTCGCCGGCGGCATCATGTACATGATGACCAAAAACGTGAAGTTCCTGTTTGGCTTCGCGATTATTTCCACCTTTATCACCATCGGTATGTCGGTCGCCGGTTACTGACAGGAAGCACGTGATGACGGGAGACGAATTAAAGCGATACCGTTTCCCGGAAACACTGACTAACCAGTCCCGCTGGTTTGGCTTATATCTCGATGAACTTATCCCGGCCGTGATTTGTCTCGGCTGGGGTTTCTGGACCAGCAAGTTCATTTTTGGTATGGCTGCAGCGGCACTGGTTTTCTGGGGTATCAAGAAACTGAAAAAAGGGCGGGGCAGTTCCTGGCTACGCGACCTGATTTACTGGTATCTGCCAACCTCCCTTCTTAAAGGTTTCTTTCATGATGTTCCGGACTCCTGTTTCCGGCAGTGGATTAAATAAATCAACGGGGAAATAACATATGGAACATGGTGCCAGACAAAATACCACCCGCGTTATCGCTGTGGGATTTATCAGTCTGGGGACACTCCTGACCCTCAGTCTTGCGACCAATATTATCCAGGGCATAAATAATTACCGTCTGCAGACGGAACAGAAAGTGGCGGTGACACCGATGTTATTCCGAGCCCCCTTTGCGGTGTCTCAGAACCAGGCTGACGCCTCTTATATTGAGCAGCTGGGCCTGTCCTTTGTTGCCCTGCGTCTGAATGTCACGCCGGAAACGGTTGATGCCCAGCATCAGCAGCTTCTCCGGTATGTATTACCCGCTGCGCAGAACAGCCTAAAGGTCCAGCTGGCTGAAGATGCGAAACGCATTAAAGACAATAACGTTAATGCCACCTTTTATATGACCTCGATCCGTGCGTGGCCGGCAGAGAACCGCGTGGATATCCGGGGTGAGCTGAAAACGTGGATTGGGGATTCCAAACCCTACAGTGAAATTAAAAGTTATGTCATTCAGTTCAGTCGTGTCGATGGTGTCAGCTGGCTGGCGCGTTTTGGAGAAATAAATAATGAAAAAAATTAACCCGTTATTTATTTCAGGCTGTCTGCTGTTGGTCGCCCCCGCGATGTCAGCGACCCTTAGCGGAACGCTGGCGCCGACAGTGGTTCCCCTGACCAATGGCGGTCAGGCAAATATTGCCGTGAGTAACACCGATCCGAATCTGTTCACAGTACCTGGAGATCGCATCACGGCGATAAACAGCCTGGACGGCGGTCTGACAAACCAGGAGCAGACCGACAGCGGCGGCGCCATTCTGGCGACCGTCAGTAAAAAACCATTCACCTTCATTGTGGAAACCGAACGCGGACTGAACTTCTCCATTCGTGCCGTGCCCCGTGCGGGCTCAGGCCGGACAATTCAGCTGGTCAGCGAGCTGGCAGGGACACCCGGTCCGGCAAAAGCCTGGGAGGAGTCGAACCCCTATGAATCGTTACTGGTTTCGCTGAATCGCGCCGTGCGCCAGGGCAGCGTACCCGATGAGTATCAGTCTGTCCCCGTCACTTCTGAAGTGCTGCAGGTGCCGGCTGGTCTGCGCGCCACTGCCGATCGGGTCTGGGTCGGTCATCACCTGAAAGTTGTCCGTTACAGTCTGGACAATGTCTCCCTGTCGGCCCGTATGGTTCGTGAAAGCGATTTCTGGCAGCCCGGAACACGTGCCGTCATGTTCAGTACCCCGGCAGGCCTGCTGACTGCCGGTGGTCGCATGCAGATCTGGGTCACGACGTCAGATGAAGGAGTGGAGCGCTGATGGCCAACTTCAACACGCTGATCAAACGTAAGCAATATATCTGGCTGGGACTCATTCTGGCGGGCGGCGCGGCAGCCGTCGGAGGCGGGCTGTATCTGTCAGATCTGAACATGAGCTCTGATGAGGAAGCCCCGGCTCAGGGCGAACCCGCACCGGATATGACCGGGGTGGTCGACAGCAGCTTCAACAGTAAGGTGGAGCAGCACGCGACAACAGAAATGCAGGCGACTGCCGCTGATCTCAACAAGCGTTTTGACTCCCTGCAGGGGGAAGTGGACCTACTGAGTAAGGCGCGAAGCGCTGACCAGATACGTATCGACAAACTCAGCAGTGACAATGAAGCCATGCAGAATCAGCTGAAGGCGCTGGGCGTGAAACCGGCTGTCTCTGGTGGCGAGCCCGCGCCGACTCCTCCGTCACCGCCACCCGGTCCGGAAGGGGAGCCGCAGCCAGCCAGTTATCCGCCGCAAACCGGCGCCGCGGTACCGCCTCCGACGGCATTCTATCCGGGGAATGGTATGACACCGCCGCCGCAGGTCAGCTACCAGTCTGTACCGGTACCAAACCAGATACAGCGTAAAACGTTCAGTTATGACAAAGGAAAGAAAGCGAAGTCATTGCCGTACATTCCGTCGGGGAGCTTTGCAAAAAGCATGCTTATCGAGGGGGCAGATGCCAACGCGTCTGTTACCGGGAATGAATCCACTGTACCGATGCAGCTGCGTATCACCGGTCGCGTGGAAATGCCAAACAGCAAAACCTATGACCTGACCGGCTGCTTTGTGGGGCTTGAAGCCTGGGGTGATGTATCGAGTGAGCGCGCCATTGTCCGTACCCGTAATATCAGCTGTATCAAAGGTGATAAAACCATCGATCAGCCCATTAACGGCCACGTTTCCTTTATGGGGAAAAACGGGGTTAAGGGAGAGGTGGTGATGCGTAACGGAAAAATCCTCGGCTGGGCATGGGGGGCCGGTTTTGTTGACGGGATTGGCCAGGGCATGGAACGCGCTTCACAGCCGGCAGTTGGCCTGGGGGCAACCGCATCTGTTGGCGCCGGTGATGTTCTGAAAATGGGTGTCGGCGGTGGTGCATCTAAAGCTGCGCAGACGCTGAGCGAGTACTACATCAAAAGGGCTGAGCAGTATCACCCGGTCATTCCGATTGGTGCCGGTAACGAAGTGACTGTCGTGTTCCAGGATGGATTTCAGCTGAAAACCATCGAAGAGCTGGAAGCGGAAAAGAACGGGCAAAAGCAGGCTCAGAATCAGGAGGCGGAGCCGGCACCGCAGGCTGATGCACATCATCAGTCAGGCGGCGGTATGAACGGATTCAATACTGACGAGATGCTGAAGAAGCTGGGCAAACTTGATCCGCGTGAGTTCTCTCCGGGCGCAGCGCCGCAGGGGGAAAATAATGGCTAAGTCTCTCATTACTGCTGTTCTGTCAGTACTGCGCTGGGCTCACTGGCTGGTTAAGTGTGCGGTGGTGTATCCGCTGGCCATGATGATGTTACTGGTTGTTCTGGTGTTCCGGACGGGACCGTACACGTTCGGCCAGACGCTGGTGAAAACCGTAGAGTCCGTGCAGCAGGAGGGATATGTCATTCAGGACTGCACGGGGCCGAAAGAACTCAATAGTGATGCGGTGAACGCACCACTGCCTCCGCTTTTACAGGAAGACTGCACCACCGTCATTACAGATGCAGCAGGGTATGCAGCCTATATCGACCAGAGCTATACGCATAATATTCTCTAGCTTTGGCTGCTGATGGCAGTGGTGTTTACCGGGATCGCTGTGGTTTTCCGTCGGACTCCTGTCCGCAGGGGGATCATACGGAAAAACGGTGTTGTCGTCGGAGAGTCTGTTTTGGGTTCTTCAGGGCTGATTCTAGCCCGATCTGATGTCAGCCAGATTAAGCGTGTTTACGATGAAATGAGTCCGGGTGAAGGGGATAAATTTGTTCGGACGATTAAGGAAAATACCCAAATCAGGATGAACCTGAAGAAATAACCGATAAATAGCGAGAAATATCATGAAGGAATTAATGCTGTTAATTCCTCTGGGCAGCGCTTTGCTCTTAACCGGGTGTGCGGGCACAGAGACCGAATTTCAATGTAATGCCACGACGTCGGATACCTGTATGACGATGGAACAGGCAAATGAAAAAGCTAAGCTGAAAGAGGAACGCAGTGACGCAAAGCCGGCTGCGGCCGGATTGCCACGACTGGCTGACGGAAATTTCAGAACGACGTCGCCAAACTCATATCCGCTGCCGCCACAGCCAGTAATTAATCCAGGGCGTAATACAGCGCCATCTGTGACGGTGAGTAATAAACCCGGGTTCCTGAATACGGTACCGGTCAATTATGATGACGTCCTGAGAACACGGACTGCTCCGGTATATATCAGGCCAGTTAGTCTTAGTACTTATACTTCTCCGGCGACAATTCCGGGTAATTATCCCCGACCATTAAGAAACGGGGAGGAGACAACGTCATTGTGGATAGCGCCGTATGTGGATGCAGATGATGTATATCACCAGCCGGCAACGGTTCTTTTTGTCGTAAAACCATCGGCGTGGGGACAACCTCGCCTTAATTGATTTACAGCGCCATTACTGGCGCTGCAGTAAGTTTTTCATTTCTGAATTAAAACGAGTGCCCTCTGCGTTGAAAGGGATGGGCGGTAGCGTGTGAAATGAACGTCGATAACGAAAAATGAAAGGATTTGAAAAATGACTGACTCAATGAAATATCTATGGCTGCTTTTGCGCGAGGATTCGTCATATATTTTTATGTTGATGCTGGTTATTGTCACTACCGTAGTAATGTCTTTCTTTTTGCAGAGGTTGTTTGTGTCCTGGTGGGGTAAGTCAATCATTCTGATAATGTGTATTGTCGTCGCGATTACAGAAGTTTTTGGCTTTCTTGAGCCTGAGTCAACATACAAACAGATTCAAACCAGAAAACAGGATGTCATCTATACGCTGAAAAACTGCAGAATCTCCGCATTTGAAGCGCAGCAGGCAGGGTTTCTGGCTAAAGCAAAAGATGCCTGGTCTTGCCCGGATGGCGTAACACGGTATATGGATGTGAGATACAGAGATAAGGCAGAGATTAATAAACTCAGTACGGAGGGTAAGTAACGTTATGGATGAATTATTCAAATGGCTGCTTGCTCTGGCTTCTTTATTTTTAGTATATCTCTTTCTCTTTACTTCCAGTAATGACCCTGTACCAGAGGCGCTCGCGCACCACTGGACTCATGACTGCCGGTTGCTTGAGACTAATATTGATAAAGGGTTTTTCTCTCCTGCGCAAAATCGACTTCAGTGTGGTGATGTTATTGAAAATGTCAGCAAGGCTGATTATGACAGAGCGATAAGTGGCGATAAGCAAACAACTCTCGCAGAGACAATGAAAGAAATATTCATTCGTTAATATATAAACAGAGGCAATAAAGTATGCATGCCTTTATTTTTCTGGTGCTGATGACGCCGAGTAGTGGCGGTGGGATTTGGGATATTACTCCCATGCCTAATACAGATGTCTGCATAAAAATGCTACGGGTACTCGAAGCACGTGGAGGCAGAGGTTACGGAAGTAATACAGGAGAGTGCATTGAAATTAAAACACGCGAGCCTTTGAACAGCGTGATGGAAACATTGAGTGAGGGTGGGTAAATGGCTGAATCTCTGTTAAGTTTTGATAGTGATGGTTATGTACGACTGTTTTTTGCAATGGCAATCATTATCTGTGGTTACGGCTATGTAATTATGGGTGTTTTTATAAGAGATGCGCTTGCCTATATTTTAATGTTGTTTGGGCTTACAGGTCTCAGTGCTTTATTTTCTTTCATGGTGTTCATGGATAAAAACATGTGGGCCGGTTCTCCTGATTTGACGCTGTCAGTAATAACGGGATTTTTTACAGCCACAGTGATCTTTTATATGTTTTATGTCTTGATTTATTCCTTTGATCAGATGGGGGCAGGTGAATAGTAAGACCGATGGTCAGTATTAACAATCTCACGTTATTTGAAAGTATGCAGCATAAGGAATAAGAAAGTGAAAGCGTACTATATACTTGGACATAACGTTGCATGGCTTAACGGTATATGCCTGATTCTTTTTTGTTATTGGTGTGGTCGGTGCGCTGGCAATGGTTGCCATCCCTGAAAAATTCAATCTTAGAGTTAACTGAGGTGATACATTCATATACTGTGCACTTATAGCGGTGGTTGGGTTTTGCGGGATGTTCGTTATCTCCATTCACTCATTTTCGATGGATGAACTTGAAGCAGGTAGACACTGGAAAAACGACTGCAAGACACTTGAAGTAAACATACCGACAGGCGCTTTTACCAGCCCTGTTAATAAACTGGACTGTGATGGCATCATCATTAATGTGCCAGGTGAGCGGTATTATGCGTATATCCATCAGTGGGAATTATACCAAGCGAATAAAAAATGAAAGTAAACGTCGCGAGCGCGGTTAAAAACATTGTTAACTGGGCCTTTCCACTCTTTTTTTTGGGGTGGTCTGCTGTATCTTGTTTACGATGATTACAGAGATAACGGTACAGCGACTGAAGAACAGTTATTAATGATTTCTCATGCAATACCCTGTGCCGGTGAGGATTTTCGAACGGCACTCCGTAATAGCCCGGGACCATTAACCCTTCGCGATGCGAAGAAAATTGCCGCTAAATGTAACGAGAAATATAAACAACTTAACGCACTGAACGCTATAAGCAAATAATCAGAGGATGGATATGATGCTGTTTTTTAGAAAGTATGGATTTTTGTTTATCCCTCCAGTCTACTGGCTCATCTATCTGGGAGCTAGGCTGACTTACAATGGACTGGCAGGAGAGTATTCTCCTGATTTCTTTCAGGGTATTCGACATGAAGGCATCTATATTATCTGTAGTTTGTGTATCTTTTATTTTTTCTGCTTAGAGGTGGAAGTTAGTGATGGGGAGTTCTCAGCGAACATTCTGTTCCTGATTGTTTTCTTTCATGTGGTTTTATTATTTATCACTCTGCTTATTTGTTTGTGGCAAGGGGCGATGTTGTTGGATGCGATCTTTATGGGTCAGATTATTGCCTCCATGTGTTTATTGTTTTTCATTCCTGTGCTTTCCATTATAAGAAGGAGTTTCTAGTGCGGCTATGAATATTCTTCTTGCCATTTATTACCCTTGTTGTTTTGAAATGCTTTTAAAGGAACGACCGCATGAGTAATAACATCATTGATACCGTCACCCAGGCTGTGAATTCACTCGTATCAGCACTGAAGCTGCCCGACGAATCCGCTAAAGCCAATGACACGCTGGGCAGCATGAATTTCCCCCAGTTCAGCCGTATTCTGCCCTATAAGGATTATGATTCCGCGACCGGTCTGTTTATTAATAACAAAACCGTCGGTTTTATGTTTGAGGCGCGTCCTTTACCCGGTGCGGATAAAAGTATCGTCGCCACACTGGAGCATTTACTGCGCAGCAAACTTCCCCGGGGCGTCCCGGTCAGTTTTCATCTGGTCTCCAGCAAACTGGTCGGCAATGATATCGACTATGGTCTGCGTGAATTCCGCTGGAGTGGTAAACAGGCTAAGAAGTTTAACGCCATTACCCAGGCCTACTACCTCCGGGCAGCGGAGACGAAGTTCCCCCTGCCTCCTGATCTGGATTTGCCCCTCACGCTGCGTAACTACCGCGTGTACATCTCCTGCTGCGTACCCAGGAAGAAGAACTCCACCACGCAAATTGTCGAGATGGAGAACCAGATAAAAATCCTGCGGGCGTCACTGGGCGGTGCCTATATTCCGACGCGTATCCTTGATGCGTCCGGGCTGGTCGAACTGATGCGTGAGCTGATAAACCCGGACCCGCACGAAATGTACCGCGTACCGTATAAGCTGGACCCCTATCAGGATCTGAACTATCAGTGTGTCGATGACAGCTTTGATATGCAGGTCACCGCTGGTCATCTGAAAATTGGCCGCCTGGGGCGCGACGGGAAAGAGTGCGTGACCCGGGTGACGAGCTACCATCTGGAGAGTGATCCGGAAATGGCCTTCCTCTGGACCGCTGCGGACAACTACGCCAACCTGCTTAACCCGGAGCTCTCCATTTCCTGCCCCTTTGTCATCACGCTGACGCTGATGGTGGAGGACCAGGTGAAGACCCAGAACGAAGCCAACCTGAAGTTCATGGACGTGGAGAAGAAAAGCAAAACCTCCTACGCGAAGTACTTTCCGAACGTGATAAAGGAAATGCAGGAGTGGGGCGATATCCGCCAGCGACTGTCGACCAACCAGACCTCCCTGGTGTCCTATTTCTTTAATATCACCACGTACACCGCAGACAGCACAGAGGCCTCTCTCGCCGCTGAACAGCAGGTGCTCAACAGCTACCGTAAAGGCGGTTTCCAGCTTATCCCGGCCCGCTACCATCACCTGCGTAACTTTCTGGCCATGATGCCGTTCAAGTGTGGTGAGGGTCTGTTTAAAGAGCTGCAGGCGGCAGGCGTGGTTAAGCGGGCGGAGACGTTCCAGGTGGCTAACCTCCTGCCGATCGTCGCTGACAGCCCGCTGGCGCCGGCGGGACTCCTGGCGCCCACCTACCGAAACCAGCTGGCGTTCATCGACCTGTTCTACGAGGGAATGAACAATACCAATTTCAACATGGCGGTCTGCGGGACGTCCGGGGCGGGTAAAACCGGTCTGATTCAGCCCCTCATTCGCAGTGTGCTCGACTCCGGCGGGTTTGCCTGGGTGTTCGATATGGGCGATGGCTATAAGTCCCTGTGTGAAAACATGGGGGGCGTATATCTCGATGGCGATACCCTCAAGTTTAACCCATTCGCCAACGTGCTGGATGATGCTCACTTCGACATGTCAGCAGAACGTATACGCGATCAGATGTCGGTGATGGCCAGTCCGAACGGCAACCTCGATGAAGTCCATGAAGGCCTACTTCTGCAGGCAGTTCAGGCGGCCTGGTTAAGCAAACGTAATCAGGCACGCGTTGATGACGTAGTGCAGTTTTTACAGGACGCGAAGGACAGCGATGAATATGCTGATTCCCCGACAATCCGGGGCCGTCTGGACGAGATGATAATCCTGCTCGATCAGTACACGGTGAATGGGATCTACGGGGACTATTTCAACTCAGATAAACCAACACTCCACGATGATGCCCGGATGGTGGTACTGGAACTCGGTGGCCTGGAGTCGAGGCCCTCTCTGCTTATCGCTGTGATGTTTTCATTGATTATTTACATCGAGAACAGGATGTATCAGTCACCGCGTGGCCTGAAAAAACTGAACGTCATCGATGAAGGATGGAAGCTCCTTGATTTCAAGAATGAAAAAGTGGGGCAGTTTATCGAGAAAGGCTACCGTACCGCGCGTCGACATACCGGCGCATACATCACCATCACGCAGAACATCGTCGACTTCGACTCCCCGACCGCCTCCAGCGCCGCACGTGCAGCGTGGGGGAACTCATCGTACAAGGCCATTCTGAAGCAGTCAGCGAAGGAATTTGCCAAGTATAACCAGCTGTACCCGGATCAGTTCAGCAAGCTGGAGAAAGACATGATTAACGGCTTCGGTTCGGCCAAAGAGCAGTGGTTCTCCTCTTTTATGCTGCAGGTGGAAGCGAACTGCTCCTGGCACCGCCTGTTCGTCGACCCGCTCAGCCGGGCGATGTACTCCTCCAAAGGCCCGGATTTTGAGTACATGCAAGCACGCCGGCAGGAGGGGGTCGATATCCACGATGCGGTATACGGACTGGCGTGCCGCAACTTTAAAGACGAAATGGCTGAGCTTGAATCCCGAATACCGGTGAATGACATGGAGGATAAACAGTGATGAAAAACAACACCGAACAACCGGTCAGTACGACCTCTCATACCTTTCGCCGGATATCTGTCATCGTTGCTCTCGTGCTTTTCGCCCTGGCAACCAGCGCGTTTCTCTCACGCGTGGTTCTGGAGTACTCCACGCCGCGAGTGGTGGCTTTTGATATGAAGAAGACGCTCGACAGCTTTATGGACAGTGTCAGTCAGAAGCAGCTGACAGAAGCGCAGTCAAAAGCGCTCTCTGACCGGTTTAACGACGCGCTGGAGAAGAGTCTGGCGGAGTATCAGCAGCAGCATCATGTGGTCATTCTGGTTTCACCTGCCGTGGTTCAGGGCGCGCCCGATGTGACCCGCAACATCCAGCACGACATTGCCCGCCGGATGAAAGGAGAACAGTAATGATACGACTGAAAGACTGTCTGCTCGCCGCCTGCCTGGTATCGCCGCTGACTCAGGCGGCTGATCTCGGTACCTGGGGGGATTTATGGCCCGTCCGGGAGCAGGACATGCTGCAGCTCATCACGCAGCGTCTGCAGTCACTGCAATCCTCTGGCCAGTGGGACCAGACGATGGATGCGTTTAAGCAGCGGGTTATCGAGAACAGTCAGCGCCCGGCACCGGTGGAGGGCATTAAGCGTGCGGAGAAATACGAGCAGCGCTGGTTTGATCCCAGCATCCGCCTGACCGAAGACCTGAAGGACAATGAGGGGCGGGTGTTTGCCCGCAAGGGCGATGTGGTGAACCCGCTTAAAACCGTACCGTTTGTCCAGACCCTGTACTTCATCAATGGAGACGATGCCGACCAGCTGGCCTGGATGAAGCGTCAGGTGCCGGAAACCCTGATGAGCAAAATTATCCTGGTGCGTGGCAGTATCCCGGACACCTCCGCAGCGCTGGACAGCCGGATCTATTTCGACCAGAACGGCGTACTGAGCAAGCGATTTGGCCTGACGGCGGTCCCGGCGCGGATCACGCCGGCGCCATCCGGTGAACGCCTGAATATTGAGACCTTCCCTGTAAAATAAGGATGTTTCTGTGAAAACCCTGACGCTTTTCCTGAGTGCCCTGATGTTGTGGGGGTACAGCCTCAGTGCGGCTGCTGATCCCTCCTGTGAGGGCCGGTTTGTTAACCCGATCACCGATGTGTGCTGGCGCTGCATCTTCCCCCTGTCGCTCGGCAGCGTGCAGGTTGGTAAAGGCGATCTGCCTGATACCAGCAATCCGGGTAGTCCCCTGCAGCTGTGTCCGGCGCCGCCACCGATTTTTGTTCGCCCCGGCCTGGCCATCGGGTACTGGGAGCCGATGGCCATGACGGACGTCAGCCGTTCGCCTGGCTGTATGGTCAATCTGGGGGGCTTCAGTATCAATCTCGGCAAGACCGGTATGGGGACCGCGAGAAAGGACGACAAGCAGGTGAACGGCGCTTTTTATCACGTTCACTGGTACAAGTACCCGCTGACCTACTGGCTGAACATCATCACCTCCGCAGGCTGTCTGGAAGGCGGAGACATGGATATAGCCTATCTGTCCGAGATTGACCCGACCTGGGTGGACAGCAGCCTCACCACCATTCTGAATCCGGAAGCCATCCTGTTTGCCAACCCCATCGCACAGGGGGCGTGCGCGGCTGACGCTATGGCCAGCGCGTTTCATATGCCACTCGATATTCTGTTCTGGTGTGCCGGCTCTCAGGGTTCGATGTACCCGTTTAGCGGCTGGGTAAGCAACGAGTCCAGTCCGCTGCAGTCCTCGTTACTTGTCAGCGAGCGCATGGCGTACAAGCTTCACCGGCAGGGACAAATTATGGAGAGCATCGGGAAGGACAAGGCGGTCTGCTATGAGTATCCGTCCCCGATCATCCCCAAAGAGCGCTGGCGCTATCAGATGGTGAACATGTACCCGGACAGCGGCCAATGCCATCCCGTGGGGCGCAGCGTGATGCGCTGGGAGGCCGGTAAAAATCCACCCAACACCCGTAAGAACTATGGCTATCTGATGTGGCGTAAACGCAATTGTGTCTTTCTCTGACAGGAGTCTCTCATGAAATTAATGAATCTGTTTATGGTCATGCTTTTGCTGACCGGACGAGCAGTGTTGGCTGAAACCTCCTCTGTTACAGACAGAGAATGGCTGAAGCAGCAGGAGAACCTCAGCGAACAGCTGCGCCAGCATCCGGATAAACAGCTGCAGCAGGAGCTTGAGGCGCAAATCAACCGTAATCCTCTGCCCAAATCAGACCGCCAGTTTATCGATAATCTGGTCAGCCAGCAGAAAGCGGCGAATCAGGAAAAGCCGGCAGAAGGGGCGCTGTACTTTGTCTCCTTCTCGATACCTGAAGAGGGGCTGAAGCGGATGCTGCACGAAACCCGGCAGTACGGCATTCCGGCGACACTGCGTGGGCTCGTCAATAACGACATGAAGACCACCACTGACGCGGTGCTGCAACTGGTGAAGGATGGCGTGACCGACGGAGTGCAGATCGACCCGACACTATATACGCAGTACAGCATCCGGAGTGTGCCGTCTCTGGTGGTACGGTGTCAGGCCGGGTATGACGTGGTACGCGGTAACATTCACGTCAAACAGGCGCTGGAGAAAGTCGCACAAACCGGTGACTGCGCACAGGTGGCCCGGCAGATGCTTGATGCGCCCTCGAATGCCGCCGGGAGCCAGCCATGAAAGATAAACCGTACTTCATGGCGTTACCGGAAATGGTGAGGGTGGAAATGAAGACGGTTATTTCCGTACTGACTGCGCATTTTTTTGTCCTGAGCGCCTTTATCTGGCTGGCATCCCCCGCCTGTGCTGACAGTAGAAGCGACTATAAAGCTGGTTCGGATTTTGCGAAACAGGTGCAGGGCAATGGTCTGAACTCACTGAAAAATTTCAGTGGTGAGCAAAACCTGCCGGGGTATACCGACAGCCCTGATCAGACAAAATACTATGGCGGCGTCACTGCCAGCGGAGACAGCTCTCTGAAAAGCGATTCAGCCCTGGAGTTCAGCCAGGGAGATACCGGCAAAGCGATTACTGAGTCGTTCACGAACCGGCCACCGGATCAGATATCTCAGGATGCGCCGTTTATTCAGGCCGCAAAGGATACAGAATCCCGCGCCGACAGCATTGTCGGCGATACCGGACAGTCCTGTACCGCCCAGGTTGTTAACCGCAGCGAATTCACAAATCATACCTGCGAACGTGATCTGCAGGTGGAAAATTTTTGTACACGGGAAGCGACCCTGAAGGATAACGCCACCACGCAGAAAGTTAACCGAACCTATCAGCAGGTGGTGACGCTGAATTATGCCCGGAGTACCCGGCAATGGAGTGGCAACCTGACGATCCCGACCAATGGTCGTCTGCTGAATGCCTCGGTGGATGGTGAGCCTCTGGTGATCCCCTGGATTGAAGAATGCGATTCCGAAGGGAAGGTGCGGGATAGCTGCAAGAGTGCAGTCAGTGAAAGCCTGACCCTCTTTGAACGAACGTTCCCCATTGATGTGATCAGCTGGCCACGTTCAGAATCGATGTGTTCAGGCGGTCAGAACACGCATTGTACGAAATATACCTATGACGGGAAGGGGAAGATTCATCAGTCGTTTGGTGTGGACAAAGCGGTTAATGCAGGCCAGAACTTTTCAGTAAGCAAAACATCACGGACCGTATCATCGGCCAGCCAGAAACCCGTACAGGTCACGGTCACCCTGGTGATGGAAGAAACCGAAACCGTCTACGCACCTGAAGTCGTCTGGGTTGAAAGCTGTCCGTTCAGTAAGGATGAAGGAAAAAAAACGGGCGAGGAATGTATCAGCCCGGGAGGAACGCGAACCATCACCCTCGGAGGCAGGGATTACTCGTTCACGGAAGCATGCTGGAAATATAAGGATACCTGGCTCACGCAACCGGCGGACAACGGCTCCTGTGAAAGCCTGATGAAAAATACGGCCTGTACTCTGTCATCCCGCCAGTGCGCCTTCTCCAGCGAGGAAGGCACGTGCCTGCATGAATATGCAACGTATTCCTGCGAAACCAGGACGAGTGGCAAGCAAATGATCTGCGGCGGTGATGTCTTCTGCCTTGATGGTGAATGTGACAAAGCCACGTCCGGGAAGAGCAACGACTTTGGGCAGGCGGTGTCTGAGTTGGCGGCACTGGCTACCGCGGGGAAGGACGTCGCGGCACTGAACGGGGTGGATGTCCGGGCCTTCACCGGAAAAGCGAAGTTCTGTAAGAAGTTTGCTGCCGGCTTCAGTAACTGCTGCAAAGACAGCGGCTGGGGCCAGGATGTGGGGCTGGCACGCTGCAGCAGCGAGGAAAAGGCGCTGGCCAAAGCGAAAAAAGACAAGCTGACGGTCAGTATCGGGGAATTCTGCTCTAAAAAGGTTCTGGGGATTTGCCTGGAGAAAAAAAGGAGCTATTGCCAGTTCGACTCAAAACTGGCGCAGATCGTTCAGCAGCAGGGAAGAAATGGTCAGTTGCATATCGGTTTTGGCGGCGCCAGCAGTCCTGACTGTCGGGGGATTACGGTTGAAGAGCTCCAGAGGATCGACTTTAACATGCTTGATTTCACCAATTTTATGGACGACCTGATGAAAAATCAAAAAATACCGGAAAACGATGTTCTCACCAATAAGACCAAGGAACGAATTAAGGAAATCATGAGTCAGCAATCCGCGCAATAAACCATGCTGACTAATAAAGAGACCGATAATCATGAAAATTAATTTTCACAAACAGCCTGCCATTGATTTTGTTCTGAGATTAACGCTGACAATAATCATTATTTCACCGGTGATTTATTTCTCCTGGGATGCCGTCAAAGCGACGTCGGGGAGTGATTATGTCGAGAGTGTGGTTTTTATTGTTGCGGTTGGTTTTTTCTGGTTCGTGAGCTATCTCTTTTTTAGTTCGCTTGCCGCGTTGTTACGGAAAAAGACGGAGGAAGAATGAAGACGGTGCGCAGGTTTAATAAGTTTAAAGATTGGTTCAGGTTAGCAGGGGTAATCCTTATTCCTGTTCTGTTGATAATTAACATGGCAACGTTATTAACGAGCGATGATGGGTTCGTGGTTGTTAGATCTTTATTGTTTATTTTTGTTCTCACGATTATAGCCAGACGATTAATGCCATAAAGACGGACGTCACCGCTTTAATCAGCAAAACAGACAGGAGTGTTCATGGAAGAGAAAAAAGCATACGGGCTGGTCATGGTGTTTGTCGGGGTGTTTGTCCTTATCCTGGTCAGCATAATGTCGTACAGCCTGTGGCGGGACAGGCAGGTTAACGCATTTATGACCACCAACCGGGCCTGGGGGATCCAGTGCGACACTGTTTCTCAGGCCGCGTGGGTGGTCAGGGACGGGGAGCGGGTGGACCTTCAGATAAATCATCTGCCTCTGTACTGCAGCGGTTACCGCTTTGAAGCCCGTGATGATGCAGGAAAGATACAGCGCCAGCTCGATAAATACAGTGTCTATCAGCATCTGTCACGCCAGTCGCAATAATTCATAAAAGGGTATTTGCCATGCGAACAATACATGCCGCCATGCTGGCGGGATGCCTTTGCTGCGCCCTGATGCCGGCTTTCGCCAAAGACGCGGGCTGGCAGTGGTACAACGAGAAACTTAAGCCCCGTGATGAGGAAAGGAAAGCCGCACCAGCGGCACCACCGCCGCAAATGGATATTCTGGAGAAACTCGCCACACTCCAGGCGGCCACCAAACGGTCGTTGTACGAAGCCATTCTGTATCCATCGTCTGAAAACTTCGTGAAGTATTTCCGGCTGCAGAACTACTGGACGCAGCAGGCAGGTTTGTTCTCGATGAGTGCGAAGAAAGCGATGCTGGAAAACCCCGAACTCGATTACAACCTGCAGCACAGCTACTACAACGGCACGGTAAAAAACCAGCTCGCTGCCGACTATGCCGAACAGCGACAGGCTATCTCTACCCTCGCACAGCACTACGGCGTGATGTTCTTCTACCGGGGCCGGGAAGCGATCGATGGCCAGCTGGTCCAGGTGATTAAAAATTTTCGCGAAACCTATGGCCTGAGCGTGATACCGGTGTCGGTTGACGGAGTGATTAACCCCATGCTGCCCGATAGCCGGACGGACCAGGGCCAGGCAGAGCAGCTTGGCGTGAAGTTTTTCCCCGCGATGATGCTGGTTAACCCGAAAAGTGGCCAGGTTAAGCCTCTCAGTTACGGCTTTATCAGTCAGGACGACCTGGCGAAACAGTTCCTCTATGTATCCAGCGACTTTAAACCGAATTTCTAAGGAGTGTGTCATGCGAAATATTCGTTTACCGGATTTAGATATCACCGGGATGTGGGTGCTGGCCGTGGGCGTGTTTTTCCACCTGATAGCCCGGCTTGTCAGAAAGCAGCCTGAGCTGGCCGTCCAGGTCGGGGAAATCTTCGGGCTGGGTATGGTGGTGTTTGGGGGATACCGCATTCTTAACGCCCTGATTGCTGAAGCCGAAAAAGAGGAGAAAGCCTGTGAAAAACAGCCTGAAGAACCTCGCTAAGACGCCGCTGGCGGCACTGGCTCTTTCCCTTGCTCTGGCCGGGATGGCACATGCGGGAACGCTCGATGAGGTGAAGTCGCTCTGGGATCCGCGGGGAATCTCCGGTACTGAAACGGCTTCCCCGCAGAGCGGCACTCCCCAGGCGGTGAGCGGGGCATCTCAGCCTCGCTGGTTACGACTCAGCAACGGAAAGCAGGTGGACCTGCGCGACTGGAAAGTGGTGCTGTTCATGCAGGGGCACTGTCCCTACTGTCATAAATTTGACCCGGTGCTGAAACAGCTGGCCGGACAGTATGGCTTCTCCGTGTTTTCTTACACCATTGACGGACAGGGTGATGATGCGTTTCCTGAAGCGCTGCCGGCGCCTCCTGACGTGATGCAGACCTTTTTCCCGAATATCCCGGTGGCCACCCCGACCACGTTTCTGGTGAACGTAAACACGCTGGCAGCGTACCCGATCCTGCAGGGCGCCACGGATGCGCAGGGCTTTATGGCCAGAGTGGATACGGTATTTCAGATGATGGAGAACCCGAATAATGGATAATCTCAACAAAATATATTCTTCGATACCCGTACTGGAAAGAAATAAACGCCTGAAGTTATCCCGGCAAAAGAGATTCGATGTTTATTATTGTCTCGCTTTTATGTTTGGTTTTGCCGGATTATTTCTGTGGTGGGGAAGCCATGCTTTTTTCAATGTGTTCACTGACCTGTTAACCCCGCCGGAAAAACTGGAGTCGGCAAATAACATCATCAATCAGTGGAATGTCCTGATGTATTTCGTTCCCTTTATTCTTTTCTCGCTTTCCATTGGTTGTCTGGCAACGGTTTTACTGGGGGTACTCATTGCCGAACTAGCCTTTTGGTTTGAATATGCCTTTGAAAAAATCTTCCAGAGATATTTAAACCGCAACCTTCGACGGAAAAATAAAATGAAAGAAGGAGAGCCTGATGTTCATCCGTAAACCATTATCGGTGCTTTGTGGGATGTTGCTAGGGGTGTCATTGACGGCGGCTGCAGATGTTAACGGTGACATGAATAACTTCTTTAATAAGCTGGGCTTTGCGTCCAATACCAGCCAGCCGCAGGTCTGGCAGGGACAGGCTGCGGGTTACGCCTCCGGCGGTTCGCTGTATGCCAGAACGCAGGTGAAAACGATCCAGCTGGTCAGCATGACGCTCCCTGATATTAATGCCGGCTGCGGAGGGATTGATGCCTATCTAGGGTCATTCAGCTATATCAACAGCGAGCAGCTGCAGAGGTTCGCAAAACAAATCATGAGCAACGCCGCGGGGTACTTTTTTGATCTCGCTTTGCAAACCACGGTACCGGAGATTAAAACCGCAAAGGACTTCCTTCAAAAGATGGCCACTGACATGAACAGCATGAACCTCAGTTCCTGCCAGGCTGCTCAGGGAATTGTGGGTGGCCTGTTTCCTCGTACCCAGGTCGCTCAACAAAAGGTCTGCCAGGACATTGCCGGTGAAAGCAATATCTTTTCGGACTGGGCCGCGTCGCGCCAGGGTTGTACGGTGGGCGGCAAGATGGACAGCGTCCAGGATAAGGCCAGCGATAAAGACAAAGAACGTGTGATGAAAAACATCAACATCATGTGGAATGCCTTATCGAAGAACCGGCTCTTCGACGGCAATAAGGAGCTGAAGGAATTCATCATGACGCTCACCGGTACGCTGATTTTCGGGGAGAACAGTGAAATCACGCCGCTGCCGGCACGCACCACTGACCAGGATCTGATTAGAGCCATGATGGAGGGCGGCACGGCTAAAATCTACCACTGCAATGATTCGGATAAGTGTCTTAAGGTCGTTGCTGATGCGACCGTGACCATCACTTCCAATAAAGCGCTAAAAAGCCAGATTTCCGCTTTGTTAAGCAGTATCCAGAATAAAGCGGTGGCTGATGAAAAACTGACGGATCAGGAGAAAGGGTTTATCTCCAGCACCACCATTCCGGTATTCAAATACCTGGTCGATCCGCAGATGCTCGGGGTGTCTAACTCACTTATTTACCAGCTGACGGACTATATCGGCTACGACATCCTGCTGCAGTACATTCAGGAACTTATCCAGCAGGCCCGGGCGATGATTTCAACCGGTAATTATCCCCAGTCGACAATGGATATGATCATGGAAAACCTCAATCAGGCGAGTGTCCAGATTGCCGCTTTTCAGTCCCGTGTTCAGGTTCAGCAGGACGCCTTGCTTGTGGTTGACAGACAAATGAGTTACATGCGCCAGCAGGTCTCTGCCCGCATGATGACCCGCTACCAGAATAACTATCATTTTGGGGGGAATCTGTAATGCTTGAGATATATGCCATTGCTGGCGGCGACTGGTTACGGGGCAACCTGAACGCGATTGCGGCGTTTATGGGGACCAGCACATGGTCGACTATAGAAAAGATGTGTATCGCCATCTCGGTACTCATTGTGGCGGGGAACTGGGTAAAAAAACACAACGTAATGGACCTTATTGGCTGGGTCTTTTCCCTCACCCTGGTCTCTATGCTGGTTGTCATTCGTACCCCTGTGCAGATCATCGATTACAGTAACGTTGCGCAGGTCTATGAAGTCGATAATGTGCCTATTGGTCTGGCGATTCCGGCGTCGCTGACAACACGGGCAGGAAACGCGCTTATCCAGAGTTATGAGATGGTCTTCGCTCTGCCGGACAGTGTCACGTACAGTAAAACGGGGATGTTATTTGGCAGTAATCTGGTCGCGAAAAGTACGGATTTTTTGTCACAAAATCCTCAGATTACGACGCTGTTTTCCGATTACGTACAAAACTGTGTGATGGGCGATATTTTCCTCAATCATAAGTACTCTTTTGAGGAATTACTGAATTCACCTGATCCGTATACCCTGATTTTTGCAAACCCGAGTCCACTGCGTGGCGTGTTTGACAAAAACAACCAGTTCCAGACATGCGAGGAGGCCTCACGGGATCTGAAATCGGCTCTCGTGCTGGATACTCAGACAGGCGGTAAAACCTGGAACTACTATGTTCGTCAGCTGTTTGGCGGCAAACCTAATCCCGATCTGCTTTTCAGCCAGATGATTGGCGACAGCTACAATTACTTCTACAGCTCGGGACAGAGCGCCGGGCAGATTATCCGCCAGAACGTCACGATGAACGCCCTGCGCAGTGGGATCCAGAGTTATGCGGCCCGCAGCGGGGACACCGCCAGTCTGGTCAATATGGCTAACACATCATCCCTTGAAAAGCAGCGGCTGGCACAGGCCACAATGGGGCACCAGGCGCTTCGCACACTTCCGCTGATGCAGACCGTTATCATGGGGATAATGATTGGGATGTTCCCGATCATGGTGATGGCCGCCATGTTTAATATGATGACTCTGCAGGTGCTAAAGGGGTATGTGTTTGCGCTTATCTGGCTGCAGACGTGGCCATTACTGTTCGCCATCCTGAACAGCGCAATGGCCTACTATGCGAAGCAAAATGGCGTCCCAGTCGTTCTCTCTGAGTTGTCGCAGGTTCAGCTCAAAAACTCGGATATTGCGACCACCGCGGGCTATATTGCCGTGATGATACCGCCTTTGTCGTGGGGGATCGTGAAGAGCATGGGAGCAGCCTTCTCCAGTGCCTACAGCCATTTTTCTTCATCGGGGCTCAGTGCAACATCGCAGGCTGCCTCCGGCGTGGTGGACGGCAATTACTCTTTCGCCAACATGCAGATGGAGAACGTCAGCGGCTACAGCTGGGGTACCAACAGTACAACCAGTTTCGGACAGATGTCACGGCAGCTGGCGAATGGGGGCATGAGCACGCAGACGAGGGATGGATCGATGGTCTGGGACAGTGGTGGTGCAATGTCAAAACTGCCGGTGGATATCAACGTCGGTCGTCAGATAGCCAGTGCGCAGCAACAGATGGCCCGTGAGGCTGATGTCCAGGCCGAAAGCGCGCTGCATGGCTATAACAGCAGCGTGACAAGTGCCTGGAATAGTCTGCAGCAATTTGGTACCAATAAAGGGAACAGCGCCTCAACAACGACCGGAGCTGATACTACCGAGTCTTCGCAGGACTCGATGGCCAGAAGCAAGATGTGGAATGCGGTTGTTGCTAATGCGAAAGCCAACAACATCAGTAATGAGGAGTCTTTCCAGCAGTTGATGGATGATTCAGCTAAAAGTACGCAGGGCGTTGATTTATACGGATCTGGTAAGTGGAGTTCAGGGGATCAGCTGTTTGGTAAGCTAGGTAAATGGGGAACTGGGTTATCTGCTGAGGCCGGAGTTAAAGGCAGTGCGGGTTGGACCCACAGCTCGGGTAACACAGATAATGTTGGCACTTCCGGTCGTGAATCGAATGACAGCCGACATGATACCAGTAGTCAGGCGGCCAAAGACTTTAAGGAAGCATCCGATTACTTTACCAGCCGCAAAACCACCACATCGGGCAACATTACCGATAATAATGCCAGCTCGCGTGTTGACCAGTTTGCCGCGTCACTCTCCAGTGCCAAAAACAGCTATGACCAGTATACAAGCAGCCGGACACGCAGCCATGAGTACAGTGAGATGGCGTCACGCACAGAGAGCATGACTGGCCAGATGAACGAAAACCTGACTCAGCAGTTTGCGAACTTTGTTCAGCATCGTGCTCCACAGGATGCAGAGGCCATTCTGACCAATACCAGTTCTCCTGAAATTGCGGCGCAGCGTGAAGCCCTGGCGCGTGAATTCGTCAAAGAGCAGGTAGAACCCAGGGTTGATGCTGCGTATCAACAGGGTCGTGAAAGCATTGGACAGAATATGGCTGGGGTGTCAGGTGGTGGTGACAATGGATCGGTAATGGCCGACTACCGACAAAATTCTGGTCGTATCGATGCTATGACGCAAGATGCGGGTATTAAGGATAATGTGGATCAGAAAGTTGGTGGGATGATTACAGAGAATAAACAACAGCAGCAGGAAACCCGCGAAAACATACAACGGCAAGGCGCAGAGGTGAAAAATGAGAAGACTGAAATGGAAAAGGACCATAAAACAAAAGCAAATGAGTTTAAAGGTGATTATAATGAAAGAAAGAGTAAGGTGAAATCTTTACCAGGAGCTGACTCGCCTACTGAGTTAGAGGCAAAAGCGGCGAAAATTCAAAAGGATTATCTTGATGGTAAAAGGTAAAAATGATGATTACGAACAAACTACTTATTGAGGAAGTGGAGGAGCTGAAAAATCTACTTTCACAAGGGAAGACTGAAATTCCATCTTTTTGGAAGTGCCTTTGGCCTGGCGTAGTGTTAGTTGCATGGAATATGCTTTGCGCTGTAATTAGTGTGGATGCTGTTTATTTGACCGGAAAGTATATATTTCATGTTTTGGTTTTTCCTGTCGGGGTCAGTATCATTATGCTCCTAGGTATTGCCAGTTCACGCTCTCTCTTTTTGTCAGTTCCCAAAAACTTTAGAGAAAAATCGAATATATATCGCTTTTTTTCTAAGAAGGTTTTGATTTATGCTGTTGTGTACATGGCAGTGATTATGTTATTAGCTATTTGTAATAGAGTGGTTTATGACACGCCATTTTCTTTTGCATTTATGGTTATTTTAACGTCTGTTTTTTTTGGTTTTGTCATGAATCTGGATTTTGGACGCTATCAGCTATCATTGCTCACCTCTGCAATAAACTCTTTCCGAGCGGAAAAGTTGGGGAGGTAATCATCCAGAAGCGACCTATCAATTATGGTGGTTTATTAACAGACTAAAAATTTCTTTTGGTTATTATTATCTGTCTAGGTTGTTATTGGTTTTTACATCTCGCTTAAAATTCGCATATAGTGAATGCGCATTCCGAAATCATAAGAGAATGTGTATTTACTCGTATTGATTATGTCACAAGGATTCAGGATGAAGCTTAATAAAGTCATGGCTGTGATGGTCGTCAGCTCTGCGCTGGTGTTATCTGGATGTAGTGCAATGGGAACCGCCATTAAAAAGAGAAATCTGGAAGTAAAAACCCAGATGAGCGAAACAATCTGGCTGGAACCTTCAAATAATAAGACGGTTTATCTGCAAATCAAAAATACCTCCGATAAGGATATGAGTGGCCTGCAGGCAAAAATTGCCAGCGCCGTCACTTCAAAGGGATATCAGGTCGTCAGTAACCCGGATACGGCGGGCTACTGGATCCAGGCGAACGTGCTTAAGGCCGATAAAATGGACCTTCGTGAGTCTCAGGGCTGGTTAAGCCGGGGTTATGAGGGCGCTGTGACTGGCGCCGCTTTAGGGGCAGGGATTACCGCTTACAACTCCAGTTCTGCAGGGGCGACTCTGGGTGTAGGACTTGCAGCCGGTCTGGTTGGTATGGCTGCTGACGCGATGGTGGAAGATGTGAACTACACCATGATCACCGATGTTCAGATCGCGGAAAGAACCAAAACTCAGGTTCAGACTGATAACGTGGCCGTATTACGTCAGGGAACATCCGGCGCAAAAGTGCAGACAAGTACTGAAACGGGTAATCAGCACAAATACCAGACTCGCGTCGTCTCTAACGCTAATAAAGTTAACCTCAAGTTCCCTGAAGCCCAGCCTGTTCTTGAAGACCAGCTGGCAAAATCGATCGCTAATATTCTGTAAGCTTTCTATTCCACGGCCCGGTCCCCGGGCCATACTGGCATCCCCTTTCTGGTGTGTCAGAATTAATTCGTCAAATAATCTATGAATTCCAGATCTGAACGGTGAACAGTTGCGCAATTTATTTGTGCATCTGTGAGGCGTTGCCGCCTTCGGCGGAATCTTTTCGTCTTTATTTGAATAGAGGTTATTTATGGCAATATCTGAACCTGTCATGTCTCTTGAAACACATAAACTGATGCCTGGCGATATTTATCCACACCCTGCTATGGGGGAGGCTTATTCCCTGCAACGCCGTGAGGTTTGTTTTCGCTGATTGATTTGTCCTTTCGACCCTAATAATTTACTGACGGATTAGTGCCATGAGTTTCAATGCCAAAGATATGACGCAGGGCGGTCAGATCGCCAATATGCGCTTTCGCATGTTTGGTCAGATTGCCAATATTATTTTCTACGTGCTGTTTATTTTATTCTGGGTGCTGTGCGGGCTGATGCTGATGTATAGGCTTAGCTGGCAAACCTTTGTGAACGGCTGCGTATACTGGTGGTGTACGACGCTGGGTCCGATGCGCGATATTATTCGTTCCCAGCCGGTATACACCATTCAGTATTACGGCCAGTCTCTGGAATATACCTCAGAACAAATCCTGGCCGATAAATATACTATCTGGTGCGGAGAGCAGCTGTGGACCGGTTTCGTCTTTGCTGCCGTGGTTTCTCTTGTCATCTGTATCGTGACGTTCTTCATCGCCAGCTGGGTGCTGGGCCGCCAGGGGAAACAGCAGAGTGAGGATGAGAATACCGGCGGGCGCCAGCTTTCCGATAAGCCCAAGGAAGTGGCCCGTCAGATGAAGCGTGATGGTATGGCCTCCGATATTAAAATTGGCGACCTGCCTATTCTTAAAAACTCCGAAATCCAGAACTTCTGCCTCCACGGTACCGTGGGTTCCGGTAAATCAGAAGTGATCCGCCGGCTACTGAACTACGTGCGTGCCCGGGGCGATATGGCCATCATTTACGATCGCTCCTGTGAGTTCGTCAAAAGCTATTACGACCCGTCACTGGATAAAATCCTCAACCCGCTGGACTCGCGCTGCGCGGCCTGGGATTTGTGGAAAGAGTGCCTGACGCTGCCGGACTTCGACAACATCTCCAACACCCTTATCCCGATGGGTACCAAAGAAGACCCGTTCTGGCAGGGTTCCGGTCGCACTATCTTTGCCGAAGGCGCGTACCTGATGCGTGAAGACAAGGATCGCAGCTACGAGAAACTGGTCGATACCATGCTGTCCATTAAAATCGACAAGCTGCGCGCCTATCTGCAGAACACGCCGGCAGCGAACCTGGTTGAAGAGAAAATTGAGAAAACGGCCATCTCCATTCGTGCCGTGCTGACCAACTACGTCAAGGCTATTCGCTACCTGCAGGGCATTGAGAAGAACGGCGAGCCATTCACTATCCGGGACTGGATGCGGGGTGTCCGTGAGGACCGACCCAATGGCTGGTTGTTTATCTCCTCCAACGCTGACACCCATGCCTCCCTGAAGCCGATTATCTCAATGTGGCTGTCGATTGCTATCCGCGGCCTGCTGGCGATGGGGGAGAACCGTAACCGGCGTGTTTGGATTTTCGCTGACGAGCTCCCCACGCTGCACAAGCTGCCGGACCTGGTCGAAATCCTCCCGGAGGCGCGTAAATTTGGTGGTTGTTATGTGTTCGGTATTCAGTCCTATGCCCAGCTGGAAGACATCTATGGCGTTAAGCCTGCCGCCACGCTCTTTGACGTAATGAACACCCGGGCCTTCTTCCGTTCACCCAGCAGGGAGATCGCGGAGTTTGCTGCCGGTGAAATTGGCGAAAAGGAAATCCTCAAGGCCAGCGAGCAGTACTCCTACGGTGCTGACCCGGTGCGTGATGGTGTATCGACCGGGAAAGAAAAAGAGCGGGAAACCCTGGTCAGTTACTCCGATATTCAGACGCTGCCGGACCTGTCCTGTTACGTCACGCTGCCCGGACCGTATCCGGCCGTGAAGCTGGCCCTCAAATACAAGCCGCGTCCGAAAATTACCGAGGGATTTATTCCGCGCCGACTCGATACGCGTGTAGACGCCCGGCTCAGTGCGCTGCTTGAAGAGCGGGAAGCTGAAGGGAGTCTTGCCAGGGCACTTTTCACGCCGGATGCGCCGGCATCGGGGCCGGCTGATACAGACAGTCACGCCGGAGAACAGCCTGAGCCGGTCAGTCAGCCTGCGCCAGCAGACATGACAGTATCTCCGGCACCGGTAAAAGCGCCGCCGACAACGAAGATGCCGGCAGCGGAACCTTCCGTCAGAGCAACGGAGCCGCCCGTCCTGCGGGTCACGACCGTACCGTTGATCAAACCAAAAGCAGCCGCAGCGGCCGCTGCTGCCTCAACAGCGTCCTCTGCCGGTATCCCTGCAGCAGCTGCAGGCGGGACAGAACAGGAGCTGGCGCAGCAGTCCGCAGAGCAGGGGCAGGACATGCTGCCGGCCGGCATGAACGAGGACGGTGTGATTGAAGACATGCAGGCGTATGACGCTTGGGCTGATGAGCAGACGCAGCGGGATATGCAGCGGCGTGAAGAGGTCAATATCAACCACAGCCACCGCCACGATGAGCAGGATGATGTCGAGATTGGGGGGAACTTCTGATGATGTCGATTGGCTCCGTTAAATCAGCGGGCAGTGCCGGTAATTACTATACGGATAAGGATAATTACTACGTTATCGGGAGTATGGACGAACGCTGGCAGGGTAAGGGGGCTGAGGCGCTGGGGATCGACGGGAAAGCCGTGGATAAGGCGCTGTTTACGGAACTGCTGAAAGGGAAGCTGCCGGATGGCAGCGACCTGACCCGGATACAGGACGGCGCCAACAGGCACCGGCCCGGTTATGACCTGACCTTCTCGGCCCCCAAAAGCGTGTCGGTCATGGCGATGCTGGGCGGCGATAAACGCCTTATCGATGCCCACAACCAGGCGGTAACCGAAGCGGTGCGGCAACTGGAGACGCTGGCCGCGACCCGTGTCATGACGGACGGTAAAAGCGAAACGGTGCTGACCGGAAATCTGATTGTGGCGAAATTCAACCACGACACGAACCGTAACCAGGAACCTCAGATACACACCCATGCCGTCGTCATTAACGCCACGCAGAACGGGGACAAATGGCAGTCTCTCGGCACAGATAAGATCGGTAAAACAGGTTTTATCGAGAACGTGTACGCGAACCAGATAGCGTTCGGGAAGCTTTACCGGGAGGCGTTCAAACCCCTGGTTGAGAAGCTTGGCTATGAGACGGAAGTCGTGGGCAAACACGGGATGTGGGAGATGAAAGGGGTCCCTGTGGAACCCTTCTCCACCCGGTCTCAGGAGGTCAGGGAGGCTGCAGGACCCGATGCCTCCCTGAAGTCACGGGATGTGGCCGCGCTCGATACCCGCAAGTCGAAAGAAGCCATCGATCCGGCAGAGAAGATGGTGGAGTGGATGAACACGCTGAAGGAGACCGGGTTTGACATCCGGGGGTACCGTGAGGCCGCCGATGCGCGAGCCGCAGAGCTGGCCCGTGCACCTGCCGCGCCGGTGAACACTGACGGTCCGGATATCACGGATGTGGTGACGAAAGCGATTGCCGGTCTCAGCGACCGCAAGGTGCAATTCACGTATGCCGACCTGCTGGCACGCACGGTCGGCCAGCTGGAGGCGAAGGACGGTGTGTTTGATCTGGCGAGAAAGGGCATCGATGCCGCCATTGAACGGGAGCAGCTTATCCCTCTCGATCGCGAGAAAGGCCTGTTCACCTCAAACATCCACGTTCTCGATGAACTCGCCGTCAAAGCCCTGAGTCAGGAGGTACAGCGCCAGAATCATGTCTCCGTCACGCCCGATGCGTCTGTGGTGCGCCAGGTCCCTTTCAGCGATGCCGTCAGCGTGCTGGCGCAGGATCGCCTGGTAATGGGTATTGTTTCCGGTCAGGGCGGTGCAACCGGCCAGCGGGAGCGGGTGGCCGAGTTAACCCTGATGGCCCGGGAGCAGGGGCGTGACGTCCATATCCTGGCGGCCGATAACCGCTCACGTGATTTTCTCGCCGGTGATGTGCGTCTGGCCGGGGAAACGGTGACCGGTAAATCCGCCCTGCAGGACGGGACGGCGTTTATTCCGGGCGGAACACTCATCGTGGATCAGGCGGAGAAGCTGAGCCTGAAGGAAACGATTTCCCTGCTCGATGGCGCGATGCGCCATAACGTGCAGGTCCTGCTCTCAGACAGCGGGAAGCGCAGCGGGACCGGCAGTGCGCTGACGGTGCTGAAGGACAGCGGCGTGAATACGTATCGCTGGCAGGGGGGCCAACAGACCACAGCCGACATCATCAGTGAACCGGATAAAGGAGCACGCTACAGCCGGCTGGCACAGGAGTTTGCCGTCAGCGTACGTGAAGGGCAGGAAAGCGTGGCCCAAATCAGCGGGACGCGTGAACAGAGCGTACTCAACGGCCTTATCCGTGACTCCCTCAGACAGGAGGGGGTGCTGGGTGAGAAAGACACGACCATTACAGCCCTGACGCCGGTGTGGCTGGACAGTAAAAGCCGGGGCGTGCGGGATTATTACCGGGAGGGGATGGTGATGGAACGCTGGGATCCGGAGAACCGGACGCACGATCGCTTTGTCATTGACCGGGTGACCGCGAGCAGCAATATGCTGACCCTGAAAGACCGGGATGGGGTCCGTCTGGATCTGAAGGTTTCCGCGGTCGACAGCCAGTGGACGCTGTTCCGGGCAGAGACACTGCCGGTGGCAGAGGGGGAACGTCTGGCGGTGCTCGGGAAGATACCGGACACACGCCTGAAGGGCGGGGAAAGCATCACGGTGATGAAAGTGGAGGAAGGGCAGCTGACGGTACAGCGGCCGGGGCAGAAAACCATGCAGACCCTGGCCGTGGGCGCGGGCGTGTTTGACGGTATTAAAATCGGCCACGGCTGGGTGGAAAGTCCCGGCAGGTCGGTTAGCGAGACGGCAACGGTCTTTGCGTCGGTGACGCAGCGTGAGCTGGATAACGCCACCCTCAACCAGCTGGCGCAGAGCGGAAGTCATCTCCGGCTGTACTCGGCGCAGGATGCGGCGCGTACGACGGAGAAGCTGTCGCGGCATACCGCGTTCAGCGTGGTCTCAGAGCAGCTGAAGTCCCGATCCGGCGAGACGGACCTGGATGCGGCCATTGCGCAGCAGAAGGCCGGGCTGCATACCCCGGCAGAACAGGCCATTCACCTGGCCATCCCGCTGCTTGAGAGCCAGGACCTGACCTTCTCCCGGCCCCAGCTGCTGGCGACGGCAATGGAAACCGGGGGCGGGAAGGTTTCGATGGCGGACATCGACACGACCATCCAGGCACAAATCAGGTCGGGGCAGTTGCTGAATGTACCGGTGGCGCACGGCTACGGCAGTGACCTGCTGATTTCCCGTCAGACCTGGGACGCCGAAAAAAGCATCCTGACCCACGTGCTGGAAGGTAAAGACGCGGTGGCCCCCCTGATGGACCGCGTGCCGGCCAGTCTGATGACGGACCTGACCGCCGGACAGCGGGCGGCGACCCGGATGATTCTGGAAAGCACGGACCGCTTCACGGTGGTTCAGGGGTATGCCGGGGTGGGGAAAACCACCCAGTTCCGGGCAGTCATGAGTGCCATCAGTCTGCTGCCGGAAGAGACCCGTCCGCGCGTCATCGGTCTGGCGCCGACGCATCGCGCGGTCGGGGAAATGCAGAGTGCTGGCGTGGATGCGCGCACGACGGCATCGTTCCTCCACGACACGCAGCTGCTGCAGCGCAATGACCAGACACCCGATTTCAGCAACACCCTGTTCCTGCTCGACGAGAGCTCAATGGTGGGGCTGGCCGATATGGCAAAAGCCCACTCCCTCATCGTCGCCGGCGGTGGACGGGCGGTGTCCAGTGGGGATAACGACCAGCTGCAGCCCATCGCGCCGGGCCAGCCGTTCAGGTTGATGCAGCAGCGCAGCGCCGCCGACGTTGCCATCATGAAAGAGATTGTACGCCAGATGCCTGAGCTGCGACCGGCGGTCTACAGCCTGATTGAGCGGGATGTGCACCGCGCCCTGACCACCATCGAGCAGGTCACGCCGGAGCAGGTGCCGAGAAAAGAAGGCGCATGGGCGCCGGGCAGTTCTGTGGTGGAATTCACGCCAAAGCAGGAAAAGGCGATAGAAAAGGCGCTGAGCGAGGGGAAAACCCTGCCGGAAGGTCAGCCCGCGACGCTCTACGAGGCGCTGGTGAAGGACTATACCGGACGGACCCCGGAGGCACAGTCGCAGACGCTGGTGATCACCCATCTGAATAAGGACCGGCGGGCGCTGAACAGTCTGATCCATGACGCACGGCGGGAGAACGGGGAAACCGGCAAAGAGGAAATCACCCTGCCGGTGCTGGTCACGAGTAACATCCGTGACGGTGAACTGCGCAAACTGTCGACCTGGACGGCTCACAAGGAGGCGGTGGCGCTGGTTGATAACGTATACCACCGTATCAGCAAGGTGGATAAGGATAATCAGCTGATCACCCTGACAGACAGTGAAGGAAAGGAGCGATTTATCTCACCCCGGGAGGCATCGGCAGAAGGCGTCACGCTCCATCGTCAGGAAAAGATCACCGTGTCTCAGGGGGACCGAATGCGCTTCAGCAAAAGTGACCCGGAGCGCGGCTATGTGGCCAACAGTATCTGGGAAGTGCAGTCTGTTTCGGGTGACAGTGTCACGCTGTCTGATGGCAAAATCACCCGTACGCTGACCCCGAAGGCGGAGCAGGCACAGCAGCATATCGACCTCGCCTACGCCATCACCGCCCACGGTGCCCAGGGGGCCAGCGAACCGTATGCCATCGCGCTGGAAGGGGTGGCCGGTGGTCGGGAACAGATGGCCAGCTTTGAGTCTGCCTATGTGGCTTTATCCCGCATGAAACAGCATGTTCAGGTCTACACCGACAACCGTGAGGGCTGGATAAAGGCCATCAAGAATTCACCTGAGAAAGCGACGGCGCACGATATTCTTGAACCCCGTAACGACCGGGCGGTGAAAACAGCCGATCTGCTGTTCGGGCGGGCAAGGCCACTGGATGAAACCGCCGCGGGCCGGGCAGCCCTGCAGCAGTCCGGTCTGGCACAGGGAAGTTCACCAGGAAAATTCATTTCTCCGGGGAAAAAGTACCCTCAGCCGCATGTGGCGCTGCCGGCATTTGATAAAAACGGGAAAGCCGCCGGTATCTGGCTCAGCCCGCTGACCGATCGGGACGGACGGCTGGAGGCTATCGGCGGAGAGGGACGAATTATGGGCAATGAAGACGCCCGGTTCGTGGCGCTGCAGAACAGCCGCAACGGAGAAAGCCTGCTGGCCGGGAATATGGGGGAAGGCGTCAGAATGGCCCGCGACAATCCCGATACGGGGGTGGTGGTGCGGCTGGCCGGTGATGACCGCCCCTGGAACCCCGGGGCCATGACCGGTGGGCGGGTATGGGCTGAACCGGCGCCGGTGGCTCCGGTACCGCAGGCCGGGGCTGACATTATCCTCCCGCCAGAGGTACTGGCACAGCGGGCGGCAGAAGAACAGCAGCGCCGGGAAATGGAAAAAAAGGCGGAACAGACTGCCCGGGAAATGGCCGGGGAGGCGCGTAAAGCCGGCGAGCCGGCGGACCGGGTGAAAGAGGTTATCGGGGACGTCATTCGCGGACTGGAGCGTGACCGGCCGGGTACGGAGAAAACGACGCTACCGGATGATCCTCAGTTCCGGCGCCAGGAGGAGGCGATTCAACAGGTGGCCTCAGAACGTCTGCAGCGTGAGCGTCTGCAGGCTGTGGAGCGGGACATGGTTCGTGACCTTAACCGCGAGAAAACCCTTGGGGGCGACTGACGCGCCTGCGGCTTGTCTGCTCCGGCAGCCTCCCCGATTAAAATCGGGCAGTCTGCCGGAGCGCTAAAAGGAAAAAAACATGAGAGCACAACACACATTTCCAGGTGCGACAGACCGCTGGCTTCATCGCCTGCTGACCTGGGCACCGGGACAAACGGATATGATTAAAACGGTCGCACTGGTACTGATGGTGACTGACCACACCGGCTTACTGCTGGCCGGAAACAATGAAGTGATGCGCCTGCTGGGACGGGGCTGTTTTCCGCTGTTCGGTCTGGCATGGGGAATGAATCTGGCCCGGCACGCGGAAATACGCCAGTCGCAGCTGAACAGCCTGTGGGGCTGGGCGCTGGTCGCCCAGGTGTCGTTTATGCTCATCGGGTACCCGTGGTATTCCGGGAATATTCTGTTTGCCTTTGCCGTCACGGGCCAGGTCCTGCGGTGGGTCAGCCAGCCGTCCTGGTATTACACCCTCCCGGCGGCTGGACTGCTGGTCGCCTGGATACCCCTGTCAACCGCCAGCTACGGCATGGCCGGAGTGGGCATGCTCACCGCCAGCTGGCTGCTTTGTCGCGCACAGCATGCACAGGAACGGCTGGGATACGGGGTGCTGTGGGCCCTCATGGTGTTGCTGATGAATATGCATGACGTGAGTGAATCAGTGGCCGGGCTGGCGATTGCGCTGCTGACGCTGATGGTGTGCTCATCTGCCGGAGAACGTGTGAAACGCTTCTGGCCGCGGCAGTTCTTCGTGATGTTCTATGCGGTGCACCTGGCGGTACTCGGTATTGTCGTCTCGATGTAAAAAAAAACCGGACACAGGTCCGGGGGGCGGGCACATTGCCCGTAAACGTGACAAAGGGGACATCATCGTTGTGTCCACTGCATTGCGAGGTGAAACGATGATACCGTTAGCGTATCGTATAGCACAGACCTGTAGCTTTTATTGATATGGCCCCTTATGAGTGAAGAAAAACGCCCTGTACTGAGCCTGAAACGAAAACCGGCGGAGAACAGTACGGCCCCCGCAGAGGCAACCCCTGCTCCTGGTGTGGTGCGCCGAAAGAAGGTCGTGGTGGTCTCGTCCCCGCCGGCCTGGAAGGCAAAAAAAGAGAAACTTGAGAAGGTTAAACAAGCGGCCGAAGCCGCCGCGCGCAACGCTGCGCCGGTGCCGGTTAAAGCGGTAAAGACGCCACCTCCGGTGCGTTATCTTCGCCTGCTGCCGCCGGAACAGGCCATTATGACGCTGAAGGCATTCTGGCCACAGCTGTTCGACGGAAACTCACCCCGTCTGCTGGCAACGGGCATGCGCGAACAGCTGTTTGCCGACATTGTGAACCGTGACCTGCCGCTGTCGCATAAACAGGTGATTAAGTGCCTGAAGAGTCTGACCCGGTCTGCGGGCTATCTGTCCCGGATGAAGGAGGGAGCCGCCCGCTATGATCTGCAGGGGAACGCCGTCGCGACCGTCACTGCAGGGGAAGCGCAGTACGCCAGCGAGCGCATGATGAAAGAACTCCTGCGAACTGAGCGTATGCGGAGCCAGTCAGCTGGCTGAATACAATCGAGGAGAGGAAATGGATTTTGAAGCGCGGAAACAAAAGGCGCTGGCGATAATGGCCAGCTGTAAGATGTGGAAAAGCAATTATGCACCGCTTCTGATACGACTGTTGTGGCGGCTGGGGATAAACATTCCCCCGCTGCCGTTTGCTCCGTTCTGGCAGGTTTTTGGCGTGATGGCAGGCTCTTTCTCCGTCGGATACGGACTGTGGATGTACTGGATGGTGTGGCGGGCCCAGGGGATGCTACCCCTGTTCGCTTGCAAAATCAGTCTTATTGCGGGCGTGTTATTTGGCCTGACGATGGCACTGTTTCATCTGTGGCGCCGAAAGGTGAATAAATTACCTGACTGGAAAGATTTATAACGGAATCAGAAGAACGCCGGAAACAGGACTTACCCTGGCTGAATGGCATGAATTTCCGCGCTATGCACTTGCGTGCATACTCATGCATGCCGTAAAACAGCCCCTGCGCGTTTCTGGCGGGTTTTCGGTGTTTTGCCAGTTTCCCGTCAGAAACGCCCTGAGGCCGTTCTGGGGGTGCTTACAATTAAGGGATTATGGTAAATGGTGACTTGGTTAATCATAAACATCCTGGGGGATGGCATACACCAGCTGGATATCCGGTGCATCGTTGAGCCATCGACCTGATTTTTTCATCAGGTAGCCACCAATTTCTTCGGTAGTCAGCCGAGCATGAAACAATGCTTCATCATTGAACCAGCAGTCAGGGTGATAGATGAGATCCAGTGGGTTTGCCCTGAAATTAATCTCCAGTAACTGGAGTGCATAGCTGTGGTCAGATGCACTACCTTCTGCTTTGCGTATGAAGTTGATAACGTCGTTCAGTTCTGTCCATGTAAAGTCATCAAGGTATTTTTCCTGATTAAGCGCCATCCTGGTGAAATCTAGTGCACTTGTCCAGGATGAAAAATCACGAAAATCAGAGAACCCGCAGGGTATGACGACCTGTGCATTCCAGTCTGCCATCATCTGTTTTAGTTCTTCATTGTTTTCGTCCATCCCGTTATCGATGTGATCGAGAATGCCATTCAGCTGACTGACCAGTTCTTTCATCTGTTTACGGGTGACCCGTGCGGGTTTCATTCGCTCAGGTAATGGCATCAGAAATACTCTCTTTTTTATCGTGCACTCGGGGGAACTAAGTAATCTATCGGGCTATGAATCAGAGCTCAAATCGTTTTTTTTCTTTCTGATGATCCGCATTCTGCCTCGGGTCCACCTCTGCTGTTATTTTTAAGTGAATGAAAATAAATAAAAATATTGTTAACCACGACATATTGACAGAGCTGGTATATCAAGAGCAGCATCAAAATACTGTATATAAATACATGCTTTTATATGCAGTAACTGGCGTGGCAGAGAACTAATAACAGCCTCCGGATAGCTGTCCTGAAGCAATAAACCGCACGCCGTATTTCAGAAAATTGGAAAACAAAAAAAACAAAAGAAGGAAATGTGTGATTGGTGGATTTAACTATAACGGTGAGGGTGCTACGAGCTCAGGCCTTAGCTCTCCTTCTGCCAGTGATGTGGCTAATCAGTTTAATAGTTTTGGTGGGACGCAAATCCGGGCATCAGATGTCTCGAATATTCGCAGTGATGGTAATGGTGGGTATATGGCGGATATTCGGGGGCAGATTCACACTGTGTCCTCTGAGGAAGGCTCAACAACTGTCAGTGGCTTCGATGGTGTCCGCAGTTCTTCTACCGGTAATGGCGGAAGTCAGGGTGGTCAGGGGCCACAGGGACAGTCTCTTGTTATGCATAACGGGCAGATGGGATACTGGGAAAACCGATCATCCGGGGCTGGTAATAACGAACATACTACCCGCGCTTTTGTGGCTGTAGGTCCATCAGAAGCAGAAAAAGCTGCACGAGCGGAGAAGGTAGCTAAGGAAAAACAGCAAGCAGAAGAGGCTGCAAAAGCATTCGCAGCGAAAACAGCAGCGGCATCCGCCGCTGCTGAAAAAGAACGTCAGAATGCGATTTCTGCTGCGACTGCTGCAGGTCAACATCAAACTGTTCCTGATGCGCGTAATAATCTGAATCAGGCGACTGCTGAAGCATCACGCCTGAAAACAGTGGCAGATAATGCCCTTAATACAGCGAAGAATAAGCGAAAGGAAGCTATCGATGCCGTACCAGTAGCAACTCAGGCTGAGAAAAAATATCAGGATCTGCAGCAAAGCATTAAAGGCCTCACTCTAAATAATAACGGCCAATACGGTACCCAAAAATGGGAGGTTATCAGTTCGAATAAAGAGCATGACCACTGGGGATACCGGTTCTATCCATCTGGGATCACAAAAGCTCAGGTTGATGCAGCGCAGAATGATGCGGTGAACAAACGAAATGCTGCTACCAGTCTTGCCAGTCAGGCAACGGCCGCTGAGCAGGCCAGTCTGCAGGCATCAGCTGCCTATAATGCTGCAGAAACGCGCCGTCAGGCTGCCCAGGCTGCATTAGCGTCCGCAGAACAAGCCGCCGCTGCTGAACGTAAACGCCAGGAGGCGGAAGCAGCAGCCGCCGCTGCGGCAGAAAAAAAACGACAGGCTGATGCAGCAGCGAAAGCCGCTGAGTAGGCCAGAGCCATTGCTGAAAAAGCAAAAGCGCTGCAGGCCCGTTGTACAGCCGCAGATAAACTGAAATCTTCAGAGATTCAGGCTGTCAGGGGTATCCCGGCTACAGCGGCACCTTTTGCTATTCCTCTGACCTGGTCAACTGCGTCACGTGGAGGTTTTACTCTGTCGGCTGATGCTGCGGCCAGCCTGGGAGCTTTCATCAGCGAGGCTCTGGCGACGTTAAGTGTCGCTGTGGTGGCTAACCCAGTAGCATTAACCATTGCCGGTCTTGTGTTATCGAAATCAGTTGGCGTCGGTAGTGATATGGTGCCCGGTCGGGATATCAGTTCGATGATGCCTGGCGATGCGTTTGGTCTGCCTGATACCGCGGCATTGAATAAAGCAGCAGATCAGAAAACATCTGTCAGTATGCCGGTTCGTGGCCGTCTGGTTATGAATGATAGCGGCATTCTGGATGTTCAGCTGGTCAAAACCAATACTGCCGGTGCCGTGAAGGTCGCTCGTGCTGTACTGGATAAGGAAACCGGCTACTGGGGCTATACTCTTCCCGCTGTCGCAGATGTACCGGCGCAAACTATTTTTGTCAGCCCGGCTGACGCACTTGGTGCAAATGGACCACTGACGCTAAGCGGGCCGGTACCACTACCGGAGCGTATTCTGCATACCGGTGATCAGATTTCGGCGCCACAGGCTACAGATAAAACCGTGACGCCGGTAGCGGATGACCTCGATTTTGACGATATTATTCTGGTGTTTCCACCGGAGTCCGGCCTAAAACCGCTGTATGTGATGTACCGTAGCCCTCGTAACATGCCCGGTACAGTAAGCGGCAAAGGGCAGAACGTTGGCAATAACTGGATGGGGGGGGGCCAGTACCGGGGATGGTGCTCCTGTTCCTTCCCAGATTGCGGATAAATTACGCGGGAAGACTTTCGGTAGTTTTGATTCTTCCCGTCGGGCGTTCTGGAAAGCGGTTGCTGACGATTCTGCACTAAGCAAGCAATTTAGTGAAGCTGATATTAATCAGATGAAAGCTGGAAGGGCACCTACTGCGGACTTTTTAGAATCAGTAGGGAAACGTGTTAAAATTGAATTACACCACGAAAAAGAAATATCTCAAGGAGGGGCTGTTATGGATGTCGATAACATTAAGGCGCTAACACCTAAAAATCATATTGAGACACATAAAGGAAAATAAAATGGCTGGTAATAAAATTTCAGATTTTACGGAAGAAGAATTTACTGCTTTTGTTAGTAAAATAATCGCTGCTGATTTTCCAACTGACAAAGAGAACGATGATGCTATTTATTCGTTCGCCCAACTAACAGAGCATCCTGCTGGTTGGAACCTCATCTTCAAGCCTAAGGTAGGCGAAGATTCTTCGGCGAAAGGAATTGTTAAAACCGTAAAGGAATGGCGAGCTGCTAACGGTAAGCCAGGTTTTAAAAATCGTGATTGGATGTGCGGGTTCAGGTGATGAATCCGCACATTTTTAACTCTGGATTTGAAGAATAATTACTAGATATCCATTATTTTTTCCTGTCTCCAAACTGACCCCATGATGGATGGTTTCTGGGCTCTGTCCACGATACCGGCGACGGACCCGTCTGCTACTGGTTTCGGCATACCACAAAATCCTGACGCCTCCGCATGGCGTCGTTGTCCAACCCCGGGAACGGGGAAAAGCCAGTTTCCCCCGCTCCCGGCGTTTCTTAAACACCCGTTAAGGAAATACTGTGAAAAAAATGAACCGTACACTCCACAAATGTTGTCTGTCGGGGCTTATCAGCCTGGCTTTGTGTGCACCTGTTCCGGCCGTGTATGCCGCCAGCATCGAGACGGGATATTCTCCGGAAGGAACGGCTCTGCAGTTGGTCCTGAAGACTATTGATTCTGCGCAGCAGGAAATCCGACTGATGGGGTATTCCTTTACCTCGCCTGAAGTCGCCGGTGCGCTTGTCAGGGCAAAGCGGCGTGGTGTCGATGTGAAAGTGGTTCTGGACTGGAAAGCCAATACCGGCAAGCAAAACCAGGCGAGCCTGGCGGCCATGAATCTTCTGGTCAATGCCGGCATCCCGGTTCGCACAGTGTCGCAGTACAAAATCATGCACGACAAAGTCATCATTGCCGACGGCCGCAATATTGAAGTCGGGTCTTTTAACTACACCCGCGCCGCTGATCGGGTAAATTCAGAGAACGTGCTTGTCGTATGGGATGATCCAGTCGTTGCTCAACGCTATCTGCAGCACTGGTTGACTCGCTGGTCGCAGGGTACGGACTGGAAACGGGCTTATTAATGCTCCTCAGACATAAAACGAGCATCAATACGGTTTACTTACGTCCATGCTAAAGCGCCTGGTCCGCCCGTCGCTCGTATCTTATCTCTTAAGCCTTGCCCCTGAAGGTACTCACTTTTAGTTCAGGATGGGGCTACTCTCCCACTCTCTTAAAAGAGGACATAGGCATCTCATTCAGTTGAAATTTGTACGCCAATACAAATTACAATTTTAGAAAGGATCTCTTGCAAATTGAAAGTAAGTTATTGATTTGCAGGATCTGAGAGTTCTGTAGTATCCTCCGTTCCGAAGACATTTCTGAGGTGTCAGGAGAGCGATAAATGTCACGTTCAGCAGATAAAACCACTTCCTCTACGAATGCAAAACGTGCATACCGGAAAGGTAAGCCAATGTCTGCCAGTGAGAGGCAGCTTGCTGCAATTGCGCGGAAACGCGAAACTCATAAAGAAGTTAAGGTTTTTGTTAAAAACCCACTAAAGGACGTGATGATAGCGGTTTGTGAGGAAGAAGGTCTGACACAAGCCCAGTTTATCGAGAAACTCCTCGAGCGAGAGCTTACAGAACGTGGTCTTATAGATGTAAAGACTTCACATTCTTGATCATGTTTTTATTGAGTGCTAGATTGTTGATGGTCTGAATAATTTTGGGTGTGCCACGCCCTAAGGTGGCAGGGAACTGGTTCTGATGAGGTATCTACCCGGGACCAGAAAAGCAAAAACCCCGATAATCTTCTTCAATCTTGGCGGAAGGAAAAGATTAACGGGGCCTTCATAAACTGCATAGAACGTGTTGCTCTATGCGGGGAGTATATGTACATGCTCAGAAAACTTCAAGATCAGTTTCTGTGTCATTCGCTCCTTCCGTGCAACATAAGCGCAGGAAGCGGTGACTGATATCCTTCAAAACCACTATTCACAGGTTAAAAACCCGAATCCGGTATTCACGCCGCGTGAAGGGAAAAAGACCCTGCCGTTCTGTCGTAAGCTGATGGCGAAAGCCGAAGGCTTCACGTCCCGTTTTGATTTTTCCATTCATGTGGCGTTTTTGCGTTCGCTGGGTAAGCGGCACAGGATGCCACCCCTGTTGCGCCGGCGTGCAATTGACGCGCTACTGCAGGCAATGTGTTTTCACTATGATCCGCTGGCCAATCGCGTGCAGCGCTCGATTACCAATATGGCCATCGAGTGTGGACTGGCCACCGAGTCCAGGAGCGGCAACCTGTCAGTCAGCCGTGCCACCCGGGCGCTGAAGTTTCTGGCCGAGCTGGGGCTCATCACCTATCAGACTGAATATGACCCGCAGATCGGCTGTAACATCCCGACCGATATCACCTTCACCCCGGCTCTGTTTTCCGCGCTTGACGTTTCTGAGGTGGCTGTGGTGGCCGCGCGCCGCAGCCGTGTGGAGTGGGAAAACCTGCAGCGCAAAAAGCAGAAACTGAAACCCCTGGAGATGGACGAACTGATCGCAAAAGCGTGGCGGTTTGTGCGTGAGCGTTTTCGCAGCTATCAGGCTGAGCGTAAATCTCACGGCCGTAAGCGGGATACTGCACGGCGGGATGCATCACGGCAGCGTCATGACATCGAGACGCGCGTGCGTCAGCAACTGACCCGCGAATACGCCACCGGCCGCTTCATGGGCGATAAAGAAGCGCTGAAGCGTGAGGTTGAGCGCCGTGTGCAGGAGCGCATGCTGCTGTCGCACGGGAACAACTACACGCGACTGGCCACTGTCCCCCTATAACATTCCTTCCTTAAAAAATCCGGCCGGCGTCGGAGGCTTTCGCACGCCTGTTGGCCGGCTACTACGTATTATCTTATCTTCAGGCCTGCTTTCCTCACCATAATTCCGGTCTTCCTTGCGTCAACGTGGCCTTAAATGTTATCGCCGGCGTCACTTCTGACGGCCGATTTCTGTTATCCACATATAACTGCAAGGGAGTATTTCATTAGGCTACAACCGTGATACGTACAAAGCACATGCCGTCGGACTTTCAGGGCGCGTGGTTCCTTTTAAACACCAGCTCTGTATCTCTTTTAAAGATCCTTTAATAAATCCTGTAAACACATAACCTGTTCATCGCCTGCCCTGTGGACAGGCTGCGGAGAGTGCCCGCCCTTGCAGCGACCTGACGGTCGCGCCGGTTCGGCAACATCAGAGAGAGCTCCCATCGCTGCGCGACGGGCCCCAACCGGAGAACCAAGTTAGTTACAGCATTCAAATGAAAATTCATCATAAAACCGGCGCCGGTTTGCCAGCCGGGAGCCCCTCCCCACCACTGAAAAGCGCCGCCGCCCCCGGCCGAAGGCCGGGAGTAGTGTCGCTTTTAATGATGGATGTTGTAACTACTCTTCTTCATCGCTGTGGGTGGAGCTGCGGTCAGTTATCTGGTACACGCTCGTAAGCGGCCCTGCGGCCCGCTAACGCGGAGATACGCCCCGACTGCGGCTATCGCCTTGCCGGGTCCACTCCGACCGCGTACAGCGGCGTCTGAGATGTTTTTCGCGGGTGTGGCTTTGCAGCTACCATGTTAAGTTCCCTGGTGTCGCTGAAATAGTTGATGAACATCCCCCTAAGCGTCAGCAGCAAGCTGCCGCCGCTAAGGCCCCGGAAATCACGCCCTTTACGTCGTAAACGCCGTAAAGCCCGCTCACCGGGGTTAAAAGGGATTACTTTTACTTCTTCATTGCTGTAAGCGGGTTAAGGCTAATCAGGGCAGGGGGTAGGGTGGCAGAGTCTATAGCCAGGTAACCGGCTACGCCGGGCTTTCGGCGCCATTTGACTCCACAGACACATGTAACCTCATCTGGCGCCTCCATGCCGCTGACGCGGCATCGAGAAGCTTCCCGATGCTGGAAGTCTTAATGTCTGCTTTGTGCCAGGAGCGGACATTACTGACACAAACACAACCAGCAAATGGATTACCGGGCAGCCCGGGGGCGACATTTCCGGGAGACAATCAACTGGAAACATTTTAATGTGAGAGTTTATGCAGGTCACAGCGTATGTATTACCATATGCCATTGGAAGAATGATGCATGCTACCTTTGAGTGTGGAATAACCAGAAGCCTATTGCGGCGGAGGATGTCTTGCCATGTTGACCGATCTCAGCAGAGATGAAAGTAAAAGACTTGCGGCAATCGACTTGTTGAAAAATCCTGACAAGGGCCGGGATGATGCGTTAAAAAAATATACTCATCTAATATGCCAATTGCTGAACATGCCGATGGGCTTTGTTTCTGTTCTCGATGAAGAAAAGCAATACATCAAATCAGCCCAAAATGTTGCCGTCACGGAAATCAGCCTGAGCGAGGCATTTTGCGTACAGACCCAGGAACAGAGTAAGACATTCATTTGTCATGACACTCATCTGCACCCTACCTTTCGTGACTATCACGCGGTGAAAGAGGCTCCATTCATTCGCTTTTATGCAGGCTGCCCACTTAAAACCCAGGATGGAGTATACATAGGTACCTTGTGTATCCTCGATACTCAGCCCAGGGAGCTTTCAGATGAGCAGCTCGATCTTTTTGAAAAGATTGCAGAACTTATATCGGATTTTCTGGCCTCGTGGCACTCCGTCGGCTACCTCGATATAGTCACGCTATTACCAAACCGGCAGCGACTGCTGAAGGATATAGAGGTTTCAACTGAAGGCGCATTCAGGCTCGTCATTATTGATTGTATTGATATGCCATTAGCCTACGAAATGGCTCGCTCACTCGGTATGACTGCCGTAGAAAATCTACTTCGTAATATGGTCGCAGAGCTGCAGATCCGCCTGCCTTTAGAAGGGCCGCTCTACGCCGTGGCAGTTGGACGATTTGCCTTTTTTACCCATAAGGAAAAAACTCGGACATTAGAAGATATCTCTCAAAGCCTTCAGGGGATCCAGGCCAGGCTTACCCCTGAAGTTCCCCTTGATCTGGATATTCACATAGGTGACTCCGGGCTTTGCGATAAATCTCTGACATCGAATGAAATACTGCGCCGTGCAGTCAGCGCATTGCATGAAGGGATAAGTCAGGGGCGCCGGTTTACAGTTTATGATGACGCACTGGATAGCCGTAAGAAGACTGATTTCAGCCTTCTTACTGAAGTTAGACAAGCGCTACAAGAAAACCAGGGCTTATATCTGGTTTATCAGCCGAAAATCTCACTGGTGACAGGGCGTGTAACCGGAGCCGAAGCTTTGCTTAGATGGCAACATCCTAAAAATGGCGAAGTGTTGCCGGGTGTGTTTATTCCTCTGGTCGAAAAGACCAGCCTGATGCGTGAACTCACAGCATGGGTTATCGATCACACTATTGTGCAACTGAGTGCCTGGCAAAGCCGTGGACTTTCTTTCCCTGTGTCGATTAATCTGGCTGCCAGTGATTTTTCAAGACCAGATTTCTGCGATGAGCTGGAACAGAAAATGCTGGACGCGCGTCTGGATCCCGCCCTGCTGGGGGTGGAGTGTCTGGAAACCGAGAAGATGCTGGAAAGCCCCGCTGCACTTATCGGCCTGGACATGCTCAAACAACGCGGATTTAAAATATCTCTGGATGATTTTGGTTCCGGATACAGCAACATTAATTACCTGCGACAAATCCCGATGGACATCATCAAGCTTGACCGCTCTATTGTGAGTAAGGTTGCTGGCGACAATGCCAGCCGCGTCATTGTTCGCAACGTTATCACACTCCTCAAGCAGCTCGACTATATCGTTCTGGCCGAAGGAGTCGAGGATGCCAGGACCGTTGATATTTTAAGAAGGCTGGGCTGCGATGAAGTTCAGGGCTATTTTTTTGCCAAACCGATGACCCCTGATGCTTTTGAAACCTGGTATCACGGCAGAGACGAAGCCTTATAGTGAACGAGTATTAAGTAAAATAAGTATGCTCGCCTGCCCGTAATATATAAATAAGAAGGGAGCTGGTCACCCTGACCTGCTCTCCATTGATTATCAGAGGCCGATTTTAGTCCTGCATCAGGGTAATGATTACAAATTCTCACTTACGCTTCTCGCTCTAAGCGGTCTTAGAGGCTGTCATGGGCATATTACCAGGCGTAGAAACCCTGCGAGGGTAGGGTTATCCCACCTTTGCTGTTGAGAAAGGTAGTTTAATTTGCACCCGACATCACTCTCATTGATTAAAGCACGGAGTGGAGATTACTGCGGTCCACAGTTCTGACAAAGAGTGAAAGAGAAGGCCTGCGTAAAGAAAAAAGGTGTCGCGATGCGTGATGCAATTACCTTATGACAGACCTTGCGGTGATTTACGGCACCGGACGGATTCCGGACGCTGTGAGCCCACTCATTCCTACGAAGCCTGATTCTGCTGTACCTCAGGCCATATGATAGCCTGCGCAACAATCACATCCTGCCCATTAAACGTCGCGGCGGGGGAACCATACAGCTGATAACCAAGCGCCAGTGCTTCTGAAACCCGATGACAAAATTTAGCGTCATCCTTACCTGTCAGGAGACGATAATGAGGAAGACCATCCGGAGGTTCATGGCCCTTATTTTTTATTACTGGATTGCTCATGGTAGTGCTCCTCTTCAATTTTAGCCTTTTTGGCTCTCGTTATTCTTATCTTCACAAAACCATAAAAAATCATAATGATCAATCTGGACCATGCGTCTAGGGGAGTACTCCCGGGCCCTGGACGTCCCATGAGTGCCAATAACAGACGTTCGAAGACCGTCCTCATCGGATATAATCCGGCCATGTGCTGCATAAGTATCCACAGTGATTTCTATAGCCTGAGGATGGCATGTTATCTCAGAAATGCCTAAGCAGTTCACCATCCTGACGATCATCAAGGCGGTCATTACCGGCCAGAAGCGCAACACGTTGGCCTGACCTGATCATCTTCGTAACCGGGCGCGCTACCATGACACCATTTACATTGCTGCATATGGGCGTCCGCTGTCCGTCACTGACAGAAACAATGTCAGCAATGTGTTCCCCTCTGGTTACCGCGTCGCCAGGGTTCTTCCGCCAGGCCAGAATGCCGCTTACGGGAGCCAGAAGATGGCTTGCGCCTTCAAGGGGAAAAATCGTTACTCGCTCAGGCTTTTCAAAAGCTGCAGGTTGCGCTGAAAGGAGACCTTCACTAATCAGAAAGTCGATGATTGCCTGTGCATCTTGCTTCGCCAGTTCATCACTCACATCCGCCTGTCCGCGTAACTCAACAGTAACGGAGAAAGGAATAACCTCTGTTTCAAGAAGTTGCCTGTCGGAAAACCACTTCCATGCCCTTAAAATGGCTTCATCAAACGGCTGGCCGCCAGCAAAATCCTCGACAAACACCACGCTGGCCCCTAGAGCATGGGCAAGCTTGCGTGCGCGTTCGGTATGTAAGCGGTTGGTATAGAGGTGCAGAACAGCATCAGTATCACAGTGAAGGTCAAGCACCAGATCGTACTTCAGGGCCTCAGACAGCAGCTGATGCTTCATTTTTCCGACCGTGTCCATCGGTTCAGTATTAGCCAGAGACTGCTGTATCATCAGGTCAGGATCGGTTTCGCCAGCAAGAAGTCGTTTTTCGAGTGCGAGACTAAGTTCGGGAAAGTTCCGGTTAAAGTTTTCGCCATTCGCCAGGTCGAAACGGCCTGCCCAGTAACCCAGCACGTTTTGCATCATCCCAACCGGATTGGCAAGCGGAACAAGTGTGATTATTCCCGTTATCCTGCTCTGATTTTCATACTCTTTCAGCATGGTGATCAGGTGTTGCATAACAAGAATGCCCGGGTGTTCATCCGCATGAAGCCCGGCCTGGATATAGGCTGAGCGCCCTTTTTCCGCTCCGCCGAACAAATAACGGTTCAGAAACAGGGGTTGCCCGGGTACCAGCGAAGGAAGTTCTGTACGTATTGTTTTCATGCACTGTCCAGACTGATCAGCAGAAAAGAACACAGCGCGCCGTGAAAGGCTGGCGCGCTGATACACTATTTCCCGTAAATGTCGAAATCAAAATAGCGCGAGGCAATTTTCTGATAGGTGCCGTCTTTTAACATCTCAGCAAGAGCTGAGTTGAAAGCGTCCTGCAGAGCCTTGTCTCCTTTTCGCAGTCCGATGCCTGTCCCCACGCCAAAAATTTCATTATCTTTTACTGCCGGCCCGGCAAATTCGTAGGCTTTACCCGCGTCCTGCTTCAGGAAGCCATAGCTGCCTGCAGTCTCGTCCTGAAAAGCCGCATCAAGGCGACCGGCGGTCAGGTCGGCGTAAACCTGATCCTGCGCCTGGTAGGCAACGACATTCACGCCCTTCGGCGACCAGTATCGGTTAGCGTAGACTTCCTGAATGGTGCCCTGCTGAACCCCTATGCTTTTACCCTGAAGAGACGCAAGATCTGGCTGGATTTTACTGCCCTTCGGTGCGATAAGTCGCGCGTTAGCGCTGTAGAGTTTGTCCGTAAAGTCTATCTCTTTGAGGCGCTTTGGTGTGATGGAGAGAGCTGCAATAATGGCATCAATTTTTCGGGCTTTCAGCGAAGGTATCAGTGCATCGAACTCTGTCTGCACAATCGTGCAGTTCGCCTTTATTCGTCTGCACAGCTCTTTTGCCAGATCAATGTCAAAACCCACCACTTCACCCTGAGCATTTTTGGATTCAAATGGGGCATAGGCAGGCTCTGTACCCAGACGGATATTTTGAGGAACTTCAGCATGCAGGGCGTGTGTTACGCCCAGAGTAAGTAATACAGACAGTGCAATACCTCTGACTTTCATACACAGCTCCGAGAAATAAAGATGTCGTTTAAAAGCCGCGCCGTAATGACGGGCCGGGATGTCCCCGCCGGCAAGGGGATTTACCGACGGGAAATCTGTTACCGGTTTTCTTCTGCCAGCTCACGGATGAAGCGACTGACCAAAATGAGACCCTGTTTCATAACCTCACTGTTATTGGCAAAGCCAATACGCAGATAACCTTCCATATCCAGCGCCTCTCCCGGGGTAAACATGACCCCGTAACGCTCTAGCAGACGAACGCAAAACTCACGCGAGCTGAGCGGCAGTTCGTATTTCAGCAGAGCCGTCGTGCCGGCGCGGGGTTTTACATAACTCACCAGTGGTTCATTACTGACCCACGCATCCAGCGTCTTCAGATTATCACGTAACATTTTCTGGTTACGGGCTAGTATCTTGTCGCGATTTTCCAGCGCCAGAGTGGCAAAGTAGTCATCCAGAATGCCGACGCTGACCGTGTTGTAATCCCGATGAACTTCAACTTCTTTCAGCAGCTCAACTGGACCCGCGATCCAGCCCAGGCGCAGCCCGGCCAGAGAGTACGCCTTAGACATGCTGGCCGTGCTGATCCCTTTTTCATACAAATCCGCCATGGCCGCAGTGTAACCGTCACCGTCCTGATCAGTACCACGATAGACTTCATCACAGAGCAGCCAGGCTCCTGCTGAACGTGCAACCTCAATAATGTCATGCAGAAGCGCTTCGTCTATCAGCGCCCCGGTCGGATTGTTAGGGTTGTTGATGGCAATGAGCTTCGTTTTATCATCAATAAGGGATTTCAGCTCAGCCAGATCCGGCAGAAAGCCATTCTCTTCGCGGAGAGGTAAGATTTTTACAACAGCGCCATAACTCGCCGGAATGGAATAATGTTGCTGGTAAGTCGGCAGGACGGAAATTACCGTGTCGCCCGGTTCCACCAGTGTTTCATAAATCAGGGCATTGGCACCGATTGCGCCATGTGTAATGAGAATATTTTCTGACGACTGTTTGCTGTACTGCTCGGAAATGAGCTGACGCAGACGCTCTGAACCGGTGATATGCCCGTATGTCATTTTGATGTTCAGCATATCCTCCAGAACCTCCCGGGTTTTGCCCGTCATATCCAGCAACTGCTGCATGGTCAGGGATTCAACGCAGGTTTCGGCAAGATTATATTCGCAGCGGGTTTCCCACTCATTCATCCACTGCTCTACACCAAATGGTCTGATTTTCATCTTATTTATCCTGTTTTCTGAGATAAGACAGCACGCTGTCCGCGATGGCGACATCTTCCAGCCCCAGGCCCAGGGAGCGGAAAAACACATGTCGTTTGTAAAACGGCTTTACGGAGCGCCCGGTAACCAGTTCCGGTAAATCTCCCCGGATATTTTCCGCGCGCCAGCTGGTTTCTCGGGCTGCAATCACCATTTCACCGGCATGAGCGGGCGTGGTTTGCCGGTAATCACAGTAAACGTCCATTTCCAGCAGCGCCTGAGGGGATATTTCGTGTGCGCCCGGCGCGTTCGTGCTGATGGATGTAATCAGGCAGGGGCGGGTCAGCAGCTTTACATCAATGACCGGCGTTGCCGAAGAGGTGCACAGCATCAGAACATCCGTGTCTTTTGCCGCCTCTTCTGCGCTTCTGCAGACTCTCAGTAGCCCTTCTGGCAGTCCAGTCTCATGCGCAAATGATTCTGCTGTGTGTAATCCGCTCCGGCTCCAGATCCGAATTTCTTTCCACTTACGCAGCGCAAGGGCATGGCGAATGTGCGCCAGGGCAACAGGGCCTGTACCAATTACGGTCAGTATTTGCGCCTCCGCAGGGGCCAGGAATTCAACAGCCAGAGCCGTCGTGGCCGCAGTGCGCTCCGTTGTCAGCAGGGAGGCATCACACAGCATTAACGGCATGCCGTCAGCGGTAGACATCAGCAGCGTCCACGCGGTAATTACCGGCTTTTGCTCCGTCACCAGGTAAGGCGAAATTTTCGCTCCGAGCAGCTGGCGGGACATGTCCACGCCAAAGTAGTTAATGAAATCCCCCCGGTTATTGGGCAGCAGCACGACCTTCTGTGCCGGCTGTACAGCATGTCCCCGCGCCAGGCTGGTGAATACCCGGCGCATGGCCTCTCTTACGTCAATATGCTGGAGAATGTCCGCGGTCTGCTCCGCGGTAATAACGGGAATGGCGGTAGGATGCATAGGTTTTCCTGTCGGGAATGCAAAACAGCTGAGTTGTGATATGACGCGCACTAAAAAGTACATCATGCACAATTTGTTTACAAGTCAATTTTATCTGACTGTTGCCCCAAGCCGATTAAGTATCAGGATGTAGGGTATGATTTCGACCTGCGGCCAGAGCCAGAACGCAACCCTGTAAAGCTGGCGCTGCCGCCAGTTTCTGACATAACGTGATAAAGTACGACCTGGAAAATCAGGACAATACAAATCTGACTGAATGGCACTGCATGAGGATAAAAATGGTAAAGAAGCCCGCCCCTGAAAATGCACAACTGCGGCTGTTGAAGTCGATTGCTGACGGTATTGCCGCGCTTTTCTTCCCCAGCGTTGAAGTCGTCATCCATGATGTTGAAGCCGGCACGGTGGCCTACATTGCCAACAACCTGTCAAAACGCAAGCCGGGCGATGATGCCGGCCTGGACGATTTACAGCAGGATCCGCTAGCGCCGGTAACGGGCCCTTATGAAAAGCTCAACTGGGACGGAAAGAAAATGCGCTCCGTTACGATCGCAACGGGGGATGAAAAGACGCCAGGCTACCTGTTGTGCATCAACCTCAGTACAACGGTATTTGAAGAGGCCAGAAACGCCCTCGAAATGTTTCTTTCAGTCACGCGCCTTCAGCCACAACCAGAACAGCTTTTTCGGGATGACTGGCAGGAAAATATCAATACCTTTCTTCACGAATGGATACGGCGGGAAAATACCTCTCTCAGCGCGCTCACGCGAGAGCAGAAAAAAAAGCTGGTGCAGAGCCTGCACCTGGAAGGCGCATTTCGCGCTAAAAATGCAGCCGATTATATTGCCGGCGTGCTGTCCCTGGGCCGCACGACTGTCTATAAATATCTTCGAGAATTCAAACATTAACAAAGAATAAAGACAGCTAATAATATTTATCTATCTTGCAATTTCTCCGGCTCATATGTAATTCTGACGCTTACTTGAATGTCCGCTTTTCGCTCATAGCGGACTGCGCTCACTTATTGCAGTGGGCGTTACCTTGAGTTTAATGCCAGCCTGGTACAGTCAGGTTGACAGTACTTGTTTCAGGCTTTCGTCATTAAAAACGGTTCCGGTCTTCAGGACGCCATAACACCAGTGCACCAGT
>OIWQ01000475.1_pt1 | contig 52767 bp, 47 predicted proteins | sample 1587571 | NCBI WGS metagenome assembly OIWQ01 (sample SAMEA3888910, study PRJEB22519) | human gut metagenome | biome: human gut; feature: human-associated habitat; material: faeces | place: Denmark | collected 2010
GATGGTGCCGATATTCAGATGCGGTTTAGTTCTTTCATATTTAGCTTTTGCCATTTTTGAAATTCCTCCAATCAATACATCAACTTAAAAATAGCAGGTACACTAGACCTATCTTATAATATTCGCCCTTTCACAGTAAAATCCTGCTGCTTTCGGCAAATAAAATAAAAAACCTCATTTTATTAATGAGGTTTAGTGGCTAATTGGTGGCGGCGCACGGATTTGAACCGCGGACACTGCGGGTATGAACCGCATGCTCTAGCCAACTGAGCTACGCCGCCATTTGGAGCTGATGACCAGGATTGAACTGGTGACCTTATCCTTACCAAGGATACGCTCTGCCGACTGAGCTACATCAGCATATAAAGTTGGTTGCGGGGGGCGGACTTGAACCACCGACCTTCGGGTTATGAGCCCGACGAGCTACCAACTGCTCCACCCCGCGATGAAAGTTGGTGGATGGGGTTGGATTCGAACCAACGAAGCGAAACGCGGCAGATTTACAGTCTGCTCCCTTTAACCACTCGGGAACCCATCCATAGGCAACATAGATATTATATTACAGCGAGATACTTTTGTCAAGCAAAAACTAAAAAATTATTTGAGCTTCTGACGCAGCGCCTCAAACATAACTATACCGGCAGCCATAGCCACGTTCAGCGATTCCGCACGTCCTTGCATAGGGATAAAGACGCGCTTGTCTGCTGCCGCCAGCAAAGCAGGACTCACGCCATTGGCCTCATTGCCCATAACAAAAGCCAGACGTCCCTTTAAATCAGCCTTGTACAAATTATCCGCGCCGTCCAGGCAGGTAACCAACAGCTCATATCCTGCCTTACGTGCTGCCTGCACCAACAGCTCCTCGCTCAAACCGCTCAGCACCGGCAGGTGGAACAGCGAGCCCATGGAAGCACGCACTGTTTTCGGCGCGTAAATATCAGCGCAGCCCTGCAAAAGCAGCAGGCCGCCTACACCGGCCGCATCCGCAGTACGCAGCATGGTGCCGATATTTCCCGGATCTGTTACACGGTCCAGAACCAGCAGCATTTTGCCGGATGCCAGAAAATCATCCAGACGCTTGCTGCGCATTTCGCACACGGCAATAATTCCCTGCGGCGTTTCGGTATCGGCAATCTTTTTCAGCACCTTATCGCTCACGCAGACGAGCTTAATCTGCTTGGCAGCAGCCTGCTCCAGCACAGCGCGGGTGCGGTCATCCTCAATCGCAGTATAAAAAATGCTCTGCACGGCGCCGTAACGCACTGCCTCTTCCACAGTACGCAGGCCTTCCGCCAAGAACAGACCCTGCTGCTGACGATATTTCTTCTGCTTCAGCTCTGCTGCAGCCTTCACCATTGGGTTTTGCAATCCGGTAAGTTCCATCTTGTTTCTCCTCTATACATAGTCACATTACTTTTCTACTATTATACTAATATATTTAAGCCAACGTCAATCAGCCGTTGATGATAATGAAAAAGGCTGTAAAAAGAATGACGCTGGTAATAATCGTCAATGAATTAAACAGGCTGGCCAGCTGTACATTTGCTCCCAGCTTCTCCACAAAAATCGGGCCGATAATCGTACAGGGTGCCATAAACGCCAGCGCAATCACATAATTTATCTCCTGCTTGAAAGGCGCCAGATAAATAAAAGCAGCGGCGCACAAGAGCGATATTGCATAACGCATGCTGAAAAGCTCCTTGACGTAGCCCATTGCCTTCTTATCCAGCTTGATTTCAAACATCATACCAATCATCAGCATACTTAAAAACGGGTTGCCTGTGCCCACAATCTCTGTAAACGTATACACGCTCTTAGGGAAGTGGAATCCTGCCAGCGACAGCAGCAGCATGCTGATATAAACAACAAACGGCACCGAATGCAGCAGCTTTTGCGCAATATTCTTCATGCTGAATTTGTCCTTGCGTCCGTCCGCATAGCCGATGCAGGAGGCCGTCAGCGCGTAGGTCATACCTGTACACATAATGGAATTGCCCACATCGAACATACACAGACCGACTACGGCAAAGGGCGTTAAAAAGGCCTGCGCAAACGGCAGCGTAAAGCAGCCTACATTATAACCCGCAAGGCTGAAGATATAGAAAATCTTGGTAGCCGGCGTATCACCGCGTGTCAGCATCAAGGATACAAAAAGCATCATTAGATTGCCGAATAAGCCTAAAAAGACGGCAGCGATTAGCGAATAATCCATCTCAAAATGTGCAAAGCTGTTGATTACGGCACAGGGCAACGTAATATTCAAAACAATTTTGCTTACGACCTGATAATCGGTCGGTGAAAAAAAGCCGCGGCGTTTGCAGATATAGCCTATAAGTATGATGAGCACAAAGGCCAGGGCTTTACTTAAAACTACTAACATAAAACTAAACCCCTCACAAATTACAAAAAAACCTGCTCCCGTGCGCACACAGGAGCAGGCTCAGACCAGCGCCTACGCACCAGTCAGTATTTACTTTTCTCTTACAGAGCAGCTTTAGCAGCTTCTACCAGCTTAGCGAAAGCAGCAGAGTCATAGATAGCCATGTCAGCCATAACTTTGCGGTTCATTTCGATGCCAGCTTTGGTCAGGCCGCAGATGAAACGGCTGTAGCTCAGGCCGTTAGCACGGGTAGCAGCGTTGATACGAGCGATCCACAGACGACGGTACTCGCGTTTTTTAGCGCGACGGTCACGACGAGCATAGGACAGAGCTTTCATTACCAGCTCGTTAGCTTTTTTGAATTGTTTGCTGCGGGAACCATAGTAACCTTTAGCCAGTTTCAGAATGTGTTTATGACGACGATGAGCGGTTACGCCCACTTTAACTCTTGCCATTGTTAGTATCCTCCTTTAAATCTCTTAATTATGCGTACGGGAGCATTTTTGCTACATGCTCTTTGTCAGTCTTGTGCACCAGAGCAGCTTTGCGCAGGTTTCTCTTACGTGCAGGAGATTTATGTTCGAGAATGTGGCTCTTGAAGTTTTTAAAATGTTTGAATTCACCAGAAGCGGTTTTTTTGAAGCGCTTTGCAGCAGCTCTACGGGTTTTCATTTTCGGCATTGTGATTTCCTCCTCTATTATTTAGCAGGTTTTGGCGCAACAATCATAATCATGTTTTTGCCTTCTAATTTTGGAACTCTTTCTACGACGGCAATTTCTTTCAACTGCTGTGCCATGCGATTCAGCAGCACCTCGCCAAGCTCAGGATGAGACAGTTCGCGACCGCGGAACATGATGGTAACTTTTACCTTATCGCCATCTTCCAGGAAACGTACTGCATTCTTATACTTAACATTGAAGTCGTGGTCCTCGATACCGGGACGCAGCTTAACTTCTTTAATGTCGAAGGTCTTTTGTTTCTTACGAGCTTCTTTTTCGCGTTTTTGCTGCTCGTAACGATACTTGCCATAATCCATAATCCGGCACACAGGCGGTTTTGCTGTCGGAGCAATTTCGACTAAGTCCAGATGATTTTCTAATGCAAGCTTCAGAGCGTCACGGCTGGACATAATGCCAAGCTGTTCGCCCCCATTGGCAATAACACGCACTTCACGCGCACGAATTTCTTCGTTAATACGCAAGCTTTCCTTACTTATAACAATTCACCTCCATGAACCTCAGATAAGCAATTACTGCTTATAAAATCTGTAACATATCAGATATAAGCAAAACAAAAAAGCGGGCAGAACAAATTCCACCCGCATGAATATCATATCCAACCCTGTCGAGCGTTTGCCGCAAGGTGAGAAGCGAGTGGCTTCTGCTTTGTTACTAGAATATGATAACACATAGCCCGATAAGTGTCAAGCTATTTACAGTTTTTATTTAAAAAGATTTTTGATTTTATTGAAGAAGCTCTTTTCCTCGGGGCTGATATTATCCTTGCTGATTTCTCCGAAGCTGCGCAGTGCTTCCTTCTGCTTTTCGTTCAGCTTAGTCGGCACAACTACCTTAATGCGAACCAGCTGATCGCCGCGCTGACCACCGCGCAGGCTAGGAATACCCTTCCCCTTCAGGCGCAGCACCTTACCGGGCTGAGTGCCTTCGGGAACCTTCACGGTTACCTGACCATCCAGCGTAGGAACCTTGATCTCAGCGCCCAGGGTTGCCTGTACGATATTGACAGGTACCTCGCACAGAACAGTAGTGCCGTCACGTTCAAAGAACTTGTGTGGCTTCACGTACAGATATACGTAAAGATCACCGCTCTGACCGCCCTTAGCACCGGCCTCGCCCTCGCCGCTTACGCGCAGACGGGAGCCGTTATCTACACCTGCAGGGATTTTTACCTTCAGGCGTTTATTCTTCTTCACAGTACCCTTGCCGCGGCATTCCTTGCAGGGGTTGGAAATAATCTTGCCTTCGCCGTGGCACTTGGAGCACGGACGCTCATTTACCATCTGACCGAACATGGTGTTCTGGGTGAAGCGTACATAGCCGGAGCCGTGACATTCAGGACAGGTTTCAACCTTGGAGCCGGGCTCTGCACCGTCACCGTGGCAATGGTCGCAGGTTTCGTCGCGATACAGGTTGATTTCCTTCTCTACGCCGAAAGCTGCCTCTTCAAAGGTAATTTCCATATCAAAGCGCAAATCCGCACCGCGCTGCGGACCCGCTTCACGGCCGCCGCGACCGCGTCCCTGGCCGCCGAAGAACATATCGAAAATATCCTCCATGCCTCCGCCTCCAAAGCCACCGAAGCCGCCGCCGAACGGATTGCCGCCGGCGCCGCCGGCTGTCTGCGCCTGTTCGAAGGCATCAGGGCCAAGCTGGTCATACTGCTGGCGCTTCTGCTCATCGGAAAGGACGCTGTAAGCCTCGTTAGCTTCCTTGAATTTGTTCATGGCTTCTTCGTTGCCCTTATTGCGGTCAGGATGATATTTCAGGGCCAGTTTACGGAATGCTTTTTTTATTTCGTCCTGGGAAGCGGTTTTGCTTACTCCCAGTACCTCATAATAATCTCTCTTAGCCAAAACAGGCGCCTCCTAAAACTTTTCTAACGAATATTATTTAAGCATATAATGCCCAGATGCATGATGGCGGTTGCCACAGCAGCTGGGCACTAATATTATATTACTTTTTTACGTCTGCATCAACAGCACAGATGGTGCTTTTCACCCAACCCGAAGGCTGGTGAGAAGGTATCAGATGCTAGGCAAAACGACGACGGCGTACTTTTAGTACGTCGAGGAGTTTCAACAACGCATACAGTGCTTTATAGACAGGATTATTTCTTGTCGTCGTCAACAACTTCCGCATCTACAACATCATCGTCAGCTTTTTTAGCACCTTGAGCACCTGCAGCGCCTTGTGCGCCTGCAGCACCCTCTTGTGCCTGAGTTTCTTTGTAAAGCTCAGCGCTCAGCTCGTACAGCGGTTTAGTCAGAGCTTCGGTATCAGCTTTAATCTTGTCAAGGTCGTCACCCTTCATGGTTTCTTTCAGGGTGTCAACTGCAGCTTTAACTTTAGCGATTAATTCATCCTTGCCTTTGCCTTCCATGTCTTTCATGGTCTTTTCAGCCTGATAGCACATGTTGTCGGCCTGGTTGCGAACTTCTACGCCTTCCTTACGTTTCTTATCAGCTTCAGCGTTAGCTTCTGCTTCTTTAACCATTCTGTCTACTTCGTCCTTATCAAGGGTGCCGGAGGAGGTAATGGTGATTTTTTGTTCTTTGCCGGTGCCAAGGTCTTTAGCGCTTACGTTAACGATACCGTTAGCATCGATGTCGAAGGAAACTTCGATTTTAGGAATTCCACGCGGTGCAGCCGGGATACCGGACAGCTCGAAGCGGCCCAGAGTTTTGTTGTCTGCAGCCATTTCACGTTCACCTTGCAGAACATGGATATCAACGGAAGGCTGGTTATCGGCAGCAGTAGAGAATACCTGTTTCTTAGATGTCGGGATGGTGGTGTTACGGTCGATAATCTTGGTGAATACACCGCCGAGGGTTTCAATACCCAGGGACAACGGAGTTACATCCAGCAGCAGTACGTTGCCGGTACCTTCTTCACCGGAGAGAACGCCGGCCTGAATCGCAGCACCTACTGCAACGCATTCGTCCGGGTTAACTCCTTTGTAAGGCTCTTTGCCCATGAATGCTTTAATAGCAGCCTGTACAGCCGGGATACGGGAAGAACCGCCGACCAGGATTACTTTGCTGATATCGCTTGTGGAAAGACCTGCATCGCTCATAGCCTGACGAACAGGGCCCATGGTGCGTTCAACCAGATCTGCAGTCATAGCTTCGAATTTAGCACGGGTCAGGTCCATATCCAGATGTTTCGGGCCGTCAGCACCTGCAGTGATGAACGGCAGGTTGATGTTGGTGCTCATAACGCCGGACAATTCGATTTTAGCTTTTTCAGCAGCCTCACGCAGACGCTGCATAGCCATACGGTCGGTAGAAAGGTCAATGCCTTCGGCTTTCTTGAATTCGTCAACCATCCAGTCCATGATTTTCTTATCGAAGTCATCGCCGCCCAGATGAGTATCACCGTTGGTTGCTTTTACTTCGAATACGCCGTCGCCGACATCCAGAATAGATACATCGAAGGTGCCGCCGCCGAGGTCGTATACCATGATGGTATGGTCGTCGGTTTTATCAATGCCGTATGCCAGAGAAGCAGCGGTAGGCTCGTTGACGATACGCAGAACCTCAAGGCCTGCAATCTTGCCTGCGTCTTTAGTAGCCTGACGTTGGCTGTCGTTGAAGTATGCCGGAACAGTGATAACTGCCTGGGATACGGTTTCGCCCAGATAAGCCTCTGCATCAGCTTTCAGTTTTTGCAGAATCATTGCGGAAATTTCTTCCGGGGAATATTTTTTGTCATCGACAGTTACTCTGTAAGAGCCTTCGCCCATGTGACGTTTGATGGAGCTGATGGTTCTGTCAGGGTTAGAAACTGCCTGACGTTTTGCCAGCTGACCAACAAGACGCTCGCCGTTTTTAGCAAAGCCTACAACAGACGGGGTTAAACGGCTGCCTTCCTGGTTAGTGATGACGGTAGGTTCGCCGCCTTCCATAACTGCAACAACACTATTAGTAGTACCTAAGTCAATACCAATTACTTTAGCCATGATTTTTATCCTCCTGATTACTATCCTTCGGTGATGCGGCAGCTGCCGCATTTTTACCGAATCGATGTGATATATTTTTTAAATTTATTGTGAAGAGCACGCCAGCTTTATTCGTTGGTGTTTACTCTTACCTTACTGTGACGGATAACCTTGTCACCCAGCTTATAGCCTTTTTCGAAAACCATATCTACGATTTCATCATCCAGCTCCGGATTATGACCGCGCATTACGGCTTCGTGGATGTTCGGGTCAAATTTAGCATTTTGAGCTTCAATTTCTTCTACCTTCAGATCCTTGAAGGCATCTTCAAACTGACGGCGGATTTTTTTCATACCGTCGACAACTGCATCCACATTATCGCCCTTTTCGACGCTTGCTTCGGCACGCTCAAAATTATCTAAAACCTTTAAGAACTTGCCCACCACATTTGCTGTAACAAAGGTGGAAAGCTGTTCCTTTTCTATATTGGTGCGACGGCGGAAGTTTTCAAAATCGGCCTGCAATCTCAACAAACGATTTTGCAGCTCTTCGATTTTGGCATCCTTCGGGTCAACCTCAGGCTCAGCGGCTTCCTCCGCATTTTTTACATCTTCAGCTTCTGCAGCTTTTTCAGCTTCTGCAGCTTCCGCAGTTTTCTGTTCGTCAGCCTTCGCTTCCGCAGCCTCCTGCTCAGCCTGTTTTTCTTTCATTTCATTATCCTGCAAGGCTCTTCCTCCTTAGTTTTATTTATTGTCGGGCTTCTGCTCGAACATCGTTTTCAAATACTTATGCAGGTAATCCATTACGGTAATTACCTTGCCGTATTCCATACGCGTCGGGCCCAGCACTGCCATCGTACCGACTATCTGACCGTTAAGACGGTAGGTTGCCTGTACCATGCTGCAATCCTGAATGCCGGTGAATTTGTTTTCACTGCCAATCGTGATCTTCAGTCCGCTGTCCTCGCCTGCCTTCAGCAAATCGCGTACCACGCGCTCCTCCTCCAGGATACCCAGAAGATTCTTCACACGCTCCACGTCGCGGAATTCCGGCTGGTTCAGCAGCTGCTTGGTGCCACCCAGGAAAACTTTTTGCTGCTGGTATTTCTGACGCATCTGGCGGATGGACTGTACCAGCGATGTGAACAGCAGCTTATCATCTGCTATATTTGTATGCACCGCCTGCAGCAGGTCCTCGGTAATATTCGCCAGCTCTCTGCCCTCCAGCAGTCTGCTGACGCGTCCTGCCATGTAGTCCAGCTCCTCCGGCCGCATTCCCAAAGGAATTTCTACCACGCAGTTGGCCACATTGCCGTCATCTGTTACAATGCACAGGATGGCATGCCGCTCATCCAGAGGTAAAAACTTCATATAGCGGAAGCACGCACCGGCATCACGGTTAGCCAGCACCATCGAAACATTCTTCGTCATCCGGGAAAGGATTTTCGCCGTTGACTGGAAGATTTCATCAATGCTTCTGCGTCTTTCGCTGAACCAGCCGTTAATCAGTGCTCTGTCATTATCTGTCAGAGTTCCCGGCTCAACGAGCGAGTCAACATAAAGACGATAAGCCTGAGCCGATGGTACACGTCCTGCCGAGGTGTGCGGCTGCTCCAGATAACCCAGGAGCTCCAGGTCACTCATCTCGTTACGGATGGTCGCAGGACTGAGGCCCAAATCATATTTGCGGGCAATCGTCCTTGAACCTACAGGCTCAGCAGTTGAAATATAATCCTCAATTATGAGCTGGAGAATTTTTTTCTTTCTTTCGTTTAACATATTCCCACCTCATTTTGATTGTTAGCACTCTATCATTAGGAGTGCTAACATCTTGATACTAGAATAGCACTAGCCTACTTTATTGTCAACACCTTTTTTATTTATTTTTAAGTTATCACAAAAACTTCAAATATTTGATTGCCGACCTCCATACCACGCTCCGTAAGACGCAGTCTTTGCGTGCTTGCATCATACGCAATAAGCTTTTGTTCAAACAGCGGCGCCAGCTCGGAGGCAAAGCGCTGCAGCACATCTACCCCAAAACGCTCGCGTGCCTCCGCCAGGCCCGCACCTTCGCTACGGCGCAGTCCCATGAACATGAACTCCTCCAACAGCTCTGCGCAAGATAATTCTTCTACATTATATAATGCACTTGCACGTAAATCGTCACCGCCGAAGCTTTGCAGCTGCCCGATATATTCCTTAACCGTACTCAGCCCGGTACGCCGTCTTTGGCCGTCAAAGCCGCAGGCGGCAGCGCCGAAGGCCATGTAGGGATGATACTGCCAATAAACAGTATTGTGCCGTGAATACTGACCGTTTTTCGCGTAGTTGGAAATTTCGTAGCGCTCAAAGCCACGCTCACGCAAAAAGCTCTGCACCAGCTCATACATATCCGCCGCAGTATCCTCGTCAGGCAAAGTTATTCTGCCCTTATCCACAAGACTCGCCAGCGGCGTGCCCTCCTCCACAATCAGGCCGTAAACAGAAATATGCTCTATGCCCGTATCGGTCAGACGCTCCAGCGTATCCTGCAAGCTTGTAAGCGTCTGCGACGGCAGGCCGTAAATCAAATCCGCACTGACGCGTGCAAAGCCAGCTTTGCGTGCCAGCGTCAGCGCTTCCAGCGCCTGCTGCGCGTTGTGAATGCGTCCTATCGCCCGCAGCTCGTCATCCTGCAGCGACTGTACACCGAAGCTGATGCGGTCAAAGCCAAGCTGACGCAGCGTCTGCAGCTTGGCTAAATCTGCTGTGCCGGGGTTCACCTCAATCGTTGCCTCGCAGGGCTGCTGCCAAAAGCCGTACTGCTTCAATGCATTCACCAGCTTAGCAATACATTCTGTCGGCAGCACGCTCGGCGTACCGCCGCCAAAGTAAATGCTGGCGTTCGCCGCCATATTTGCCGCCTCATCCGCACGCAGGGCGATTTCTTTGCACACAGCGTCGGTATATTCACGCTTCGCCTGCTCGCTAAAGCCGGCATAAGAAGCAAAATCGCAGTACAGGCACTTCTGTACGCAAAACGGTATATGCAGATAAAGTGCCTGATATTGCTGCCAGGGACGCACATTTTTATCTTCCATCATCATTTATCCTCTCCGTACCTTGAAAAAACGCCGCCACAGAAATTACTGCAGCGACGCACTAAAGCAAATTTTATTTTCCTTTTTTATAGAACCATTTTTTATACGCAAAAAAGACAGCGCCCACAACTAAGATCAAAATCGTTAATCTTTGGCTGTGCTCCTGAAAATTAACTACATCATGGCCTATGACAACCTCCAACGCCGTAGAAGGAAATTTGCCGATAAGGTTGGCAATAATGTAATCACGCGCACTCATGCTGCTCACAGCACCCACCGCCGTCAAAATGCCTGATGGGAAATACGGCAGCGCCCTGGCGAAGGCCATCCACTCCAGGCCGTGCTTACTGCTTGCCTCATCAATGGATTTCAGCGAATTGCTTTTTTCAATCAGCTTCTGCGCCGTATCACGGAAGAAGAAGCGCATCAGGTAAAAGCTGATAACCACACCTGTTGTTTCCGCCAGCCAGGAAATAGTAATACCCAGCGGCAGGCCGAAAATCAGACCGTTGGCTGTAGAAAGAAAAATCGACGGGAAAACGCTGCCGGCATTAATCAGCACATCCAGCACAAAACTGATTAAAATCGCCCATGGTCCAAAGGAGCGCAGATATTCCACCAGGCCGTTGACATTGCCGCTGATTGCCAGCGTAAAGGTTTTATTGAAGAAATCATCGGCAAAAAAGTGAATACCTAAAAACAAGGCCACCAGCAAAACTGCCGCCGTCACCTTAGCACAAACATCAGGATTTTTTAACCAGTCTTTTTTCATATATTTATACCCTCTTTAAGTATTGAAAATCATATTAAAGCGTTCGCCAAACTGCATTTCCACCAGACGACGGATTTCCGCCCAGTCCTCCGGCGTACGCAGCTGCGCCTGCGCCAGTTGGCGAACCTGCGCAATTACGTCAACATCTCGCATTATATCAGCAATTCGCAAATCTGGCAAGCCATGCTGCTTCAGGCCAAAGAGCTGTCCTGCACCGCGCTGCTCCATATCCTTTTCCGCAAGATAGAAGCCGTCCTCGCTCTCATGCAGTACGTTCAGACGCGCCAGTGCCTCCGGCGAATCGGCAGCCGTCAGCAGCACGCAGTAGGACTGCTCGCTGCCGCGACCTACACGTCCGCGCAGCTGGTGCAGCTGTGCCAAGCCGAAGCGCTCCGCATTTTCAATCACCATCAGCGTAGCATTGGGCACGTTCACGCCAACCTCGATAACCGTAGTGCTCACCAGCACCTTCAGTTCGCCTGCCGCAAAGCTGCTCATAATGGCATCCTTCTCCGCACCCTTCAGCCTGCCATGCAGCAGAGCGCAGGGAATATCCTGCAGAAAATCACGCTTCAGCTCCTCGTATACTCTTTCAGCGCTATGCACAGCCAGAACATCCGATTCCTCAATCAGCGGGCAGACAACGTAAGCCTGCCTTCCAGCCTGCACCTGACGCACCAGACCGGCGTAAACCTCGCGGCGGCGCTCATCCGTATAGCACAGCGTCCGCACCGGCTTACGCTGTGGCGGACGTCCCTTCATTACGGAAATATCCAAATCGCCGTAAACAGTAAGCGCCAAGGTACGCGGAATCGGCGTTGCCGTCATTACCAGTACATCGGGAGCATTCTCCGATTTATTGGACAGACGCGCACGCTGCTCTACGCCGAAGCGGTGCTGCTCATCCGTCACCGTCAGCGACAGATTGGCAAAGCGCACATCCTCCTCCAACAAAGCATGCGTACCCACAACCACATCAACAAGGCCCAGCTCCAGATTCAGCAGCAGCTCACGCCTTGCCTTAGCACGCATACCGCCTGTCAGTAAAGCGATACGCACACCGTAAGGCTGCAAATATTGCTCCAGCGTTTCAAAATGCTGCGCCGCCAAAATTTCCGTCGGCACCATAATGCAGCCCTGATAACCGTTTTCTACCGCCTTAGCCAACGCCAGCGCACTGATAACCGTCTTACCGCTGCCTACATCGCCCTGCAGAATGCGGTGCATAGGCTTTTTATCCTGCATATCCAGCGAAATCTCACTCCACGCCTGCTGCTGTGCCGCCGTCAGCTCAAAGGGCAGTCCCTGCATTACGTCTTTAACAAGCGCACCGTCTGCAGCATGCTTTATGCCCTCTCTGTTATCATGGCTCTGTTGGCGATAGTAAAGCAGACCACACTGCAGCAAAAACAGCTCCTCAAAAACAAAGCGCTGCTTGGCACGTCGCAACGCTTCCCAGCTTTCCGGAAAGTGAATATTTTTCAACGCCGTATAGCGGTCGGGCAAATTGCACTGGCTCACAACCTTCGCCGGCAAACTTTCCGGCAAATCCTCTGCAGCCAGTCGCAAGGCCTCGCTCACCCAGGTACGCAGATTCTTCTGCGTCAGGTTACCGCTCAAAGCATACACCGGGACAATACCCGGCGTTTTGCCCTCGTCCTGCTCCAAAGGCTGCACATCAACCTCGCTGATGGACTTCGTAGTGCGCCCCTGCCTTACGCGGCCTGTAATCTGCAGCATTGTATCCGGCTTCAGCTTCTGCGCCTTATAGCGCTGCCCGCCGAAAAAGTACAGCGTAGCATAGCCTGTTTCGTCACGCACCGTCACGGACGTATAGCTGCGACGGCTGGCACCGTAGCCGTTTTTCACCTGATAAACGGTCGCTTTGAAAATCTGCTTACTGTTGTCAACCTCCAGCTCCTTAATCGTTTTGAGCTTGGCATAATCAAGATAAGCACCCTGACGCGGGTAAAATTCCAGCAAATCACCTACGCTGAAAATATTAAGAGCAGCCAGCTCAGCTGCCTTTTTTACACCTACACCTTTTAGTGTTGTTACAGGTTCTTTCCACCACATTTATAAAAATACCCTCTTTATCTTAAAATTTCCTTGATTTTCTGCGCTCTTTATGGTATGATACTCATGTTAAATTTGAATGTGCCTTATGTCTTATCACGTTTAAGGAGGTGGGAAACAATGGCATCTATCTGCGAAATCTGCGGTAAAGGAAAACTCGCTGGCAACAACGTCAGCCACTCCAATAGACACACCAAACGTGCTTGGAACCCGAATATTCAACAAGTAAGAGCAGTTGTTGAAGGTTCTGTTAAACGCTTGAACGTTTGCACCCGTTGCCTGCGTTCCGGTAAAGTTAACCGCGCAATCTAATCCGTTCGGATTTAAAAAGAAGCCAAATACCAATCGGTATTTGGTTTCTTTTTTTGCGCTTATTTTACTTTGCAGCCGCACTCGGGGCAGAACTTAACCAAAGAGCTGATTTTTGCGGAGCAGTTCGGGCACAAAATAAAGGCACGGTATTCCGTGAGCTTCTTTTCGAACAGCTCATAGAACTGGTTAACCTCTTTGTCCTCGCGCTTCCAGTTATAAATCTGCAGACGCTCCTTAGTGGAGTCCATGATAACCTGTACGGTTTCTTCATCCAAAGACTGCATAGCCAGCTGCATAATTTTCTTTTTGTTATGGAAATGCAGCTGATGTGCAGCATCATCCTGCTCATCAATAGTTACACCCATCTCATTGACGCACAGCAAGGCAATATTCCAGGCTACGTCAATATCAACTTCATAAAGACGGTTATCAAAGCAACCGCCGGCACCATCTATTCTCATAGCTACCTCCTGCCAGATGTTTTTTCTTAATTATAGCACAAGCGCATATTTGCTGTAAAACAAATCACTCGTATCGCAGCATTATTTGTTCAGCTCCGCCGCCATTTCACGCACAGTTTTATGCAACAGCGGATGTACCAGCTCCGGTGCAATATCCAAAAGCGGCAGCAGCACAAAATCCCTGTTCTGCATATCGGGATGCGGCAGCGTAAGCTCCGGTGTCTGCATCACGACATTTTCGTAAAGCAGCAAATCCAGATCAATATTGCGCTCGCCCCAATGACGCAGGCGCACACGCCCCATCGCCAGCTCCGTTGCCAAAAGTGTACGCAAAAGCGCCACCGGCTCCAGATTAGTGCGCACCCTGCACACAGCATTCAAAAACTGCGGCTGGTCCGTCACACCGTAAGGCTCCGTAGCAAAATAGCCGGAAACCTGCTGTACCTCCACGCCCTGCTGCATCAGCAGCATCAGCGCACGTTGTAAATTCTTTTTCTTATCGCCCAGGTTACTGCCCAAGGCAACATATGCAATAGCCATATCCGACTCCTGTTCTTTTGATGTGATGATGGTAGACGCAGCAAAATAAACGATACTGTCGCAGCAATTATTCTGTCGCGGCGAAAGCATAAAAATTTTAGGCAACAAGTGCCTGGAACAACCGAAATTGCAATATTGTTTGAGCGCTAAGCTGACTTCTGCAGAAAAACACTTCGCCTAGCGCGAGTTTTATTGCAATTTCGTCTTTGTTCCGCACGAAATTGCCGTTAAAAAATTTTTCGCTGCAGCGTGACAAATAATTGCTAAAACAAACCTATTCCGCACTGCCGCGCAAAATAGCCTCCAGCGTGCGAATCGCCCGCACGTTCTCCTCAACATCATGCACGCGCACCATCTGCGCCCCCGCGTAAATCGCCTGCAGGCTCGTCGCAATCGTCCCCTCCAAGCGCTGCTCCGCCGGCACACCGCCCAGCACAGCACCAAGCGTACTTTTACGCGAAGCCGCCAGCAGCACAGGATAGCCAAAGCTCGTCAAAGCCTTCAAATCACGCATCAAAAGCAAATTCTGCTCCACATTCTTGGCAAAGCCGATACCGGGATCAAGAATAATCTTATCCGCACTCACACCGCGCTCACGCAAAAGCTGTGCCCTCTGCGCCAGATAAACGGCAACCTCCTGCACAACATCCTTGTACTCGCAGTTCTGCTGCATATTCTTCGGCGTACCGCGCATATGCATAAGGATAATCGGCGCTTTAGTTGCCACAACAACATCCGCCATATGCGGGTCAGCCTCCATCGCACTGATATCGTTGATAATATCAGCACCGGCAGCAATAGCTGCCTCAGCCGTATCCGCACGATAGGTATCGATAGAAATAACAGCATCGGGATAAGCCTTGCGCAAAGCAGCAATCGCAGGAACTACGCGGCGGCGCTCCTCCTCCCCGTCAACGCTGTCGCTGCCCGGACGGGTAGACTCACCGCCGATATCCAGCACACCGGCACCCGCAGCAAGCATTCTACCGGCACGCTCCACCAGCTTCTCCATAGCGGGCACACGGCTGCCCTCATAAAAGGAATCCGGCGTAACGTTCAAAATGCCCATCACGCACATCTTCTCATAGGTCAGCACTCTGCCGTCAGCCAGAGTAGTGCACAGCTTTTGCGGCGTCAGCGCCATTTCCAGATCAATAGCAGCCTGAGGAATGCCAAAGTACGGCATCTGCGCCATTTTCTTCAGCAGTACCTTATAATGCTTAAGCGTACCCAAAAGCAAAATATCAACATACTTTGCAGCGCAGGTAACAGCACCGACGGGCGTTACAGCGTCGCCGCCCACTGCCAGCATCTCCTGCTTGATAATATTCGCTGCCGGAGTACGCACACCCAGCAGCTTGAACGGAATAATCTCCGCCTTATGAGCAAAAATAGGCAGACTGTCGGCATGAGCGCCGATGCTTGCCAGCGCTGCCTCCAAGCCTTCACGGTTAACCTTTAATAACATTCATTCTCACCTTTTTCCACAACAGCAAAGGCGTTATGATTATGGATGCTTTCCATGCTCTCCACCTCTGCACGATACCAGGTAATGCGCTTATCCGCCTCCAAGCGTAAAGCAACCTCACGCACGGCATCCTCTACAAAACGCGGATTCTCATAAGCATGCTCCGTAACATATTTTTCATCGGGGCGCTTCAAAAGGCCATAAAGCGGCGTACTTGCGGAAGCCTCGGCATATTCCACCAGCTCCTCCAGCCATACCATTTCCTGCGCCTCAACCTCCAGCTTCGCCCAGGCGCGCTGATTATGCGCACCGTATTCGCTGATTTCCTTAGAGCAGGGGCACAGCGTCTGCACCGGCACAACAGCGGTAATACGCCAACACAGCTTCTCGCCCTTCTCGGCCTTATACACGCAATCGATATCCATCGGCGCTTCCATTCCGCTCACAGGAGCCTTCTTCGTCACAAAATACGGGAACTTCAGCTCGATAAAAGCTCTTTCAGCCTGCAGATGCTGCTTCAGCTGGTCCAAAATTGCTTCCACATCAGCGAGGCCCACAGGGCCGAGAGTACGCAGACACTCCACAAAACGGCTCATATGCGTACCGCGCATATCATGCGGCAAATCAACCGCCAGTGTTACCTCCGCTACGCTGTGCTGCGTACCGCGTGCTTTATCACGCAGCTCAATCGGCCAGCGCAGGCCCTTTATTCCCACATGCTTCAAAGGAATATTACGTAAATCCTTTTCGCTTTGTACATCCTTCACGTCATTCACCTCTGTACACGCAGCCACTGGTGCGAGTTTCCCAAACTTCTACTTCATATAAATGATAATGGTCGCTCTTAAGCAGCTCAACCAGTTTATTCCAAACCCAGACACTGATATTTTCTGCGGAAGGCACCGGCAGAATATCATTCAGGCAGGCGTGATCCAGATGTGCCAGCACCTCTTCCTTCACCAGATTCTTCAGCTTGATAAAATCAATAACCATACCCTCGTGGTCGGGAGTGCCCTCTACCTTTACCACCAGCTTATAGGTATGACCGTGCAAATGCTCGCACTTGCCATTATACGCAGGCAGATAATGTGCAGCGTCAAAATCGAATTCCTTGATAATTATCATTTATATTCTCCTCCATAAAGGGTTAAATCAGCAAAGCCGTTTTGGCGCAGCGCCTCATAAGCCACAATCGCCACGGAATTAGACAGATTCAAAGAGCGTGCATCCTCAATCATCGGAATACGGATGCAGCTTTCGGGATATTCGTGCAGCAAGGTTTCCGGCAGACCGGCAGTTTCCTTGCCGAAAATCAGCAGGCTATCCTGAGCATACTGCACATCGGCATAAGAGCTGTGTGCCTTCGTCGTCAGGAAATACTTAGGATTATCCTTATATTTTTCCAGCACCTCATAAACGCTGTCATAATAATGGATATCAACAAGATGCCAATAATCCAGGCCTGCACGCTTCAAATATTTATCCTCAACGGAAAAACCAAGCGGACGGACCAAATGCAGGTGACAGCCGGTTGCTGCGCACAGACGTGCAATATTACCGGTATTGCCGGGAATTTCCGGTTCAACTAAAACTATATGCATTTTACTGAATGCCTCCTCAGCTGACTGCTGCGCAGTCATTAATTTATTTTTTCTCCTGCAGTATTTCGGAAACCCTCTGCTTCATACTGCGTTTCTTTTTATTCTTTTCCTTAACCGGTTCAGGCTTAATCTCCGGCTCAACAGGCCGCTGTGCCAGGATTTTCTGATAGGTAGCCATAATCTTTTCGCAATACAGCGAGCCCATCGCCCAAGTACCGTTCAAACCGTACCAGGTGTTGACAACGCCTCGCTCCATACGGATATTGTGCGCCAGATCATAGCGAGGATCGATAATATCCGTTGAAGGGCGCTTCGTCTGCGTATAGGCCAGCAAATGCTGGATATGCGCGCGCACGCCCATCTGCGGCGTAGCAAAGGACGCACCGCGCACACCGCCGCCGATAGTACCGAGACCGCAGAAATTGTTCTGATGATGCAGCACATCACCGCCATAGCGGTAAGCGCCTGTTTCCACCAATGATTGTGCCAGGGCAAGATCGGGACGCACGTTTTCACGCTTAGCCTCCTGCCAGTACAAATCTACAAGCTCCTCCACCGGGCAGGCCAGCTTCACAGCAGGGTTAGCCGCCAAAATATAAGCTACAGCCTGCGCCTTGCTGGCAATCGCCTCACCGTAAATAGCGATATTACGATAATCATCCGGCAGCTGTGTCCCGGAAAAATAGAACTTGCCGTCCTTCTCCTGCAGCAGCGACGGACGCTGAGCGGCAGGAACATTTATCGTACCGGCAGGCGATTTAGACACCGGTTTGGTAGATACAACGATTTTATCCTTTTCCTGAGTTATTTGGACAGAGCGCTGCTTTTTGTTCAGCAGCTTCTTATCCTTTTTATCAGCGATAATCGTCTGCTTAGAGGCAGGCGCTTCATCAGCGACCTCGCGCACAGTTGCCGCACATACGCCGGCGTACAGCGACAAACCCAGCAGAACACACGCAAAAGTAATTTTTTTATATTTCATAGCGCATTACTCCTATATATATCACGCTATCAATTTTACCGCACATAAGGCAAAATTGTAAAGTTTTTCCCACCCCTGCAGTGAGGAATTCACAAAAAAGTAGATTTAAGCTATAATATTTATAAGATAACAGTCAAGCGCTATCTTATTTAATATCAAGCAGCAATCAGCTTGTCAAATTAAGGAGGGAAAATTATGTCCGCAAAATTCCATTTCATCAACCATGCCTGCTTTATTTTGGAAAAAAATAATTCCGCTATCATCTTCGACCCGTATCTGGACGATAATCCGGAAGGACTCACCGCCAAAGACATCAAGGTTGATTATATTTTCGTCAGCCACGGTCACTTCGACCATTTGGGCAGCGCCTTTGAAATCGCCAAAAATTGTGACGCTACCATCATCTCCACTGCCGAGATCTGCGGTCTGGCGCAGGATGCCGGCTGCAAAGCCCACGCTATGCATCTTGGCGGCACCTTTAAGTTTCCCTTCGGCAAGGTACGCCTGACGTTAGCCTTCCACGGCAGCGGCGTTCCCGGAGGTCACGCCTGCGGCATCGTTATTGATTTTTACGGCACTAAGCTGTACTTCGCCGGTGACACCGCACTCTTCAGCGATATGCAGCTGCTGCCCAAGCTCGATGCTTTTGAATACGCAGTTCTTCCTATCGGCGGCAACTTTACTATGGACCCCAATGATGCACTTATCGCCTGCAAACTGCTGCAGGCAAAATACGTTATCCCCGTACATTACAACACCTGGCCGCCCATCGCTCAGGACGTAGAAGCCTTCAAAGCTGCCGTTGAGGACGAAACCGACAGCAAGGTGCTTATTGTAAAACCGGGCAATACTATTGATATCGACTAAAAATTAAAACTTCAAAAACTTACGCCACGAAGCGTTCTTATTCACGTCGCAGTTGCCGCAATTGTTGCACTGCGACGTTGTTTTTTCTCCGAAATATTCCAGCAGTACCTTGCGCAGACACATGGACGTATTGCAATAATTGGTCATTTTACTCAGCAGCTGCAGCTCGTGCTCCTTCCAGGTCAGATCCGGCTGGTCGTGCCCGATAAGATAGGTATTGACCGCAATATCCGCCTTATCGTAAAGCAGCAGACATTCCGCAGGCAGGCCGTCACGCCCTGCGCGTCCTGCCTCCTGATAGTAGCTTTCGATATCCTTGGGCATATTATAATGCACCACAAAGCGTACATCCGGCTTATCAATGCCCATACCGAAGGCATTGGTTGCCACAATCAGCGGCACGCTACCGCCAACGAAGGCATTCTGATTCTCGCGCCGTTCCTCCGGCGTCAGGCCCGCGTGATAGCGCAAGGCACTGAAACCCTGACGCCGCAAAAGCTGCGTCACGCTTTCCACCTTGTTGCGCGTAGCACAGTAAACTACGCCGCACTCCTTTTTATGCTTGCGCATAAACTCCAGCAGCGAGCGCTCCTTGTCCTGCGTGCGCTGCACGGCAAAATGCAGGTTAGGCCTGTCAAAGCCCGTCACCACAATTTTTGCCTCCGGAATGCCCAAACGCTTGATAATATCACGGCGCACATCCGGCGTAGCCGTCGCAGTAAAAGCTGCCACCAGCGGCTTTGCGGGCAGGGCCTGAATAAAATCGGGGATATTATAATATTCCTTGCGAAAGCTGTGTCCCCACTGCGATACACAGTGCGCCTCGTCCACCGCCACCATCGTAATATAGGCCTGGCGGGCGAAATCAATAAACTGCTGGTTGACCAATCGCTCCGGTGCTACGTACAAAAATTTGCACTGCTTGTTGAGTGCTGCATGCAGCACTCTGCCGTACTCATTGCTGCTCATGCTGCTGTCAAGATAAGCGACCGGAATACCGCGGGCCGTCAGCGCCTCCGCCTGATCCTTCATCAGCGATATCAGCGGCGAGATTACCAGCGTCACGCCCTTCAGCAGCAGCGAAGGCAACTGAAAGCAGATACTTTTGCCTGCACCCGTAGGCAGCACTGCCAGCACAGGCTGTCCATGTAATATTTCACTTATAATTTCTTCCTGCCCTGTGCGGAAGCTGCTGTAGCCATAAAAATGCTGCAGCGCGCGGTGCAGAAAGTCACTGTCTATAATACGTGCCATAAAGCTCCCTTGCTTCGAAAAGTTTATTTGTAAAAAGTATAGCACATAAGCACTTTTATGTAAAATAACTTTCGTTTTTTCTATGATCAGCTAATAAAAAACAGGTACAGCCTAAGCTGTACCTGAATTTGTTACTTCAAGCGTCTAATTAGTGTTTACGTGCGTTGAAGCATTCGCGGCAGTAAACCGGACGATCGCTGGGTTTGAACGGTACCATGGTCTCTTTACCGCATTCAGCGCAAACTGCGGGGAACATTTCGCGTTGCGGACGGTCGTTTTGTACGCCCATGCGTTGTTTGCGTGCTTGACGGCAAGCCGGGCAACGGCGCGGTTCGTTAGTGAAGCCTTTTTCTTCGTAGAACTCTTGCTCGGAAGCGGTGAATACGAATTCGTTGCCGCACTCGCAGCAGGTTAAAGTCTTGTCTTCTTTCATTGTTTAATCACTCCTAATCATAGATAGAACATACCCCAAAGAACGCATTAAGATGTTTACCTTGGCTTCCCCATGTCATCTATGATAGAAGAAGTTAGGAACTTAAACGGACCACTGAGATACACCACTTACAGTATATAGTAAGCGCCTGCAAAAGTCAATCTTAGTTTATCAAAAATGCGTAAATTCTTTAATAAGAAACTTTTCATTTCTCAACATATGCCAAAATCCGCTTATTAACAGTGCTCACGGTAAAAGCTTGCGTGTAAAATAATGGTGCAGCACCGGTAAGTTCGCAGCCCGATAGAAAAACCGCGACAGCTTTTCAGCTCTGCGCGGTTTTCGAACTTCAATTTTTATTTATGCAGCCAGTTTACAGATTTTCCCTGCTCTCTGGCAAAGTGAGCATCATTGATGGTTTCCGCAATAATATTGCCCTGCCAGTCATTCAGCGTGCTGACAGAAACATTATGCACACTCAGCTTCCACAGATTGTTCAGCGGTATACCCAAAAGCAGGCACAGCTGCACGCGGATAATACCGCCATGCGATACAATCGCGATATTCTTCTCGTGGCCTTCACGCTCGAAGATATAGTCAAAAGCCGCCTGACAGCGACGCGCTACATCATGAAAGCTTTCGCCCTGCGGCGGAATCCATTCGCCCGGACGCGTCAGGAAATCATCCATCTCCTTAGGCCAGCGGCGGCTGATTTCCGCATACTCCAGACCCTCCCAAGCACCGAAGCTTACCTCCTGCAGCAAATCCAGCGGTTGATAAGACATATTTTTACTCATAGCCAGCGGTGCTGCCGTCATGCAGGCACGCAGCATAGAGCTGCAGTAAATTTTATCAACCGGCAAATGCTGCATATAGGCAGCCAGCTTCTCGGACTGCTCCAGACCTTTGGCGTTCAGCGGCATATTTATGCGTCCCTGAAAGCGGTGTCCTTTGTTGCTGTCCGTTTCACCGTGACGGATTAAATATATTCTACCCATTAAGCCTTCGCTCCTTTTTTAGACTGCTCTGCCAGAGAAAATTCCTTCATCTCGGCATGTACGCCTGCTTCCTCAAAGGTTTCCATTTCCTTATAGGCCTTGATGCCGGCGTTGAACAGCGTAAAGCAGACAGCAGCGCCCTCACCGGCGCCATCGGGAATGTTCAGGCGCAGCGGTGCCGTAAGCCCCAGCTCCTGCAGGCATTCTTCCGCTCCCGGCTCTGCGGAAACGTGACCGGCAAAGCAGTAATCCAGCATGGCAGGTGCCATATCCGCTGCCTTTTTGGCAGCCTTGCAGACAGCAACGCCGTCCAGCATTACCGGTACCTTCATAGCTGCAGCCTGCAGCAGAGCGCCGGCCATAGCGGTGCGCACCATCTCATTGTCAGGATCAGAAAGGCAGCCGAAGCCCAAAAGCCCCAGTCCCTTTTCATGTACCAGCTCCTGCACCAAAGCAGCGCCCTCCTCCAGAGCGTCAGCCTCCTCCTCCGAGGTTACGAGCAGAGCCACAGCCTTCGCACCGGTTTCTGCCGCCAGCACGTTCACCGGCCATTGGGCGTGCATAATTTTTTCGGCCTGGGCAGCCTCTTCGATACCGCACCACACCAGCAAATCGCGTTTAGGATAATCTAAATCCTCTTTTTCATAAATGCCCTTGATACCGCAATAGCGCGAGGTCATTTCTTCCAGCTTGGCCAGACTGCCGACAGGCTTTATCAAATTATCAAAGCGTGTCTGCGCCAGCTTCATGCAGCCTCTGTCGGCAGGCACAATCTTTTGGATTATTTCTTCTATATGCATAGCATTTTTCCTTTCTGTCTCTTTTAGAATTCTGCAAAATATTGCCGGGGAAATATATCAGATTATATAGGTTGCAAGCATTAGGTAAACCACAACGCCGCATTCCGTCAAAAAGCCGTAGGTATCACCGGTAAGGCCGCCCAGCTGACCGCTGAGAAAATGCGCAATGCCCTGGCAGATAACGAAGGCCGCTATTGCCGTATACAGATACGGCAGGCCGCAGGCTGTGACAAGCGCCAGGCAAAGTGCAAAGGCAATATAGGTATACATCGGCTTGGCATAGGCCTTAAACATATGACCGATACCGGTTTTGCGTGCATACTTGTAGTTGACGATGTAGGTAACCATAAAGGTGCGCGTTGCTACGAAAACAGCCACCAGAGCAAACGAAAGCTTAACCGGCGGCAGTGTAGTATAGGCAGCCACCTTCAGCAGCACGAGGCAGACAAGCGCAATAACGGCGTTAGAGCCTACGTGGCTGTCCTTCATGATTTCCAGCATACGCTCACGATCACGGGCGCTGAAAACACCGTCGGAGGTATCCATAAAGCCGTCATACATCAACGCACCGATAATAATCAGCTCCGCCAACACCAGCATCACTGCACGCATCAGGTCTGGTGTGTGCAGATAATACAGGCCGTAATTTACCGCACCCATAAAAACGCCCATTACCAGACCGACCAAAGGGAAGTACGGCACGCTGCGGCTGAAATCGTCATCATGCCAGTCCGTGCGGTTGGAAAAGCGGATTCTGGTCAAAAATTCCAGACAAGTTACAAAATCACGCATCACATCACCTGCTTAAATGATTATACACGTCCATTGCTGCCTGCAGCACAACAATAGCCAAGGAGGCACCGGTTCCCTCTCCCAGGCGCATACCGGCGTCCACAATCGGCGAAAGCTGCATCAGCTCCAGCATTTTCTTGTGGGAAATATCGCTGCTCAGATGCGAGCAAAGCATATAATCGCGGCACTGCGGATAGAGGCCGTAGGCCAGCAGTGCTGCAGCCGTGGCATTTACACCGTCAACCATTGTCGGTACACGGCGGCGGGCCGCACCGATAATAACACCGGCCAGACCTGCGTGGTCATAGCCGCCTACCTTGCAGAGAATGTCCATCGCATCACCCTGCTTCGGCATATTTTTAGCCAGGCCGTCGATAACAACCTGACGCTTAATCTTCATGCGTTCGTCATTAATACCGCTGCCGCGGCCGACAGTCAGCTGCGGGTCCAGGCCCAGAAAGGCGCTGGCAATAGCAGAGGTAGAAGTGGTATTGCCGATACCCATTTCACCGGTATAAAGCATATTATAGCCCTGGTCGATGCACATATCAGCCATTTCCATGCCAACGGCAATAGCCTTTTCAGCCTGCTCACGCGTCATCGCCGGTCCCTTGGTGAAATCATTTGTTCCCCAAGCCACCTTTTTTTGATATACCCTTGGCAAATCGCTCAAATCAAAGGCAGTGCCTACATCGCAGACGAAAACATCGGCGTGCGCATGACGTGCCAGCACGGTAGCACCGGCAGTACCGCGCATATAGCCGTTAATCATCTGGCGCGTAACCTCCTGCGGATAAGCGCTGACACCGTATTTGGCAATACCGTGATCACCGCACATCAGAACCATCGCCGTCTTTAATTTATCCGGTAAATCCTTGCCGAGCATACCTGCAAGGCCTACAACCATATCCTCCAGCTTGCCCAGATTAGCTGCCGGCTTGTCTAGCTTAGCAAAGCCTGCCCGCACTTCTTGCATACGTTCTTCATCCAGAGCAGGTATTATGATTTTCTCCATATCAGTCGTTATTCTCCTTCATCCTCAAATTTAAAAGCCAATTTTTTTACGTCTACAGCCTGACCTGCCACACAATAATAAACATGGTCAGCCGCATCTGCCACACGCTGGTTAACCCAGCCGGCAAGGTCACGGTATTCACGCGCCATCTGATTATCCGGCACAATACCGCTGCCCACCTCGTTCGTAACAAAGACAACGATTTTGCCGCAATTTCGTGCTGCTTCCAGCACCTTGTCAATTTCATCAAATACTACCTGACAGCGCTCCAGGAATTCACCCTCCGGCGCATCCTTGCCATAAAGCAGGTTACACATATAAACAGTCAGGCAGTCAAACAGAACCGCTCCTGTTTCCGCTGACAGCGCTTCAAGCGTGCGCTCGGCATGATAAGGCGCTTCGTGATTAATCCAACGCGCATCACGACGCTGACGGTGCAGACGCACGCGCTCCGCCATTTCCTCATCTAAGATTTCTGCCGTAGCAACGTAATCGCATTTGGGAGAATAATGCAATACATAGCGTTCTGCAAATTCGCTTTTGCCGCTGCGGGCTCCACCGGTAACCATAATGATTTTTCCAGGCATATTTCAACCTCCCTTCGTTTTTGTAAGCTGCATGCTTTTCATTTTATGCATATATGAAAAAAGCTCCCCTGCGGGAGATTCACAAAATGCAGCTGCAGCCAAAAATTCTATATTTACGCATACCAAAGCCAGCCTATCTCCCGTAGGCTCCAAGCTTCGTAACAGGCAGGTCTCCTGGCTTAGCTTCATCGCCCTCAGCGCCTTCCCAACTTGCGTCAGTGACATAATTGCCTAGGCTCCGCTTACAGTAGCGGGACTGCTCCGGATTCACACCGGCATTCCCTTTTCAGCACCGGCCTCAACCGGCGCACCTGTCAAAAAAATTCCAAGTATATATATTCGACAGCAATTCCTATAATCCTGCTAAGGCACAAAAAAAGAGCTGCCTAAGCAGCTCTTTCAGGAATTTCGTTATTTTGCGTAATCAACAGCACGGGTTTCGCGGATGATAACAACCTTGATCTGACCGGGATATTCCATTTCAGCTTCAATCTTCTTGGAGATATCGCGTGCCAGAAGCACAGCGGAAGCATCATCGATAACATCTGGCTTAACCATAATGCGGATTTCGCGGCCAGCCTGTACGGCATAGCATTTTTCAACGCCCTCAAAGGACTCAGAAATTTCTTCCAATCGAGTTAAGCGCTTCAGGTAGCTTTCCAGAGTTTCGCGTCTTGCACCCGGGCGGGCAGCAGATACTGCGTCAGCGGCAGATACCAGAACAGCTTCAACACTCTTAGGCTCGCAGTCGCCATGATGCGCCAGAATAGCATTGACAATCAGGTCGGACTCACGGAACTTCTTGGCAATTTCGCCGCCAATTTCAACGTGAGAGCCTTCCATTTCATGGTCAATAGCCTTGCCGATATCATGCAGCAGGCCGGCACGTTTAGCCAGAACAACGTCAACACCGAGCTCAGAAGCCATTACACCTGCCAGGTTGGCAACCTCAACAGAATGGTTCAGGACATTCTGACCATAGCTGGTACGATATTTCAGGCGGCCAAGCAGCTTAATCAGTTCAGGATGCAGACCATGCACTCCGACAGCAAAGGTAGCCTGTTCGCCGGCTTCCTTAATCTTCTGCTCAACCTCTTTTTGTGCCTTTTCAACCATTTCCTCAATGCGGGACGGATGAATACGACCATCATTAATCAATTTTTCCAGAGCGATACGGGCAACCTCGCGGCGTACCGGATCGAAGCCGGAAATAATAACAGCCTCCGGAGTATCATCGATAATAAGATCAATGCCGGTCAGGGTTTCCAGAGTACGGATGTTACGGCCTTCACGACCGATAATGCGGCCCTTCATTTCATCGTTAGGCAGGCCTACTACGGAAACGGTGGTTTCCGCTACATGGTCTGCTGCACAACGCTGAATTGCCAGGGAGATAATTTCTCTTGCCTTGCGGTCAGCCTCATCCTTAGCCTGTTGCTCCAGATCCTTAACCATCATAGCAGATTCATGCTTAACCTCTTCCTCGAGGGATTGCAGCAGCTCCTGCTTTGCTTCGTCACTGGTCAGTCCGGAAATACGCTCCAGTTCAACCTGACGTTTTTCCAGCATTGCCTCAGCCTTCTCCTGAGCAGCGTTAAGGCGCTGTTCCTTGGAAGCCAGCTTTTCTTCCTTGCGTTCGAAGGATTCGATTTTACGGTCCAGATTTTCTTCTTTTTGCAGCAGACGACGCTCCTGACGCTGCAGGTCGTTACGTCTGTCTTTATTTTCACGCTCCATTTCGGAACGCAGACGATGGATTTCTTCTTTAGCCTCCATCATGATTTCTTTGCGTTTTGCTTCGCCGGTCTGCTCCGCATCCTGTACAATACGGATAGCCTGCTCTTCTGCAGTAGCAATTTTACCTTCGGCAACATTTTTGCGAACCAGATAACCTACCGCACCGCCGGCCAGACCAACAACAACAGCTGTACCGATAATTTCTAAAATCGTCCTCACCTCCTAAATGTAGATTTTTCCAAGATTTTTTTGCATAGTAACAGCAGGCGCCTGTTTGCGTCTGCTATAGATGTCCTTATTCCGTTGAATCTATAATAAAATATGTATTATCTATTCTGAAATAGGGCAAAAAATAAGGCAACCGCTTTACGCGTCGCCTCGTGAAAATCGTAGATATTAACACGATTGGATAACTACATTATAGTGTATATTTAACAAAATTGTCAAGTTTAACCGCTATATATTGTCTGAAAAATGCAATTTACCCAATATAATGTGCACATATCTTGATGAAAAGCCACGAGCCGCCATAAAGCGTCCCGCAGCCGCATATATTTTCTTGTTGTCAGTTTCTGCTGTTAGCTTGCGCTGATTGCGCTGCACGAAAAGCTGCGCTGCGTTCTCCGCCTGCTGCTCTTCAATGTCAGGCGTAAAGCGTTCCATAATTTCCGCAGACACGTCCGGGCGTATGCCACGCTTGCTCAGCTCCAGCTGCAGATGCTGTCTGCCGTAATAGCGTTTGGCCAGCCATGCTTCGTACACCCTTTGGGCGTAACGCTCCTCGTTCAGCAGACCGTAATCCTCCAGCTTGGCCACCGCCTCCAGCGCCTGTGACTTAGTTGCACCCTTGCGCTGCAAGCGCTCCAGCATATCCTTATGGCTGTAATCACGGTAGGACAATAAATCCAGCGCGCAGTCATAAACCTGCTGCGCGCCGGTAAAGCCTTCTTCCTTTTTCTTATTCCTTAAAGATCGACTCCACATCCTGCAACGGCTCCTCAGCTGCTTCCTTATTATCGCTCTTGGCAATCGTCACTGCGCGGATTTTAGCTTCGATTTCTTGGGCAATTTCCGGATTCTCACGCAAAAAGTCTTTAACCTTTTCCTTGCCCTGACCTAAACGGATATCACCGTAGGAATACCAGGCACCGCTCTTGTTGATAATATCAAGGTCTGCGCCCAAATCAACAAGGCAGCCCTCATGAGAAATGCCCTTGCCATACATAATATCGAACTCAGCCTGTCTGAACGGAGGTGCTACCTTGTTCTTGACAACCTTAACGCGGGTACGGCTGCCGATAACATCGTTGCCGTTTTTCAGCGTGTCGATACGACGTACATCCATACGGACGGTAGAGTAGAATTTCAGTGCACGGCCACCGGTAGTGGTTTCCGGATTACCGAACATAACGCCAACCTTTTCACGGATCTGGTTGATGAAAATAGTAGCACATTTGGATTTGGAAATCAGACCTGTCAGCTTACGCAGAGCCTGGCTCATCAGACGTGCCTGCAGGCCTACGTGGGAATCACCCATTTCGCCTTCGATTTCGGCACGCGGAACCAAAGCTGCAACGGAGTCGATAACGATAATATCAATAGCTCCGCTGCGTACCAGTGCGTCAGCAATTTCCAAAGCCTGTTCGCCGTTATCCGGCTGAGAAATCAGCAGATCGTCAATATCTACACCCAGATGACGGGCATATTCCGGATCCAGTGCATGCTCCGCATCGATAAATGCCGCATAGCCGCCCATCTTCTGAGCTTCGGCAATCATATGCAAAGCAACGGTAGTTTTACCGGAAGATTCGGGACCGTAAATCTCAATAACACGTCCGCGCGGAATACCGCCGACACCAAGAGCAATATCCAGGGATAAAGCGCCTGTAGGGATAACCTCTATATTCATTTTGGCACTTGCTTCGCCCAGCATCATAATGCTGCCCTTGCCAAAATCCTTTTCAATCTGGTGCATCGCCATGTCTAAAGCTTTCTTTTTATCTGCGTCCATCTGCCTGCCTCCTAATATATAAAATTAAATTTAATCACTTCACTGCCTTTATTATACAAACAAAAGTTTCTTTTGTCAAGAAAAGTTTTGTTATTTGATATTCTGTTTAGCAGCCTCCAGCTGTGCCTGCTTTTCCTTTTCTTCCAACAGGTGCTTGATTTCATCCTGAGTATATTCATAGGTGCTGTTGCAGAATTCGCAGTGTGCTTCCGTAGTTTTGTCCTGCGCCAGCTCCTCCAGAGATTTTACATCAAGGCTGCCCAGAGCCGCCAGAATGCGCTCACGGCTGCAGCGGCATTTGAAGCTCAGGGGAATGGTTTCTTTAATATCAACGTCCAGACCGCGGCCGAGAATTTCAATCATCTTTTGCGGAGTATAACCGATTTCCAACAGCTGGGTTACATACGGAGTCAGATTAACGTTGTTTTCCAGCTTTTCCAGAACCTCGTCGGTGCAGCCCGGCATGGCCTGAATAAAGAAGCCGCCAGATGCGGTTACGTTGCCGTCCTTGTCAACCAGTACGCCCAGAGCAACGCTTGTCGGTGTCTGTTCGGATACATAGAGGTATTTGGTCAGGTCGCTGGCGATTTCTCCGTCCTGCAGCTCGCAATAGCCGGTGAAGGGCTCTGCATTCTGCAGATAACGCGTTACGATAATATTGCCCTCGCCTATACCGCCGCCGACATCCAGCTTACCATTTTTCAGGGGCAAAAATGCATCGGGGTTTTCTACATAACCGCGCACTGTGCTGCCTTCGGCATCTGCTACTACCTCGCCCAAAGGGCCGTCGCCCTTCAGACGCAGGCTGATGCGCTCGTTATCCTTCATTGTTGCGGCCAGCAGCAGCGCGCCGTTCATCGCACGTCCCAGAGCGGCGCTTGCCAGATGGGAGCAGCCGTGCTTTTTAGCTGCTTCCTGTACCAGATTAGTGGTGCATAATGCATAAATACGTACACCGTCGGCTGTAGCCTTTGTCAAAACATCTTCCATAATATTTGCCTCACAATCCTGCCTTACGGCAAAAATTTTACTTGCTTAATAAAACAAGCCCACTAAACTACTGCTAGCGGGCTTGCAAATTTCATGCATGGGGAACAGCCTGTTATCAGCTCTTCCACAATGTCAATTATAAATCATAATAGTCAAAAAGGCAAGCGGTGAAAATGTTACATTTCTTTGAAGAGATTTACCATTTCCATTGCGGTCATTGCGCAGTCTACGCCCTTGTTGCCGGCCTTGGTGCCTGCACGTTCTACAGCCTGCTGGATGTTTTCGGTGGTGAGTACGCCGAAGGCTACGGGTACGCCGGTTTGCATGCTTACCTGAGCGATGCCTTTGGAGGCTTCGGCGCATACATAGTCAAAGTGCGGGGTTGCGCCGCGGATTACGGCACCTAAGCAGATTACTGCGTCGTATTTGCCGCTTTCTGCGAGTTTTTTTGCTGCCATGGGGATTTCGAAGGCGCCCGGCACCCAGGCTATGGTGAGGTCTTCGTCAGCTGCTTCGTGGCGGATCAGGCAGTCGATGCAACCGCTGAGGAGTTTGCTGGTGATGAATTCGTTGAAGCGGGCTACGACGATGGCGATTTTCATGTTTTTGGCGGTGAGTTTTCCTTCTAATGTTTTCATGGTTATATTCCTCCTAATGGTTCAATATATTGACGTTAATTGTGATTTTTTATTCGTAGGTTACGTTTCTGTTATTGATACTTTTTGCCCAGGGCGGCAAAAAGTATCCAAAAAACGCCCTTTACAGCTGCTACGCCGGATTCCGGCGACTAGATTCGCAGAATTTTTCACGTCGCTGATTTTTGCATGACGTGCTTCCGATTGGTTACGTCAACACTCCAGCGAAAAATTCCTGTGCCTGTCCATTGCTTGCGATGTTCGCAGAACATCGGTGTGCTGGCTGGCCCGTCGTCCGTTCCGGTCTGCGCAGCGCCAAGTATTGCGTTCTGATTACAATAGCTAGTAATAACGTGCTGAAAGTTTATAAGAAAGCTGTAAATACGTTATAAGTATGTAATTAACATATCGTTCCGTTCAGAAAAAATTTTCCCGTACCCAAAGGGTACAACGCAAATTTCGTGTGGAATCAGTACGAAACATGCGGCGCCGATTTTGTTCGAAGTAATATTTAGGTTTCTGTTGCCTTGTTTCTATGATTCCAGACACTCATTTGCTAAAATTTTTATTCACTACACGATATATCAATTACAATATTTACTGAGCTTTTTTATTTTTCGCAGTTGCAGCTGCAACCTTCATGCAGCTTGTGCCCCATTTTCTCTTCTTTAACGTCGAGATAGTGTTCGTTGTATTCGTTAGGCTCCATGATGATGGGCACGCGGTCGGTGATGGTGATGCCGTAACCGGAGAGGCCGATGCGTTTTGCGGGGTTATTGGTAATCAGGCGGATGCTGGTGAGTCCGAGGTCAGCCAGAATTTGTGCGCCCATGCCGTAATCACGCAGGTCGGGAGCAAAGCCCAGGCGAACATTAGCCTCAACGGTATCAAGGCCTTGGTCCTGCAGTGCATAAGCACGGATTTTATTAGCCAGACCGATGCCACGGCCCTCCTGACGCATGTAAACAACTGCGCCGCAGCCTTCCTTTTCAATCATTTTCAATGCGGTTGCCAGCTGGTCGCCGCAGTCGCAGCGCAGGCTGCCGAAGGCATCACCGGTCAGGCACTCGCTGTGTACGCGCACGAGCACATCCTTTTTACCGGCAACATCGCCCTTGACAATAGCAACATGACAAAGGTTGTCCAAATCATTTTCATATGCAATAATGCGGAAATTGCCGTATTTAGTTGGCAGTGCAGCCTCAGCGGCACGATGCACCATTTTTTCGTGTGCCTTGCGATAGGCAACAAGCTCGGCAACGGTGATGAAAACGAGCTTATGCTTTTTAGCAAACTCGATTAAATCCGGAGTGCGCGCCATATGGCCGTCATCGTTCATAATCTCGCAGCAGATGCCTACAGGCTGCAGGCCTGCCAGCTTACACAAATCAACAGTGGTTTCGGTGTGACCGGTACGCACCAGTACACCACCCTTGCGTGCGCGCAGCGGGAAAACGTGGCCCGGACGGCGGAAGTCGCTCGGCTGTGCACCCGGCTCAGCGCATTTTTTCATGGTATATGCGCGCTCGTAAGCAGAAATACCGGTGGTGGTATCAACATGGTCAATAGAAACAGAGAAGGCTGTTTCGTGATTGTCGGTGTTGTGCGTTACCATAGCACCGAACTGCAGCTTGTCCATAACCTCGCTGTCTGCCGGCATGCAGATAAGTCCACGTGCTTCCTTAGCCATAAAGTTAATAGCCTCGGGAGTGCACAGCTCGGCTGCCATAATCAGGTCGCCTTCGTTTTCGCGATCCTCGTCATCGGTTACCAGTACCATCTGACCTGCTTTAATCGCAGCGATAGCTTCTTCAATTGTATTATACTTAAACTTTTCCATTTTCTACCTCTTTGTTACTGCTCAGATAAACCCATTTTCCAGCAGCATATTTTTATTTAAAGCAGGCTCCTGAGTCTGCTTGGGGTTAAATTTTAACATTTGCTCTACATATTTGCCGATAATATCCGTTTCCAGATTTACGCTGTCGCCCACATCCTTAAAGCCAAGCGTTGTTTCCTTGGCGGTATGCGGAATCAGCGATACGGAAAAGCTGCTTTTCGTAACCTGCGTTACCGTCAGGCTGATACCATCAATCGCAATGCTGCCCTTTTTGATGATATATTTCAAAAGCTCCGGCGGGGTGTTGATTGTCACCACCATCGCAATACCCTCAGGTTTGCGACTTGCAATTACGCCCAGTCCTTCCACGTGTCCGCTGACGATGTGACCGTCAAGGCCATCGCACAGGCGCAGCGTGCGCTCCAGATTCACTCTGTCGCCGGCATTCAGGCTGCCGATATTGGTCAGGCGCACGGTTTCCGGCATCACGTCGGCGGTAAAAGCGGTATCATCCATGCTTACTACCGTCAGGCAAGCACCGTTGACGGCAACGCTGTCACCGATTTTCAAATTCTGCAGTACCTTCACCGCAGCAACTGTCAGGTGATAGGATTCACCTTGCTGCGCCAGCTTCTGCACCGTGCCCAGTTCGGCTACCAATCCTGTAAACATTATTCCGCCTCCTTCGGTAGCTCCTGCTTATCCAGCTCCGGCACCAGACCTGTTATCAGTACATCACTGCCCAATTTTTCCATCTCGACCTCTGTCAGCTGCCAGCCCGTTTCTACCAGACTGCTGCCTGCACCGCCGACCGGCGGCAGAGCGGCAGCGCCGCCGATCAGCTTGGGCGCTACAAAGGCGCACACTCTGTCAGCAAGGCCTGCATCAAAGAAAGCACCGTGAATCGCACTGCCTCCTTCTACCAGCAGGCTGGTAATACCGCGCTCGGCCAAAGCCTGCACCACCTGCGCCACAGGCAGAACGCCGTCAGCCAACGGCAGACGTACCACCTCTACGTTAGGCAGAGCAGCCAGCGCTTCCGCCTTAACGATATCGGAATCCAAGCCGGTAAAAATAATCGTATCCGCCAGCGGATTCAGAACTGCTGCCATCAGCGAAATCTTCAGGCTGCTGTCGAGCACTACGCGCACCGGATTTTTGCCACGCACCAGACGGGTGGTCAGCTCCGGGTCATCCTCCAGCACTGTGCCGATGCCGACAAGCACAGCATCATGCTGCTTGCGCAAGCGGTGTGCGAAGGTACGTGCCTCCTCGCCAGTAATCCATTTGCTGTCGCCGGTAGCAGTGGCAATCTTGCCATCCAGTGTCATAGCGTATTTTAAAGTAATAAACGGACGCTGCTTCGTAATCCAGGTAAAGAAGCGTTCATTCAGGCGCTGAGCCTCCTTTTCGCATACGCCGGTAACAACCTCTATACCCTGCAGGCGCAGATATTCCAAACCCTGACCTGCAACCTTGGGGTTAGGATCAAGGCAGGCCACCACAACCTTGCCGATGCCCGCGCGTGCCAAGGCTACACAGCAGGGACCGGTGCGTCCGTAATGTGCGCAGGGCTCCAGCGTTACATAGGCCGTTGCACCCTGGGCCATCTGCTTAGCCTCCGCCAAGGCATTGACCTCCGCATGCGGTTCGCCGGCCTTATGATGATAGCCCTCACCCACAATATTGCCTTCGGCATCCACAATCACACAGCCAACCATCGGGTTGGGACTGGTATTGCCCTCTGCCTGCAGCGCCAGCTCCAAGGCCCGCTGCATATATGCTTCATCTGTCATTCTTGCCAAAATATCACCTTCCAGTAATATAAAAAACCGCATAAAGACCTAAGGAGCCTATATGCGGTAAAAATACAGTTTTGCCACCTTTTCTCATCCAGACTATACTGTCGGTACCGGAATCGCACCGGTTCATGCGCTGCTGCGCTAGCGGACTTTACCGCCGATCGGGAATTGCACCCTGCCCCAAAGGTTACATTATGAAGTTATTTTTATTATAGCGTCAAATTTTCTTCCAGTCAAGAAAACTATACGTGAACAGTATGATTTACTTCGCTGCCTCTTTAATAATTTCGTAGGTCCAGCGTGCAGTGTTGTACAGGTCCGCTTCCTTCAGATATTCCGCTGTAGTGTGCACATTGCTCATGCCGGTTGCCAACAGGCCGCAGGGCAGGCCGTAGCCGCAAAGATAGTTGCCGTCGCTGCAGCCGCCGGTGGTTTTCAGCTCTACCGGGAAGCCCAGTGTTTCCGCAGCACGTTCTGCCAGCTTAATGCATTCGTGGTCCTTGTTCAGCTCCACAGCCGGGCAGCCTTCCACTACGTCGAATTCAACCTGACCGCTGCCGGCTTCAACAGCTTCTTTAATAAGAGCAATGGTGGAATCCTTCAACGCTTCCAGACGCGGTACGTTCAAAGAGCGCATATCAATAACAAATTTAGCCTCCGGGCAAACGATGTTGGTGCCAACGCCTGCATTGAACATGCCGATATTAAAGGTAGTTTCGCTGTCCAGACGCCCATAAGCAGGCAGCTTGGACAGAGCGTCTGCTGCCAGCATAATCGCATTGACGCCTTCTTCCGGAGCAATGCCTGCATGGGCAGCCTTACCCTTGACGGTTACATAAATATCGTACAGCTTCGGTGCAGCGTAGGTAATTTCACCAGGTGCACCGCCGATATCCATGCAATAGCCGTAATCGGCCTTAATCCAGCTTTGGTCCATGTTTACTACGCCCAAACAGCCGATTTCCTCGCTGACGGTAAAGCACAGCTGCACGTCGCCGTGAGCTACTCCATCCTCCTTAAGTGCGCGCACCGCCTCCAGCATGGCAGCAACGCCAACCTTGTCATCACCGCCCAGAGTTGTAGTACCGTCGCTGTACAGCACGCCGTCCTTGCGGACAACCTTGGTGCCTGTTGTCGGTGCTACAGAATCCATATGCGCTTCGAACAGCAGCTTCGGAGCATTCGGCACAGTGCCCTTTACATAGGCCCACACATTGCCGCAAGTACCGCCGGTTTTTTCGTGCGCCTTATCCATCTCCGGCTCCAAGCCAAGCTCGCGCAGCTTCGCCATAATCAGCTCCGCTTCCTGCTTTTCGTCCTTGCTGGGGCAGGGAACGCTTACCAGCTCTATAAATTCATCAATCAATCTTGTTTTGTTTATCATTATGGTCACCTCGTAGTAGTTTAAGATATAAGCATATTATATACCTTAATGAAAGCCGAGCGCAAGTTTAACTGCCAGCAATATTACATCTGCAGATAGCGGCAGGCCAGATACAAAGCGCCCGCAACCAAACCACCGCAGGCACGTATGCGCAGCTTTTTCGCATCAACGCGCTCCGGGTCGCTTTTCTGCAGACGGCCGATACCGCCTAACAGCAACCAAGCGGAAAACAGCAGCATAGCCGCCGCCAGATAATCCCAGCCTTCCAATTTAGCAAAAATCTCCATTATATCACCTATTCTTTATTTTTTTGCGGACACAGATATGCATAGTGACAGTAAGCACAGCTGTCATTGCAGATGCAGGCGAAATCGTCCTCCTCGCCCTTACCGCTGATTTCCTCGCACAGCTCTATTGCCTCCTGCAGATATGATTTTTCCAACGGCAGCTGCCAGACGCTCATATTCTGCAGAAAGTGCAGCTCAGCGCGCACAACCTTTTTGCCGGGATACAGCTTTTCCGCAGCATCCTTATACAGCGCCAGCTGATAAGCATAACCCAGCTTCACCTCGTCAGGCTCCGGCGGCGTACCTGTTTTATAGTCCACTATAATCATCTTATCATCTTCGTCAAAGGCCAGCAAATCGATGACACCCTCAACTGCCAGCTCCTGCTGCAGAGGCTGTACAAATTCTAATTCACGCTTCTGCTTTTTGGGGAGCGCTTTATACAAATCGCTACTGATATAAGCATTAAACATACTCTTGGCCTGTGCTGCCTCCGCGCCGGGAGCAAATTCATCCAACGCAATGGCAAAAACAGCCTCCGCATTATAGCCATTATACAGCTCCAGAGCTTTGTGCACAATACTGCCGGTTACACTAGCAGGCAGCTCATGCGCCTGCTCGCCGGCAACTGTCTGCTCCAGCTCAGGCACTGCCAAAACCTGCTGGTAGTAATATTGACGCTGACAATGCAGATACGTCTGCAGCGCACTTGCGGTAAAGCAGGTACGGCCACAGGCTGCATAAGCAGGCAGCGGTGCCAAGGCCAACGGCTCCAGCGCCAGCTGCTGCTGCTCGCCCTGCTGCACAACAGCCGGGCTCAAAGCATCGGCACACAAAAGGCGTACCCAAGGACAGCTGCTTTCCCGCTTTTCCCAGTCAGCCTCGTATACTGCCTGCAGCTGCTGCCACCAGCCCTTGGCGGCAGGCAGGCCGATAACAGCCTCCGGCAGCTTTTCTTCCGCCACCGTACCGACCATTAAAAGCTGCTTTTGAGCACGCGTCATAGCAACATAAAGCAGACGTCTGCTTTCTGCTTCCTCCAGCTCACTGTCGCGCGCCTTCGCCAGCTCGTACACGCCGCTGTTTTGCAGCTGCATTTCCTTGTCGGGCACCTTGATGCCCAAAAGCCCCTGTTCGCCTTCCTTGCCGGGCAAATATTTGATAGATGCGGTATCGCCCTTCACTGATTTATCTAACTGCGGTAAAATAACCAGATCGAATTCCAGTCCCTTGGAATTATGTATCGTCATAATCTGCAGTGCATCATCGGCCTGTACGGTAGCGGCAGGCTCCTTGCTGCTACTTGCGCGCAAATCCTTAACGTTTTGCAGCCACTCCGCCAGCGAAGCCTGCTTCGTCTGGCAATACTGTTGTGCCAGGCGGCGCAGCTTTTTGACATTGGCCAGCTTGCTGGGGCCGTTTTCCTGCTGCGACAGAACGAATTCCGGCTTCAGCTCGTCCCAAAGCTGTGCGAACAGCTCCGGCAGTGCCATCAGCGCTGCTGCCTGACGTAGACTGCGTAAGCGTTCGGCAGCATGCATAGCCAGCGCCTGCTGCTCCGGCTGCAGGTTCAGCTGCAGCCCACCGCTGCCGACAGCCTGCAGTACATCCCACAGCGGTTTATCATTTTCGGTCTGCCAGAAAAGCTGCGTCAGCGTTGCATCATCCAAGCCGAAATAGTTGGAACGCAAAGCACCTGCCAGCTCCAGGCTTGCGTAACGGTTGTGCAACGCAGCCAGCAGATTCAGAATATCCAGAACCTCCTGCTGCTCATAAAAGCCCTTGCCCTTGACTACTACGCAATTTATACCGTAGCCCTGCAGCGTTTGGCGCAGAATTTCGCAATGCGTCATTGCTCGCAGCAAAATAGCCTTGCTTGCTCCCGGCCTGAGCTGCGGCTCAACCTTGGGCAGCTCCTGCTGCAGATAGGCGGCGATTGCCTCTGCCTCCTTCTGCCATTTATCCTCTTTAGCGCCCAGGTCATCATCCTTGGATTTATACGGCACCTGCAGCAGGCAAACCTTAGCACCGCCGGTGTTAGCACCCTCGTGATGCTCCAGGCAGATTTCCTCCTTCGGCAAATCCATCAGCTGACAAAAGGCGGTATTACAGCTTTCGACAATGCTCTGCGTGCTGCGGAAGTTGGTTTTCATGCCCAGGTTCTGTCCCGCATTTTGCGCGATATCCTCTTTTACCTTATTAAAAACGCTGACATCCGCATGACGGAAACGATAAATAGACTGCTTCACATCACCGACGATAAAAAGATTATTCTTGCCGTCCAGCTTATTGCCGCACAGCAGATAAATCAGCTGACGCTGGCGCTCATTGGTATCCTGAAACTCGTCTACCATAATATATTTATAGCGCTCCTGATACTTTTGCCGCAGCGCCTCATTCTTCTGCAAATGCTCGATGGCCAGCAAATCCAAATCATCATTAAACAGAACATTATTTTCCTGCTTGCGTGCGCTCAGGCAGGCATAAAACTCCTGCAGCACGGCGAGCCAATCCTGCACTAAATCGCAGCCCTTGGCGTTCAAAAGTACATGGTTCAGCTCCTGACGCAGATTTTTTAAATTAGTCAGCTCCGCTGCCAACGCCTTGCCGCTAACCTTAACAACGCCAGACGCATCCAGCAGGGAGCAATCCGGCTCCGGCGCCAGCAGCTGCTTTTGCATTTCGTCCAACAATCCTGCTGCCTCCGTCAAGGTCTGGCGTCCCTTGGTCTTTGCCCCCAAAGCCTCGCGCGCTTCGATTACCTCGCGGACAGCAGCAAACAGCTTCTGCTGCAGGGCCGGCAGTTCTTCCTTCGCCTTAAGATAAGGCTCTGCCAGATTATCTTCACGCACCAGCTCCGAGAGCTTGTCCCCCAGCGCCGTAACCTGATTAACAAAGCTGTTAACGCCGTAGGTTTGCACCAACCTGCGCAGGGCAGCGTTTTCCTTGATATTCTTGCGTAAATATTGCTGCAGCGTTTCTTTAAAAAAGTCCTGCGCTTCAAAATCCTCTAAAATCGTAAATTCCGGATCAAGCTGTGTTTCTACCGGGTTATCTCTCAAAATACGGCTGCACAGGCTGTGAATCGTGCTTATCGGCGCACTCTCCACCTTCTGCAGATGCTCCTGCCAGCGCAGTCTTTCCAAATCCGTCTGCGCCTGCTCCACGCATTCGCTGACAGCCTGGCGTACACGCCCCTTTATTTCGTCGGCAGCCTTGCGCGTAAAGGTTATCGCCACAATATTCGTGGGATTAACGCTCAAATCCGCGCGCAAAATTTGCACAAAGCGCTTCATCAGCACATAGGTTTTGCCGCTGCCGGCACCGGCGAGCAGCGAAACATTACTTTTAATCGTATTTATCGCCAAAGCCTGCTCCGGTGTAGGATTCTTACTCATCGCTCTCGCCTCCCTGTCCGCCGTCGCCGCTCACCAGCTGCACACGGCAAATATCGTGTAACGGACAATATACATCGCAGCGCCTGCAGCCTGTCAATGCAAAATCGCCTGCATAAATTCTTTCTATATAATCCTTCAGCAGCTGCTCCTTTTCCTGCTTAAAGCTATCCCAGGTCAGCTCTGCGGCGTTCTTCGGCTTTTTATACGGCAAGTCGCTATTGCCCACGCCTTCCAGCAAAAAGGCACTTTTACGCTTGCCCTCCTTCAGCGAATAATAGCAGCCGCCGCTGACTGCCAGCTGCTCCTTGGAAAGCGCCGCCACCGCCAGAAGATACACCGGCAGCTGCAGGTCGAGCCCCTGCTCCATAGCACTGCCTGTGGGAGGAGTGCCGCTTTTATAGTCCGTGATAAAGGCATGCTCGCCGTCGCTGTCGATTCTGTCAACTCTGCCGATGAGCGATACATCACTGCCGTCACTGAGCGTCAAATACAAGGGCTTGCCGTTTTTGGAGCTGAAATCCCATTCTACGGCCTGCGGCGTAAAGCCGCCCCAACGCTGCTGGTCAGCATATTCAAAGCGCAGCCAGCGCACCAGCATACGCCATAAGCGCTGCTTTTCTACCTGCCAGATATCCTCGTTTACGGAAGCAACGGTGCTGCTGCAATCATTACGCGCAGCGGTACAGACATCCTCAAAGACTGCTTCCAGCTCCTCCGTCAGGTCTGCCATAGTTTCGTCGATAATTTTGCTGCCAAGATAAGGCTCGACAAAATTCTTCAGCGTCTGGTGCAGAATATCACCGGCATCCCGCGGCTGCAGCAAATCATCCGCTTCCTCCGCCGCCTGCGCCAGCCACACCTTCTCCGCCAAAAAGCGGAAGGGGCAGGCAGCGTAAGCCTCCAGCCTGCTCGCACTGAAACGGCTGCCGATTTGCTTACGCAGCAGCTTCGTCGGCAGGGAATTTTGCAAATCGCCGTTATATTCAGGCTGCTGTGCCTTCCGCAGAATATCCGCTTTGGCTGCCAGCTGCTGCTCCGCAGAGGGAGCCTTTTGCCCGCTGAGCTCTGCTATTTTCGGCAAATCCGCAGCAGCAAAGCGCTTGTCGCTGTACGCCTCCTCCGCCGAAGCAACGCCGAAATCAGGCAACGTCTGCGCCTTCACATAGTCCTTGTCCAAACGCTTGCCCTCACTTCCCGGCTGCAAAAACAGCTTCCAGATTTCCTCCAGATAGCTGCTGGCCAGGCTTTCGCCCACATCCTCATGCCAGGTGAGGATAAGCTCCTTTTGCGCCGCACACACAGCCTGAGCAAAGAAATAGGCATCCTCATCAAAGGAAGAGCCAACCGTGGGCAAATCATAGCCTGCGTCCGCCAGCTGCTTGCGCTCCGTATCGTTATAAATCCAGTTTTCGTTTTTAGCCTGAGGAAACTCGCCCTCGCGCAGGCCCATAATATAAACGCTGTCGAAGCTCAGGCCCTGTACGTTGCCAACCTCCGTAAAGAGTACGCCGTCCCTGCGGCCGAAGCGCAGAGTAAGCTGCACCTGCCCCAAGGCCTCCTGCAGCAGGCTGTTCCATTGGCTCAGCGTCAGCTTGTAATCACTGTTTTTCGCCACCTCGTAATCACGCACCAGCTGCTGCACAGCCTTCAGCACAGCATCCTTGCTGCGCAGGCAGGCCAGCATAAAGTCAAGCGGCACGCCCTGCTTATGCAGGCTGCCCAAACGTTCCTCCAATGGCAGCGATTGCACAAGCTGCGTCAGCTGCTCGGCATATTCGCTGATGGCAGCCTCCGCCTTAGTGCTTTCTATAAAAGCATCCAGCTGCTGCCACAGCTCCGTTGCATCCCCCAGCAGCTCGTGAGCCCTTTGCATAGCCTCCTGACGTGTTTTGAAATACGTTTGCGTGCGCAGGTTGCTTGCCGTTTCCACATCCACATCAAAGAACAGACGCAAAAGCTCGCAGTTCAGCAGCTCCAGATAGGCCGTTGCCGCCTCACGTCCCCTGCCTGCGGCAGTAAGCAGCAGGCGCAGCATAACAGCCAACGGCTGCGACACCAGCGCAGTTGTCTGCGGCAGGCTCACCGGCACACCGTATTCATCTGCCAGCTGGCGTAAGCCGCTGTATAAGGAAAAGTCGCGCACGGCAACAACAATGCGATTGGCAGCGCATTTTTCATGTGCCAGCTGCTGCTTGATACGCTTCAGCACCCAGCGCATCTCCTGCTCATCGGAGGCAAAGCAGTAGCTTTCCACACCCTCCGCAGGCACAGGCGCATGCGCATGCCCCAAGTGACGCAGCTGCCGCATAGCAACACCTGCCGGAGCTTGTCCCAATTCCTCTGCCGCAAGGCTTGCAACAGTCGCGCCAAGAATTTTCAGCGCGTTGACGGTGTTCGTGCTCGCGCGCATAAACTTGGTAATTGATTCATACTTCGCCTTTTCGTCGGAGCTTACCCTGCGTCCTTCGTAGCTCATGCTGATTACCAGATCATCCACATGCTTCGCCAAAGCCTGCAAAAAGTTTATCTGCACCTGATCAAGGCTGAAGAAATCGCAGATATAGATATGCTTCCAGGGGATTTTGCAATCCTGCTTCTCCAACATCTTCTCTGCCAGACGATACTTGCCCTCAAGGTCATACCAGTTATTGTTTTCCAGATATTGACGATAAAGCAGATAAAAATTGCAGACACCCAAATCCTTGCCCTTCAGCTCATCCTCCTCAAAGGATTTTTGGATTTGGCCGTAGATATCGTCATTGGTGGCACCGCAGCGCGACAGCTGGCTTACGAGTGAGGTCATGGCCTTCACAAAGCCGGTTTTATGCGCCAGCGAGCCGAAATATTCCAGCTGCTTGTGCGTAGTCATACCGGTAAGCTGCTTGTTTTCCATCATATAGTCGATGATGTCCTGCACAATCAGCTCCTGACTGCGGCGGCTCAATTCCTTGTAATCGGTACCGCCGTTAAGGTTCATCAGCTTGCCGGCCAGGGTATCCATGCCCATGGTTTCTACATTAGCGTACTTGCTGCGCACATCGTCCGTCAGCAGGCGGTTCGGCAGCACCAGCACGCCTTCTCCCAACGGCTGTTGCGAAAGCTTCTCTGCCAGCTGCGAGCGCAGGCTGCAGCCGAGAGGTACATAAATCAACTTTGCCATAACAATCTCCTTCTGTTTATCCTTCAACGTAATATTGGTCAAATCTTTATAATGCTTATTATACCATAAGCGACTGTCAAAGATTGTCTATTTGAGGAACGGATTTTTAGGAAAAGAAAAAAGGCTGCCACGCAATGTGACAGCCTCGGGAAAATACTATATTATGCTTCGTATTCAGTTAACTTTGCAGCAGCTTTCGGGCAACCTTTGGCAGCAGCCAGTTCGAAGTAGGTCTTGGAGCAGATTTTGTGGCCCATTGCCAGATATTGCTCGCCCAGCTTGTACATATCTTCTGCATATTCAATGTCCTTCAGCTTTGCAGCAGCCTTCGGGCAACCTTTGGCAGCAGCCAGTTCGAAGTAAGTTTTGCCGCAGATGCAGTGGCCCATGCCCAGATAATGCTCGCCCAGCTTGTACATATCTTCTGCATATTCCATGTCTTTCAGCTTAGCAGCAGCCTTCGGGCAGCCTTTGGCAGCAGCCAGCTCAAAGTAGGTCTTGGAGCAGATGCAATGGCCCATTGCCAGATAATGCTCGCCCAGGTCATACATATCTTGTGCATATTCCATGTCCTTCAGCTGTGCGATTGCTTCCTCGGAGCCTTTGGCAGCAGCCAGCTCCAGATAGGTTTTACCGCTGATGCAGTGGCCCATACCCAGATATTGTTTAGCAAGCATCAGGCAGCCTGCAACATATTCTTTTTCTTTAGCTTCGGCAGCAGCGATTTCCTCATCGGTAACGCCGGTTTTTTCTTTGAACCATGCCATAATAGCGTCCATGTCTTCAGCCTTATGCAGCACGCTTCTGAATTTATAGTCAATCACCTTGGTAGTATACAGGTACTCAACACCCAAATCCAAGTCAAAATAATCCAATCCGAAAAATGTCAGAATACCATCAATAACAACCTCAGCATTAGCAGGATCCTTAGCCAGCTTAGCAATTTGTAAATACTTTTCAGCAACAGTCGTCATTTAAAAAACCTCTCTTTTTCATTCTTTTGTAAGAATAATCAATTATTAGTTCCTTCGGAACCAATATAATCATATCACGATTGAAATTAATTATCAACTATTATATGGGAAATGGCGGGAGAAAGGGAGATGGAGGGGAAAGATTTTGCTATGCTGCCTTTTGCCTCTTGGCATATTCGTGATTTTGCTTTGTTGGCGAACACGCTGATTAAAATTCTTGCGAGATGTGTAGGACAGAATGAAGTTGCCAGAACTCTTGTCAAATGCCGGTTGGTGTGTTATAGTAAAGTTATCTTTGGAGGCTGGCTGCCTTCTTGAAAGCCTGATTACCGCTTGCGGTTTTGTATGTTAGCGCAAAGCGACACTAAGAGGCTCCCCTTGGGGGGGAGCTGTCACCCGCTAGGGTGACTGAGAGGGGCCCGCTGTTTCCACGCTTACGAATAGCGTTAGGCTTGACGAATCCCCTCTCCGTCATCGCTTCGCGATGCCACCTCTCCCCTAGGAGAGGCTCTCTTAACGCTTTTGTTTTTATTTTCTACCTAAGCTAAAGGCTAGATTGCCGCTTGCGGTTTTGTACAAAAAAAGACCTGAAGTCCGTGTTCTTGCGGACCTCAGGTCTTTTCGTTTGCGTAAAAATATATTGTTGCAGATAAAATAAGGCGTTCTACCGCAGTTGGGTAGAACGCCTTTAGTGTTGTTATGCTCTTATGCTGTCAGCTTGGACGCCAGCTCACGCACCTCTGCTTCCGAAAGCTTGGAGTGGCGCACGGTGAATTCGATGCTCATGCCGTCAGCCAAAAGTCCTTTGGCAAGCTCGACTTTGTTTGCTTGTGCTTCTTTAGCAGCTTTTTCTGCTGCTTTCATAGCAGCTTCTTTTTCTCTCTTTGCAAGTAATTTTTCAAATACATCACCCATATTCGTCAACCCCTTTTCTGTTTCCTTAAAATATCTTGCCTTTCCTGCTAATCCCGGATAATACATATCGTCTGGATTACTGCAGCTGAAATCGTGCATCAGACGTCCGAGTGGTGTGTTATCCTTAATTTTATTATTTACATAAATGATGTGCGAACCATCAGCAAAAGCTGCATTGTTTTCTTCTATTTTTCTACTGATGTGGTATATCGGCAACCCGCCCTTCAGCACATCATACTGCGTGATAAAGATAACATAATTATCCGGCAGCTTTTGGTATACTTCACCCTTTGGCAGGCTGTGAGCATCCAGCAGACTCAGATGATAGCGTGCTGCAGCGCCACTGCTGCGGTTCTGTACTTCTACATTGAAGCGTCTGCCGTTTTCTTCCTGCGCCAGAATGTCCAGCTGCAGGTCATGTCCTGACAGGTTTTTCAGCTTCTGTTGCGTTACTGCTTTTATTACCTTTATCTTATCATTATTTAAGATAATTCGCAACAACAACGCTGTACGCTCCGTATCATTTTCGAAGACCTTGTTCATAAAAATATCATCCATTAAAGTTAACTTGGCAATGGATTCTCTGGTATCCTCTCTCAGATTTACCATTCGTTCAACTCCCTTCAAAAAAACGCCTTATGTACTACTCAAATAATACATAAGGCGTTCGTGACGCTGCACCGGCCTGCTCCAGGCAGGTGTGCAAAATCTTATGGGTTTATATTATCAGATAATTGCGATAATGTCAAGAATAGTGTGAAAATTCTTTAATCGTGTTTGAGAAATAAGGCGTTCTACCGCAGTGGGTAGAACGCCTTTGGTGTTTAATTGCTTATTTACTTTTACAAGTGCGCTATTTTATTCTGTCCGCCAGTTTTTCGTTAACCAGCTTTTGTAGCTCGCCTCTTTCTGCATAAGGCAGCGTATCCTCGCAGAAGAAGTTACGACGGCTGATGTTCTTTGCCCCTTCATCAAAGCCAAAGATATAGGACATCGTGATATCATAGATAATCTGCGTTGGTGCAAAGCCAAACACCTGACATTCCAGAATGTGCTTAACGCGTTCTTTATCATCCGGAATAATGGACTTCAACACCTTGTTGCGATACAAACGTTTGACTATCTCCGTAATATACAGGCCTGATTTCATGTAGAAGTCAACAAAGGTTTTATCAGGCGATTCAAAGATATGCGGTTCTGTTTCCACCAGCTGGTCTACCATCATCTGCACAACCTTTTTGGGCGTAAAGATTTGGTTTGTTTTTTGTGGTGGGATATAGTCAAAGATATCCTCTTCGCTGGTTTCGGCAAAGTAATCTGCTAACTCGCGCTTTTTGTTTAAGAATTCCTGCACAGAGCTGTCAAAAACATCTTCAGCAAAAACGCCGCCGGGGAATTTTTTCTTTTCGCCGGTTTCTTCATCGGTATATTCAAAGCCATCGCGCAGCATTTTGAATTCATCAACGGTAACACTGGTTACATCTTTAAAAACTTCTTCTTTCGGATAGGTTTCAAAGTTTCTCAGGACAAGCTTATCATCGCCATAAGCCATGATAAAGCTTGGGATTGTACGTGCAAAGCCACGCAGCCTGTCCCTGATATCGCCTTCAAAGCTACGCATTTTCTTTTCTTCTTTTTTGGTTTCCTGCTCCTTGACAACCTTTTGCGCACTTTCGACTATTACTTCCTGTGTGCGCTTTTCCATGGTTTCGTTAAACTCCTGCGTAGCCTGCTGCACCTTTTCTGCATGTTCTGCCTGTACCTGAATTTTTTCGGCTTCGGTCGTTGCTTTGGCAAGCTCATGCTGCAAATCAGCTTCCAAAACCTTCTTTTTATCGGTAAATTCTTCAGCTACACGCTTCAATGCTTCTTCCGCTTGCTTTTGTACCTTTTCTTCAATACGCTTGCTTTCTGCCTTGGTCAGGCCATAATCGCTTTGCGCTTGTTCACCATAGATACCATCATGCAAAGTTTCGGCAATTTTCTGCGCCAAGCTTACCGCCATTGCTTCTTCCGGTTTAGTGTCATCGCCAACTTCCTTATACGGCTTCAACGGTTTTACAGGCACTTCTTCATAAATTTTTTCACCGAATATGGCATTGGTTTGGTTGACTACAGTTTCCTGCGGTATTTCAATATTACCGTTTTCGTCAACCGGAACTTCCTGCAATTCTTCATGGTCCAGCTTTTCTTTGCGGCTTCCCTGCTCTTTGACAGGTTCCATTTTGTTCAGAATCTCGACTACTTCTTTTGGTGCGTTAAAGACAACACCAATGTTGCTAAAGAGCATATTACTCATAAAACCACGGCGGATTACTTCTTCGGTTTTGATTTTCAGCGGAATTGTCAGTACCTTGGCTGCGTCTACCTGCTCCATTTTACCGTCCTGATCTTCGGCAAAAACGGCAAAGAAGTTGAGCAAGCGCTTGATGTTTGCTTCACGCTCACTCTTTGTACCACCGCCTCCGGAGGTTCCGGAATAAAGACTGTTGGCAAATTCGTCAAAGATCATCAAGGTGCGCTCAGGTGCAAAATCAAAGATGTAGGCGTTCTCCTTTTGATAGAGCTTGCCGTCCTTTTCAAATTTAAAGGGGTTCTGTGCTCTGAAGGCAGCCTGAATATATTCCGCAGGGCTTTTCATGTTGCTGAGCATGAAAACCGCTGTCCATTCGGGAATGGTGACGCCTGTTGTAAGCTGGCCTACGCTTAAGGTGATAGTTTTGTCATGGTTTTTGATAGCTTCACGCACCTTGTCAAAGCTGCGCTTGCTTTTGGTTGCGTCTTCTTCTTCAAGTCTGCCGTCGCCTGCTGCCAGCACTATTTCGTATTTTTCAAACACAGGGTGCTCTTTGAGCATTTTGGCCAATGCTTTGGCACTGTCTACACGTTCCAAAAGCCAGAAGGTGTGTGCCAGTTCCTTACGCAGTTCCGGTGTAGAAAAGGGGAATTTTTCCTGCTCTACCAAGGCATCCAAGAATTTTTTTACTTCGTTTTTATGGATAAACTGACCACGTTCATTTGTCTTGAAGAATTCGTTTAAATCAAAGGCAAATTCCGTTTTATCGTCGTCGGATAAATCAATACCACGATTTACCTTGTCAATGGCAATCTGCGACATCTGATAGGTGTACATATTCATGCGCGGCATGCAGGCATAGGGATTGAGTGTTTCCTCATGCCAATTATCCTTTGCTTCCTGCTCGTCGCTGAAGGTCCAGTTAAAAATCTGCTCTTGGGCAAATTTTCCCATAGCTACCGCTTTGAACGGTGTACCCGAAAGGTGCAGCGCAAATTTGCGGTTGATTTTGTCAAAGGCTTTATCTGTTTTGTGAGTATCTACACCCTCATGCGCTTCGTCGATGATGAGCAAATCCCAGTTATTTTCGGCAATCCATCTGAGTTTTTTAATATCACCGCCAAAGTAAACAGAGCCTTTTAAATCCTGCAAGCTCAAAAAAGCTACCATGCGCAATTCCTGATTCTTATCTAAAACCTTCCTTTGCTCATCCAAAAATTGATCTCGTGTAAGCGTTGCTCTTTCTTTGAGGGAATCGGTGGTGCTGACGAAACGGTAATCTGTTTGCCAGGCGATGAATTTTTCAAAGTCATCAAACCAGGAGTTAGCAATTGCCGGACGATTGGTGACGATGAGCACCATGCGTGCGTCCATTTTGCGCATGAAGTCATAGCTTGTCAGTGTTTTGCCAAAGCGCGGTTTGGCGTTCCACAAAAATTCTGCTTTTTCCCTTTCGCCGCTCTGCAGGCATTTTTGGTAGTAGGCATACGTTGCGTCTACTGCCTGCTGCTGTTCGCGGCGCAAGACGTAGGTCATTTTATTCTTAGCCTGTACGTGCGCATAGCTGCGGGCAGCAAACTTCCACAGCAGCTGTTGGGACGTAGGACCATCGACATTAAACCATTCTGTGTTAGGCTCACGCTTGATGTCTTCAAAGCGTTCCAGATAATCGTGGAAATTGTGGTCTGTAAAATATTCGCCGCTGCCGTCTGTATAGCGTGCTTCCTGCTGCCATTCGATGTTAAAGCGCACGTCTGCTGTTTTGGTCTGCTGTTCGATACGCTTTTTGACGGAAGGCTGCTCTGTGTAGCCTATCTTCGTCCAGCCGTCGTGACGGGCGATTTCGGGAGTGGTATAGGCGTAGATTTTGGGGACTATGTTTGCGTAGGGGGTAATTCTCATAATCATCATCTCCCTAAATCAAAGACATTCACTATTTATTTTTCTAAACCATTCTTTGAAATTTTCTCTAGTCATTTTATGAACGTCTTCTTTTATTATTCCAGTTTCATCCATATCTTTTACTTGGATAAGGAGAATTTCATTTTCATAAGCAGTACCCTTTTTTGAATAGTTAACTAAATAGAGTATAGCGTTAAGTGATTTCGCTGCATTCCATAATCCTAAAAATTTTCTTTTATTTTTATACCAGTATTTTCTTGGATGACTTGTATAAGGATGAATTCCTCTGCTGAATTGTTTTTCATCGCATAAAAGATACTCAAAAATTATATACCCATATTGGGGATGTTTTTGAAGTCTATCAAAGTTTATTGCTGCAGTTACATCTCCATCTAACATTTCTTGAGCAAAAAAGAATCCTGAATCATCATTATGAGATAATGCTTTACTACTCTCCATTTTATTCATCCTTTCCTTATATTTTTCACTTTATTCTCGATATATGCAATGTTTTCCGTAGAAAGATTCAACAAATCATAAAACTGTTGGTTTATATCACTTGAAAAATCTATAATTCCGTTATCATCAGCATAATTAATTAAATCTGGTACTCTCTTTCCCAATGACGTTAACGATTCATCGGTCATTAAAAAAGCATATTTGATTAAATAAGAACAAGCATAATCATAAAAATTTTTAGCTTCTTTTTCTGTTTTGAAAGACCTTAAAGCAACTCTTGAACGACCAAATGCGGAATTATTATCAATAATTTCTATTTGGTTATCTCTTTTTTGCCCACCAGCATTAGCACTAGAAACTACTACTTGCCATTCGTCTATATATTCTTGGTTATTAGAAACCACTTCTCTATCAGCTAAAAACCACTTAGCACGTCCCATTTTCCCTGCCTTATCGTTAGTAAATAACTTTATAGTTTTTTTAGAATCATAATTTTGACCAATGTATTGTTGAACTTTATCAGGATTTTTTTCTACAAAATCGCTTTCAATTTTAAACAATGAACGTGGAAGGATGGCTTCATGTAAGTAACCTATTTTATTTTTTTGAACAAAGTTATCTATTTTTTTGCAAACCTCTATATCAAATGGGTTTAATGGCATTAATTGTTCGCCAGGTCTATCAATAGACACCGTTTTTTGAAGTTCATTTGTCACATAATCATAAACAAATCCATTCTCTCGCTTTTTAACATCCTTCAAAACAATTGAAATTCCATCAGCAATTTGTATACCAGGGAAAATATCAGTTGTAATAGGATAAAACACTATTTTCTTTAATCTAGGATCATTAATTTGTTTAAGGCCAAATTCTTGCAAGCCTTTACCAAATCTATGTATCCATCGACCAGCAGGATATATCAAGCAAACATATTCTCCTGCTACTTCATCAGAAGATTCTTGCAAAAACTGGAATATATTACGTACAGGTTTTTGATTATTACTTGTTGAAACTACTTCTGCAGTTTCTGTCTGATACGGCGGATTACCAATTACCACATCAAACTTAAAATCCTTACTCATAACACCCTCGCTCCCTTCACCGTCCAGCATATCCTTAAACACTAAAATCTTGCCTGTCGACCAATTTCTGATTTGACAATACACACCGTTATGACCCTCAATAGTATCCTTCAGACAGGCTTGGCACATTTGACGCTCATTCTCATCCACATCGCAAGGGCTCACGCTGCGCTTTAAGGTGCGTGCGCTGAAGTCCTTTGTCGAAAACAGGTTAGGTAATCCAGGCTGATGTTCTTTTTTATAATCATGGCAGCTATTTGGTACAACTGCCTTCAAGCCATCCATCTGCCAAATATTCCACGAAATTGTTTCCGCAAAGTGCTCCAGCATTTCCATGTCCAAAGCATCGCCAAACTTGGCAGCGTAATAATCGGCAACTGTAAAAAGCAAATTTTCCCTTGCCAGCAAAATGTTATCGCCGGCCCATTCAAAGCCATAAATACTGCGTACCGCCAGTGTTGCCAGCTCCAGCCAACGCTTTTTGCCTCTTTCCCTGTCCTTAAGGTTGCGGGTACGCTCGTTAATCACACGCAGCTTTCTATCCAGCAGACCAATGCGTTTTGCCAAAGGCACTATTTCGCCCGTCATGGTATCGTAACGGCTGGCAAGATACGGCGCTTCACCGCAGGTAATTTCCAAACGCTTACTGCCAATATAAGCTCTCCAGCCATCAGCGCCATCTTCACTTGGAAAAGCAATTTTGCCCTCAGTCGCCTGCCAATCAGTCCCGTTTTCGGTATTAAAGACGTTTTCACGTCCAAACCAGGCATTATCCGCAAGATTATTCTGCTTGTTGCAAATCCATAAAGGGGTGAACACCTCTGCCATATTGCGGGTGCGTGCTCCCTGCTCTTCCTTGCTTTTAAGGGCACGCGGTTTAATCAAATTGCCATGAGCACCGGTAATCGCCGGTAAGGTAATTTCATCATCTGCAGCAAAGCCAATGCCAAGATCCTTGTAATCGTCTGTCGCCCAAAGGATGTTCTTTCCTGTGCTACGGTCTTTAAGCAGGATAAGCAATATATTTTTGTCTAATTCTGCTAAAGCTGTTTCCTGCACATCAGCAGACGCTTGTTTTTCTTCGCACATAAAAAACCTCCAAGGCTGAGAAAATTTGCATCAAATTTCCCCAGCCCCGGAGGTTGGAAAGTTTATTTTAACTACCGCCCGAAAATGTCCCCGGGGGGGGAGTTGAATGTCCATTATTTAATTTTAGCACAAAAAAATTAAAGCGTCACGCATTTTCAGTTAATTCTTGCCAAACTTGTTCTAACAAGCCAACTCTCCCTCAATCCTCCCCCTTCCTGCTCCACTTCCTCTGCGTCACCCGCGCCAGCTCCTGCAGCAAATACTCCGGTCGCACCTCAAAAATAGCAGCCATCTTAAAAAAATTCTCCATAGTCAAAGGCAGCCAACTGTTTTCAATCCTGCTCAGCGTAATACGTGACATCCCCAACAGCTTCGCCATATCCTCCTGTTTAATTCCCCGAGCCGTGCGGTACGAGCCTATCAGCACTCCCAACTCCAAAAGCTCCTCGGAAAAATCAAGCTCCCCAACCTCCTGCGCCTGAAAAGTTCTGCGTCTTTTTAGCATACTGTCACCTCAAAATATCACTATTTTGCTAACAGCGTATTACAAAAAGAGCAGCGAAAACGTATATGTAGCATATCTGATACATATACGAATCTTTTAAATTTTCCGTGATATAATAACCCCATCAAGAGCTTGATGTAGTACAGCACAGAATTCTGCCATACGCGGCATTGCGACCGCCTCAGAAAGGAACTGGACAACATAAAAATACCACCGAAAGACAAATTCAATCATACGCCTACGCATCTGAAAAACCTGCTCATGGCAGCACAACGCTTTGAACAGCCTGCCATTGACAAGCTGTGTGCAGACTTCACTCCCTTAATCAACAAGGAGGCACATCGTCAGAGCGTATTTAATGCACTGGGAGAAGATGCCGTCAATATAGCCTGGGAAATCTTTCTGGAATTTATTCATTCCTACAAAGGCAATAATTACCGCCTGCTGCCAGGATTAATTCAAAAGCATCTGCATTACCGTCTTTTAGACAGGCTGCATCAAAAAGGCTGCCTGCTTGATTGTGATGCTCTGGATGCCGACGAAACATTTGCAGATACGATTGCCGATAAGCACGATTATATTGCGGAAGCAGATACCAGACTAAGTATAAATGCTGCTGTCAGCAAGCTGTCTGACAAGCAGCAGACTGTCATCCGTGAGCTGTATCTGCATGACAAGGATATAAAAACCTTTACCAGCAGTACCGGGCTTAACGCACAGACATGTTATACACATAAAATGCGTGCTTTGACTCTTCTCAAAAAACAGCTTGCAGGTTAATTATTTTGCTCCCTCGCCTGAGGGAGCTTTTTTGCGTTTAGTAGCATATAGGGATTTTCACGCTCTACTGCTACCCTAGTTTACATCTATCCTTTAGGTAGTACTATTTAGAACAAGGTTACTACTAGCTTACGCTAGTAGCTTTTATCAACGCAGAAGAAAAAGCGAGAAAGAAAACCAACAAAAGAAAGAACGAAAAAGAAGATTCACTCTTATACTCGGGAAAAACGAAGTAAAATTATTACACTGTCCGAGAGAAAAACAGAAAAAATTTTTTAAAATTATTTTTTTGAGGTGTAATAATTTTCACCCCAAAAAGGCGAGTAATAGAGTGAGAGGCAAAAACAACACACTCCCGCCTCTTGCCAAAAGCAGAATCCGGATATGCAAGTAGGCGCATGGGAGAAAAAATACAAAGGAGCT
>OIWQ01000493.1_pt1 | contig 52076 bp, 40 predicted proteins | sample 1587571 | NCBI WGS metagenome assembly OIWQ01 (sample SAMEA3888910, study PRJEB22519) | human gut metagenome | biome: human gut; feature: human-associated habitat; material: faeces | place: Denmark | collected 2010
TCTTTTAAGAAAGGAGTGACGCCCTATGGCATCCAACCGCATCGGCCGCATCAACGACGAGATTCAGAAGGAGCTGGCCTCCCTGCTGCGCACGGTCAAGGATCCGCGCGTGTCCGAGACGATGCTCACCATCACCCATGTCGACACGACGAGTGACCTGCGCTATGCCCGCGTCTATGTCAGCGCCCTCAACTGCCCGGACGAGAAGGGGCTGATGAAGGGGCTCAAGTCCGCCGCGGGCTTCCTGCGCCACGCACTGGGGACGAAGATCGACCTGCGCTATACCCCGGAGCTGCAGTTCTTCCTCGACGAGTCCATCGCCCACGGCGCGCACATCCTCGACATGCTCAGCCATGTCAAGCCCGCGAACCCCGCCAACGCCGACATCGTCCTCCCGGACGAGAAGTGAGGCGGCGCATGAACGTTACAGAAACCGCCGCGCTGCTGCGCAGCCGGGACCGGGTGCTCCTGCTCACGCACGTCCGCCCGGACGGCGATACGATCGGCTCCGCCGCCGCGCTCTGCCGCGCGCTGCGTGACATCGGCAAGGAGGCCTACCTCCTGCCGAACCCGGAGATCACCGTGACGTACGCGCCCTACGCCGCGCCCTACTGGGCGCCGGAGGGCTGGGAGCCGTCGTTTGTCGTGAGCGTGGACATCGCCGCGCTCTCCCTCCTGCCGGAGAATGCCAAGGCCTATGCCGGGTGCATCGACCTCGCCGTCGATCACCACCCATCGCAGGAGTTCTTCGCCGCCGAGACGTGTCTGGAAGCTGAGAGCGCCGCCTGCGGCGAGATCATCTATGAGATTATCCGCGAGCTGACGGCCGTCACGCCGGAGATCGCCCTGCCGCTCTATGTCGCGATCTCCACCGACACGGGCTGCTTTGTCTATTCCAACACCACCGCGCGCACGCACCGCATCGCCGCGGAGCTCTTCGCGGCGGGGATTGACCCGGCCCCCGTCAACAAGGCGCTCTTCCGCACGAAGAGCAAGACGCGCCTTGCGATGGAGGCGCGGATGGTCGCGGACATGGAGCTCTATGACCACGACCGCGTCGTCGTCATGACGATTCCCCTCGCCCTGCGCGAGCAGATGCACGCGACGGACGCGGATATTGAGGAGCTCAGCTCCCTCGCCGCCCTCGTCGAGGGAACGGACTGCGGCGTGACGCTGCGCGAGCTGCGGCCGGGGACGGTCAAGCTCTCCCTGCGCACCGGGCCGCGCGTGAACGCGACGCTCGTGTGCAAAAAGCTCGGCGGCGGCGGCCATGCCGCGGCGGCCGGGGCGACGATCGAGGGGACGCTCGAGCAGGCGAAGCGCGCCACCCTCGCCGCCATCGCCGAGGTCACCGGAGAATAAGGCTATGGCGAACGGGATTATCATCATCGACAAGCCGTCCGGCTGGACGAGCATGGACGTCTGCGCGAAGCTGCGCGGCATCCTGCACACGAAGAAGGTCGGCCACGCCGGGACGCTCGACCCGATGGCGACGGGCGTGCTGCCCGTCTTTGTGGGGCAGGCCACCCGCGCCGTCAGCTTCGCTGAGAGCGGGCAGAAGGAGTATGTCGCGGGTCTAAAGCTGGGGCTCGTCACGAACACGCAGGATACCAGCGGCGAGACGCTCGGGACGCACCCTGCATCCGTCACCCGCACGGAGCTGGAGGCGGTGCTGCCGCGCTTTACCGGCGAAATTGAGCAGATTCCGCCGATGTACTCCGCCATCAAGATCGGCGGCAAGAAGCTCTATGAGCTGGCGCGCCGCGGCGAGGAGGTCGAGCGAAAGCCCCGACCCGTTACGATCTATGAGCTCGAGGTCGTGGAACAGACCGCGCCGGACGCGTTCACCCTGCGCATCCGCTGCTCGAAGGGCACCTATGTCCGCACCCTCTGCCATGACATCGGCCGTGCGCTCGGCTGCGGCGGCTGCATGAGCGCCCTGCGGCGCACGATGGCCGCGGGCTTTACGCTCGCGGACGGCGTGACGCTCGAGCGGGTGCAGCTGGAGGGCGAGAGCCTTCTGCAGCCGGTGGATTCGCTCTTCCGCGCGCACCCGGCCTACCATATCCGCACGGAGCGGGCGGAGGCTCTCTGCCGCAACGGCAATCCGCTTGCGCCGCCTGACGCGCCCGCGGACGGACTATACCGGGTCTACGGACGGGACGGAACGTTCCTCTGTCTCAGCCGGGCCCAGAACGGGACGCTGACGTCCCTGAAAAACTTTTTCGGAGCGTGAAGCACTTGAATCATACTGTCATTGCCCTGGGCTTTTTCGACGGCGTACACCGCGGCCACGGGGCGCTTTTGAGCAAGACCGTCGAGCGCGCCCGTGAGCTGGGCGTCACCCCCGCCGTCTTTACCTTCGACCGCCCGCCCAAGGAGGTCGTCACAGGCAAGCCCGTCTATCTCATCAACTCTCCCGAGGATCGCCGCGGCCTGATCGAGCGGATCTACGGCATCCGCGATGTCATCCTCGCCCCGTTCGATCAGGCGATGATGACCATGCGCTGGGAGGACTATATCCGGATGCTCATCCGCGACTATGGCGCGGTGCACTTCGTCGCCGGTCATGACCACCACTTCGGCCACAAGAACGAGGGCAACCCCGAGCTGCTGCAGGCGAAGTGCCGCGAGCTGGGGCTCGGCTGCGACATCATCCCAAAGGTGGAGATCGAGGGCATCACCGTCAGCTCCACCTACATCCGCTCGCTCGTGCAGGCGGGCGACATGGAGCGCGCGGCGCTGTTTCTCGGCCATCCGCACTGCTTGAGCCAGACCGTGGGACACGGCTTCCGCTTCGGCCGCACGATCGGGATTCCGACGGTGAATCTGACCGTGCCGGGGCATGTGCTGGTGCCGGGGCGCGGGGTGTATATCTCCCGCGTGACGCTCGCCGACGGGCGGAGCTTCGCGGGCGTGACGAACGTCGGCACCCGCCCCACCGTCAGCGACGGCGACGCCGTGTCGGTGGAGACCTTCCTGCTGGATTTCGACGGCGACCTCTACGACAAAACCATCCGGGTGGAGTTCTGCCGCCGCCTGCGCCCGGAGCGCAGATTCACCTCCCCCCAGGAGCTGAAGGCCGAAATTCAGCACAATATCCAACAAACCCAGGGCTATTTTATGGAAAACCCCGAATAAACCCCCGCCTCGCCGGAAAGACTCCCTTCCGTCATTGCATATCCCGGCAGACATATAGCAAGACCTCCGGCTGACCGCCGGAGGTCTTGTCTTATCCGATTATTCCGTTTATTTTCTCCCGATGACGCAGCAGATCAGAAACGCCGCCAGGTCCGCGATGACCACCGTGGCGCCCACCGGGGTGCTCAGCAGGTACGACGCCGTAAGCCCCAGGCAGAAGCAGGCCACCGCCAGGATGCCCGCCAGGATCACCACGCCCCGGAAGCTCTTTTTCACCCGCATGGCCGACAGCGCCGGGAAGATCACCAGGCTGGAGATGAGCATGGCGCCCATCATCCGCATGCCCAGCACGATGGTCAGGGCCGTCAGCACGGAGAGGAACGTATTGTACAGCCCCACCCGGACGCCGGTGGCCCGGGAAAAGCTCTCATCGAAGGTGATGGCAAACAGCTTGTGGTAAAACAGCACGAACAGCAGCAGCACCGCCGCCGACAGCCCGGCGCTGAGGGCCACGTCCGCCCGGTCCATGGCCAGGATGGAGCCGAACATATAGCTGTCCACGTCCGTGGTCATGCCGGTGGTGAGACTGGTGACGATGACGCCTGCGGCCAGGGACGAGGCGGACACCACCGCAATGGCGGCGTCGGCCCCCATGCGGCTGCGCTCCGTCAGCCGCAGCAGGCCCAGGGCCGCCGCAATCACCACCGGGATGGACACCGGCAGCGGCGCCCAGCCGCAGGCCACGGCAATGGACAGCGCCCCGAAGGACACATGGCTCAATCCGTCGCCGATCATGGAATACCGCTTGAGCACCAGCGGCACCCCCAGCAGCGCCGCGCACAGGGACACCAGAATGCCCACCACGAAGGCCCGGACGATGAAGGGATAGGTAAACATTTCCAGCAGCAGGCTCATGACAGGTCACCTCCGAAGCGTTTTCCGTAGGGGGAGGCCAGATACTCCCCGGGAGTGCCCAGGAACCACTGGTCCCGCCCGGCGTGGAGGATGGCGGCGGCGTCCCGCAGGGCGCTGCGGATGTCGTGGGTCACCATCACCACGGCCATGCCCTCGGTGCGGTTGAGATACCGCAGGGTGCGGTACAGGTCGTCGGCGGCGGCGGGGTCCAGGCCCGTCACCGGTTCGTCCAGCACCAGCAGGTCCCCGGCCGCGCACAGGGCCCGGGCCAGCAGCGCCCGCTGCTGCTGGCCGCCGGACAGCTCCCGATAGCACTTGTCCTTCAGCTCCAGAATGCCCAGCTTGCCCATGTGCTGCAGGGCCTGGGACTTCTGGGCCGGGGTATAGAAGAATTTCCACCCCCGGGCGCTGAGAAAGCCGGACAGCACCACCTCACTGACGGTGGCGGGAAAGTCCTTCTGTGCCCGGGTCTGCTGGGGCAGATAGCCGATGGCCCCCCGGCGGAGGCTTTCGTCCAGGCGGATCTCCCCGGACAGGGGCCGCAGCAGGCCCAGCATGCTCTTGAGCAGGGTGGACTTGCCGGAGCCGTTGTCCCCCACGATGCACAGATAATCCCCCCGGCGCACCTGAAAGGTCAGATGCTCCCAGATGGGGCGGCCCTCGTAGCCCAGGGCCGCGTCACGGCAGTCTATGAGCACCTTCTGTTCGCTCATGCCAACCCCTCCTTCAGTACGTCCACATTTTTCCACATCAGGGACAGATACGTCTCGCCCCCGTCGAACTCCTGCCGGGTCAGGGTCTGGCAGGAATGAAAGGTCAGCACCCGGGCCCCGGTGGTCTCGGCGATGGCGTTGGCCACCTTTTGGCTGCTGAGCTCGATGGTGTACACCACCGGGATGTCCTCCTGATTCACCTTGTCGATGAGATATTTCAGCGTAGCCAGCGATGGCTCGGTGTCGCCGGAGCAGCCGTGGAAAGCCGCCCGGTAGTCCAGGCCGTACTCCCGGCAGAAATACAGCAGCGGGAACCGGTCGCCGAACACCAGCAGATGGCGCTGCCCGTCCTCCACCGTGTCCCGGAAGGCCCGGTCCAGGTCCGTCAGCTCCCGGAGATAGGCCGCGAGCCGGTCCTGATACTCCTGGGCGTGGGCGGGGTCCGCCTGGGCCAGGGTGTCGGCAATGACCCGGCACAGGTCCATGGCGATGCGGGGGGAGGTCCAGATGTGCTCGTCGTACTCAATCTCCTCCTCATGGCCGTCGTGGTCGTGGCCGTCATGCTCGTCATGGGCGTGTTCGTCGTGATCGTGACCGCCCTGCATGCCCTCGGAGAACTCCTCCCCCAGGACGTGGGCGTGGTCCATCATGTGCACCACGGAGCCGATGCTCTCCCCGGCGGCGTCCAGGATGTCGTCCACCCAGGTCTCGCTTTCGCCGCCGTTGCAGATGAACACGTCCGCCTGGGAAATGCGGATCACGTCCAGGGGCGTGGGCTCAAAGCTGTGGGCCTCACGGCCTGCCGTTACCAGCAGATATGGCTCCACCCGGTCGCCGCCGATGGCCCGGACGAAGTCGTAATAGGGGAACAGGGTGCACACCACCTGCAATTTGCCGGTGTCCTCCTCCCCCCGGCGGGCGGCGCACCCGGTCAGGGCCAGCGCCGCCGCCAGCAGCAGGCACAGGGCCTGCACGCGATATCGTTTCATGGGTCTCTCCCTTCTTAACGGCCTGTCAAAAGGCCCGCAACCATATATTATACAGGAAAAGCCCCCAAATAGAAAGACTTTTTTGCGCAAGACCCTGCGGGGCTGCCCCGTCCCGGCCTGTCCCGCCGCCGCACCGGGATAAAGGAGCCAAAAAGCGGGATGTCTCCCTTTGTCCCGGGACGGCTTCCCCCGGATTGACGGCGGGGCGGCGGGTGTGTTATACTGGGGGTAAATCCAATTTACGGAGGGAAACCATCATGGAAGTTACCCAGCGTTTTCTGAAATATGTGTCCTTTGACACCACCTCCAGCGAGACGTCGGACACTGTCCCCACCACCGACCACCAGAAGGTCCTGGGCCGGTATCTGGCCCAGGAGCTGGCAGAGCTGGGCCTGGAGGGGGCCCACATGGACGACAACGGCTATGTGTATGCCCTGCTGCCCGCCACCCCCGGGTGCCAGGCTCCGGCCCTGGGCCTCATCGCCCACATGGACACCTCCCCCGCCGTCAGCGGGGCGGACATCCATCCGGAGATCGTCACCTATCAGGGCGGGGACCTGCCCCTGAAGAAGGCCGGAAGCCTGAAAGTGAAGGACTTCCCCTTCCTGGAGCGGTACATCGGTCAGGAGCTGATCGTCACCGACGGCACCACCCTGCTGGGAGCCGACGACAAGGCTGGAGTGGCGGAGATCGTCACCGCCTGCGAATATCTGCTGGCCCATCCGGAGGTCCCGCACCGGGCCATCGCCGTGTGCTTCACCCCCGACGAGGAGGTGGGCAAGGGCACCGATCACTTCACCCCGGAGAAGTTCCCCGCCAGGGTGGCCTACACCGTGGACGGCGGCGAGCTGGGAGAGATCGAGTATGAGAACTTCAATGCCGCCGCCGTGACCCTGACGGTGGAGGGCGTTAACATTCACCCCGGCTCCGCCAAGAACAAGATGAAAAATGCCATCCTGCTGGCCAACCAGTTCATCTCCCTGCTGCCTGCGGCGGAGGCTCCCGCCCACACGGAGAACTACGAGGGCTTCTATCACGTGACGGACCTGGCCGGAAACGAGAGCCAGGTGGTGCTGCACGCCATCATCCGGGACCATGATCTGGAGAAATTCAACGCCCGGAAGGCCTTTGTGGAGCGGCTGACCGCCTATCTGAACGATCAGTGGGGCCAGGGCACCTTCCGGCTGGAGATGAAGGACAGCTATTACAACATGAAGGAGAAGATCCGGCCCCATATGGAGCTGATCGAAAACGCCAAGGCCGCCATGGAGGCCGTGGGCGTGGAGCCGGTGATCGTTCCCATCCGGGGCGGCACCGACGGGGCGCGGCTCTCCTGGGAGCGGGACATTCCCTGCCCCAACCTGTGCACCGGCGGCGCAAACTTCCACGGCGTCCATGAGTTCATCCCCGTGCCGTCTATGGAAAAGATGGTGCAGGTGCTGGTGGAGCTGGTGAAGGCGTAAAGCACTTTGTTCAAAAAGGGCTTTGCTCTTTTGGGACAGTTAATCATGCCCGGCGGCTTTTGCCGCCGGGCATGATTTTTACTTTTCGATGACCACCTTGTCGTCCTTCAGACGGACGTGGGCGGTGTCGCCGGACTTCAGCTGACCATCCAGCATCTGTTCGGCCACCACGTCCTCCACTTCGTTCTGGAGGGTGCGGCGCAGGGGACGGGCGCCGTAGCGGGCATCGAAGCCGTCCTTGGCCAGGGCGGCCACGGCATCGTCGTCCGCCTGGAGGGTGATGCCCTGGGCGGCCATGCGGCTGCCGATGGTATCCAGCATCCGGCGGGCAATGCTGCGGATGTTCTCCTCCGTCAGCTGGTGGAACACGATGATCTCGTCGATACGGTTCAGGAACTCGGGGCGGAAGGTCTGGCGCAGCTCCGCCATAACGGCGTCCTTGATGCGTGCAAACCGCTCCTCCTCGGTGCGCTTGGCCGCCTCACCGCTGCCGTCAAAGCCCAGAGGCGTGTCGGCGGCGGTAATATTCTTGGCCCCCACGTTGGAGGTCATGACGATGATGGTGTTCTTGAAGTCCACCCGGCGGCCCTGGGAGTCGGTGACGATGCCGTCCTCCAGGATCTGCAGCAGGATGTTCCACACATCGGGGTGGGCCTTCTCGATCTCGTCGAACAGCACCACGGAATAGGGCTTACGGCGCACCTTTTCCGTCAGCTGGCCGCCCTCCTCGTGACCCACGTATCCGGGAGGCGAACCCACCAGACGGGACACCGTGTGCTTCTCCATGTACTCGGACATGTCGATGCGGATCATGGCATTCTCGTCGCCGAACATGGCCTCGGCCAGGGTCTTGCACAGCTCGGTCTTGCCAACGCCGGTGGGGCCCAGGAACAGGAAGGAGCCGATGGGCCGCTTGGGATCCTTCAGACCCACACGGCTGCGGCGGATGGCCTTGGCCACGGCGGCCACGGCCTCGTCCTGGCCCACCACCCGCTCATGCAGGACCTTCTCCAGCTGCAGCAGCCGCTGGCTTTCGTCCTCCGTCAGGCGGGTGACGGGGATGCCGGTCCAGCCGGCCACCACCTTGGCGATGTCGTCCTCGGTGACGGTGCCGCGGTTGGCGGACATCTGCTTGTGCCACTTGTCGCGCTCAATTTCCACCTGCTCCTGATAGTCCTTCTCGATATCCCGCAGCTGGGCGGCCTTCTCGAAGTCCTGGGCGGTGACGGCCTCCTCCTTCTCCCGGTGCAGGGCGGCAATCTTCTCCTCCAGATCCTTCAGATCGGGGGAGGCGGACTCGGCGGCCATACGCACCTGGCTGGCGGCCTCGTCCATCAGGTCGATGGCCTTGTCCGGCAGGAAACGGTCGTTGATATACCGGCGGGACAGCCGCACGGCGGCCTCCAGGGCCCCGTCGGTGATGGTCAGGTGATGGTGGGCCTCATACTTGTCCCGCAGGCCCTTCAGAATCTCCAGCGTGGCCTCGGGAGAGGGCTCGCCCACGGTGATGGGCTGGAACCGGCGCTCCAGGGCGGCGTCCTTCTCAATGTACTTGCGGTACTCGTTGAGGGTGGTGGCGCCGATGACCCGGATCTCGCCCCGGGACAGAGCGGGCTTGAGGATGTTGGCGGCGTCCACCGCGCCCTCGGCGGAGCCTGCGCCCACGATGGTGTGCAGCTCGTCGATGAACAGGATGACGTTGCCGGCCTTCTTCACCTCGTTGATGGTGTTCTTGATGCGCTCCTCAAACTCGCCCCGGTACTTGGTACCGGCCACCATGCCGGACAGGTCCAGGGACAGGACCCGCTTGTCCAGCAGGTCCTCGGGCACGTCGGCGGCCACGATGCGCTGGGCCAGGCCCTCGGCGATGGCGGTTTTGCCCACGCCGGGCTCACCGATCAGCACGGGGTTGTTCTTGGTGCGGCGGGACAGGATCTGGATGACCCGGGCGATCTCCTTTTCCCGGCCGATGACGGGGTCCAGCTTCCCGCTGCGGGCGGCCTCGGTCAAATCGCGGGTAAACTCCGCCAGAGCGCCGCCCTTCTTGCCGTCCTCCCGGGAGGGAGCGGCGGAATTGCCGCCTGCGGCGGCTGCGGCCCGGGGCGCTTCGTTGATCTTCTTCACCACGGCGCTGTACAGCTTCTTGGGGTCGATGCCCACGGTGCGCAGCACCCGGATGGCCATGTTGTTGCCCTCACGCAGCAGGCCCATCAGCAGATGCTCGGTGCCGATATAGCCCGCGCCGGTGCGGGACGCTTCGGACACAGCCAGCTCCACGGCGCTCTTGGCCCGAGGGGTCAGCCCCTGGGAGGGAGCCGCGCCGGAAAGGCCGGTGCCCACGCTGCGATGCAGCACATCGCAGATCATATCATCGGTGAGGCCCGCTTCCTCCAGGACGCGGTGGGCAATGCCCTCCTCCTCACGCATCAGGCCCAGCAGCAGGTGCTCGCTGCCCACATAGCCGTGGCCCATTTCCTCGGCGGCCTCCTGGGCCAGCCGCAGGGATTCCTCCGCACGGGGGGTGAATTTATTTTCCATCATAGTTTACACTTCCTTTCGGTTGATCGGCGTAACGCTTACGCCTGGGGCAGGGACCGCAGCTGGTCCCGGAGCTTAGCGGCTTCCTCGAAGTTCTCGGTTTCCACGGCGTGGCGCAGCTGGGTCTCCAGGGCGTTGCGCTGGCGCTGGCGGCTGAGCTTCTCCCGCTCGTCGCCCTGGACCAGGTTGTCCTCCCGGGGCTCCTCCGCCGCGCGGCGGGCCTGCTGAGTCACGTCCACGGGTTCCGGGAACTCCGTCAGCAGGCGGCTGCCGAAGCCGCCCAGCAGGGGCTCCAGCATCCGGAAGGGACGGGTGAAGAAATCGTCATCGTCCCAGAAACTGCTCATCATGGGGCGGCGCATATCCTGCACCAGGCCCAGCTGACGGGCGCACTGGGGGCACAGATGGCTCTCCATGACCCGGCCGTTGATGTTGCTCTTATAGTAAAACGTTGCTTCGTTCTTTCCGCAGTTCTGACATTTCATAATGATTGCCTCCTTATTGAAAACTCAAACCAGGTGAATCAGCACCTGCTTGAAAATACTGGCCCGGAGATTGTCCCGCCGGTCCTTGGGAACGGAGCGGAGGGAATTGTCGGACACGGCCCACAGAAGGGTCTGCGCCACGTTCCGCTCCACCGCCTGGGATTGGACCAGGTTTGAAAGAATGGCCCGGGCGCTGGCCAGGTCCAGCGTATCGCCCACGGAGTTGATGACGTGCATCAAGAGCGTGTGGCGGTCCACCTGCACCCGGGTGATGCGGATGTAGCCCCCGCCGCCCCGGCGCGACTCCACAATGTAGCCGTGCTCCGGAGAAAAACGGGTGGACATCACATAATTGATCTGACTGGGGACGCAGCCAAAGCGTTGGGCCAGGTCGCTGCGCTGCAGCTCCAGAACCCCGTTGGCCTCCTCCAGCTCCGCCTGGATGAACCTGGCGATCATATCCGATGTACCCAAGCCCTTCACTTCCTTTCTGTTTCGATTCGGTCTGTCTGACTTTGCCTTTCTTTGACCTTTGGCTATAGTATACCACCGGGTTTCAAAATGTCAATAGAGAATTTTGACTTTCTTTGACCTTTTCTGTAAACAAATTGTGAACGAAAAAACGCCGCCTGCGGAGGCAGGCGGCGGGGGATCCGGCGCATCAGATTCAGTTGGCGATGCCGTGGTGGACGGGCTTGGTGGCGGGGGTGATGGGCTGGATGCTGTAGCCATTGGCCAGGCAGTAGCGGATGATATCCGGCAGGGCGTCGGCGGTGGTGCCTTTGGCCCCGGCGTCGTGCATCAGCACCACGTTGCTGCGGCCATGGCGCAGGGCGGAGGTGACGTTGTTATAGATCTGGCCGGAGGAGGCGGGGGTACCGGCGGCATCGCCGCTGGACACATTCCAGTCAAAATAGGAGAAGCCCTCCGCCTGGACCCGCTGGGCCAGACGGCTCATGATGCCCACGCTGTACTGGCGGCTGACGGTGTTGGAGCTGCCGCCGGGGAAGCGGATGATGGTGGCTTCATACCCGAAATCCGAACGGAGCCGGTCCCGCAGACGGTAGATGTTCTGCATGAAGGCCTCGTCGCTCTTATAAATGGCGGCGTAATCGTGGGAGTAGCCGTGGATGGCTACGGTGTGGCCCTCGTCGATCATCCGGCGGATCAGCGCCTTGCCGGACTCCCCGTAGTTGACGATGAAGAAGGTGGCGTGGACGCTATACTCCTTCAGGGTGTCCAGCACCCGGGGAGTTACCCGGTCGCTGGGGCCGTCGTCGAAGGTCAGGTACACGGGGCTTCCGCCGGAGGAGTTCTCATACACCGACACCTGCCGGGTGGCGGTGGCAGTGTTGCCGGCCTTGTCGGTGACGGTATAGGTCAGGGTATAGACCCCGGGGGAGGCGGTGTTCACCGTACCGGCCCGGGTGACGGCGGCGGTCAGATCGCCGTCGGCGTCGTCCTGGGCGGTGTAGCCCGGCTCCTGATAGGCGCCGCCCAGGGGAACGAACAGCTCCCGCTGGCCGGACAGGGTGATCACCGGGGCCACGATGTCCCGGACCGTCACCCGACGGGTGGCAGTGGCGGTATTTCCGGCCCTGTCGGTGACGGTGTAGGTGAGAACGTGGATGTCGCCGCTTTCCTGGTCCGTTACCCGGATAGAGGCGGTGAGATCACCGTCACAGCGGTCCCGGGCGGTGGCTCCCGGGTCCTGGAACAGGTCATAGCGGGAGACGGTGACCTCCGCCTGGCCGGTGAGGGTCAGCTCCGGGGCCTCCCGGTCCTCCACATGGACCAGGCGCTTTGCGGTGTAGCTGCGGCCCCGGAAGTCCGCCTGATAGGTCAGGGTATAGTCCCCGGGGACGTCGGTGTTCACCCGGCCCTCCACGGTGACGGCGGCGTCGGTGGGATCGCCGCCCCGCAGCAGCCGGGCCCCGGGGTCCGTGTAGGCGGCGAAGGCGGCGATGTGCTCCTCCGTCCGGCCGTTGAGCTGCATATGGGTGGGCGGCAGCAGAATAAAGTAGCCCCGGACCAGGCTCAGCACGCCGATGACAACGGCGGCCAGCAGCAGGGCTCCCCCTGCGGCCAGGGCGGCAATGGTTTTCTTTTTCATGAGAAGGTCCCCCTAAATCGATTCTGTCTGATATTGTAGAGAACTGCCGCCGGGGAATCAAGGTACATTCCGTTACAAGACGGTAACAAATGATTACGAAAAAATTTTATCCGCGAAAGTGCGGGGTCATCCCGGCAGTGCAGTAAAGCGGCGGGGGCCGGGGGTTCCGGATTTGGCCGGGACGGTGAGCCGGAGGAAACTTTTGGGGGAATATTATAAAAAAGCACAAAAGGAATGGGTAAAACCATTCTTTTTTTCGATGAATTGACAGATTTGCGGCAATCGAATATAATATTGAATTGGAATAATCGTAATACAAGACAGGAGGCAGCATATGGCATTTTATGATGTGGACAACGCGATGACGGTGAAGCTGGACTATGAACTGCCGAAGGTCCCCGCCTTCCGGGAGGGGATCCGCCGGGCCCCCAGGCGGGAGGCGCATCTGTCCGAGGCGGACAAGACCCTGGCCATCCGCAACGCCCTGCGGTATATCCACCCGGACCACCATCTGCAGATGGCCCGGGAGTTTGCCCGGGAGCTGGAGGAGCATGGCCGGATCTACGGCTATCGCTTCCGGCCGGAGGGGGAGCTGCACGGCAAGCCCATCGACCAATACAAGGGCAGCTGCATCGAGGCCAAGGCTTTCCAGGTGATGATGGACAACAACCTGGACTTTGACGTGGCCCTGTACCCCTATGAGCTGGTGACCTACGGCGAGACGGGGCAGGTGTGTCAGAACTGGATGCAGTACCGGCTCATCAAGAAATATCTGGAGGTTATGACGGACGAGCAGACCCTGGTGGTCATGTCCGGCCACCCCCTGGGGCTGTTCCACAGCCATAAGCTGGCCCCCCGGTGCATCATCACCAACGGGCTGATGGTGGGCGCCTTTGACGACCAGAAGAACTTCAACCGGGCCGCCGCCCTGGGCGTGGCCAACTACGGCCAGATGACGGCCGGCGGCTGGATGTATATCGGCCCCCAGGGCATCGTCCACGGGACCTTCAACACCCTGCTCAACGCCGGGCGGCTGAAGCTGGGAATCCCCGCCGACGGGAACCTGGCCGGGCGGCTGTTTGTGTCGGCGGGCCTGGGCGGCATGAGCGGGGCCCAGGGCAAGGCGGCGGAGATCGCCGGGGCCGTGTCCATCATCGCGGAGGTGGACGACTCCCGCATCGAGACCCGGTATACCCAGGGATGGGTCAGCCAGCGCACCGACAGCCTGGAGGAGGCGTTGGCCATGGCCCGGCGGCACCTGGCGGACCGGACCCCCTGCGCCATCGCCTATCACGGCAACGTGGTGGACCTGCTGGAATACCTGTACAAAAACGATGTGCACGTGGACCTGCTCAGCGACCAGACCTCCTGCCACGTCCCCTATGACGGCGGATACTGCCCCCAGGGGCTGACTTTCGCCCAGCGGACGGAGATGCTGGACCATGACCCGGAGAAGTTCCGGAAGCTGGTGGACAAATCCCTGCGGCGGCACTATGAGATGATCTGCCGGTTCCATGACCGGGGGACGTATTTCTTCGACTATGGCAACAGCTTCCTGAAGGCCGTGTTTGACGCGGGGGTGCGGGACGTGTGCCGCAACGGCGAAAACGACCTGGACGGGTTCGTGTTCCCCTCGTATGTGGAGGACATTCTGGGGCCGTGCCTGTTCGACTTCGGCTATGGGCCCTTCCGGTGGTGCTGCCTGTCCGGCCGCAGCGAGGACCTGGACAAGACCGACGCCGCGGCGGCGGAGTATATCCTGGCCCACAACCGGCGGTATCAGGACTATGACAACTATGTGTGGGTGCGGGACGCCAAGCGCAACCGCATGGTGGTGGGCACCCAGTGCCGCATCCTGTATCAGGACGCCATGGGGCGCATGAACATCGCGCTGAAGTTCAACGAGATGGTGCGCAACGGCGAGATCGGCCCCGTGATGCTGGGCCGGGACCACCACGACACCGGGGGAACGGACTCCCCCTTCCGGGAGACCTCCAACATCAAGGACGGCTCCAATATCATGGCGGACATGGCCACCCAGTGCTACGCCGGAAACGCCGCCCGGGGCATGAGCCTCATCGCCCTGCACAACGGCGGCGGCGTGGGCGTGGGGAAGGCCATCAACGGCGGCTTCGGCATGGTGCTGGACGGCTCGGAGCGGGTGGACACCATCCTGCGCATGAGCATGCCCTGGGACACCATGGTGGGCGTGGCCCGGCGCAGCTGGGCCCGGAACGACAACGCCGTCACCACGGCCATGGAGTATAACCGGCTGTACGCCGGACAGGACCATATCACCCTGCCCTATACCGCGCCGGAGGATGACGACATCATCGCTGCCGTGCTGCACGGGGCCCGGTAAGGAGGGGCTATGACCACCTATATCACAAACATCGGCCTGCTGGCCACCCCCCGGGGGGATTCCGCCCGGCGGGGACGGCAGCAGGGGGAGATCACCCTGCTGCGGGACGCCTGGGTGGCCGTGGAGGGCGGAAAAATCGCCGCCGTGGGGCAGGGACAGCCTGCCCCGGAGGACGGTGACACCCTTCTGGACGCCGGAGGGCGGCTGATGACCCCGGGATTGGTGGATGCCCATACCCACCTGATCTTCGGCGGCTGGCGGCAGAACGAGCTGGGGCAGAAGCTCCGGGGCGTGCCGTATCTGGACATTCTGGCCCAGGGAGGCGGCATTCTGTCCACCGTCCGGGCCACCCGGGCGGCGTCGGAGGAGCAGCTGGCGCACAAGGCGGAAGCGGTCCTGGCGGAAATGCTGCGGATGGGCGTGACCACCTGCGAGGCAAAAAGCGGCTACGGCCTGGAGCCGGAGCAGGAATACAAGCAGCTGCGGGTGATCCGGCGGCTGAACGAGACGCAGCCGGTGGAGCTGGCGGCCACGTTTATGGGGGCCCACGCCCTGCCGGAGGAGTACCGGGGGCGGCGGGAGGACTATATCCGCCTGCTGTGCCGGGAGATGATCCCCTATGCGGCCCGGGAGGGCCTGGCAGAGTTCTGCGACGTGTTCTGCGAGGAGGGCGTGTTCACCGCCCGGGAGAGCCGGACCATCCTGGAGGCGGGACTGGCCCACGGGCTGCGGCCCAAGGTCCACGCCGACGAGATCGCCGCCATCGGCGGCTCCCAGCTGGCGGGGGACATCGGGGCCATCAGCGCCGAGCACCTGATCGTGTGCCCGCCGGAGGGAATCCGGAGTCTGGCGGCGGGAGGCACCGTGGCGTGCTGTCTGCCGGCCACCAGCTTCTATCTGGGGGCGGCCTATGCCCCGGCCCGGGAGATGATCGGGGCCGGAGTGCCGGTGGCGGTGGCCACGGACTTCAATCCCGGGTCCTGCCCCGGCAGCAGTCTGCAGCTGGCCATGAACATCGCGTGCCTGAAGTACCGGATGACGCCGGAGGAGGTGCTGACGGCGGTGACGCTGAACGCCGCCGCCGCCATCGGCCGGGCCGGAACCATCGGCTCCGTGGAGCCGGGGAAGCAGGCGGATCTGCTGCTGTGGAACGCGCCGGACCTGGACTATGTGTGCTATCGGTTCGGCAGCAACCTGGTGGGCACGGTGATGAAGAAGGGACGGATCGTGCATGAGGAGTAGGAGGAACGGAACATGATCTATATCAACGGAAACGACCTGACCATTGAACAGGTCATCGCCGTCTCCCGGCAGGGGGAGACGGTGGCCATCGCGCCGGAGGCGGCGGAGAAGATTCGGGCCGCCCGGGCCTATGTGGACCGGAAGCTGGCGGACAAGGCCGTGGTATACGGCCTGACCACCGGGTTCGGCAAGTTCTCCACGGTGTTTGTGCCGGAGGAGGAGACGGCCCAGCTGCAAAGAAATCTGATCATCTCCCACGCCTGCGGCATGGGGGAGCCTCTGGACACCCGGGTGGTGCGGGCGGCTATGCTGCTGCGGCTGAACGCCCTGGCCCGGGGCAATTCCGGCATCCGCCTGTCCACCATGGAGACGCTTTTGCAGATGCTGAACCGGGGGGTCCATCCGATCATCCCGGAGAAGGGGTCCCTGGGGGCCAGCGGCGACCTGGCGCCCCTGTCCCACATGGTGCTGGTGATGCTGGGCGAGGGCGAGGCGGAGTATCAGGGCCGGGTGATGCCGGGCCGGGAGGCCATGGCCGCCGCCGGCATCGACACCATCCAGCTGGCCGCCAAGGAGGGCCTGGCCCTGATCAACGGCACCCAGATCATGACGGCCATCGCCTGCCAGGCGGTGTATGACGCCCGGGACCTGGCCAAAACGGCGGACATCGCCGCCGCCATGACCTGCCAGGCCCTGCACGGTATCCGGAAGGCCTTCGATCCCAAGGTACACGCCCTGCGGGGCCAGCCGGGGCAGATCACCACGGCGGAGAACCTGCGGCGGCTGCTGGAGGGCAGCGGGCTGTCCTTCGACCTGAATCCGGACAAGGTGCAGGACGCCTACGCCATCCGCTGCACGCCCCAGATTCACGGGGCCAGCCGGGACGCCATTGGCTATGTGTGGGGCGTGGTAAGCCGGGAGATCAACGCCGTCACCGACAACCCCCTGATCTTCCCGGAGGAGGACGAGGCCATCTCCGGCGGCAATTTCCACGGGCAGCCGGTGGCCCTGGCCATGGACTTTCTGGGCATCGCCCTGGCGGAATATGCCAACGTGTCGGAGCGGCGGCTGGAGCGGCTGGTGAATCCGGCCCTGTCCGAGGGGCTGCCGGCCTTCCTGACGAAGCACGGCGGCGTACACTCCGGCTTCATGATCGCCCAGTACGCGGCGGCCTCCATGGTGTCGGAGAGCAAAATATACGCCCATCCGGCGTCGGTGGACTCCATCCCGTCGTCGGCCAACCAGGAGGACCACGTCAGCATGGGCACCACCGCCGCCCGGAAGGCGCTGATGATCCTGGACAACAGCCAGAAGGTGCTGGGCATTGAGCTGTTTGCCGGGGCCCAGGCGGCGTGGCTGCGGGGCGAGGACGGACTGTCCCCGGCCACCCGGGCGGTGTACGACCGCATCCGCCAGGCAATCCCGCCGGTGGACCAGGACGTGGTGATGCACCCGCTGATGGTGCAGGCGGATGAGCTGGTGAAGGCCCACGCCATTTCTCAGGCGGCGGAGGCCGTCTGCGGAGAATTGCAGTAAATTTCCCCCAGGGCGGGGCCTGTGGGCCCCGTCCCGGGAAGCGCATAAAAAGAGAGGATAGGGAGGAAAAAACATATGATGAAGCTTGTGGAATGCATCCCCAATTTCAGCGTCAGCCGGGAGCGGGACGAGGCCGCCTTCAACGCCCTGGTGGAGACTGCCCAGGCCGTGGCCGGGTGCACGGTGCTGGACGTGCAGTCCGACGGCACCCACAACCGCTGCGTGTTCACGCTGGTGGGGTCCCCGGAGGGCATCGGCGAGGCGGCGTTCCGGCTGGCCAAGCGGGCCATGGAGGTTATCGACATGACCAAACACCAGGGCGCTCATCCCCGGATGGGGGCCACGGACGTGATCCCCTTTGTGCCCACCATGGACGTGACCGTGGAGGAGTGCGTGGAGCTTTCCCGGCAGGTGGCCCGGCGCATCTGGGAGGAGCTGGGGATTCCCAGCTTCCTGTATGAGGAGTCGGCCACGGCTCCGGGGCGGGTGAACCTGGCCAAGATCCGGAAGGGGCAGTTCGAGGGAATGCCCGAGAAGCTGCTGGAGCCGGAATGGGCCCCGGATTTCGGAGAGCGGAAAATTCACCCCACCGCCGGGATCATCGCCATCGGCGCGCGGATGCCGCTGGTGGCCTTCAACGTGAACCTGGACACGGACAACGTGGAGATCGCCAAGTCCATTGCCAAGGCCATCCGGGGCTCCTCCGGCGGGTTCAAGTTCTGCAAGGCCATCGGCCTGCTGCTGGAGGACCGGAACGTGGCCCAGGTGTCCATGAACATGGTGAACTATGAGGGGACGCCGCTGTACTACGCCTATGAGATGATCCGGGCCCTGGCGGACCGGTGGGGCGTGCGCATCATCGGCACGGAGCTGGTGGGCCTGACCCCGGCCAAGGCGCTGATCGACTGCGCGGAATACTATCTGAAGCTGGAAAACTTCGACTGCCACAAGCAGGTGATGGAGTATCACCTGGTGGGGATGGAATAAGGAGGACGCTATGCAGCTTGCTGAATTGACGGTGCGGGGGTTTGCGGACCTGCTGGGTTCCGACGCGCCCGCGCCCGGCGGCGGCTCCGCCGCCGCTCTGGCCGGGACCTTGGGGTCGGCGCTGACCGCCATGGTGGGGTCCCTGACCGTGGGACGGAAGAAATACGCCGAATTTGACGGCCTGGCCCGGGAGACCCTGGAAAAGGCCCGGGACCTGGAGCACCGGTTCCTGGACGTGATGGAGCGGGACACGGAGGCCTTCAACGCGGTGTCCGCCGTGTTTGCCATGCCCAAGGGCACAGATCAGGAGAAGGAGGCCCGGGCCGCCGCCATGCAGGAGGCCCTGCAGGGCTGCACAAAGACGCCCTTTGAGATGATGGAGCTGTCTCTGGAGGCGCTGCGGCTGACGGATGGGCTGGTGGACCGGTCCAACGCCAGCGCCGCCAGCGACCTGGGCTGCGCGGCCCTGCATCTGGGGTCCGCCGTGCAGGGGGCGTGGCTGAACGTGCTCATCAACCTGGGGAGTATCCGGGACGCGGCCTTCGCCGCCCAGTACCGCACCCGGGGGCAGATCCTGCTGGACGAGGCCCTGCCTCTGGCGCAGAGCATCTATGACCGGGTGCTGAAAGCAGTGCAGGGATAAGCAAAAAAGCAACATTTTTTTGACAGCCTAAAAAAATCTCCGGCGCTCCACAGCGCCGGAGATTTTTTCAGATATTCATATACCGGTAATCCCTCCGCAGGATGTTCCGGAAGAAGGGGATGGCCAGAACGGTGTCGGCGGCGATCCAGGCCATGGGGTCCGCCGCGCACAGGGCGTAAAACGCCAGAGGATTTGCCTGGGCGCTGACGACGCCTCCGGCCACGGCGGCGGGAAGGGTCAGGCACACGGCGATCCGGGCCACCAGCTCCGCTGCACCGGCTCCCAGCACGAACCGGGACCGGCCGATGCCCTGAACGCAGTTGCGCACCACAAAAATGAAGCCCAGGAACAGATACATGGCGTAGTCCACATACAGGAAGGTGTTGCCGTATCGCACGGTGTCCATCGTGATCTTGTCGGCGGACAGGAAAATCCGCAGATAGGCGTTGCCCAGGGTCAGCAGCAGGCCGATGCCCACGGCCATCGCCGCCAGCAGCGACACCATCACCAGGGACTGCAGGGCCCCCTTGCGGATGCGGTCGTGGTTTCCGGCTCCCAGGTTCTGGGCGGTGAAGCTGGTCATGGCCGTGCCCAGGGCGTTCATAGGCGTTGCTGTCAGGTTGAACAGCTTGTTGGCCGCACCGAAGCCCATCTGGGCGGAGGAGGACACCATGACGCCGTCCAGCATGTCAAACTGCACCACCACGCCCTGCATGACGATGATGCCCACCGCCAGCACGGAGAACTGCAGCCCCAGAGGCACCCCCTGGGCCACATGGCGGCGCACATCCCCCATGGTGATGCGCAGGTCCTCCCGGTGCAGCCGCAGCTGAGGATACTTGGCAAAGGCATAGATGAAGCAGGCCACCGTGCTGATCAGCTGGGCCGCCACCGTGGCGATGGCCGCCCCGGCCACGCCCCACCGGAACACCATGATGAACAGCAGGTCCAGCCCCACGTTCAGCACCGTGGAAAACAGCAGAAACAGCAGCGGCGTCAGGGAGTCGCCCATGCTGCGCAGAAAGGCGCAGATGAAGTTATAAAACAGCTGGGCCCCGATGCCGGCAAAGATGATGAAGCAGTAGGTATAGGCCGCCCGATACACCTCGGCGTTGTCCGGGGTCACATTGATCCAGGCCAGCATGGGGTTCAGCAGAGCCAGGGCCAGAGCCGTCAGCAGCACCGTCAGCGCCGCCGACAGGACGATCTGGGTGGCCAGGGACCGGCGCACGCCTGCCTGGTTCCGGGCCCCCACCTGGCAGGACGTCACCACGCAGAAGCCCGCGCTGACGCCGAAGGCGAACTGCAGAAAGATGAACACCAGCGACGTGGTGTCGTTGACTCCGGCCACCTCCTGGGCGGTCAGGGTCTGGCCCACAATGGCTGCGTCGCTGATGGAGTATACCTGCTGCAGCAGATACGACAAAATCACCGGCAGCGAAAATATCAGAATGGTTTTCCAGCACGTCCCTTTTGTCAGGTCCATGGGCCCGAACAGGGACTTTTTCGTCTTTTCCATATCAAAAACCTCCGATTCAAAGGACGAATGATTATAGCGCCGCCGCGGCCCCGCCGTCAAGCGGCAGAACCCACAAGTTTTTTGTCATTTCCGCTGAAAAAGTCAACATATTTATGGCGTATATCCACAACAAATATTAGAAAAACTAATGTTAGATATGCAAGATTTGTTCTTTACTTCTGACCGCCCATTGGGTATAATAAGGGGCTGTTGGCGGTGGAAACCCGCCAAAAATTCTGTTATAATATAGATGAGGAGACGAAGACATGTCAAATTGCGCGATCGTGGGTATCAACTGGGGCGACGAGGGCAAGGGCCGCATGGTGGACTACCTCACCCAACAATATGACGTGGTGGTGCGCTATCAGGGCGGCGGCAACGCCGGGCACACCGTCATCAACGAAAAGGGCAAGTTCGCCCTGCATCTGCTGCCCTCCGGCATTTTCCGCTCCGGTGTCATGAACATCCTGGGCAACGGCGTGGCCATGGACTGCGAGAACCTGCTCAAGGAGATTGAAAGCGTCCGCCGGGGCGGCGTGGACATCACCCCGGAGAACCTGATGGTCAGCCAGCGGGCCAGCCTGCTGCTGCCCTGGCACCGGGAGCTGGACGCTCTGGAGGAGCAGCGCCTGAAGGACAAGAAATACGGCTCCACCAAGCAGGGCATCGCCCCCTTCTATTCCGACAAGTACCAGAAGAAGACGGTTCTGGCCGGTGAGCTGCTGTACCCCGAGCACCTGAAGGCCCATCTGCAGGACCTGCTGGAGTGGAAGAACCTGATCCTCCGGGAGGTCTACGGGGCCAAGGGCTACACCATGGACGAGATGATGGCCTGGGTGGAGCAGTACGGCCGGCAGGTAAAGCCCTATGTGGCCGACACCACCAGCTATCTCCACCAGGCCCAGGCCGCCGGCAAGTCCATCCTGTTCGAGGGCCAACTGGGCGCTCTGCGGGACCTGGACTACGGCATCTATCCCTACACCACCTCATCCAACACCATCGCCTCCTATGCGCCGGTGGGCTCCGGCCTGCCCGGCGCATCCATCGACGAGGTGGTGGGCGTGGTGAAGGCCTATTCCTCCTGCGTGGGCGAGGGCCCCTTCGTGTGCGAGTGGTTCGGCGCCGACGCCGAGAAGCTCCGGGACGCCGGTGACGAATACGGCGCCAAGACCGGCCGTCCCCGCCGGGTGGGCCCCATCGACCTGGTGGCCACCCGCTACGGCGTCCGGATGCAGAACGCCACCAACATCGCCCTGACCAAGCTGGATATCCTCAGCTACATGGACCGGATCCCCGTCTGCGCCCACTATGAGATCGACGGTCAACAGACCGATGAGTTCCCCTTCCCGGTGCTGCTGGACCAGGCCAAGCCCGTCACCGAGTACGTTCCCGGCTGGAACTGCGACATCTCCGGAGTCCGCACCTGGGAGGAGCTGCCCCAGGCCGCCCGGGACTATGTGGAGTATGTGGAGCGGGCCATCGGCTGCCACATCGGCTATGTGTCCGTGGGCGCCGAGCGGGACAGCCTCATCGTCCGCTGAAAATCACAGAAACGGAGGACTGTTATGTCCCACGACGTTTATGAATCCCCCCTGGCCGGGCGCTACGCCTCGCCGTATATGCTGCACCTGTTCTCTCCGGACATGCGCTTCCAGACCTGGCGGCAGCTGTGGACGGCCCTGGCCCGGGCCCAGCATGACCTGGGTCTGCCGGTAACGGAGGAGCAGGTCCGCCAGCTGGAGCAGCACATCACCGATATCGACTACGACACCGCCCGCCGGCGGGAGAAGGAAGTCCGCCACGACGTGATGGCCCATGTCTATACCTACGGCAAGGCCGCGCCTCTGGCGGCGGGCATCATCCACCTGGGGGCCACCAGCTGCTATGTCACCGACAACGCCGACCTGATCCTGTACCGGGACGGGCTGGTGTATCTGCGGGGCCAGCTGCTGGCGGTGATGAAGAACCTCTCCGCCTTTGCGGAAAAATACGCCGCCACCCCCACCCTGGGCTATACCCACTATCAGCCCGCCCAGCCTGTCACCGTGGGCAAGCGGGCCTGCCTGTGGCTCCAGGACCTGCTGTCGGACCTGGAGGAGCTGGACTTTGTCCTGGGCAGCCTGCGGTTTCTGGGCTGCCGGGGCACCACCGGCACCGAGGCCAGCTTCATGGACCTCTTTGAGGGCGACGAAGCGAAGATCGACGAGATGAACCGCCGCATCGCTGCCGAGTTCGGCTTCGACGCCTGCTTCACCGTCTGCGGCCAGACCTATCCCCGGAAGGTAGACGCCCGGATCCTGAACTGCCTGTCGTCTATGGCCCAGAGCGTCTATCGCATGGCCAACGACATCCGCCTGCTGCAGCACGACCGCCAGCTGGAGGAGCCCTTCGAGGAGCATCAGATCGGCTCCTCCGCCATGGCCTACAAGCGCAATCCCATGCGCTGCGAGCGCATCTGCTCCCTGAGCCGCTATCTCATGGCCGACGCCATGAATGCTCCCATGACCGCCTCCGTCCAGTGGATGGAGCGGACCCTGGACGACTCTGCCAACCGCCGTCTGTCTATGCCTGAGGGCTTTTTGTGCGCCGACGCCATTCTGCGCCTGGCCCAGAACGTCACCAACGGCCTGCGGGTCAACGAAAAGGTGGTGGACAAGACCATCCGGGAGTATATGCCCTTCCTGGCCACGGAGAACCTGATGATGGAGGCCGTCAAGCGCGGCGGCGACCGTCAGCAGCTCCATGAGCGGGTGCGGGTACACTCCATGGCCGCCACCGCCCGGATGAAGGACGGCGAGCCCTGCGACCTGCTGGACCGCCTGGCCGGCGATCCGGCCTTCGGCATGACCCGGCCGGAGCTGGACCGGCTGATGGACCCTGCCCGCTACATCGGTCGCTGCCCCCGGCAGGTCCGCGCTCTGCTGGACCGCATCGCCCCCCTGCTGAAGGACGCCCGGTCCGCCGACGGCGGCGTCAGCCTGTAATTGCACACAACGAAAACAGTCCCCCGATACCGGATAACGGTATCGGGGGACGCTTTGTTTCAGGATCATTGCAGGTCCTGCAGAGCCTGCAGCGCCGCCCGGGCGGCGGCCTGCTCGGCCTCCTTCTTGCTCTTGCCGGTGCCGGTGCCGGCCGTCTGGCCGTTGAGCAGCACCGCGCAGGTGAACAGCTTGGCGTGATCCGGGCCGGTGGCCCCGATCATCTCATAGTGCAGGGCCTGGTTGCTGCGGCGCTGGACCAGCTCCTGCAGCTCCGTTTTATAGTCCCGGCGGCGCTCCTCCACGGCCTCCTCCTGCTCCTTGTCCAGAAGGACCCGGTGGATCAGCGCCCGGGCGGCCTCCATGCCGCCGTCCAGATACACCGCCGCGAACACCGACTCCGTGGCGTCGGCCAGGATGGAGGGGCGGTACCGGCCGCCTCCGGCCTCCTCGCCCTTGCCCAGCCGCAGCTCATTGCCCAGCCCCAGGCTCTGGGCCACCTCGTACAGGCTCTCCTCGCACACCAGGGCCGCCCGCATCCGGGTCAGGTCCCCCTCCGGCAAATCCGGGTGCTTGTGGTACAGATAGTCCGCCGTTACCAGGCCCAGCACGGCGTCCCCCAGAAACTCCAGCCGCTCGTTGCTGCTGACGCCGCAGCACCGGTGCTCGTTGGCGTAGGAGCTGTGGTACAGGGCCGCTTGAAGCTGCTCCTTGCAGCGGAAGGTATAGCCCAGTTTTTTTTCCAGTTGCTGCAAAGTATGCATGATGTTTTTCTCCCTTCCGCAGCGGAAAAAGGAAACCCCGTTGCAACCAACGGGGCCTTCTTTTTCAGTTGCTTGATTGATTCAGTTCAGCTTATTATACAGATAGCGCACGCAGTCGCCCACGGTCTTCAGACCAGTGAGGTCCTCCTCATCGATCTCGCCGACGTCGAATTCCTCCTCCATGGCCATGACCAGCTCCACCAGGTCCACGGAGTCGGCGCCCAGATCGTCCACAAAAGAACTATCCATGCCGATCTCGTCGGTATCAATGGCAAACTGCTCAGCGATCAGATCCTGCATGGTCTTGAAGATCTCGTCCATCGTCATGAGATGATCCCTCCTTTCGGGCTTTGTCTTGGAAAATAATACGGCAATTGGTCAGGTCTGTCAATACCCTTTTCGCAATTATTCCGCCTGGAGCTGCATCAGATGCACATTTTCCTGAATTTGTCCAATGATGCCGCTTTCGGCCACCTGTCTGGCCTGGCCGATGGCGTTGTCGATGGCCTCGGCGTTGGAGGAGCCGTGGGCCTTGATGACGGGCTTGGAGATGCCGATGAAGGCGGTGCCCCCCACCTTATTGGGGTCCAGCTGGGCCTTGAAGGCCCGCAGCCCCGGCATCACCATGGCGGCGGCCAGCTTGGTCAGCAGGTTCTTCCGGAAAATGTCCCCCAGGGCGTGACCGGCAAAGGAGCCCACGCCCTCCATGGTCTTGAGCAGGATGTTGCCGGAGAAGCCGTCGGTGACGATGACGTCGCAGCCGCCCTTGATGGCCTCCTTGGCCTCGATGTTGCCGATGAAGTTCAGGTGGCCCTCCTCCCCGGCCTTGCGCAGCAGGGCCAGGGTCTCGCGTTGCAGGTCCGTGCCCTTGCTGTCCTCCGCGCCGATGTTCAGCAGGCCCACCCGGGGACGCTCCAGCCCCAGCACCCGGCTGGCATAGAAGCTACCCAGATACGCAAACTGCATCAGGTACTCCGGGGTGCACTCGGCGTTGGCCCCGCAGTCGATGAGCACGGCCTTGCCGCCGGTGGTGGGGATCACCGGGGCCATCGCCGCCCGGCGGATGCCCCGGATGCGCTTGGTGATCAGGGTGGCCCCGGCCAGCAAGGCCCCGGTGGACCCGGCGGAAACCAGGGCGTCGGCCTTGCCGTCCCGCAGCAGGGTCAGACCCACGCCCATGGAGGTGTCCTTCTTGTGCCGGAACACCTTGGAGGGGTCGTCGCACATCTCCACGGTCTCCGTGGTGTGGACGATCTCCATCCCCCGGGGGATGGTGTCGTGGCCGCAGTCCCGCAGCGCCCGGAGAATGGCCTCGGTGTCGCCGGTCAGCAGCACCTCCACGCCCCAGTGCTCCATGCCCAGCAGGGCGCCCTTCACGATTTCCAGCGGGGCGTTGTCGCCGCCCATGGCGTCAATGATGATCTTCATAGTTCAGAACCTCCTGCTTTACCTGTTGGATAATGGCCAGCGACCGCTGGGACAGCTCGGCGTTTTTGTTGCGCTTGCCCTTGACCCGGTGGTCCAGAGGCGGCATGATGCCGAAATTGATGTTCATGGGCTGGAACTGGGTCACGGACTCGTTGCTGACATACAGCCCCAGAGCGCCGATGGCCGTCTCCCGGGGGAAGTCCATGGGGGCCTGGCCCAGCAGCCGCCGGGCGGTCTCCACCCCCACCAGAAAGCCCGAGGCGCAGGACTCCACATACCCCTCCACGCCGGTCATCTGCCCGGCAAAGGAGATGCGGGGCTGGGCCTTCAGCCGGTAATACCGGTCCAGCAGCCGGGGGGAATCCAGATAGGTGTTCCGGTGCATGACGCCGTAGCGCAGAAATTTCGCATCATGCAGGGCGGGGATCATGGAGAACACCCGCTTCTGCTCCGGGAAGCGCAGGTGGGTCTGGAACCCCACCAGATTATAGATGGTGCCGTCGGCATTGTCCTTGCGCAGCTGCACCACGGCATAGGGCTCCCGCCCGGTGCGGGGGTCCTTCAGCCCCCGGGGCTTCAGGGGCCCATAGCGCAGGGTGTCCTCCCCCCGCCGGGCCATGACCTCCACGGGCATGCAGCCCTCAAAGACGTTCCTGTCCTCGAAGCCGTGGACCTCCGCCTCCTGGGCGTGGGTCAGCTCCTGCCAGAAGGCCAGATACTCCTCCTTCTCCATGGGGCAGTTGATGTAGTCCGGCGTCCCCTTGTCGTACCGGGACGCGAAAAAGCCGCTGTCCATGTCCACGCTGTCGAAGCTCACCAGCGGGGCCGCCGCGTCGAAAAAGTGCAGGGCGGAATCCTCGCCCCCCAGCATGGAGAGGAGCCTGTCCGCCAGAGCGTCGGAGGTCAGCGGCCCGGAAGCCACCACCACCTCCCCCTCCGGCAGGTCCGTCACCTCGCCGGGGACCACGGTGATCAGGGGGTGACTTTTCACCCGCTCCGTTACCAGCCGGGAAAAGCCGTGGCGGTCCACCGCCAGAGCGCCTCCGGCGGGAACGGCGGTTTCGTCCGCGCAGCGGACGATGAGGCTGCCCAGCTGCCGCAGCTCCTCCTTCAGAAGGCCCACGGCGTTTTCCAGCCCCGCCGCCCGCAGGGAATTGGAGCAGCACAGCTCCGCAAAATCGGCGGTCTGGTGGGCGGGGGTCATTTTTTCCGGCTTCATCTCCCGCAGGGTCACGGGAATGCCCCGCTGGGCCAGCTGCCAGGCGCACTCGCTGCCGGCCAGCCCTGCGCCGATCACTGTAACATGGTTCATGCTTCCTCCGCCTTTTTCCGGGTGGTTTTCTTGGCCGCTGTGGCCTTGGTGGTTTTCGCAGTCTTGGTGGTTTTGGTGGTCTTGGCCGCCTTTTTGGCGGGCTTTTTCTCCTCCTGGACAGGCTCCGCCGGGGTCTCGGCAGCGCCCTCCGCAGGCTCCTCCGTCCTGGCCTTTTTCACATAGCCGCGCTTATCCTCCGGCAGGAAGTTGGCGCACTCGGGATTGATGCAGAAGGGCTTGCGGAACCCCTTACCGGCCTTCTTGAACATGGTGTGTCCGCACACGGGGCAGTCGTCCTTCACCGGCACATCCCAGGTCATGAAATCGCACCGGGCGCTTTCGTCGGCGGCGTTGAGCCGCTCGCAGCAGTAATAGGTATACTGCTTGCCGGTTTTCTTGCTGACGCCTGTGCGCTTCATCAGCCGCCCGCCGCACTTGGGGCAGCGGCCCGGCATCTCCACCACCAGGGGCTTGGTAAACGTACACTCCGGATATCCGGGGCAGGCCAGGAACCGGCCAAACCGGCCGGACTTGACTACCATATTGCGGCCGCACACGTCGCATTTCTCCTCGGTGACCTCGTCGGGAACCTTCAGATATACGCCCTCCATGTCCTTCTCCACCTGCTGGAGATTGCTCTCAAAACCGCCGTAAAACTGCCGCAGCAGCTGCTTCCAGGGGATCTTGCCGCTTTCCACCTCATCCAGCTCGTCCTCCATCCGGGCGGTGAACTTCACGTCCACAATGTCCGGGAACCGCTGGCACATCAGGTCCGTCACCACCTGGCCCAGGGGCGTGATCCGCAGGGCCTTGCCCTCCTTCACCACATATTCCCGGTCCAGAATGGTGGAAACGGTGGGGGCGTAGGTAGAGGGGCGGCCGATGCCGTTTTCCTCCATGGTGCGGATCAGGGTGGCGTCGGTATACCGGGCGGGGGGCTGGGTGAAGTGCTGGCCGGGCTCGAAGTCCTCCAGGGTCACCACCTCGCCGGGCTGCAGCTCCGGCAGGGCAGGCTCCTTGTCCTCCTTATCGTCGTCCCGGCTCTCCTCATACACGGCGGTGTAGCCGGCAAATTTCAGGCTGCTGGCGCTGGCCCGGAAGATGTGCTCCCCGGCGGCAATGTCCACGCTGACGCTGTCATACACGGCGTTTGCCATCTGGCTGGCCAGAAAGCGGCTCCAGATTAGCCGGTACAGGCGATACTGCTCGCCGGTCAGGTCGCCCTTCACCTGCTCCGGGGTCAGGGTGACGCTGCTGGGTCGGATGGCCTCGTGGGCGTCCTGGGCCCCGGCCTTGGCCTTGTACTGCTTGGGGGTCTCCGGGCGATAGGCCGCGCCGTAGCGGCTTTCGATAAAGCTGCGGGCCGCCGCCTGGGCCTCGTCGGAGATCCGCAGGGAGTCGGTACGCATATAGGTGATCAGACCCACGGTGCCCTCGCCGCTGATGTCCACGCCCTCATACAGCTGCTGGGCGATGGCCATGGTCCGGCGGGGGGTCATGTTCAGCTTCCGGGAGGCCTCCTGCTGCATGGTGGAGGTGGTGAAGGGAGGCGACGGGGAGCGGCGCTTGTCCGTGCGCTTCACGTTGGTCACGGCAAAGGGCGTGTCCTGCAGCCGGGCGCGGATGTCGTCCACCTCCTGCTGGGAGGACGGCTCATATTTCTTGCCGCCGCGGCCATAGTAGTGTGCCTTGAACCGGGCGCCCTGGTCGTTTTTCAGCAGGGCGTCCAGGGTCCAGTATTCCTGGGGCACAAAATCGGCGATCTCCTTCTCCCGGTCCGCCACCAGGCGCATGGCCACGGACTGGACCCGTCCGGCGGAGAGGCCCCGGCGGATCTTTTTCCACAGCAGCGGGGACAGCTCATAACCCACGATGCGGTCCAGAATGCGCCGGGCCTGCTGAGCGTCCACCAGGTCCTGGTCAATGTCCCGGGGCTGCCGGATGCTCTCGGTGACCACCTTGCGGGTGATCTCGTTGAAGGTGACCCGGAAGGTTTTATCCTCCGGCAGGTCCAGAAGCTGCTTCAGATGCCAGCTGATGGCCTCTCCCTCCCGGTCGGGGTCGGTGGCCAGATACACGGCGTCGCACTCCTTGGCCGCCTGCTTCAGGTCCCGGATGATCTCCTCCTTGCCCTTGATGGGCCGGTAATTGGGTTCAAAATCGTTTTCCACGTCCACGCCCAGCTTGCTTTTGGGCAGGTCCCGCAGATGTCCCATACAGGCCTTCACCTGATACGCCGGGCCCAGGTACTTGCCGATGGTCTTGGCCTTGGCCGGGGACTCCACGATCACCAGGTATTTTTCAGCCTTTTTTGCCATATTTATGATCCTTCCTTTTCCGAATGTAACCTTACTGTGCGCACATAGCTGCGGGGGCCGGACCGTTGGGCATAGCCGTCGATCTCCAGCACCGTCAGCGCCGACAGCACCCGCCGCACCGGCAGGCCCGTCTGCTCCGCTGCCTCATCCGTCAGCAGAGGCGTCTCCGTATCCAGCACCCGGATCAGCGCCAGCTGATCGTCGGTAAGCCCCTCCCGGTTGCGGTCCAGGTCCAGCACCGGCAGCTCCGGCGCGGCAGGGGCTTCCGGCTCCGGGGTCTGTGCCGGTGGGGGGCTTTCCTCCTGCCTGGGGGTCTCCCCCGGCTCGGGAACGGTCATCTGGGCCGGATGCAGCCGGTGAGGGAATCGGCTGTGATACACCGACAGAATGTCCCAGCCCGACGCGGCCAGTCCCGCGCCGTCCCGGATCAGCCGGTTGCAGCCCACGCTGGCCGCCGCGTCGATGGGGCCCGGCACGGCGAACACGTCCCGCCCCTGGTCCAGGGCGGCGTGGGCGGTGATCAGCGCCCCGGACCGCACCGGGGCCTCCACCACCAAGGACGCCAGGCTCAGTCCGCTGATGATGCGGTTGCGCACGGGAAAATGCCCCGGCAGGGGCTCCGTCCCCGGGGGATATTCTGACAGCAGCACGCCGGTGGCGGCGATATCTTCATATAATCTGCGGTTTTCCGCGGGATATACCACGTCCACCCCGCCGCCCAGAACGGCGGCGGTGAAGCCACCCGCCTGCAAAGCGCCCCGCATGGCGGCGCCGTCGATGCCCTTGGCCATGCCGGACACCACCACCGCACCCTGCCGGGCCAGCTCATAGCCCATCCGGTGGGCGCACCGCAGGCCATAGGGGGTGCAGGACCGGGTGCCCACCACGGCGATGGCCGCCTCCTCGTCAAACAGCGGCAGCGACCCCTTGCCGTACAGTAGCACCGGCGGGTCGAAAATGTCCCGCAGCCGGGCGGGATAGGCGGCATCCTGCATGGTCAGCAGGAAAATATCGCCCCGGGCGCAGTCCGCCAGGATGCGGTCCGCCCGGGTGAGGCTCTTGTCCGAAAGCAGCTGGGCCTGTCCCGGCGTCAGCCCCTCGGTCAGGGCCAGCTCCTCGGCGTCGGCATAGTACACGTCCTCCGGGGAGCCATAGCGCTCCAGCAGCAGAAGCCTGCTGCGGTTGCTGAGCCCCGGCAGGGCCGTCAGCCATACCCAGTATTTCAGCGCCGCCACGGCAGCCCCCTCCTTCCGTTCACCGCCAGCTTTCCCACAGCAGCACCGCCGCCGCAATGGCCGCGTTCAGCGACTCGCAGCGGGGGGACATGGGAATCAGCACGGTTTTGTCGCACAGGTCCAGCACCTCCCGGCTCAGGCCCCGCCCCTCGGAGCCGATGGCCAGGGCGCAGCGGGAATAGTCCGCCTGCCGGGCGTCCATGGCGTCCGGCCGCAGGGCCGCGCCGTACAGGGGGATGCCGCTGCGGCGCAGCAGGTCCCCCAGTTCCTCCGGCGTCACGCTCCACACCGGGCGGCGGAACACCGCCCCCATGGAGGCCCGGACGGTTTTCGGCCCGAAGGGGTCCGCGCACCCGCCGGTCAGCAGCAGCCCGTCGGCGTCAAAGGCGTCCAGGGTCCGCAGAACCGTTCCCACGTTGCCGGGGTCCTGGACCCCGTCCAGCACCACATAGCGCCGGCCCGGAAGCGTTTCCGGCACCGGCAAAACCGGCGCGCGGCAGGTGAACAGCACCCCCTGGGGGGTCTTGGCGGGGCTGATGGAGGCCATGACCTCCGGCGGCACCAGCACCTGCCGGACCTTTTCCGGCAGCGGCTCCGGCCACGGTTCCACCGACACCACGGTCTGCACCTCCGCCCCCCACTGGGCGGCCTCCCGCAGCAGCTTGGGGCTGTCGCACAGGCACTGTCCCGTCTGGCGGCGATAGGCGGCGGACCCGGCCAGCTTGCGGATATGGGTCATCAGCGGATTCTGGCGGCTGGTAATGGTCTCCATGCTTCCGGCTCCTTTCCGGCTTCTTCCCGGGCTTCTATATTTAATAGGTAAAGCCCGGTGTGTATGATTAGGTGCATTGTAGCATAACTTGATCCAAAATGCAACCACCGGAAAAATTCGCCGCCCGCCCCCCGGGAAAACGCCGATTGACGGAGGGCCGGGAATCGGGTATACTGGAGAAAATGCATGGGAGGAAATGCTATGGAATACGTTGCCATGATCGGGCTGCTGTTTGCGCCCATCGTATGTCTGCTGTGTGCGGCCTGGTTTTATGTGCGGTGGAAAAACGAGCACGAGGATCAGGAGCTGGCCCTGCGGGACAGAAAGACCTGCTTCATCTTCCTGATCGCCGCCGCCGCATCGTTGGTGATCTTCGGTGTGCTGAAGCTCCTGTTTCCTTTCTCTTGAATACGGCTCATAATGACTCAAGGCCCGCAGGCAAAAGCCTGCGGGCCTTGAGTTGCTTATAGGGGAACCGTCCTTACCGGTTGGGCAGGGACTTCACGGTGACAGTGGTGTGGGCCACCAGCTTGTTCCCGGAATAGATGTGGATGAAGTAGGTGCCGGTGCTGTTGTGGCGGGTCAGGTCGGCCGCAGCCACCCAGGCGCCGCCGATGTTCTCGCCCTTGTACCAGACCAGATCATCCTGGCCGCCGGCGCTGCTCCACACGGCGAAGCGGATGCTGCTGTAGCCGGTGGCGCTGTAGAGCCGCAGCTTCATCCAGGCGAAGTCGTCGGTGACGATGGCCTGGGCGCTCTGCTGAGGCGGCATACCGTGGACATTGGCGGTGGTGTGGGCCACCAGCTTGCCGTCGGCATAGACGTGGATGAAGTAGCCACCCAGGGTCTTGTGGTTCAGCAGCTTCACACCGGCGGACCAGGTGCTGCCGGTGAGGCGGCCATCGTACCAGACCAGGTCGTCCTGACCGTTGGCGCTGCTCCACACGGCGAAGCGGACCTTGCCATACTTGGCGGTGGTGGTCAGGGCCAGCTCCATGGCGGCGTTGTCGGCGGAGACGGCAGCCGTCAGGCCGGTCTTGACGCCGGGGGCGGGAGCGGGCAGACTCTTGACATTGGCGGTGGTGTGGGCCACCAGGGTCTTGCCGCTGTAGACATGGATGAAGTAGGTGCCGGTGGTGTTGTGGCGGGCCAGATCCACGTCATAGGTCCAGCTGCCGCTGCCGCCGTTCTTGGCGGTGTACCAGGCCAGGTCGTCCTGGCCGCCGGCGCTGCTCCACACGGCGAAGCGGATGCCGCTGTAGCTGCGGGAGGAATCCAGACGGATGGACATGGTGCGGCAGTTGTCGGACACCTTGGCCGTGACGGTATCGGGAGCCGGGAGCTTCGTCACCTGGGCGGTGGTGTTGCCGATGAGTCGGTTCTGACCGGAGTCGGAGGAGTAGGCGTGGACGAAGTAGGTGCCGGTGCTGTTGTGGTTCACCAGAGGCACGGTGTAGGTCCACTGGCCGGAGGAATTCTTCTTGGCGGTGTACCAGGTCAGGTCATCCTGGCCGTTTACGCTGCTCCACACGGCGAAGCGGACGTTGGAGTGGGCGTGGCCGTTGCCGGCGTTCATGGTCACCGTCATGGTGCGGCATTCGCTGTCCACCACGGCGGAGACGGTGTGGCGCTTGGCGGGGGCGCTGGAGGTGTGGGACGCGCCGCAGTAGCGGCAGACGTACTTCACCTGACCGGCGCTCCAGCAGGTGCTGGAATCGCTGGCCACGGTGTCGGTGTGGCCCACCACATGGGTGTTCTGGAAGGTCAGACCGCCCAGCAGCTGGCCGTGGATGCCGTGGTTATACACATGGACCAGATACCGGCCCACCACATTGTACTTGCACATGGGGACCCGGATGGTGTAGGTGCCGTCGCCGTTGGCCTTGGCATTGTACCAAATCAGGTCGTCCTGGCCGTCCTGCTGGCTCCAGGCGGCGGCCATGATGTTGCTGTAGTTCTTGCCCTGACCGGCGGGAGGCGTGATGGTGACCACGATCTCCTTTTCGTCGGCGGACATGCGGCCTCGGATCAGCTGATACAGGCGGCCATCGCTGCCGAACTCGTACCAGGTCTTGCCGATCAGGCGGCGGCCGGTGTACATGACGCCGAAGTCATCGCCCAGGTCGGAGATCTCGAAGTAGTAGGTGGCGTCGCCGATGTCCTTCCAGCCGGAGGCGATGCGGCCATTCTCGAAGTACAGGGTCTTGCCGTCGTCCCGCTTGACGAAGCCCGTGGGGCCGCTGACCACCACGCCGTCGTCAAAGACGAACTGCTTGCCGTACAGGGTGACCCGGCCATCGTAGGCGATGCCATTGCTGTCGAAGCAATACACTTCGGGGTCGATGATGAACCAGCCGGTGTGCCAGGCGTTGTTATAGCTGTACATCCGCAGGCCGGTGGCCTCGTCCCGGGCCCAGCCGGTGTAGCCGGAGTCCTTCAGCTCCACGGTCTGGCCGCAGAAGGAGCAGACCAGCTTGCCGTCACGGACGTATACGGTGTCGCCGGAGAAGTCGTGGCCCTTGTCGCGGCACACGGAGGCGGGCACCCGCATGGTGTAGGTATCCAGCAGGGACTGGGCGCCCTCGGCGCTGACGGAGTAGGTGCGGACGGTCATGGCGTCGGCGGTGGCCTCCACAGCCAGGTACAGGGAGTCATACTCCTGGGACACCTGAGCAAAGTGGAAGTCGGGGTTGTTGACGGCCTTGTACTCGGTGCTGCGGGACTTTTCGCCCAGGTCGCCGCAGATGTAGTACAGCACGCCCTTGCCATAGGTGGCGGGCAGGCGGCCGTTCTGGGCGGCCTCGGACACGGGCTGGCCGTTCTTGAGGACCATGGTGCGGGCATAGCTGTGGTCATGGCCGGAGAACACCACATTGATGCCGGCGGCCTCAGCGGCGGCGGGGATATAGCGGTTGAAGGCCTCGCTGCTGCCGTTGGGATTGGTGTAGTACGCGGGCTGGTGGACCGCCAGCACCTTCCAGGTGCAGTCGGACTTGGCGGCGTCCTGGATCAGCCACTGGCAGGCATCCTCCAGATTGGCGGCAAAGTTGATGACCGCCACATACACATCGCCGTATTCCACGGAGTAGTACAGCCGGTCGGGCAGGGTCCACAGGCTGGAGGCGTTGCCGCCGGACAGGTCGCCGTAGTACTCATGGTTGCCCATGACCTGCACCACGGGGATGTCGGCGTAGTTCCGGGAGAACACGTCCAGGATCTCGCTCCACTGGCCCAGGTTGCCGCCGTTGTCCACGAAGTCGCCGGTCTGGATGCCGAAGTTCATGGACTGGCCGTTGATATTGGCGGCAATGGCGTTCATCAGCCGGATCTCCTCCTGATCGCTTTCGGCATTGCCGGAGAGCTGGGTATCGCCGATGACGAAGAAGCGGGTGGTGTCCGCGCCGGGCTGGCTGGTAGTGAAGGTCATGTTTTCAGACCACTTGCTGCCGTCGCCCACCCGGTAGACATAGGTGGTGCCGGGCTTCAGGCCGGTCAGGGACACGGAGCTGACATAGGCCGCGTCGCCGGAGGTGGTGAACTCCCGGAGGGTCACCTGACCCTGGGCACTGGAGGGGAAGCTGCCCTTGAAGCTACTCTGCTGGCAGTACTGCACGGTGGCCTTGGCCTGGGCCATCAGGGGATTGGTGACCCAGGTGATGTTCTGGCAGCTCTGGGCATTGGGGGTGGCGTTGAGCTGCACGAAGCTGGGCATACCGTCGGTGCTGCCGCCGGCCCGGCGGGTGACGATGACCGTCTCAAAGGAGCGGTGGTTGTCCTTCCGGGCGGTGACGCCGGTACGGGAGCCGGCGGAGAGCTTGTTGAAGTAGTCGGTGCTGACCTGGCCGGAGGCGTTGGTGGTTCCGATGCGGGTGTCGCCCACATACAGGTCCACGCCGGAGGCGGCCTTGCCGTTGATGTCCTTCACATACAGCCGGGCCGCTGCCGCGCCCTCCACCATGATGTCGGAGGTGACGGTGTAGTAGCCCTGCATGGGCAGACGCAGGCTGCCGGTGGAGGTGGTGTAGGTGACGCCGTCACAGGTGTAGGTCACGGTGACGGAGATGGGCAGGCTGTCCAGCGCCGTGGCACCGGCGGGCATGGGCATGGTGAAGGTGAACAGGTCCTTCCCGGCAGAGCCCGTGCGGGTCATATTCACGGTGACGGTCTTTTCGGTGGTGGTGCGGCGGGCGGCAGAGCTGGAGCCCTGGAAGCCGGAGCCGTAGGCCAGGGAGGCGCAGGTGTTGAAGGCGCCCTTGCCGCCGTTTTCGTCGGTGTCGAACAGGTCCACGTTGCCGTACACGATCTGGGCGGTGACGGAGTCGATCTTACCGGCGTTGGGGGAGGTGACGGACACCACATAGTTCTCGCCCACCAGGGCATAGGACGGGGTGTCCAGGGTCACGGTGGGGATATTGGCGGTGCCCTTCACGGTGAAGGAGCGGGTGACGCTGGCCCGGTTGCCGAAGCCGTCCATGATCTCCACCTTGATGCTGTGGCGGCCATTGGGCAGGGTCACGGTGCCGGTGACGGCCTGGTCGGTGTTGGCAAAGTTCCGGATGTCCTGGCCGTCGATGGTGATGACGGTGTTCTCGGCGGACACGCCGGTGCGGTTCTCACCTTGGGGATCATAATACCCGGTAAAGAATTGCAGCTCATTGTCCGTCAGGACGGTGGAGCCGTCCTCGGCCAGCTCCGTCAGGTCGGAATAGCCGGTGAGGGAGGAGCTGCCGCCCCGGACGGAGGTGATGACGGGATTCTCCAGATCGTCGGCGGTGGTACCGTATACCGCGCGGATGTTGTCCACATACAGGCTGCCGGCGGCCCGGGAGCCGCAGGTGATCTTGTTGCCGTCCACGTCGCCGGTGCCGCCCTCGATGATGATGGTCCACAGCAGCACCTGACCGGCGGTGATCTTCAGGGGGTGATTCTCCACATCCTGGGCCTTGTCATACACGCTGCTGAGGTCTGCCTCCACATACTTCCAGCCGGTCCAGTTGATGCCGGTATACTGGGTGGTGGTCTCCACGGTCTGGCCGGCGGCGTTGACGGTGGTGGTCTTCAGGTGCAGCAGGCTGGTGGTGACGTACTTTTCCCCGTTCCAGTAGGACACGCTGGTGGACAGCCAGTAGTTGGGCGTGCCCTCGGGGGCGTAGACCCACATGCCCAGGGCGGTGGGCTTGCCCTCGATGATGACGTCCTCGCCGCTGTAGCGGAGATACTCGTTGGTGTTGTTGGTGCCGGAGATCTTGGTATAGTCGTAATGATACTCCAGGGACTTCTGGCCGAAGCGCACGGGACCCTCGTCGGAAGCTACGCGGCGGGCGTACATATCCCACGCGCCCTCCTGGGCGGTGGCGATGGCGCCCACATAGTATTCATAGCCCATGGAGCGGAACAGGGTGGCGGGATCCTGGGCGCAGTCCCAGCTGTAGGGTGCGCCGGCGGAGTTGCAGTCCCATTCCGCGTTGCTGCTGATAAAGTCGGGGCACGCCAGGCCGAAATCGGTAATGGGCCCGTAGGGGATGTCCAGACCGTTGGGATCCTTGCTGACCTGACCGGCCACGCCGAAGCCCGCGTCGCTGACGCCGGGCAGATTATGGGCGCTGTGACCGGAAAAGCTATTCAGGTTGCCCCACACGGCGTTGGCACCCACGTTCACGCCGGACTTGGAGCTTTCATCCTCGAAATCCAGGAGGATGGTGGGCATTTTGCCGATCTCCACGGTGACGGCGTCGGTGAGCTTCTGGCCGTTGGCCTTGGTGTAGGTGACGGTGATCTCCGCCTTGCGGGTCTGGCTGGCCTTGGCCGCCGTGTGGAGCCGGTTGTCCACGATGGTGCCGATGCCGTCGGCGGAGACGCCCTCGGTCAGGGAGCGGATGCTCCAGGTGAAGTCGCCGTCGTGATAGTGGATATCCCGCAGGCTGCTCTTGACGGTGAGGCCCAGGTCGCTGGTCTTTTCATAGTCCAGGGACAGGCTCTTGCCGGAGAAATACACCTGGTCGGGCTCGGCGATGGTGACGGAGGCGGAGCCAACGTCCTGCCCCTGATAGGTCAGGCGGACCCGGACCTCGCCCACATAGCCCTTGGCGGCGGTGAACACGCCGGTGGAGGCGTCAATCCGCCCGGCGGCGGGGGTGTCCAGCACCCAGGTCAGGCCGCTTTCCGGCAGGTCGGCCGCGCCGCCTGCGGAGTCAGCGCCCAGGGCCGTGAAGGCCACCTGGCTGCCGGGGGTATAGAGCTCATTCTGGGGGCTGACGGAGGCATGGTCGAAGTCGCCGTCGAAGCGGGCGGTGGACACCACCAGCAGGGCGTCGGACACGGTGCGCTCCAGGCCGTCGCTGGGGCTGTTGCGCACCAGCAGCTCGTCGGTGCCCTCATAGCGGGCAGCCACGGTGGCGGAGCCGCCGCCGTCCAGATAGATGGCGGTGACGCAGCCGGCGTCCTTCAGGAAGCTGGCCACCTCATACATGCTCATGCCGATGGACATGGGCTCCTGGCGGCCGTCGGCCTCGAAAAACACCACGGAGCCGTCGGCACGGATGCCCACGCTGTTGCGGGGCATGCGGTCGCCCTGGTCCAGGCCGGGGACGATCTGGCCGTTTTCCACCAGCATATAGGGGCCGGAAACGGCCTCCACCACGTCGGAGGTGTCGCTGCCGGCGGGGCGGATGACGGCGGAGCCGTCCTTCAGAATGGCGAAGAAGGGCTCGGCGCCGGTTTTCACCAGGTTGCCCTCCATAATGAGGTAGCCGGTGGGGGCGCCGGTCTGCATATTGTAGTAGTCGGCGTTGGTGGCCAGGACCACGCGGCCCTCGGTATCCGAGGCCCGTCCGTAGGCGGCGGCCTGGGCGGTGGTCTGGGACATCTCCCATTTCAGCTTGCCGCTGTCCACCATGGCCTTGCGCTGGGCGGCGGTGCTGCCGTCATAGTAATATCCGGTGTAGCTGGCCTTCAGGGTCACGTCCTTGGACAGGTCGATCTCCGAAAGGTAGCCCACCACCTGGCTGCCGTTGACGTTGCGCATGACCACCTTTTCCAGGGTCACGCCGCTGGCCACGGCATTTTTGGTGCGGGCGATGGGAGTCAGCCCCGCGGCGTTGCCAGACTGGACCTCCGCCTGGGGCTGCCGGGCGTCGGGTTCGGCGGTGTCGGGCTGGGTCTGCTGGACGACAGCGTCCGGCTCCGGCTCCTGGAGCCCGGCGGCCCAGGCCTGGGGCATGACCAGACTGGCGGCCATCAGCAGAGCCAGAAGCAGTGATAGTGCTCTTTTCATCTTTTTCCTCCGTTACAGTTTGATTTCCAACACTTGATCGGGGTGATTTCTCCGGGGCGCGGTCCCTCCTTTCAGTTCACGGTGGCGGTGGTGTGAGCCACCAGATTCTGCCTGGTATTGCCGTAGACATGGATGAAATATGTGCCCTTGTCCCGGTGCTGGGACAGGTTCACGGTATAGGTCCAGTCGCCGTTGGACTGCTTGACTGCCTGGTACCACTGCAGGTCGTCCTGGCCGTTGGCAGCGCTCCAGGTGGGGAACCAGACCTTCGTCAGATCGCTGCGGCCCGTCAGGGTCACGGTCATATAGCGGCCGCCGTCGTGGAGCCGGGTCCATACCTGGGGGGACACCACCTGGGACACGGAGGCGGTGGTGTGGGCCACCAGGTTCTTCTTGGTGTTGCCGTAGGCGTGGAGGAAGAAGCCTCCCGCACTCTTGTGATTGGCCAGGGGCACCCGGCAGGTCCAGGAGCCGTCCGGCTGCTTGGCGGCCTCGTACCAGCGCAGGTCGTCCTGACCGTTCACGGCGCTCCAGGTGGGGAACCAGACCCTCGTCAGGTCGCTGTGGCCCGCCAGGGTCACGTCCAGATACCGGCCATCAGCGGACAGCACTGCCTGCATACCGGAGCGGACCGGCTGGGAGGGCTGCTCGGGCTGGGAAGGCTGGGAGGGCTGGGAAGCCTGAGGTATGGTAATGGTGGTGTGGGCCACCAGATTCTTCTTGGTGTTGCCGTAAGCGTGGATGAAGTAGACGCCGGTGCCGGAGTGGTCCGACAGGGTGATGCGGCAGGTCCAGGAGCCGTCGGCCTGCCTGGCGGCCTCGTGCCAGCGCAGGTCGTCCTGGCCGTTGACCTGGCTCCAGGCGGGGAACCAGACCTGGGTCAGGTCGCCGCGGCCCGTCAGGGTCACGTCCAGATACTGTCCGTCGGCGGACAGGGTGGCCTTCAGCTCCGGCCCGGGGATCTTCTCCACATAGGCGGTGGCGTGGGCCACCAGGTTCTTTTTGTTGTTGCCGTAGGCGTGGATGATATAGGTGCCGGTGGTGTTGTGGCGGGACAGGGCCACGGAATAGGTCCAGGAGCCGTCTGCCTGCTTCTTGGCCTCGTACCACTGGAGGTCATCCTGGCCGTTCTTCTCGCTCCAGGTGGGGAACCACACCTGGGCCAGGCCGCTGCCGCCGGTGAGGGTCAGGTTCAGATACCGTCCGTCGGCGGACAGGGCCGCCTTCAGGGCGGGCTTTTCCGGCTGCACCAGGTTGTCCACCACCACGGTGCCGTGGTCCAGCAGACCCTGGGGCAGGCCGTTCTGATTATAGACATGGACCATATAGGTGCCGGTCTCCTGGTGGTTGATCAGGGGCACCTCAGCCACCCAGCGGCCGTCCTGCTTCTTGGCCTGATACCAGTGCAGGTCGTTCTGGCTGTCCTGCTCTCCCCAGACGGCGAAGCGCAGGGAGGTCTGGCTGGGAGCGGAGTAGGTCAGGTACATCACCGTGCGGCTGGCGTTGAAGTAGTACCCCAGCTGCTGGGGGCGCACGGTGGGGGTAAAGGCATTGGCCCGGCCGGTGAGCCAGGTGCGCACCCGGCTGAGGGCCTCGTCATAGGTGGGGGCGAAGGGGGTGCCGCCGGGCTTGGGATTGGCGGCGCCCAAGGTGCTCCAGCGCAGGTAATTCAGGTCGGCGGAGACGCCGATCTCGTCCCGCAGGCCGTCCACCTGACCGGCCATGCCGGTGAGCACCGGCTTATACCGGGCGTACAGCTCCTGCACCCGCTGATAAAACGCCGAGATGTTCAGCATCTTCTTCATCAGCACGGAGGTGCTGCTGGCGTTGTAGTCGGTGACCTTTTCGTTCTTGTTGCCCATGCAGGTGTCAAAGTCCCACAGGGGGCCCACATGGAGCACGTCGGACGCGCCGTCCTGATACCAGAAGAAGCTGGTGAAGAAGGACTCGCCGTTGAGGACATACTCGTTCATCAGATAGTAGCGGGCCAGGGAGTCCACGTCGATCATTTCATTGAGCTGGGAAAGGGACAGATTCTCCCAGCCCTGGGAGGTCAGCGCCGTGGTCAGGCGGGTCATGGCCGTCTGGAAATTGGCCATGGCCTGCTGAATGTGTTCGTCGTCCTCCTCCACGATCTCCTTCAGGGCGAAGTAACTGTTCAGCCGGCCCTCGAAGAAATAGTGGTCCTCGTCTGTGGCGAAGCCGTTGTCCAGCTCGAACATGGCCCCGGCGGGGTCCTGCAAATTCAGGCGGCCCTTGCCGATCTCGGCCTTTTCGCCCAGCAGGTACACGCCCAGGTACTGGCCGTCTATCCACAGGTCCACATATTGATATTCCGTCACAAAGGGGAAGTCCATCTGCTCCGCCGCGTCATACACCAGCCGGGTGCGGATCATGCTGTCGTCGGAGGCGTTGGCCAGCAAAATCCACTTCTTGGCGGCGGGCATGCCCAGCACGGAGGTCTTTTTGCTGAACTTGATCTGGTAGGGCTTTTTGGCGTATTCCCGCCATGTAGAGTTGCCCCGGCCCTTGATCTCCACAGCGCCGGTGAGGACGTCGTCCCCGTCCGTCAGCACCAGGTCGTTGCCGGGATACTTCACGTCCTTGTCTTGGTGGATCTGGTCCAGGGTGGTACCGTTGAGGGTCAGCCGCAGGCTGGGCAGACTGCTCTGCCGCAGGCACACCGTCTCGGTTCTGCCGCCCTCCAGGGTCAGGGTCACCCGGTTGCCGGAGGCGAAGGCCCCGGTCAGCGTGCCGCCCTCCCGGTCCAGGGTGCCGGCGGAGGCCGCCGTCACGCTGCCGCTGAAGGACAGGACCGTGTCCGCCGGGCTTTCGTCCTGGGGCAGAAACAGGTACCACACCCCGTCCTGCTCGGACCGGCAGCCCTGGTTGGTCCACTGCCGGGCGTCCACGGTCCAGCAGCGGAAATCGTTGTCTCCGGCAAAGGCCGTGGCCGTCAGCAGCACCGTCAGCAGAAGGGCCGCCAGCAGCGCCCACAGCCAGGCACCGGATTTTTGGATCACTTTCATGCATCTTTCTCCCATCTGAAAAGGATAGAGCGGGTGCAGGCGATTTTATACGATAGAGCGCCGCTGTTCCGCTAATTACACTCCATTATAACAGCTGTACGGCGGAATTTCAACCGGATTTTCCCGCGTACCCGCCAAAAATCAGGCGGACTTTTGGATAAAAAGCATAAAATAAGGGCTCCGGCACAGCCGAAGCCTCTATTTTACATACTAGGTGTATCGTGCGTGTGAAAAACGACTTAGTCCTCGCGGCTGGCCAGCACGTTCATGGAAACGGGCTCGTCGCTGGCAACGGGGGCAGACAGGTTGACGCTGGAATAGCCGCCCCGAAGGTCGGAGCCATCCTCAAACGTCTTGGTGCAGCGGTCATACTCCACCTGCATCACGGAGGAGATGGTGTGGCGGCCATAGTCATCCAGCTTGGCGTACTGGTCCAGGATCCGCTGGGTATCCTCTGTCAGGTGAATGTTTTCCTCGCCCAGGGCGCAGATGCCCAGTGTGCGGCAAATCTGGACCACCGTGTCAAACGAAGAACCGCCGATGCCGTTATGCAGTGCGCTGTTGATGGTGGACAGAGGAATGCCAACTACAAAAGCAAACTGTCGGACGCTCTTGTACTGGCGGGAAATTTCGTCCCGTACGATGTTGGTAAGTTTGTCCATAATTCGACCCTCTTTACTGTAGATTCCAGAAACAACTTTGCTTCCGGATGAAATGATTATATCAAGTCAAACGAGGAATCGCAATAGGGAAACGCGAAAAATAATAATTTTTTTACAATCTGCCGCTATCAAATAAATCCATATGGGGGCAATTTCCTCTTTTCATTTGGGCGCCTGTGTGATACACTGTACAAGATAGGGGGGAGGCTCCTGTGAAGAAAAAGTGGTCGCCCCGGACGGCTGCGGGGCAAATTGCGGTGCAGCTGGTGCGCCGGTATTATCTGCATGACGTGGGCCGGGACAGCGCGGCCCTGACCTATTACCTGCTGTTTGCGCTGTTTCCGCTGCTGGTGTTCATCAGCACCCTGCTGGGCATCCTGAAACTGGACGTGGACAGCGTGACCCAGGTGCTGTCCCAGATCGTTCCGGCGGACGTGATGTCGGTGCTGGAGTCGTATCTTGAATATGTGTCCGCCAACGCCAGCCGCCAGCTGCTGTGGTTCAGCCTGATTTTCTCCGTCTGGTTCCCCATGCGGGCCACCAGCTGTCTGCTGCATTCCCTGCGCAAGGCCTTCGGCCTGGGTCCGCCCCGGAAAATGCTGATCAATCAGCTGGGGATATTGCTGTTCACCGTGTGGCTGATCCTGACCATCGGGCTGACGCTGCTGCTGGTCACGGTGGGCCGCCGGGCGCTGGAGTTTCTCTCCGGCCTCATTGAGCTGCCGGCGGGGTTCATCGACCTGTGGAGCTATCTGCGGTTTATCGTTCTGGGCGTGGTGATGTTCCTGATGCTGACGGTGCTGTATATGCTGGCACGGGGGCAGCGGCGGCCTTTGAAGGAAGTGGCTCCCGGGGTGGGCATCTCCCTGGCGGCGTGGATGGTCCTGTCCCTGGCCTTTTCGTATTATGTGGAGAATTTTGCCAATTATTCCGTGCTGTACGGCTCCATTGCCACGGTTGTGGTGGTGCTGCTGTGGCTCTATATGAGCGGCACGGTGCTGATTATGGGCGCGGAGTACAGCGCCGTGATACTGCGCCGCAGGCGCAGCCGGCTGCCGGAGAGCAGCGGAGAGGAGCAAGCATGAAAATCATCATTGTGGGCAACGGCAAGGTGGGCTATGCCATTGCCCGGCAGCTGGCGGTGGAGGATCACGACATCACCATCGTGGACGACGACGCCGCGGCCCTGCACCGGGCCGACAGCACCCTGGACGTGATGTGCGTGGAGGGCAACGGCGCCAGCATCAGCGTGCTGGACGCGGCGGGGGTCCGCGGCGCGGACCTGGTCATCGCCGTGACCAATCTGGACGAGACGAACCTGGTGTGCTGCCTGATCGCCAAAAAGCTGGGGGCACAGCACACCATCGCCCGGGTCCGGAACCCGGAGTACCGCCGGGACGCCGGGATGCTGAAGCGGGAGATCGGCCTGGATATGCTCATCAATCCCGACCTGGGGGCGGCCCAGGAGATCGCCCGGATCCTGAGCTTCCCGGCGGCCTTCTCGGTGGAGCCCTTTGCCGGAGGGCGCATCGACATGATCGGCTTCCGGGTGACGGAGGAGGACTCCCTGGCGGGGGTTTCCCTGAACGATTTCCATCGCAACCGCCTGGCGGAGGTGCTGATCTGCGCCGCTCACCGGGGGAACGACATCATCATCCCCGACGGCTCCTTTGTGCCCCGCAGCGGGGACAAGCTGTACATGGTGGGCACCAAGGCGGAGCTGCAGAAGATGCTGCGGGGCATCGGACGCACCCTGCAGAAGGTGAAGAACGTGTCCATCCTGGGCGGCAGCCGCATCACCATGTACCTGACCTGGGAACTGGCCCGCAGCAATACCAAGGTCCGGATCGTGGAGATGAAGCACGACAAGTGCCTGCGTCTGTCCGCCGAGCTGCCCGGGGCCATGATCATCGAGGGCGACGGCACCGACGCCGACCTGATCGAAAGCGAGAACATTTTCGAGACAGACGCCTTTGTGGCGCTGACGGACCGGGACGAGGAGAACCTGCTGATGGCGCTGACGGCCCAGCGGGCCGGGGTGCCCAAGGTGCTGACCAAGATGACCCGTCCCAACTACATGGACCTGGTGCAGGAGACGAAGCTGGGCAGCATCATCAGCCCCAAGGACCTGACCTCCAACCAGATCACCCGCTATGTCCGGGCCCTGGCCAACTCCCAGGGCAGCACCGTGGAGAGCCTTTACAAAATGCTGGACGGCTCCGTGGAGGCGTTGGAATTTACCGCCACGGCCTCCAGCCGGTCGGTGCTGGACAGGCCCCTGAAGGATCTGACCCTGAAAAAGGGCGTGCTGCTGGCGGCCATTGCCCGGGAAAACAAGATCATCATCCCCGGCGGTCTCACCACCATCCAGGAGGGGGATCATGTGGTGGTGGTCACCAAGTCCCAGGTGTTCGACGACCTGACAGACATCCTGCTGTAAGGAAATAAAAACCTTCAAAAACAACGGTATCCAACGACAAAGGAGGCGGCGACATAAAAAAGTACGGAATCTGCCTGCTGCTGGGGCTTTGCCTGCTGCTGACGGCCTGCGGGGCGGGGCAGGAGACACCGGACGGGGACGCAGTCCCCGCCGCATACTGGACCGGCGGCGATGCGGACCTTCCGCGGCTGCGGGCGGAGATGGTCCACTGCAGCGAGGCGGGCTTTTACCTGGAGGACGGCGGCGCGGACCGGTCCCCTCTGGTTACGGAGACTTTTTCCGGGACCCTGCCCGACGGGGAGCGGGAGCTGACGGTGGACTTCCTTTGGTGCGTGTTCCGGGGGGAGGTCTATGTCCGGCAGCCGGAGGACGCCCGGGTGGTGGTGGAGCCCATCCAGGGCTGCACCACGGCGGTGACGGTGCTGGTACCCGGCCAGGACCGGATGGAGCACGGCCGCTATGCCCTGGCCCGGCTGGGGGAGAATACCCTGGAGTGGCTCTTTCCTGGGCGGCTGCAGGGGCTGGAGCTGCGCCAGCTGGAGCTGACGCCGGACCTGACCCGGGCGGTGTTTCTGGCAAGAGTGGAGGACGGGGACGGCTTTTACGAGGCACCCTACCTCTGCGATGGGCAGCAACTGGTGGACCTGGCCCGGAGCTGCGGCGGGGAGACGCCCCGGGGCGCCGTGGGCGTCCGCTGGGACGGGGACGATATCCTGCTGTTCCTTTCCGACAGCTGGACCAGGGACACGGAGGCCCGGACGGATGTGTACCTGTACCACGGCGGCCGGTGGGAGCAGACCGTCTGTGACGCGCCGCTGTATGTGCAGGCCCGGCAGGAGGACGGCATCCAATTCCATTACGGAAGCCGCTATGCCACCCGTCTGATGGACGGACGGCTCTGCGTGGTGGATCTGCGCAGCGGGGCGGTGGAGGACACCGGCATCCCGGCTCAGGCGGAATATACCGTTTATCAGCAGGACGGCCAGCTGGTGATCCTGACCCAGCCGGGATGAGGGAGCACAAGAGTTGACTGTCCAAATAATCAAATGCTGACAGGCTCAAAGGGCGTTGGTATGAAAATACCAGCGCCTTTTTCCTGCTCCCATGCTATAGGCAACGCCCTTACGGCGTTTTATCACAGATTCAATTTATGACGGAGACAAAATAAGCGCACTTATTTTTTGACTTCTAATTGCTTGATATTTCTGACCAATTGCGGTATAATGAAATTACAAAATGGATTTATATTGCTCATTGGCTGATAACTGAAAACATTTTCACCCTGAGCTCAACAAAGTGCGCTTTGTTGAGTACATATTGCTTCTTGTTATTATGCGGCGGGACAGGACAAAATGAAACATCTTCTTTTCATCAACGGACATTTGAATACCGGCGGGGTGGAGCGCTCACTGGTAGACATTCTCCGGCACATGGACTATACGAAATATACGATAGATGTGTTGCTTTTGGAGGAGAAGGGTGATTATCTGGGGGAGCTTCCTCCGGAGGTTTCTGTATTGTTCTGCGATTTACATGACACCTATGGGAGCTTTCTGTCGTCGTTTTGCCGCTGCATTGCGCACCGGAACTGGATGTGTCTGCGCTTGCGGCTGCTGTTCCTATTACGAAAATGGGCCGGTGCGCATGCCCTGAAGCCTGCAGCAAAGCTTTTGCTGGGGAAGCACCATTATGATTGCGTCATCGGATTTCGCCCCGGTATCTGCTCTGACCTGGCAGCATATTCCGTTCAGGCGGAGCGAAAAATCACATGGTGGCATCACGGCGAGTTCAACGTTGCGCAAACGGCATACGCCAACATGTGCGAAAAAATGGATGCGATTGCAGTTGTGTCACATGCATGCGAAGAAATGTTGAAACGAACCCTGCCGGGACTTGCGGACAAGATGGCTTGCGTTCCCAATATGCTGGATGCAGAAGCGATCCGGCAGAAAGCATTAAACTCCCTCTATGCTGATGGCATGCTGCACATTGTTTCCGTAGGACGCTTGGCACCGGAAAAACACTTTGAGAATGTTATTCCCGCTGCAAAGGCGCTACGGAAATCCGGCCCTGATTTTGTGTGGCATATCGTCGGGGAGGGGCCGGAACGCACAAAATTGGAAGCATTGATCGCAGACAGCGGCCTGGAAGGCCGTGTGATTCTGGAAGGGAGCAAAACGAATCCCTATCCGTATATGAAGTATGCGCACCTTTTCGTTCACCCATCCTATGTGGAGTCGCAGGGACTGACGGTGCTGGAAGCCATGGCGCTGGGGGTCCCGTGCGTGGTAACAAAATCCCGGGGCCCCTGTGAATTCATTCAGGACGGTGTCAACGGGTTGCTGGCGGAGCAATCCCCAGAGTCTCTGACGGCAAAGGTTCTTGAGATTTTGAACGACAAAGCGCTGTATCATCTCATTCAGGAAAACACGAAATGCCCGGAGCAGTTCAGCCCGGAACAGGTTATGAAACAGATAGAAGTGTTGATTGACGGAGGAGCGTAACCATGAATTTTTTAGAACATGTTCTTATCAAGCTGCATTTGAAAAAGCCAATTGATTATAACAGCATAGAATACCTGCGCTCACGAGGCGTACAGATTGGAGAAAATGTTCATCTGTTTAACACGAACATCGACTTTGGCCACGGTTTTCTGGTTTCTATTGGAGATAATGTGACACTGACAGGCGTCACGATATTGGCTCATGATGCCAGCACACAGATACCGCTGGGTGTCAGCAAGGTCGGAAGGGTTAAGATTGGTAATAATGTGTTTGTTGGACATGGTTCCATTATATTGCCCGGTACAAGCATCGGGGATAATTGTGTGGTTGGAGCCGGTTCGGTTGTCTCCCGAGATATTCCTCCTAATTCCGTTGCAGTCGGCAATCCTGCGCATGTTGTTGGAAGTTATGCTGACTTTGTTGAGAGGCATAGAACCAATATGGGACATCGCCCTGTTTTTTCAACCTACTGGGCTGATAAATCCGATGCTGAAAAGGAAGAAATGAAAGCTGCGCTGGAAGATGGCATTGGCTATGATAGATGAATTGTTATGAGAGTTTTATTTTATGGTAATGGCAGCAGCGGAAACCACGGCTGCGAAGCAATTGTACGCGGAACAGTACAACTTCTTGGGAACATGACGTATACGGTCCTGTCTGAAAATCTGGATGATGATATCCGATATGGTCTGGCCGACATCTCAAAGCTAATTCCGGCAAAAACAGAGAGAGCCCGAAACTTTTCATTTTTTAAAGCTTATACAAAGTTGAAACTGACCGGAAATTATACCGATATGGACGGTCTGTATTACCTCCCGACAATTCAGAGGCTTCGGGAGTGCACGGATGTCGCTCTTTCTGTTGGCGGAGATAACTACTGCTACGGCAACACGGAACTTTATAAATATTTGAATTCAGCATACCGAAAGAACCATATAAAAACGGCATTATGGGGCTGTTCTATCGAACCCGATATAGTAAAAAAAGTTGATGTTGCAGATGATCTTAAACAGTATGGCCTTATTGCCGCTAGAGAAAGTATTACATATGATGCCGCTAGAGCGGTTGAATGCAATGCTATTCTGATGCCCGATCCGGCATTTTGCATGAAACCGGAGCGATGTGATATTGATGACCACGTTTTTGAAAATGAAGTAATCGGCATAAACATCAGCCCTCATATTATGGCCAGTGAGCACCAGCAGGGTGCAGCCTATGCCAACTACAAAACCCTGATCCGATATATTCTGGACAACACCGATGCTTATATTGCGCTGATTCCCCATGTGGTCTGGGCCAGCAATGATGATCATATTCCACTGAAACAGCTTTATGACGACTTCGATCATGACCCGCGCCTGATTCTTGTGGATGACCATACTGCGCCGCAGCTGAAATATATAATTTCCAAATGCAGCTTCTTTGTCGGTGCGCGGACCCATGCGACCATAGCGGCGTATTCCACAGGCGTTCCGACTTTGGTGGTCGGTTACTCTGTCAAGGCGCGCGGCATCGCTCGAGATTTGTTCGGAACGGAAGAAGGTTATGTCCTGCCGGTGCAGCAGCTGAAGGAAAGCAGCGAACTGACGCGGGCATTTGTAAATCTGTATGAAAAAGGTGAAAGTATCCAAACACATTTGAAAACGACACTCCCCGCGTACGTTGCCCGCGCAGATGGCGCACGCAGAGCATTGGAGGAACTTGCGAACGCATGAAACAAGATGAAATCAAGGCAGGCGCACTGCTGTCCTATCTGAACCTGCTGATTGGAAACCTGATCCCATTTATCTATACGCCGATCATGCTCCGGATGCTGGGGCAGGCGGAGTACGGTATTTACGGGATCGCACAATCCGTCATGGGATATATTGGACTGCTGAATTTTGGCATCGGCGGGTCCATTATCCGTTATTTGTCCAAGTATCGTGCAGAGGGTGATTTGGACGGCGAGAGGCGCGTCTTCGGCCTGTTCATCAAGATCTATTCTGTGATCGGTGCAGCGATTCTGTTGGCCGGCACATTTTGCTCTTTCCATCTGGGCGCGTATGGACGCTCTCTAACGGCAGATGAGTTAGTGCTGCTGGAGCGGCTGGTGCGGCTGATGACACTGAACACGGCTATTTTTATGCCGTTCAATGTGTTCAGCTCCATGATTCTGGCGCATGAAAGGTTTATTTTCAGCAAGACGATTTCACTGATCACAAGCGTTCTATCCCCGTGCCTGAACCTTGTATTGCTGTTTCTTGGTTTCGGTTCGGTTGGACTTGTGCTTGCGTCTACAGCGCTGAACCTCATAAGCTATACGATCTATACCGTTTATGTCATTCAGACGCTGCGCATCCGTCCCAGCTTCCAGCGCGTAGGCGGCGGGCTGCTCAGAGAGATTATCCGCTTTTCCTTATTCGTTTTTGCCGCAAACATTGTGGATATCCTGTTCTGGTCTACGGACAAGCTCATTATCGGCTGGGCAATTGGCTCCGTAGCGACGGCTGTTTATAACGTCGGCGCGACCTTCAACAGCTACGTTACCGGCCTGTCTACTGCGATCAGCGGCGTTCTCATGCCAAGAGTCACAAAGATGGCGGTGAAGGACACGCCGCCTTCTGAATTTACCGCACTGTTTATTAAAGTGGGGCGCATGCAATTCCTCCTGATTTCCTTTATCGTATCTGCATTTGTGGCATTCGGTCGGCAGTTTATTGCCCTGTGGGCTGGTGCGGGCTATGAAGAATCTTATTATGTCGCGCTGCTGGTAATGATCCCGGTGACGGTTCCGCTGATTCAGAATACCGGGCTGAATATTCTCTATGCCATGAATAAGCATCAGTTCCGTTCTGTGGTTTATTTTTGCATTGCTGTACTGAATGTTGGCCTAACTTTCTGGTGGGTAGAAAAGTATGGCATTATCGGCGCGGCGATGGCAACCTGTATTGCCTATGTAATCGGCAATATTCTGATCGTCAACTGGTACTACTATAAAAAAATCGGTATCGGTATTCCGCTGTTCTGGAAGAATATCCTCCGCATGTGCCCGGTCATGCTGCTGATGGGGACTGCCGGATGGCTTGTGCTGAATTGGCTGGATGTCCATAGTTGGCTGACCTTTTTCACGCTTGCTGCTGCGTATACCGTTCTCTATTGGGTATTTGCATACTTTTTTATGATGAACGATTACGAAAGAACGTTCATCAAAGGGCCAATGTCAAAAATCGCTGTCCATATGAAGGAGAAAGGTCATGGCAGATAATCATCGGATAAACAGTATTGATATTGCCCGCCTGTTTGCAGCAATTCTGGTGATTGCAATTCACACACAGGCGATCGAGTGGTTCCCGGATTACAGCAACGGTAATATTCAGATACTTACCCGAATAGCGGTTCCTTTCTTTTTCTGCACAAGTGGCTACTTTCTTCAAAAAGAATATGCTCGCAGCGGCTGTACAGCGATTGCATCCTCTCTTGTGAAAATCATCGGCTTATATGCAGCATTGTCGCTGGTCTACTTTGCAGTATTTTTTTGCAAAATCCATCACTGCTACATGAACCGAAAAAATGGATGCTGGTAGATTTCCTGTTCAATGGGAGCTACTATCATTTATGGTATCTAGTGGGCGTTATCTACTCTGTGGCTGTAATCTGCATGATCTGCAAATTGGGACTACTTAAAATGCTGTTCCCCCTGTCGATGATTTGCTATGTGGTTGGTTTGCTGGGTACCTCATATTACGGTATTGGCAGTAGACTGCCCGGCCTATGCATCTTGTTTGATAGCAATTGGTTCTTGAGCATTCGTCGGATATTCTTGATGGGCCTCCCCTTTACTGTTTTGGGCTGGGTGATTTCGGAGGATAGACCGAAATTTTCTTTGACACGCAAGCGGTTACTATTTACAACTGGTTTGATAGCGGCACTCTTTGTGGCGGAAATCATTACTGTTACAGTTTTGGGTGTATCGAAGACAATTGTAATCACTATATTTCTCTACCCATTGCTGTTTTTTCTTTTTAATTTGTGCTTGGCATATCCCTGCGAAAAGCAGAAAAGACTTGCTGCTGCTTGCAAGGATACAGCAAATGTGACCTATTTCTGGCATCCCCTTGTAATTCTCATGCTTAACCGGATTGTCACAGATCGCTTTTTGCTGTTTCTTGTTGCAACAGTGGTATGCCTTATGATTGGATTAGGTTATCACGCGTTGAAGAATCAGAGGAGATACTCGCATGAACATCTCTCAAATTTTTGATATTTGCACCGGCTGCGGCAGCTGTGTTGCCGTTTGTCCGTCTGCTGCGATCCAGATGTAGTCGAACGCATGGCCCTTATGCGCGTGGCTGGAATCTGTAATTCGATTCGCATTCCTTGGCTGTCTGCCGGTTGTTGACGATTCTATAAGCTAAAAAACATAGGTGGTTACCATATTTTCTGCAATATGCTTGATCGCCGCCTCATCATGCAGTAAATACAGCGTAGCGATTCTCCCTTATTCCTGTATTAGAGACCTTCACCCTAATAAGCACTATTTAGTGAGACAAGGTTACACTGTTTCTGCTGGTAGCTCAAAACCGGCTGCCCATCGGGCAGCCGGTTTTGCACTTACTTATGCAGCAGGGGGGATAGGGGTTTGTAGATCAGGAAGCACAGGCCCACGTCCAGCAGACCCTTGCAGAAGGTGAAGGGCACGTTGAACACCAGCAGGCAGTTGAGCAGAGCGT
>OIWQ01000502.1_pt1 | contig 51611 bp, 38 predicted proteins | sample 1587571 | NCBI WGS metagenome assembly OIWQ01 (sample SAMEA3888910, study PRJEB22519) | human gut metagenome | biome: human gut; feature: human-associated habitat; material: faeces | place: Denmark | collected 2010
TCGCGATCGACGAGCCGACCATCTCGATGATGTTCCGCATCAACGATTCGCCGTTTTTCGGCAAGGAGGGCAAGTATGTCGGCAGCCGCCAGCTGCGCGAGCGTCTGTTCAAGGAGGTCGAGCGCGACGTCGCGCTGCGGGTGGAGGATGTCAACGGAGAGGCGTTCAAGGTCTCCGGCCGCGGCGTTCTGCACCTTGCGATCCTGATTGAAACCATGCGGCGCGAGGGGTATGAGTTCGCGGTTGCGAAGCCGCAGGTCATCTGCAAAACGATCGACGGCGTGAAGAACGAGCCGATCGAGCGGCTCAGCGTGGATGTGCCGTCCGAATTCGCCGGCAAGATCATCGAGATCGTCGGCCAGCGGCGCGGCGAGCTGATCCAGATGGAGTCGCGCGGCGTCCGGCAGCTGGTCGAGTTTTTCATCCCGACCCGCGGACTGATCGGATTGCGCAGCAAGGCGCTGACCGCCAGCCAGGGCGAGGCGATCGTCTCGCATCTTTTCGACCATTACGAGCCGTTCAAGGGGGCGATCCCGTCCCGGACGAACGGCACCATGGTCAGCATGGCGCAGGGCAAGGCGATTCCGTTCGCGATCGACGGACTTCAGCAGCGCGGCGAGTTTTTCATCGAACCCGGCGTGGACTGCTATGAAGGAATGATCGTCGGCGAACACTGCAAGGAAGGGGATCTGGTCGTCAACATTCAGCGCGCCAAACAGCTGACCAACCTCCGGGCCGCTGGAAGTGATCGCAATATGAAGATTGCTCCGCCCCGGAAGATGTCGCTTGAGCAGGCGCTCGAATATATCGAGGATGACGAGCTGGTCGAAGTGACGCCGAAAAACATCCGTCTGCGCAAATTCTTCCTGACTGAACTGGAGCGGCGCCGTTCCCGCGGCAAGACCGCTTCGGATCTCTGAGCGGATCGGCTTGTTTCATGAGGCGTTTTCTGCGGTTCTGGCTGCTGCTTGCGTTGCTGGTGTATTCCGTCGGACTTTCGGCGGGCACCCGCAACGTTATTTTGATTCTCTGCAACGGCGTCAATCTTGCACAGCTGGAGCTGGCAAAACAGGCGGGGCTGAGCCGGGCGGGGCTCTCCAATACTGCCGCCATGCCGGTGGGCGGGACGCTTCTGCCGCTGACCGGACGATTCCGCGATCTGGAAATCGCCGCGTTGAATGCGCTCGCCTGCGGCTACGCCGGGGATCGCTCTCTCGGTGTGACGCCGGGCGGGGATGAAGTGGAGTCCCTGCTGGGCGAGGCGAGGCTTCAGGGGCGCCGTACCGGATTCCTCACCGACGGCGCACTCAACGACTGGCCGGGCGGGGCGTTTTTCGCCCGGGAGAATCCGCTGCCGCCGCGGGAGCGGCTCGAAGCCTGGCTCCCGCTCAGCGATATCGATTTTCTGGCCGGTGCACTTTTCCGCCCTCTGCCGACGGCGCTGGAGCCGCTGGAAACTCCGATGAACCGGCTCGGATATCAGCTGGTCCGGACACCGGAAGAGTTGCGGAATGCCGCCGCAGGCCGTCGTCTCTTCGCCATCCATGAGTTGGAACAGGATTCTTCCGTTCTTCTCTCCTATATGGATACGGCACTGCGGATTCTGCCGAATGAACGGGGCATGCTTCTGGTGGTGAACTGTGCCGCCCCCGGCGCGGCCGCGTTGGTCAACGACACCGCCGGGGTGATTCGGGAACTGTGGAGAGTGGACCGCGTGCTCGGTCGCGCGCTCGACTTCTTCAAAGCGAATCCCTCCAATACGCTGGTTGCGCTGATTTCACTGTACGACATCGGTGACCTTCAGCTCCCCCGGCCGGTGGCCGCTGATTTCCCGGTCGGACGCAGCCGGTCGGAAATTCTGGCGCGTCTCGCCGCCGGACGGGTGAGCGGGGAAAAGGCGCTGGAACTGGCGGGGGCAGGGGATCTTTTCGCGCCCTCGTCCCGGGAGCTGACGGCGGTTCTCGCGGGGTATTCGCGGGTGGCGAACTCTCCGTTGCCGCGCAGTTTCGAGCCCTGGCTGGACCGGGTGCTCTCGTTGCGCGACCGCCATTCCGGGGTGGAGTGGCTCACCCGGAGCGTCACCATTTCGCTGACGCCGGTGTTTGCGATCGGCACGGGGGCGCAGGCGTTCGCCGGAGAATACAATGCGCTGGAGCTGCACGATGCACTCCGCCGTGCTCTCGGAGTCGGGGCCCGTCCCTAGTCGGAGAAGAGATCGGGCGTGACCGGAATTTCCTCCGCGCCGTCAGCATGTTCGGCAATCCAGCGCATCACGATCGAAGTGATGAAATCGATTTCTGCTTCCGTGAGAGCTCTGCCCGCCGGAATTCTGTGCCATTTCGCCAGACATCCGCGGCAGCAGCAGCCGGTCGCGTGCTGGGCGATGAAGCAGGGATGACCCCGCATGGGGGTCTGGCGTCCGTCATTGCGGGGATGAGCGGGAGCGAGCCGTTCCTGAAAAAACTTCCGGCACTGGCCGCGAAGTACCGGAACTCCCGTTTCGGCGACGATGCGCAGCTCCTTCTGCCCCAGCCGGAAACGGGAACGGAATTTTGAGGCGGCCAGCCGGAGTTTGAGCGCTTCATACTCCTCCCCGGAAATTTCCGGGGAGGCGGGAGGCAAATCGGAATCAGCCCCGGCGTTCTTCTCCATATTCCAGCCAGTTCCGGGGAGGGGTCAGAGCAGGTGCCCCATCCGCTCCTTTTTGGTGCGCAGATAGAACTCGTTCTCCTTGCCGGGTTCGATGATGATCGGAACCCGTTCGGTGATCTTGAGGCCGTATCCGGAGACTCCGACCAGTTTTTTCGGATTGTTGGTCAGAAGACGGATGGATTTTACGCCGAGATCGAGCAGAATCTGCACGCCGATGCCGTATTCGCGCAGGTCGGCGGGGAAGCCGAGTTTTTCATTGGCCTCGACCGTGTCGCACCCCTGATCCTGCAACTGATAGGCGTGGATCTTGTTGAAGATGCCGATGCCGCGCCCTTCCTGACGGAGGTAGACGAGCACGCCGGAGCCGTTTGCGACGATCTGACGCATTGCGGCGTGCAACTGTTCGCCGCAGTCGCACCGTTCGGAGCCGAAGACGTCGCCGGTAAGGCATTCGCTGTGGACGCGGACCAGAACATTTTCCTGATCTTTGACGTCGCCGTAGACCAGCGCGAGATGTTCGAAGGAATCCACTTTGGTCCGGTAGGGAATGACGCGGAACTCGCCGAACACCGTGGGCAGCCGGGCGCTGACTCCCGGGATGATCAGCCGTTCATGGTGGCGGCGGTAGGCGATGAGATCGGCGACCGAACCCCATTTGAGATGATGTTTCTTGCGGAACTCATCCAGTTGCGGCAGACGTGCCATGGTGCCGTCGTCGTTCATGATCTCACAGATGACGCCGGCGGGAACAAGTCCGGCCAGCCGGGCGAGATCGACGGCGGTTTCGGTGTGTCCGGCCCGCCGGAGAACGCCGCCCGGACGGGCGATCAGCGGGAAAAGGTGTCCCGGTGAGACGAAATCCCCGGGCGCGGTGGCCGGGTCGATCAGCGCCTGCACCGTTTTCGCCCGGTCGAAGGCGCTGATGCCGGTCGTGGTGCCGTGCCGGGCATCGACGCTCTGCGTGAAGGCGGTGCCGAAGGGATCGGTGAGCGATGCCGGCGTGGTCAGATTGAGTTCGGCGGCGCGCTCAGCAGTGATCGGCGCACAGATGAGGCCGCGCGCATGCGTGGCCATGAACATGATCGCTTCCGGCGTGGCGTGAGCAGCGGCAACGACCAGATCACCTTCGTTTTCGCGGTGTTCGTCGTCGGTGACGATCACCATTTTGCCCTGCCGGATATCGGCGACCAGCTCTTCTACCGGATCGAATGTGAATTGACTCATATGGGAAATATCCTCAAGTGTTGGAGAGTTAAATGACAATTTCGCGGGAGATGGATTCAATGGCCGACGCCCTGCCGGTGAGGTAGTCGTAGGTGACGACCGCCGCATCGACCCGGATTGCACCGGTTTCGACAACCGGAAGCCGGTTCGGCATGCCGATGGTGAATTTTTGAAGCACAGCGGCGACGTCGCGGCCGAGGACGCTCACTGCGGCTCCCGCCATGCCGACGTCGGTCTGCACCGCGGTTCCGCCGGGCAGAACGCGGGCGTCGGCGGTCGGCACGTGGGTATGGGTGCCGAGCACGGCGGTCACCTTGCCGTCCAGGAAGTACCCCATGGCGAGCTTTTCACTGGTCGCTTCGGCATGGAAGTCGACGATGATGTTTTTGACCGAGGAGGGGATCTCCTTCAGGATCTGTTCGACCGTTTCGAAGGGGCAGTAGGCCGATTCGCGCATGAACACCTTGCCCAGCAGCGCGATGACGGCGACGTCGCCGCCGGCCGGATTGCGGAAGACACCCCAGCCGCGGCCGGGCTGGCGCTTCGAAAAGTTGGCGGGCCGGATGATCTGGGGAAACTGCCGGATGTCGGCGTCGAATCCCTTCTGATCCCAGGTGTGGTCGCCGCTGGTGAGCACGTCTGCCACGGTCAGAAGTTCACGGGCACAGCCGGCGGTGAGGCCGTTCCCCGCGGCGGAGTTCTCCGCGTTGGCGATGACGAACTGACAGTTGAATTCGCGGCGCAGTTCCGGCACAAGCTGTTTGACCGCTTCGCGGCCCCCTTTGCCGACGATGTCGCCGATAAAAAGCAATCTCATGAAAAAACCTCACAATTCGGTGATTGCATAACATAACACGCCAGAGGGGATTCTGCCAGTCAAACCATCTTTTTTTCGCGGTGTTTCCACAGCAGGCGAAGCGTGATGATCAGAACCGCCAGGAACGAGGCCGGGCTGACGAACAGCGCGGCCTGAATTCCAATCCGGTCCGCCAGAAATCCCACGCCGAGCAGCAGGATCCCGGCGACGCCCCAGGTACCGCCGACGATCAACCCCATGCGGGCTCCGAGCGACGGTCCATTCGGGGCGGTGCGGGCGAGCACCACCAGCTGGGGAAAACCCGCGCCGACCAGCGCGCCCGCAAGAAAGAGCAGCGGCAGCGCCGAGGCGGAACCGGCGGCGCACAAATACCAGATCAGGAAGGGCAACCCCGCCGTGATCTCCCAGAGGATGCATTTGATGATATGAAACTGCCGGATCAGAAAACTGGTGGTCAGCGCGCCGGCACCGGCTCCGGCTCCGAACAACATGGCGCTGAGACCGCCGAAGGCGAGAGAGAAGCCGTGCGCTTCGTTCAGGCAGGTCGGCAGCAACCCCTGAATCACCGTGCAACCGGTGTTGATCAATGTGGCGACCAGAAACACCTCTTTAAAGGTCAACACATCCCCGCCGGGCAGCTGAGGCGCATTCTTCGCCCCGGCGCCGTCCTTTGCCAGCCGGAGCCGGAGCATGCTGATGAACAGCACCAGCAGCAGTGCCGGGATAATCAGCAGAAACAATCCGGAAAAACCGGCGAATTCCACCAGTGTGCCGCCGATCAGCGGCCCGGCCGCGTAGCCGAGGAATCCCGAAAGCATGAAAATGGAAGTTGCAACCGCGGGAGAAATCGCCGTTCCGTCAATCGCGCAGACCGCGCGCAATCCCTCCGGATGCACCAGCGCCACGCCGACGCCGAGGATCAGCACCAGCGCGGTCAGCATCCACATCGCTCCGCCGCCGGAAGGGATGAGGCCGATAAAACAGATGATGCAGCCGAGCAGCAGGCCGATCTGGGGGAGCAACGGCCGGGTGGCGCTCTTGCGGAGGGTTCCTGCCCAGAGCTGGATCGTGTTGGAGCTGAAGGCGCACAAGGTCAGCAGCACAGTTCCCATGCCGATGGAGAGCGTGTATTTTTCGAGCAGAACCGGCAGAAATCCGGGCAGGGTGCCGGAAAGCATATCCACCATGAAATGCACAGCAGTGAGCACTGCCAGTTGACGAAATGCGAGAGAGTGTCGTGTCATCGGGAGTTCCTTTCCGGAAATTCAGGTCATATAATATACACCATCGGGCCGGTTTTATCAAGGCTGTTCCGGCCGGAGCCTCAATGGTTTGAAACTGCGGTTTGCAACTTTGCCGGAGCGTGTTATGTTATAGCGGAGTCCCGTAAACAAATTTGAGGAGGGTAACAATGGAATATCTGATCAGCCGCATCAACTGGAAGATGATGGAGCTTTTTGCCGCCGAGGATCCTGCGCAGATTGCGCACACCCAGAGTGTCCATGACTACACCCGGGTGCTCGCCGCCCGTTCCGGATGCGCGGAACGGCGAATCGCCCTGCTGGAGCTTGCCGCGATTCTGCACGACATCGGCTGCCCCGCGTCCCGGGCGAAGTATGGCGACAGCAAGCCGCCGCACCAGGAAGAGGAGGGGGCGCGCATCGTGGCCGAATGGTTGCGGGAGTGCCCGGAGCTGAACGACGACGAGAAGAAGTTCATCGAGGAGGCGGTCGGCAGCCACCATCAGTTCGAGGCGGCGAAACGTCTCGGATTCGAACCGCTGTTCGAGGCGGATCTGGCGGTCAATCTGCTGGAGGGGTACTATCCGCGGGAACGGGCGGGGGAGCTCTGTGAAAAACTGGTGACTACCGCCGCCGGGCGGGAGCTCTTCCATCTGCTTTTCGGCTGCTGCAGCGAATGTGCAGAGACCGATGCCGACAGGCAGGGGTAACGGGTATGGGCTTTCGTTTTTTCAAACGGATTCAGCTGGCGCCCGGCATTTCGATCAACCTGAGCCGTTCCGGCGTCTCTGCATCGCTGGGGCCGCGCGGGGCGAAGGTGACGCTGGGGCCGCGCGGCATCCGCAAGACGGTCGGACTGCCCGGGACCGGGATGTACTATACGACGCACTCCTCCTGGAAGTCGAAAAAGAAGACGCAGCCTCCGCCGCCGGAGGAGGCAAGTGCGGCGGAAGAAGAGAGCGCCGCGGAGGAGCCGCAGCTCGCGCTGGGATTTTTCGACCGGCTGGTCACGCCGGAAAACGAGGAGAATTTCATCGACGGACTGCGAGCTTTTCTGGAGGGGGAGCTTGAGAAGGCTCTCGACTTTTTCTCCCGCTCTCCGGAGTGCCCCGACGGTGCTTTCGTCGGCGGCATCATCGCATTGCGGCTGGAGCGCTTTGCGGAGGCCGCCGATCTGCTCTGCCGGGCGCTGGACGACGCCGACAAGTTCGGTTCTCTGTTCGACCGGTATGAGATCGAACTGGACATCGCGCTTCCGGTGACTGACGAGGTGGAATTGCACATCACGCGGCCGTCGCGCCGCGCCGCGATGCTCGCTCTGGTCGAAGCTTATCAGGCGCTCGGCGACTACGACGGCACGCTCGACCTCCTGCAGGAGCTTTACGAGGAGGATCCCGGGGATTCCATGGTCCGGGTGTCGCTTGCGGAGATTCTGCTGGAGCTCTCTGCCGGCGCTCCCAACGAAGCGGAGCTGCTCCGGCAGATTGCCGGACTGGCCGACGGTGTGGAGCCGGAAAGTTCCGCCGGGCAGGCTCTGCTCGACTATCGGAAACTCGCCGGGGAGCGGCTCCGGAAACTCGGGCGCTGATTGCGATAGAAAAAACGGCGGTCCGGTTTCGGGCCGCCGTTTTTGTGTTGATCTGGAGAGTTGTTCCGGACTATTTCCCGGAGAGCCGCTTGTTCCACTCTTCGAGTTTCTTCGCCGCGAATTCGCGCCCGCCGAGCCCGAAGGCGAGGGCCGCCGCAACACAGATCGCGCCGAGGAGCAGGGCGAAGGCGGTGCGGACGATGTCGCTGCCGATCTCCATGTTGCTCAACGCAATCGCGCCGGTGAAGACGAGCACCGCAATCCGGACGGTCAGCGCCAGCGCTTCGGAGTGTTCGCCGCGGCTGCGGATCGCACCCGCGGCCAGATTGGCCAGGTAGATGCCGATCAGCAGGACAACAATTCCGACCAGAATGTTTCCGCCGAAGTGGAGGAAGTCGCGCAGCAGATTGGCGAGCTCCTGGAAGCGGAGCAGTTCGCAGGCGGCGATGACCGCCATGAACATCACCGCGATCAGCGAAAGTTTGCCGACCACGACCGAGGGTTTGGCCCGTTCCGTTTTCGCTTCGCCGCAGACGTGTGCCATCAGTTTGTCGAACCCAAAGCCCTCCAGCAGCTGGGCGATGATGCCGGAGGCGAGGCTCCCGGCGATGAAGGCCGCGAAGATCAGCACCGCCGCACCGAAGATGTTGCCCGCCGCGGTAAGGATCATGTTGAAGAAGTCGGCGACCGAGTTCGACAGCGTTTCAATCCGGAGCGCGGTCAGCGACGAGATGAGCACCGGCAGGGCGACCAGCACGTAGGCGACCAGACCGACCAGCGAGGAGAGCTTCTGTTCGCCGAACACTTTTCCGCAGCCGATCTTCTCGCCCACTTCATCGAGCCGGACTGCGAAGAGGAGCCCGGAGACGGCGCGGTGGACGATTTTCGCCGCCCACAACCCGACCACCAGAACCGCGGCGGCCAGCAGCAGATTGGGCAGGAAGTCGAGCACCTTGGCGAACATCTGCTCCAGCGGCTCCGTGATGCCGCGGATCTCCAGCGCCCGCAATATGGCGGGGATGAAGAAGAAGAACACCAGCCAGTAGACGGTTGAACCGATGGTCGCCGAGACCGGTTTCCCGCTTTCCGCGAACTTTTCATCGATCTTGCAGGCCTTCATTGCGCTCAATGCCGCAAAGCGGAGCACGGAGGCGACAATCCAGGCCACGAAGATCAGCAGTGCCGCTCCAATCAGATTGGCCGCATAGCCGATGATGGAATCGGCGAAGTTGCGGATCGGTTCGGCGGTTTCGGAAAGGTTCAGCGCACTCAGACAGCCGAGTACGGTGAACAGGAGAATGAGCCAGAAAATGATGCGGGTGATGACTGTCTCCACCCGCACGGCGGAGCTGTGCGCCCCTTCCGGCAGACAGTTGGAGAGCTTTTTGCCCACCCCCCAGTTGCGCAGAATGATTCCGGCCCGGTTGGAGATCACCACCGCCAGCAGCCAGCCGATCAGCAGGATCAGGAGTGCCCAGATCAGATGGAGAACGTTGCTCTCCACGATCATTTTCCAGATGTTGTCCAGAAACTCTTCCATAGTTTTCCCCCTCTTTTGTTTTTTTCTGCAACGTTGCGCCAATCGCGGCGTTGCAATTCTAATGTATCGTTGCTTTGGAAAAAGTTCAAGCAGAGATGCGGAGGGTTGTTGCGGATTTTTTTACCGCTTCTCTCCCGTCTGCAGCAACTCCGTTGCCCGGCGCACCGTGGCCATCGCGTCGGCGGCGTAAATTGCTCCGATCGAATCGGCGAACGCTTCGTCGACCGCCGCGCCGCCGACGATCACCGGCGCCGTCACGCCGCGGGAACGGGCGAGATCCACCACCACCTTCATCTGCGGCATGGTGGTGGTCATCAGGGCGGAAAGGCCGATGAAGGCGGCATCGTGTTCAATTGCCGCGTTGACGATGGTTTCCGCCGGAACGTCCTTGCCGAGGTCGATCACCTGAAAATGGTGGTTTTTGAGCAGAAGTGCGACGATGTTCTTGCCGATGTCGTGAATGTCGCCCTTGACGGTGGCCAGCAGAAAGACCGGTCCGGCCGCATCCGCTCCGCCACTGCGGAGCAGAGGTTCGAGCTGTTCCATCGCCAGCTGCATTGCCGCGGCGCTCTGCATCAGCTGCGGAAGGAAATATTCCTTGCGTTCGAAGCGGTTCCCCACTTCCGTGATCGCCGGAATCAGGATCCCGTCAACCAGTTCACCGGGTGCTTTCCCGGCGGCGATGAGCGTGTCGAGGATGGCGGGAACCGCCTCCTTTTTTCCGCGCAGAACCGCGTCGCGCAGAAGTTCTTCCGGAGACTGTGCCGCCGGTGCGGGAGCCGGCGTTGTCTGCCGCGGCGTTTCGCTGGAAGCCGCAACGGCGTGGTGCGCAAGATAGCGGTCAAGCTGCGGGTCCCGGCCGGAGAGGGCGTCGGAGGCGATCACCGCGTCGACGATTCCCGGCGCCGACGGATTGGCGATGGCGCAGTTGAGCCCGCGGCCGATGGCCATGCCGAGAAAGGTGAGATTGACCGTCGCCCGGGCCGGAAGGCCGAAGCTCACGTTGGAGAGGCCGCAGACGGTGTTGAGTTTCAGCTGTCTGCTGCAATGTTCGATAAAGTCGAGCGAAACTGCCGCCGCCTGCCGGTCGGCGGAAATGGTCATGATGAGGGCGTCGGCCGCACAGTCGGCCGGCGTGTAGCCGTAACGGGCCGCTTCCGCGAGGATGCGGTCGAGCACCTCGATCCGTTCGGCGGCGCTCTCCGGAATTCCGTCGTCGGTCAGCGGCAGCAGAATCAGCATGGCGCCGTATTTCGCCGCGATCGGCAGCACCTTGTTGAGCCGCTCCTCCTCCGCGGAGATGGAGTTGAGCAGCGCCCGCCCGGGGTAGAGCCGGAGTGCGGCTTCGACCGTTTCCGGCCGGGTGGAGTCAATGCAGAGCGGCGTCGAGCCGATCCGGACCAGTTCCGCAACGCCGGCGCGCATCATCGCGGTTTCGTCGATGCCGGAAAGGCCGAAGTTGACGTCGAGCAGAGCGGCCCCCTGGGCGGACTGCTCCCGGGCGAATTCGCGCACCAGTTCAAATTTTCCGGCCCGCAACTCCGCCTGAAGCGCCTTTTTCCCGGTCGGATTGATTCGTTCGCCGATGATGGCGAACGGTTCTTCCAGAGCCAGGCGGCGGAAACTCGACGGCGAAGTGACCACCCCGCGCTTTTCCTGCCGGACCGGCAGCGGGCGGCGCGAGGAAATTTCGTTGTGAAGCGCAGCAAGATGGGCCGGCGAAGTGCCGCAGCAGCCGCCCAGCAGATTGGCGCCGGCGTCAATCAGGGCGACGGAAGCTTTCGCAAACGCGTCCGGCGCGAGGTCGAAGACGGTTGTCCCGTCGACTAGATGGGGCATTCCGGCATTGGGTTTGGCGACCAGTGGAATGGCGGCGTACGGTTTGAGTTCCCGGATCACTTCGGCCATCTCCGCCGGGCCGGTCGAACAGTTGCAGCCGAACGCGTCCGCGCCGAGTGCCTGCAAGGTGACCAGCGCCGAAACCGGATGCACCCCGGTCAGCGTCCGGCCGCCGGGTTCGAAGGTGAGGGTGACGATTGCCGGGAGGTCGCTCAGCTCGCGCACGGCGATCAGGGCGGCGCGCGCCTCCTGCAGATCCATCATCGTTTCGATGGCGAAGCCGTCGACGCCGCCGTCGATCAGGCCGCGCACCTGCTCCTTGTACAGTTCGACCGTTTTCTCGAAGGGGAAGGGGCCGAAGGGTTCGACCAGCTGGCCGGTGGGCGCAATGTCGCCGAAGACCAGTTTGCCGGGAACGGCGCGCCGGGAGATTTCCGCGAGCTGCCGGTTGATTTCGCCGGTCTGCTGTTCCAGATGGAACTCCGCGAGTTTGAGCGGGTTCCCGCCGAACGTCGGCGCGTATACCAGGTCGGAACCGGAAGCGGCGTAGGCCTGCTGGACCGCGGCGAGCGCTTCGGGGTGTTCCAGCACCCACGCTTCCGGACAGACGCCGGCAGGCATGCCGCGTTTGACCAGTTCGGTGCCGGTGGCACCGTCCAGCTGGATCAGTCGTTGTTCGATCAGGGCGTGAAAGCGGGTTCTGGTCATGGCGGATTCCCCTTGTTTTTCTCTCTTGTCATCCTTATAAAATAACGCCGCGCGGCGGGAAAATCAATGCGCGGCGGCGTGGAATGTTGAAATCCCCTCTCTGCGGCGCTATATTGGATGAAATGACACTGCGGCCCTGCGCCGAAGACAGGAAAGATTCGATCATGGAACCGACACTTTTTACCGCGCACTTTCAGTTGACGGGGCGCTGCAATCTCGCCTGCCGCTTCTGCGGGCAGACGAAGGGAATGCTCGCGGCGGAAGAACGCGAACTTCCGGTGGAAACCTGGCGGAATGTCGCCGACGCTCTGGAGAAATCCGCCCGGGCCGCCGGGGTGATCCCCGAAGTGATGCTCTGGGGCGGAGAACCGCTTCTGTACCGCGGCTTTGCGGAACTTGCCAAACTGCTCTCCCGGCGGGGATTCCGGGTTGGAATGGTGACCAACGGGACCTTGATCGACCGCTTTGCACCGGTTCTGCGGGAGTTTCTGGACGTGATCCACGTCTCGGTGGATGGAATGGAGGAGGCGCACGACCGGGTGCGCGGCCGGGGCGTGTTCGCCCGGATGCGCCGCAATCTGGAGCTGTTGCGCGGCAGGCGCGGAAAGCTGATCTTTCTGACGACCGTCTCCGACGCGAACGTCGCCGGACTTGCGGAACTGCCCTTTCAACTTGCCGAACTGGGGCCGGACCGGATCATCCTTCAACAGCTGATGTACTTGTCGCAGGCGGAGATTCAGGCCTACCGCGACTTCAGCCGGCGAACGTTCGGCTGCGATTACCCGGAGCTGGAGGCCTGGCATCGGGAAGAGGATGCCGGGTATCTCGCCCGGCTGAAGGAGGAGCTTGCCAAAATCCGGAAGACGGACTATCCGGTACCGGTGGAGTTCACCGGGCACGTCTATCCGCGGTTGAACGACGAGGCGCCGCCCTGCGAGGCCCCGTTCTGCCGGGTGCACATCCGCCACGACGGGGCGGTCGGCTTCTGCACGGACTACTTCGGTTTTTCCGCCGGAAACATTACGGAACGGCCGCTGGAGGAGATCTTCCGGGGAGAGCGGGCGGAACTCTTCCGCGCCGCGGTGCGGGAGAATGCTCTGCCGACCTGCCGCCATTGTCCGTGGCGGCTGCAGCACGGTTTCCGGATGCTGCCGTAGATGCCAAAAAGTCCGCCCGGCGGGAGGTCCGGGCGGACTGGGGAAATGCCGACGCGTGGGAGCGCCGACAGGAGATTTCAAAGCCCCGCGTTCTTCAGGAGTTCCTGAAGGTGGGCGATGTAGGCCTTTGCCCCGCCGGGACGGTACCCGGTGGTCGCAAACGCCCTGCCGTCCGGCCGGAGCAGCACGACGGTCGGAAATCCTTCCACCCGGAACTGTTCCGCGAGAGCGGCATTCTGCATCTTCAGCTCACGGCTCTGGGGGGCGCGGCGCGGAAAATCCGCCTGAAACATCACGAAATGTTCCGCCGCCCATTTGGCGAACTCCGGCTGATGGAACACCTCTTTGTCCAGTTTGATGCACCAGCCGCACCAGTCGGAACCGCTGAACGATACCAGCAACGGTTTCTTCTCCTTGGCGGCGAGGGCCTGGGCGGCCTTGAAATCGGTCATCCAGAGCGTTTTTTCCACATTGTCCGCCGCTTTTTGGGCCGGTGCGGCTGCCGGAGCTGCCGCTTCTGCCGGGGGGACGGCGAGAAGTGCCATGAGGCCGGCCGCTCCGAGCGCGGCGCGCCGTCCGCCGAGATGGAACCAGGTTTGTTTCTTCATCATTATTCCTCCTCTTTTTGATCGCTTTCGCGAACTTTTTTATTTTTGCTTTGCCAATATAAAAGGAAAATGAAAAATTTCAAGGGCTAAAATTAAAAATAATAATTATTTTTATTAAAGTAATGAAAAAAGGCTCCGGATCGCGGGGTGCGTCCGGAGCCTTTTCCCGGAGGGGGTGAGGCGTCAGAACTCCTCTTCCTCCTCTTCTTCATCGAACTCCTCGTCGTCGAACTCTTCGTCGTCGAATTCCTCGTCATCGAACACGTCGTCATCAAATTCGTCGCGTTCGAATTCGTCTTCGTCATCGAGATCGCTGAAGATGTCCTGTTCTTCGGTATCGTCGTAATCGAGCCCGTCCTCGTCCTCGTCTTCTCCGAGGAACGAAGAGGTCGCGCTGATGACGGAACCGCACTCCGGACAGCACCCGTCTTCCGCTTCAATCGAACTTTCGCTCACTTCGATATTGCAGTAAGGACATACAGTTGCCATATCTTACCTCCCGGCATGAATTGATCACCTTTTCGAACATTCGGTACTATATTGAGAGTTTCCGATTTGTCAAATCAAAAATGAATTTTTTTTGAAGATATTCCCGGTTTTCAGGAAGGGGAGGGGGCGCTGCCCGTGTCGCGGGAGAGTGTCTGCAGTCGTGCGCGGCGGTGGCGAGGCGAAAAAAAGAGAGAAAAACGTTTCGGCGACGCTTGCAAAAGCTTCTTGATGTTGTTATATTGCTGAATTCAGGTCGGTTTGCAATGTGCCCGGAGACGGGCCGGTTCGAGTGGAACCGGAACAACCCGCAGGTCGTCAGTGGCTGCTTCGGCATTGGAAACCACAAGGCAAGGAAGTTTGAAAATGGCAGAAGTAATTCTGGAGCACGTCTGGAAGATTTACGAAGGCAAAGTGCCTGCTGTAAAAGACGTCAATCTCGAAATCAAGGACCGGGAATTTATGGTTCTGGTCGGCCCCTCCGGCTGTGGAAAATCCACCACGCTGCGCATGATCGCCGGACTCGAAGAGATTTCCAAGGGAGAAATCCGGATCGGGGATCGCGTCGTCAACAACGTCGCGCCGAAGGATCGTGATATCGCGATGGTATTTCAGAATTACGCGCTGTATCCGCATATGACGGTTTACGACAACATGGCGTTCGGCCTCAAGTTGCGCAACTTCTCGAAAGAGGACATTCAGGCGCGCGTGATGGAAGCCGCCCGCATTCTCGGCCTGGAGGAGTATCTCGACCGCCGTCCGAAACAGCTCTCCGGCGGCCAGCGCCAGCGCGTTGCGGTGGGGCGTGCGATCGTCCGCAAGCCGAAGGCGTTCCTCTTCGACGAGCCGCTTTCGAACCTCGACGCGAAGATGCGTGTTCAGATGCGGACCGAAATTTCGAAGCTGCACCAGCACCTGGAGAGCACGATGATCTACGTGACCCACGACCAGGTCGAGGCCATGACCATGGGGGACCGCATCTGCGTGATGAAGGACGGGGTGATTCAACAGGTCGCCGCGCCGATCGAGCTGTATGACAACCCGTGCAACAAGTTTGTGGCCGGGTTCATCGGGACGCCTCCGATGAACTTCTTCGATGGCGTTCTGGTTCGGAAGGATGGCAAGCTCACCTTCGTCGAGCCCGGGTTCCAGTTTGAGATTCCCGCCGCCTGGAAGGAGCGGCTGGAGCCGTACATCGACAAGAAGATGACCTTCGGTGTCCGGCCGGAAGACATCGGCACGGAACAGGCGGAGGAGGATCCGAACATGCCGCGCGTCCACGCCAGAGTGGAGGTGCTTGAGCCGATGGGTTCCGAGACTTTCGTGTATCTCAACACCGGCGAGAACTCGTTCATCGCCCGGATCGATCCGCACAAGCATGTTTCCGTCGGCCAGCAGATCAACTTTGCGGTCCTGCTGCCGAAGGCGCACATGTTCGACGGCGAGACCGAGAAGGCGATTGTCTGACGCTGTCGGGAAAACGGCGGTTTCCGACCGCCGGAGTTTCGCAGAAGGGGCTGTTGCAAAACCTCATGGTTTTGCAGCCGCCCTTTTTCCATATATAAGACACCTCAGCATTTCATTTTGCCCCATTAATTGCTTTCTCATGAGCTTTTTCTGATTGGATTTCTTGGGAACTTCCGGTTCAAGATCCGCAGGAGCAATCCAGCAATCTGTTTTGCCTTTCCCTTCTACTTGGGATGAACGCTTGATGCGCATTTCAATTCCTTTCGACGAAAGCAGATTTTGTACCGCTCGTTTCTTGAATTCAAACAGTTCGTGACATACCTCAAAAACTCTATCTTGGCGTTCTTTATCAGCAACACATCTCATACAGAGAACGGTTTAATTCACATTCGTTGCAATTGTCAATATGATAAAACTTGGTTTCTTACCCTTTGGAATGAGTTCTATAAGTATCAAAATTAACTGCTTTCCTGGCATTTAAAAAATCAGGATTGTTATGCTGCCCTTGAAAAAAGAGGGCATTACACATGGTCATCTCCTGGCATAGCCTTATTATACAAAAATTTACTAAGATTCAAAAGAAAAAGGGCTGTCGCATACCTATTAGGTTTTGCAACAGCCCTGCAGTCGGGAAGCGAGGAGGCGGTCAGCGGAAGCGGACTGTCGGGAAACGTTCCGGAGATTTTCCTTCCGCAATTCCCGGAGCGATCGAGATTGCGTTATCCCGCCCTTTGCCGTCATTGTCGTTGATGAGCAAATTGAACTGGAATCCGCGTTTGCCGATGCGCTCGGAAAGCCCGATCGACTCGAACGGAATTTCCGCCTGATAGACGGTGGTTTTTCTCGTCTCATCCCGTTCTGTGGTCAATTTGATCCGGGACGCGGTTTTTTCGCAGGAAAATCCGTTCGGAGCCATCCAGACCCACACTTCCGGTTTCCCGTCCGCAAGCCGGGTGAGGCCGATCTCCCAGAGGCTCGATTGCCCCGGCAGCAGCAGCGCACATTGAACGTTGTCCCCTTTCCAGCTTTCTTCCGCCTTATACGGCTGGCAATGAATGTTGTCTTTCGCCTCAATGCGCAGCAGCAGCGCATTCTTTCTTATGGCCATCTTGATTGCGGCGCTGAGATCGTCGGGCCCCTTCCAGTAGCGCGGCTCATTCTCCGTTGCGGAAGGAACCAGCCGGGTGACTTGTCCAAAACGATTCAAGATGAAATTGGGCCGGTCGGAAAATTCATTGCGCGGCAAATCGGTCACGGTTCGGACCTCCTGGTTCAGCAGGCCGTGCCAGAGCTCCTTTCCCCCTGCCGTGAGACGCAATTCCACCCCGATCTTCTGCGGACGATCCGGCAGGGAACGAAAATCACGCTCCGCCTGCAACGGCAGGGCGAGACGGTACTGCCCCGCGGGGGACACCCTCTGTTCCGCAGTTGTCCGGGTTCCGGAAAGCCCTTTGGGCAAATGGAGCTTTACCTGGAAAAAAAGTTCCGATTTCGTCGGGTTGCTCAGATTCAGTTCCATGTCGCGCCGTTCGCCGGGAAACAGGTTGAAGGCACCGTCTGCGGAGAGAAATTTGCCTCGAATTTCCGGCTTCGAGCCGGTTTCGCTGTTGTACAAAGTAGCCGGGAGAGTGCCGACGGCATACGCCGCAATTCCATCGAGCGCAGGCAGCTGCTCCTGGTTGCCGAAGAGATCGATTCTGGAAAACTTCCCGTCACCGGCAATCGCCAGAAGGGTTTCTCCTGATTCATCACTCCATGCAGGCAGCAGATAGCCGTTTCCCCGCGAGCGGAACCAGTATGCCTGAAGCGGCCGCTCCGGTTCGGCATTTTCGAGGAACTCCGCTTCGCGGAAGGTTCCGGCGAGCATGTTGTATGTTGCGTAGACCGGTTTGGGGTAGAACTCCTGCGTCAGCATTCCGTAATTATGCTCGGCGTTGGTCGGATTTCTGCCGTCATTGCGCAGATCATACCAGTTGTAACCGATTGCCCCCCGGGCCCAGCTGACCAGCAGTTTTTTGAAAAGCGTCACGGCCTGACCCGTTTCACTCGACCAGTTGCTGGGTTCTGCGGTTTCGTTGGCGTACCACGGAGCGGTTACTCCAAACTCCTTACGAGCTGCCAGAAGTGGATTGAGATGTGTGAGATAGCTTGACAGGGAGCCATGCCCGTGAAATGCGATGATGTCATAATGATTTTTGCCGTCCCGGAGCATTTTACGCACAAATGCGGTCTGCTGATCCGTCGTTACCATGCCGGAAACGCCTCCGGTCATCACGAGCATTTCGGGCGCGTTCTTTTTTGTCTCGTTGTAGGCGATGCGGAGCAGTTTGAGATACCGTTCCGGATTTCTGCCAAATGTATTGATATCCGGCTCGTTCCACACTTCCATATAGCGGACGCGTCCGCGGTAATGTTTTGCAAAGCGACGGATGAACTCTCCCCATTCCTCCGGGCAGCCGGTTCGATTAAATTTCCCCAAAACCCACCCGGGGACCCAGGCGCAAATGGCTTGCAGTTCAATGCCCTGCTTCTCGTAGAGAGCAATCAGCTGATCATAGTAGGACCAGTCCCATTTCCCCTGTTGCCGCTCGACTCTCCACCAGCCGATGTCTTCGCGGAACACTTTTACTCCGCACCAGGCCGCCGCCATTGCTTCGCGTTCCTGTTCCGCCAGCGGAAATTTCTGGGTGTGGACGCAGACGCCGAAGAGAAACCCTTTCGCCCGTCCCGCCGTCGGGCCGGCCGGTTTCATGTAACAATAGCTGAGGCGCTTTGAAATGGTTCCACTGACGTTGCCGGCAAGAGTTGCCTTGATGAAACGGACTCCGAACTCTTCCGGCTTCGGCAGCGGGAAGACGCGTTTTGCTCCGGGCTTGAGGGAAAAACGGGTTTCTCCCCCGTCATGTAGTCTGCTGCCGTCGTAGTTTTCGACCACATATTTCAGGGTAAACTGCTCTTCTTTTTTTCCGTCGTTGACAATCCGCAGTCCAAGGCGGTTTTCCTCGCCGGGGACCAGGACATGAATCGGCGATCCACGACCGGTTTCCACCTCAATTTCCGCGGCAGAAAGCAAACTTGCCACGACAAGTTGCAGCAGACAGACGTACAGGGCTCTCATCAATTGCTTTTCCTTTCATATTTGGAGGTCCAGGCCACTTTGAATTTCATCGGAGACGCGGTCAGCTCACCCCAGGTCCGCCCTTTGACATGGCCGTCGCCGAATGCGGCATTGCAGCGGGTGTTGTGAGCCAGCCAGGGGCCGGCGTTATCCGATTCCAGAAAACCGCTCGGGGAGAAACGATGGTAACTGTTATTCTGCATCGAACCGAAACCATAAACGTAATCGATCATCAGTTCAACCGCGGCCGGCCGTTTGAGTCGCCGCAGAAAGATTCCATGCGTTTCGGGTCCACGGTCTCCCCAGTTCCAGACACGGACCGCGCCGATGTCATCGATCTTGTCGTTATAATCGCTGTCAAAAAGCGGAGCATACGAGGCATAGGTGCACCACATGTTGTTGATATACCAGTTCGTAGCACTGCCCCATTCCAGTATGTTTTGAGAATGTTTTCCCGTGATTGTCGGGCAGTTCAGAGTTGCAACGCTCTTGATATAGCGACCATATACCAGCAGGCGCTTTGCCCATGGATCGGGAGAATAATAGGTCAGCATGATGTCCCGGTTGTCGTTGGCGTAGAATGTTTGCGCCATGATATTCTGTTTGAGGTTGTTCAGGCATTGACTGGATTTGGCGGAATCCCGAGCCTTGTTCAAAACCGGCAGCAAGAGAGCCGCAAGGATGGCAATGATTGCAATAACAACTAAAAGTTCTATCAATGTAAATGATTTACATAGATACCGTTGTGACGGAGTCTGGAGGTGTGGCTCTTCCGGAAGAAGCTCCTGATTGAGGTGAAGTCTGATGGATGTTTGTTTCATGTTCAACTCCTTTTGGTTATGAGAGTGTTTTGATGCTCTCTCGTTCGATCAATTCGACATCCTGTACCATGTGCCGTGGAACATCCGAGCTGTCGCTGAGAATGATCTGGAACATCTTCTCCACAAGCTTCTCTGTATTGCCGACCACAGTGGAAAGCGCCGGGCAGGCGAGACGGGCGTAATTCATCATATCCATTGCCGTAACAATGGAGATATCCTCCGGGCAGCGCAATCCGCGCTCATGAAGCGCACGCAGCGCCCCATAGGCGCCCGGGAAGGTATCGACCAGCAGTGCGGTGATCTCCGGATGGTGATTCAAAAGTTCAAGCGTCTGCGAATACCCGGCTTCCGCCGGATCATTCCAGGCCACAGCCTGAATTGTCGATCGGATGAGTTCCCGGCGACGAAGACCGAACTCCTGCATCGCACAGTAGATTCCGCGATCGGTGGATGCCAGACGTTCCGGCTCATTTTCGATGAAACCGATCTGGCGATGTCCGTGGGACAACAGCGCCTTCATGCGCAGATAACCGGATTTAAAGTGATCCCAGTCGATCGTGAACCAGTTTTTATGGACTGTCAGTCGCTCCATGGAGATCTGCATCACGCAGGGGATGTCGAGCGTATCCAGCTGTCGCAGTACCGGGCCCGGTATTTCTGCAGAGGGAGGCATCAGTATCATTCCCGCCAGATCCGACTGCTGCTGGATTATATGAAACAACGCGGCATAATCTGTTTCCGCCTGCATCTTGAAATTGATCAGGCGAAGATTTCGCTTAAGTGCGATCATCTCCGCATAGTGCACCTCCTGCCAGAGGGTGTAGGTAAAGAAATCAGGGTAGGCAATAATCACCGTCCGGCTGCCGTTCCGTGCGGCAGTGCTCTCTACTGTTTTGTCCCGGGGGGAGACGAATGTCCCTTTGCCGGGACGGCGCACAACATAACCTTCTCGCTCCAACTCCACCATTACCTTGTTCATAGTGGCCCGGCAGACGTTGAATTGTTTCGCCAATGCCGTTTCCGACGGCAGGCGCATGTTGCAGCCACTGCGTTCGATCTGAGCAAGAAGACACGCTTTCAGTTCATTGTGTCGGGAATTTTCGTTTTTGAAAACGGAGCTTTGTGTATTCATTTTTTGTTTTTCAGTTATATTGTCTAGACAGTATTAATTATACCTGAATTTCTGTTCTATGTCAAGTCAAAAATCAAAAAAAACGCAAAATTCATCGATGGAAAGCCGGAGAAGAAAAAATGCGGCTCACGCTTTGTCTTTGTCTGCGTGAGCCGCGAAAGCGTGTGCGGTTTCAGCCGTGTGACGGTTACGGTTGTTTCGGCTCTTCGGCGGGGGAGGATTCCAGCCGGAATGGGTATGCCGGGTCGCCGCGCAGGTAGCTGGTCACCGTATTGTAGGCCATGTTGAGACCGGCTTCGTTGAACCGGTTGATGACGGCGAGATTGATTTCGGTCCGCCACTTTTCTTCCGTTTCGTAGGTGGTGGTCTTCAGCCACATGATGACCTTGAGGTTGAGCGCGGAGCTGCCGAGCGTTTCAAAGAAGACACGCGGCTGCCGGGACTGCGGATCCTTGCCGTGAAAATCGTCTACGATTTCATGGAGAATTTTCATCGCCTTTTCTATGTCGCCGCCCGGTGTTTCGTAGACCAGGCCGATGGTGAAGGCAAAGCGGATGACCCCGTGATTGCTGATGTTTTCAATGTCACATTCGGCGATTCTGCTGTTCGGAATGGTGTAGACGCTCTCGTCCGCCGTGAGAATCCGGGTGCTCCGCATCCCCACTGCCTTGACCAGCCCGTCGACGCCGTTGACCTGGATGCGGTCGCCGCACCGGAAGGGGCGATCCAGAATGATGACCAGAGTCCCGAAAAAATTCGCCAGCGTTTCACGCGAGGCAAATGCTATCGCCAGGCCGACGACTCCGGCGCCCGCCAGCAGAGTCGTGATATTCAGATTGAAAATGCTCTGCCCGATAAAGAGAATGGAGACGATAATCAGAGTGATTTTCAAGACCTTGCGGGTGATTTCCACCATCAGCTGATCCAGGTTGTTGTCGGCGCTGGCGGCGTATTGCGACATGCGCATGCTCAAGACGGAAATGAGACGCATCCCCGCCCAGGTGATGATGAGGGTCACCAGCGTGAAAAAGAGCCGTGCATCAAATTTGTAGAGCCGCGGCAGTGTCTGCAGAACCGGCAGCATCAGAAGAAACAGCGCAATCACAACCCCCAGCAGCAGCAGCGGCAGCGAGAGCGCCCAAATGAGCTGCCAGCGCAGGGAGTTCTGCTTGACTGCACGCTGTGCACGGATGATCTTCTGCATGCCGATGCCCAGGCCGACGCCGATGCCGATGGTCAGAACGGCTCCGGCCAGCAGGACGAACAGGGCGTGACGCTCCCGATGAAACCAGTCGAGTGCCGCATCCACCTTCTGGCCGAGCGTCTGAGCCAGCTCCTCCTCGGAAACCAGCGGAATGGTCTCTTCCCCGGAGAGAATCCGGTCGATCTCGCTCTCGTCTTCCCGGGAGTCCCGGGTTTCTTGTGACTCTTTTTCCGGGGTTTTCCGGACCTCTTCGCTCTTTTCCGTCTCCTCCGGGAGGGACAGAGTACTCTCCGGCGCGGCGGAACAAAGTCCGGCCAGGATCAGCAGCAGTACTGGTATCAGAATTTTTCGCATGGGCACCATCTCCTTCCTCTCTCCCCCGCCGGGGTGTGTAAAATAATGTACTCCGGGAAATGAAAATATCCACTTGAAAGCTGCTTTTTTTGTGATATGGTATCCGAAACCATCATCAGGAGGAGGGTTGTCGTCATGTTGAAAGTTTATGCCTGGAAGGTCTGCCCCCATTGCCACCGCACCATCGAATGGCTCAATGCGCATGGAATTCCCTTCGAATACCTCGAAATCGAGGAGCAGCCGCCGGAGGTCGTCCAGAAGGTCGTCGAGGTCAACGGCGGTGATGACTGGGTGGTTCCGACGCTGGAGTACAATGGCAAATGGCGTCCCGGCAAGGTGTTCAACGCCGCTGAGCTCGAGGCGGACCTCCGGGCATGGGGCATCATCCCGGCAAAATGACCGAGGGAAAATCGCGCGACGGGGGGAGGGGTGGAACTCCGGAAATGGCTGAGAAACGGGAGAATCCATGAATCTGTCGGAGTTGATGCGGTTCTGCGAACGGAAATCCGGCGCGGTGATCTGTCTGGAAGCGTTGCATTGCGCCTTCGTCCGGAACTCTCCGCTTCAACTCGCTCCGGATCAGTTTCTTCATCACGGAGCGTTCTGCCGCTACCACAAGAGCCACCAGGGGTTGCAGGAGTGCGCCCGCAACAAGAGCCGAAGCATTGAAATCGCAAGACGCGGCCGGCGGTTTTCCGGGTGTTGCCCCTGTGGCATCTGGGATCTCGCTCTGCCGGTGATCTGGAGCGGCGATCTCGTTTGTGTTCTCTATCTGGGGGGCTTCGCCGGATGCGCGAGACCGGAGCTTTATGACCGGGGATTTCCCCGCCATTTGGTGACGGAAGCGAAGAAAAAAGAGCTGATTCAACTGGGGAATTTCATCGTTCAGTTCATTCAACTGGAGCTGGAACGCAACCGGGACTCCTGGCCGGTGCGCGGGGATGATGCTTCATACCTTCTTCTGGCAAAACATTTTATCGAGCAGAACTACTATCTGCCGATCAGCCTTGCCGATTTCGCGGAACAGTTGAAGATGAACCCGAACTACCTGGGGGGAATTCTGAAGCGGGCCGGTGGAAAGAGCTTCCGGCAGCTGCTCAATGAACGTCGGATTCATGAAGCAAAACTGCGGATTCAACTCCACACCCGGGAATCGATTCAGAGCATCGCTTCCGGCAGCGGGTTTCCCGACAGCAACTACTTCTGCACGGTTTTCAAGCAGTTGACCGGATGCGCACCGACCGTGTATCGGAAACGGTTTGCCGCGGCGGATGCGCCGGAACAGCGGTGATTTCTCCGGAGTTCCGGCGAGGCGCCGCGCAAAACCGGCTCAGGGAATGTCCGGGAACATCGCCTCAAAATCCGGTTTGTCCGAGCGGAACGGCAGAGCCGGGTAGCCCTCCTTGTTGCAGAGATTCACCCGGCAGTAGCCGGTGAACGCGTAGCGGACCCGTTGCGGTTCCGGCACCAGCGGGGTGCTCAATACCACCGTATCGCCGTCGATCTCCGCCTTTGCCGGATAGAGGTCTCCGGTGCGGTTTCCCAGCACGAACCCGGTCGGCGCTTTGCCGTCCGAAGTGGTCAGCCCGGAACCGGTGTTATGAAAGAGAATGCGGAACCGTGGCCCCTCTTTGCGGATGCCGGCGAAAACCGGTCCGTCGGCAACCTGTTCTTTGCCGTAGACCATCTGTTCCGCTTTCTTCGCGAGCCGCATCCCCACCGTCTGCTTGTCGCGGGGATGGATGTCGGAGTGATCGCCGCGGTCGAACGCCGAGATCATGCCGACGTTCCGGCGCACCCGCGGCATTTCCGCCTGGATTTCGCGGGTGAGGCCATAGGCGGAAAACTCCGGGAAGGGCAGGTTGTCGAACATGGCGTCCTGCAGCCGGGTTTCCGGATTGTGCGAGTGATATGCGGCAAGCTGCACCAGCAGGAACGGCATTTCCGGGTCCTTCCAGTGTTCCCGCAGATCGTCGATCAGCATCTTGTGAAGCGGGTAGTAGGTGAATTCGCCGTTGTTGCTGCACCCCTGGTACCAGATGGTGCCGCGGATCGTGTAGCGGAACCACGGGTAAAGCATGCCGTTGAACAGCGTGGAGGGGTAGTTCGGCCCGTCGGGCGTGCGCCCGCTCCCCGGAGTCGGCACATTCGGCCGCAGCGGAAATCCCGCCGGAACCGTGAAGATGGTGGTCCAGCAACTGACGGGCTGAAACTCGAGAGAATCCGTTTCGTCGCTGATTTTCCAGTTGCTCAAGTTGGCGGAACCGGTGCTGTAGTGGTTGTCCACCTCAATGACAACACAGTTGCGGCCGGGGCGGAGCAGCCGGGCTGGGACACGATACCGGCGGGAGACATTCCAGTACGCCGGATGCTCCAATCCGGTCGAGCCGATGAGTTCGCCGTTCAGGAAGGTGCGGTCCGTATCGTTGAAGACACCGGTTTCCAGGGTGACATCCTGCCCGGCGAAGGATTCCGGAAGGTCGAATTCCGCCCGCACCAGATAGCGGCCGGGGCAGGGCAGGCTGAGGGACGGCGCCGTGATTTTCTGCCAGTTGGAAACATCCGCATCCAGCTGGAACAGTGCGGAATCCGCTCTGCCGAGAGCGTCAAAGTTGTCGAGCCACTCGAACAGCGACTGGAATTCGCCGGAGTTGCGCAGTTCGCGCCACATCGCGTCGACGCTGCTCTGCTCAACGAAGGGCTCCCAGCTCTTCTCCTGAAATTTCCGCTGCGAGATCCACGCCTCGATGATGGTGCCCCCCCAGGCGGTGGCAACAAGACCGATCGGAACGTCGAGATCCTCTTCCAGCGTGCGCCCGAAAAAGTAGCCGCAGGCGGAGAACTGCGCGACGGTTTCGGCATTGCATGGCTGCCAGCCGGTGCCGTTTTCCTCCGGCAGCGGCCCGTCCGGCGCGATGCGGCGGGTCAGCATGGAGTTGTAGAACCGAATCCGGGGATGGTCGGCCTTCTCGAGCTCCTCTCTGGCGTTGAGCGTCTGCCAGAAGGGATTTTCGGAGTAGACCGGCATCTCCATATTGGATTGCCCGGTGCACATCCACACCTCTCCGATCAGAATATCGTCAAAGAGGATTGGTTGCACCCCGGGGGCGCCGCTCAGCGTGAGAGTGTAAGGACCGCCGGCCCGCATTGCCGGAAATTCCGCGGTCCATTCCCCGTCGGCTCCGGCGGAAACGCGGCGTTCCTCACCGGCGAATGCGAGCGTCACCGATTTCCCCGGCGTTGCTTTGCCGGAAAACCGGATCGGCTGCTCCCGCTGGAGGACCATGTGAGAGGAGAAAACGCGATGAAAAGAGAACGTTTCAGCGAATTCCATAATTCTCGTTCCTCAGTGAATTTTCGTTCAGCGCATGAATTTCTCGAATACCTCCGCTTCCTCCGGCACGAGCAGGGTTCCGTCGCGATGGAATACATCGTGGAAGGCAATGTTCAGATCGGCGGTTTCCATCATTCCCTGCCAGGGGAAGACGGTCTGAGTTTTCCCGGAGACGAGCCCCCAGTTGATGGCGCCGACATGGTTCTCTTTGAGCAGCGGCAGGCAGTCGCGGAAGGTGCTTCCAGCGTGGCGTGCCATATATTCCGAGCAGAGCATCGGGCGCCCATCCGCGATAAGGCGGATGAAGTTGATACGTTCCAGCAGCTCTCCGGGCCGGTTGTAGGCGTGGAAGGTGACGACGTCGGAGTGCTTGAACATGAAGCGGTTCAGTTCATCGAACGCCTTCCCGAAGCACCAGGGCGCCGCGGTGAACGGCTGATCCGGGTTGACCTCTTCCGCCCAGCGGAAGACGTCGCGCAGCAGCGGCAGGGAGGCGGATTCCCGCATGCCGGTGGCGGTGATGTGGTCGCCGGCGCTTCCGTTGCCCGGTTCATTGTAGAGATCCCAGAGGGCGATTCGCTGATCGTGGGCGAAATGGGTGAGGACCCCCTTGACATAGCGTTCCAGACGGGGGCGCTGCGACAGATCGTCCGCCGCGCGGTTGCCGGGGGACTGAACCCAGCCGGAGTTGTGCGTGTTCGGAACCGGTTCCGGCTGTTTGCCGAGCTGAAATTCGGATTTCCAGCAGTCGTCGAAGAAGACGAACATCGTTTTGATCTTCCAGCTGTCGGCGATTTCGAGGTAGGTTTCCATGCGTTTCAGAAAGCCGGCGGAATCCTGTTCCCAGAGAAGATCGTGCAGATAGACCCGCATGATGTTCATGCCGATGCCGGCGGCGTAACCGAGCTCCCGGCGGATCGTCTCCGGATCGAAGGTTTCCGCCTGCCACATTTCCAGCTGATTGATTGCGGTGGAGGGGGTGAAATTTGCGCCCCGGTACCAGGTGTTGTCCCAGATGAATTTTCTCATATCGTCCTCATTGGTTTTCATAATGCGGTTTCCGGCCCGTGTCCGGAAACAGTATAAGATAGATTGTCGAGGTGACAATTTCCACTGGATCGGCGGGGCAGGGGAGAAGTTTTCCCGATTTTTCCAGAAAACAACGTGTCTGGGGAGCCCTTGCTCCCGTTGAACATGTTTTTTTACTTTTTTTTCCTGTTGCTCTTGACATCGACCTCTTTTTTGGGTATAATATAATTGCTTAATCGATACAGCAACCGAACAATGAGGACCGATATGCCGCCGACACTGAAAGATATCGCCAGCCGGGCCAACGTCTCTCCGGCCCTGGTATCGATGTATTTGAACAAGAATCCGAAATCCCGCATGTCGGCGGAGACACGTCAGCGGATCGATGCGGCCATCCGGGAGATGAACTACCATCCTTCGGCGCTGGCGCGCAGTCTCCGCAGCGGCAAATCGATGACCATCGGATATGCCACCGGAAACATTGTCGGGACCTTTTCCAGTTTCCGGACGCAAATGCTGCTTCAGGAGGCATACCGGTTCGGATATCAGCTGCTGATTTCCCTGGTGCCGTTTTACGATTATGCGCAGGAGCAGAAAATACTCAACAGTCTGCTGGACAGTCAGCCGGCAGGCATTCTCTACAATCTGGATTTGAGACCGGACGAGGAAACCGCCAGACGCCTGAAAGGGTATCCTATCCTGCAGATGTCGGGGGACAATCCGGCCTACAACAACTTCGACTTTGAACGACAGGCCGCCTTCGAGCAGGCGATCGAGCTTTTCTGTCGGGAGGGGAGACGCAAACTTGCCGTGACAGTCGTGGCAAACTATGGCGACTGGGGCCGCTGCATAACTCGGACATGCAGGGAACATGATCTGGAAATTGTTTATATTCCGGGTAATGTGGCAGACAATCCGAAAAATCTTTTGGAAATGCTCTCCGCTTCCGGAGCGGACTCTCTTCTCTCCTACTCAAGCACCATTGTTGCGAAGATGCTGCATTTCTGCGAACAACATGAAATTGTCACGCTACCTGCCTGCATCTACTGTTACACGCTTCCCACCGACTACATTGCCCACCCGAGCATTCGCGGCGTCATTGTCAATCCATTCCGGGAATCGATTTCGGAATGCATGAAGCGGATGATTGAAATGATCGACAACCCGGCGGGGCCGGCGGAACACCGCAGTCTTCCTGCAAAATTTATGAATGTGACCGACTTGGCGCAATTTTACAACACACAACTGGAGGACCCCTACTATGAACCCATTCTCGTTGCTCACTGAACGGCAGGAAACAACTCGGCGTCCGAAGACCACGGATGGAACTGATAGATTCACTCTTATAGAACTTTTAATTGTAATAGCGATCATCGCCATCCTTGCCGCGATGCTTCTGCCGGCATTGAATCAGGCGCGGGAGCGCGGAAAGTGCGTCTCCTGTTCCAGCAGACTAAAATCTCTCGGGCAGGAGGTTGCCATGTATGTGGCAGACAGTCAGGATTTTCTGCCGGCATGCAGCCCGACGGACACCAATACCTGGGTTCATCAACTCAAACGTCACAACAAGTCGTTGACCAACAAGCTGTTTCTCTGCCCGGCGAATGATACGTTGCGTTTTTCCTGGATTTCTGATCCAAATAATTTCTGGAATACGTCTGTTAATCCGCAACAAACAGAGTATGGCTTCAATCTGGGAATTGTAGACCCCTACAGTCCCTCGAAATATGGGAAAATAACTCGAATAAAAAATCCATCGACGAAAGTATTTCTGATGGACGCTGTTAGCAATAAGTCTCTTACCGATCCCAGCGTGATTTTCGGAAAATGGCGTGTTTCTCCAACCAATTACATCGGCAACTGGCAGAATGATGCCGGCTGGGGACGCCCCGCTGTGCGTCATGCCAAGACGGTAAATGTTCTTTATGCGGATTACCATGTGGAAGGCGCGAAAGTGCCGAATACGGTGGTTGCATTCAATGTTGCACCATTTCGCTGGCTCGGCGAAAATTCCAAGTGTCAGATGTATGGACTGAAATGACGGAGAGCATTCTCATGAAGAGTTTACGGTTGATTTCTTTTCTATTACTCTGCTTTGCTTTTTGCGGCAGGGCCGAAGAGTCTATCGCAGATTATCTTGCAGATCCGGGATTTGAAAAGGCGCATGCCGCCAATGCCCAGGTCAATGCGAAAGGCACAAAGGAACTGAACGGCTGGAGTGCATTCCCTGCCGGCGGGAATCCCTGGACCTCGATCAGTTATGTGGATCGTGGCGGAAAAACTCTCGCCGAGCGGAAACCGGCTCTCGAACCCGCGGAAGGAAAGAGTTATCTTCGCATGTTCACCTTTAAATCGTGCAGCTGGCTCACGCTCAAGTCACCGGAATTCCCGGTCAAGAGGGGGGAAATTTACAGCGTGACGTTTCAGGTTTCCGCCGATTCCGCCACGCCGATGGCAAAGATGCGGCTCTTTCTGGAACAGGGCGGCAAAATTCATGCAATGCAGGAATACGATCTCATCACGCTCGAAGACGGCTGGAATACGATCGTTTACCGCATGAAATATGACGGGCCGGATGGTCGTGCCCGGTTCGTCGTCAACTGCCTGCGCGAAAAGAATGCGACCGGCGGCTCGTTGAATCTCGACGACTTCCGCCGTGTCACGCCGGAAGATGTCGAATATGCCATGGAACCAATGAAACCAAAAAGGAAGTAATTTTCATCATGCGTTTTCGCTTTTTTGCCATTCCTGCTGTCATTTCCCTCATCGTTCCTCTCTGGGCGAATCGACCGGAAACCGGCGGATTTCGTCCGCAACTGCCGCTGGAGGAGTCGGATTATCCGGTCCGTCTCGTTCCGCTCCGGCAGGGGGAGGCACGCTCTTTCCGTCTCGGCGCTCCAGCCGGGCGTTATCACTTGATGGTGAAGGTGAAAAGTTCGGACCGTTCCGGCAACGAAGGCGATTCGATGTTCGGCGGCTACACCTATTGGATGCCGCGAATCGCCTACCGTTTCCTGCTTGGCGGCAAACCGCTCCGGCCGGAAATCAGCGCCCGGATGGTCCGTGCGATCGGCCGCGACAAGGAGGAGAACGGCATCTACACCGGCTGGCTCTACTTCCCGGAGAGCGTGCAGGTGACGCCGGATTCCGTTCTCTCGGTGGAATGCGCGAAACCGGACGGCTTCATCACGCAAATCGCTCTGCTCAATGAACCGCAGTGGCGGGCGGAAAAACTGCGCATGTCAAACCTCTTCAGCACAGCACCCGGTAAGGGATTCGGCAACGCCTGGGTTGCTGCCGTCGAACGGCCGAAACGGTTCTACCCGGTCGATTCTCTTCGCTATTTTCTGCGCGGTCTGGAACGTCTCTCCCAATATCGCGAATTCGGACTTGACTTTGCCGGATTTCAGCGGGATGGAAAAGCGCTGGCGGATCGGGTTGCCGCCTTTGTCCGGCAGAAACGGGTGACGCTCCCCAAGGTGGTTGCGACGGGCGACAAACTTGCCGGAGAATGGGAGAACTTCCGGAGCCGCCTTTTCGCCGCTTTGACGGAAAACCTTGTCCCGGCTGCGGTTCAGAACTGCACTGCGGCTGACAAACTGACTGCGGCGGCCAATCCGAACTGTCATGCGGGGCGCGAAACGCGGTTCTACGCCGACGTCGCCCGGCGCTACTTCCGCGCGGTACAGGAGGCCTTGAACGACAAGCCGGAGGGCGAAATTCAGGATTTCGCCCCGCTCACCCGCATTATCACCAATATGGATAACGGGATGCGCTATCTCGCGAAAGCACGTGAATTCGCCGCGAAGCCGCAGCGCACCGTGGAATTCCCCGCGTTTTTCGTCGAACGCGATTCCGCCTTGCCCGCCGCCGAACCGAATGGCGTCCAGCCGCTGCTGCTCAACGGCGTCTGGCAGTTCTCCCCCGGAAAAGCGGATGTGCTGCCGACACGGTGGATGCCCGTGCCGATTCCGAATGATTCCCCTTTCGTATTCTACAATATGGGCAATGTCTCGGATGAGGTGTTCGGCAAGCAGGCCGGCGCCTACTGGCGCGCCGCGTCGATTCAGAATGCCTGGTTCAGAACCTCGTTCAAGATCCCGGCGGAGTGGAACGGAGCAAAGCTGACTTTGCAGTTTGATGAAGTCATGATGTACGCTGAAGTTTTCGTCAACGGCCGGTATGCCGGGAGTCACTATGGCGGGTTTATTCCGTTTGAAATCGATGTGACAAAACAGGCGGTGCCGGGAAAGTTGAACCATCTGCTGGTCTTCGTCTCCTCCGCCAAAAAGGTTTCGATGGGGCCGGAAAGCAGTGCGATGCGGTATCATAAACTCCGGGCGCACTATCTCTACCCGGTGCCGGAGATGCACGCCTATGCCCTGCGCATTTCCGGCGACGTGAATCTGCTGGCGAAGCCGTTGCTGCGCGGCGAAGAGCACTATGTGCAGACCTCGTTGAAACAGAAGAAGATCATCGTCCGGACCACCGTCGTCAACGACACCGCCGAAGAGGTGGAAGCCCGACTCTCCGTCGAGGTGCTCGACGGTTCCACTTCCGTTGCCGTCCTGCCGGAACAGACCGTCACCCTCGCTCCCGGCGAGCGCAAACTCGTCGAGACGGAAGTCGCCTTCCCGAATCCGAAACTCTGGGGCATCGGCGGCGCCTACGGAGAGCCTCACAACCGTTACCTGTTGAAGAGCACCGTTGCCGCGGCAGGAAGAAGCAGCACGGAATTCACGCCGTTCGCTTTCCGAGAAATGACGATCGAAGGGCGCAAGATGTTTCTGAACGGGAAAGAGTTCCGTCTGCAGGGCAGTTCCCCCAGCCTCATCGAACGGGTGACGATTCGCAACAACCGCCATGCGGAGCTCTTTTTGAACCGCGCCCGGCGGGAGGGACACATCAACTTCCTGCGCTATCACCGTTTCAATTTGCAGAACTGGCCGGTCACCGCCTGTGACGATGCGGGAATCGTGAGTGAAGGCGAAGGCCCCTGGTGGGAGCTTTTCGCACCGACCGACATCAATGGCGAAAGCAATTACGACGACCCGGTCTGGCTCGAAAACAGCCTCGAGTACTACACAAAGATCATGCGGAAATTCCGCAACGCCCCTTCGATGCTCTTCTTCTCGCTTGAAAATGAGACGATGAACGCTGCGAATTACCGGACCGTGAAGAAGTTCCGCGAACGGGCGCAGGCCGAAGCCCCCCACATGATTCTGATGAACCACTCGCACAGCTCCGCGCTGGCTCCGGAGGCTCCGGTCGCGGTTCTGCACGATTACGATCTCGGCGTGAACCGCATCCGCGAATACTGCTCTCTGGCGGAAAAACCGGTGGTGATCGGCGAGTTCTGGAACCCGGAGGTTTCGAACGCGCTCTACAATCCGCAGCAGGCCCGCGGCGCGGAACGGCTGATGAAACTCTGGCTCGAACGTCAGGTGAAGAGTTACTATAAGGCGGGCGTCGACGGCGTCATGCCCTACACCTTCACCGGTCTCGGCGCCATCGCCTCGAAACGGGATTCCCGCGCCTGCGGACCGTGGAGCGAATATTACACCGCGGCGCCGCAGAAGGTGTTCAGCCGCCCCGTGGTCTGGCCGTCGATGTCCGGCTCGGGGGGAATCCGGGCGGAAAAGCTCTATCTTGACAACATGACATTGCGCCGCGGACCGGTCAACTTCTTTGACCCGGAACGCCCCGCCTACACCCCGACCGCGGTGATGGAGGCGTATCGCAACATCTTTCAGCCGCTGCCGGAACTGGCAATCCGGCGGAGTCCGGAGCTGCTTGTCGAGGTGGTCCGCAACGGAAAGCCGGTTCCGCATGAAAACGTCTTTTCGACAAGTGAATCCGGCGGCCCGCAGGGCGTCCAGGCCGATGCGCAGGGGAGGGCATGGTTCTATTACGATCTCCCCGGCAGACAGACCATCTCCGTCACGGCGGAGGGCAAAACGCTGACTCATGAGGTGGAGCTTGTCTGCATTCCGCTCGGCAAACCGGGCTGGGAGTACCTGCCGAAACTGCGGTTCGACCTCGGAACCGGTTCGGCGGAATTCACCCCGGGCAACGTCGATCTTGGCGATACGGCGGCAGATGCGACCTCCCGCAATGAGACTCCCGCTTCCCTGCGTCGGCCGAAATCGGCCTTCGCCAAACTTGCGCCGGTCGGCCCCACCGGATTCATCCGGCGCTGGCTGGTGCTCGGCCCGTTCCCCAACTACGGCAGCCGGGAAAAACGGTCCGCGCAGTGGATGAACACCGACTTTCTCGGCGGAGAGACAACAATTCATCCCTCCCTTGCCCTGCCGCCGCAACAGGTGGAATTCAAGCGCAATCCGGAGGCGTACTGGGAGCCCGGGCGGTTCACCATCCGCTGGGACTGGCTCACATCCGACAAAGATGTGGTCGATCTTTCCGGAGCCTTTCTGATCGACCACCCCGGGCTGGATGGAATCATTCAATACATTTTCGGGTATGCCGCCTGCTATGTGAAAAGCGATTCCGACCGGGATGCCGTGCTGACGATCGGCAGCGATGACGGTTACAAGATCTTTCTCAACGGCGGAATGGTCGGCGCTTTGCAGGCCTACCGCGGCTGCAAACCGGATGAAAACCGCCATTCCGTCCGTCTGAAAAAGGGGTGGAACCGCCTGCTGGTGAAGATCGAACAGGAGACCGGCGGCTACGCGTTCGCCCTCCGCTTCCTCGATTCCGGCGGCAAACCGCTTCTTCTGGAAACCAGCTTGACCCCGCCGGCCACGGGAACCGCTCTGCAGCGCGGAAAATTCCTGCGTGACTGGATGGTGATCGGCCCGTTCCCGAACGTGGGAGAACGGCCGAAATGTTCCGGATTCCGGCAGGATTTTCTCGGGGGAGAGGCGGCTGCCGTCCCGGAAGACCAGGAGATCCGAACCGAATTCCCCGCCTATGAAAAGGCCTATTACGAGGCGGGAACACTGGTCAATCGCTGGAAGCCCTGCCGTTCCTCCGGAGATCGGGTCGATCTCGGCAATGCGTTGCTGCGAAGTGATGTCCCGGGGCTGGATGTTTCGCCGCTGCAGTATGTTGCCGGATACGCGGCCACGACGGTCGATGTTCCGGCGGCGGGGGAGTACACGCTGGAACTCTCCACCTTCAACGGCGTTCGCGTCTGGCTGAACGGAACGCTGCTTATCGACGATCACAATCACACCTTCAACCGGGATCCGAATTCGCCGGTTCTGCCGCCGTCGTTTCGAAAAACATTGAAACGGCGGGTCTCTCTGCGGCCGGGCGAAAACCGTCTGCTGGTGAAACTTGACGTCGATTACGGGCCGCTCGACTTTTCATTGAAATTCGATTGAGCCGCCGGGCAGGGAGGGCGGTTTCAGAAATCGGAACGCCCGGCGCTGAAGTCAAAAAGTTTTTCTGTGAGTTTGAGACGGTCGGCAAATTGATCGGGAGAACGCCGGTACGTGTTGGGCGTGACGCCGTGGAACTCCTTGAAGAGGCGAATGAAGTAGTTCGTGCTGCGAAATCCGCTTTCTCTGGCGACGTCGGAGATGTTGAAGTTGGGATTCAGCAGGGCGGCGCGCGCCTCCCGCATCCGCAGAGCGATCAGGAACCGGCGCGGCCCCATGCCGAACTGGCGCCGAAACAGCTGGTGGATCAAACTGACGCTGGCATTGCTCCTTCGGGCGATTTCCGTAATGGAGAGATCTTCTGCGTAGTGATGAAGCATCTCCGCCAGCGCCTGCCGGAGGGCCGGGTGCATGTCGATGCAGCGGGCGCGCGCGGCTTCCAGCCGTTCGATGCGCAGCCACGCTGCCGCGAGCAGATGGGAGGCCTCTTGAAACTCATGTTCCCGGCACAGCTCATAGATCTCGATGAGCCAGCGGGCGATGTGAGTCTCCTCCTGCAGCCGGATGCTCCGCAAGGTGAAGTCGGCCGTTCCGGAAAAATCTTCAAACACCGTGTAGTAGGTTTCGCAATCTGTGGAGTTGTCATATTGAATATGCCGCAATCCGGGGGGAAGGATGAGCAGCATATCGGGGACGTAATGAAAATGCTCACCGCTTTCCGCTCTGGTTTCGCAGCTGCCCCGGGTGAACAGGACCACTTCAGCGCCCCGGTGGGAGTGCATCGGCCGCGGAACGTTGTCCACAAATTCATAATGACCGGAGTGGGAGATCAGAAATGAGACATCGGGGGAAGGTGATCCCTCCGGTTGTGGAAAGAGTACATCCATGATGCGTTTCCCCTTTCAGGCTGTGTTCTGCAACTTTCGGAGGAGAATATACGTTAAAACGTTCTTTTTCTCAATGGCAAAATGTTGATTTGTGCTGTTTTTTTGTGATTTTTTCTCATGAATTTCAATTGTTTCCCGATGCAGTCGCCTGTATACTATACCCGGTCCGGCAGAAAACTGTTTAAAGAATTCGGAAGGGAATGAAGCGATGATTGCGGGATGCGGAGAAGAGGTCCTTTGTGCGGCGGACCGGCAGGCGCGGCTGATGTTGCGCGGCGTGAGGCCGGCGGAGGCCGTTCTGGATACGGATACTTTCAATGAGATGGATGATCAGTTCGCGCTGGTATTCGCTTTGCTTTCTCCGGAACTGCTTCACCTGCGGGCCGTAACCGCCGCGCCGTTTTTCAACGAACTCTCCTCCGGACCGGCCGACGGGATGGAAAAGAGTTATCAGGAGATCTGCCGCATCCTTGCGCTCACCGGAGCTCCGCAGTCGCTGGCGTACCGCGGCTCCGTCTCCTATCTGCCGGACAGAGACACACCGGTGGAGTCTCCCGCCGCCCGGCGCATTGTGGAACTTGCCCGCGAGGCGAAGCGGGCCGGGCGGGTCCTGCACATTCTGGCGATTGCCGCGTTGACCAATGTGGCGTCCGCCTTGCTGCTCGCACCGGAAATCGCGGAAAGTTGCGTGATCGTCTGGCTGGGCGGCAATCCGCCGGACTGGCCGGATTGCGGTGAATTCAACCTCAAGCAGGACATTGCCGCGGTGCAGGTGGTGTTTGACTCCGGAACTCCGCTGATCCATATTCCGTGTGTCCATGGCGCGGAAACGCTCCTTACGACACTGGCGGAACTGGAGGAGCATTGCGCCCCGTTCGGCAGAATCGGGGCCGGGTTGTACGAGGTGGCAAAACGTTTCATGAACCGGCAGGGGAGCCGGATTATCTGGGACATTTCAACCGTCGGGATTTTTGCCGCTCCGGAGGCGTACACCACGGAACTGCGACCGATTCTGAAACTCGGGGATGACGGGCGCTGGCGGCGGGAGCCGGGACGGCCGTTCTGCCGGTTTGTCTGCCGCATCAATCGCGATCCGGTGTTCCGCATTCTGTTCGAAAAGATTGCTGCGGCGGCTCTTGCTGATCACCAGGGCCGGTCCGGAGAAAAAGTTCATTTCCCGGCGTAAGATACGGCGTGGCAGGCCGGAAGGTCGGCAATTTTTGGGGGAGAAATAAAATTTGACCGCCCCTTCTGTTGCATTTGTTGAAAATAGAGGTATATTGTTGGAACTTTTCACTGCAACAGAAAGGATTGCCGTATGTTGAGACGATGGATGCTTGGGGCCGCGCTGCTGTGCTGTGCGGTCGGGGTGCGGGCGCAGGAACTGAAGGTGCTGACCATCGGGAACAGTTTCGCCGACAGCGTCTTCGAGTTTCTGCCGAAAATCGTGAAATCGGTGCCGGACTGCCAGCTGGTGCTGGAGCGGGCCAACATCGGCGGCTGCACGCTGGAACGCCATTGGCGCGAGGTGCTCAAGTCGGAAAAGGATCCGGAGTACAAACCCTATTACGGCAAGTTCAATCTCCGCGAAAAACTCACTTCGAAGAAGTGGGATATCGTCACGCTCCAGCAGGCGAGCCACCAGAGTTTCCGGCCGGAGAGTTATCAGCCGTGGTTCAAGAATCTTTATGAGTATGTGCGCAAATATGCGCCGCAGGCGGAGATCGTCATTCAGATGACCTGGTCCTACCGCCCCGACCACCCTGGATTCGGCAAGTGGTGCTGCAAGGACTACAAGGAGATGTATGAAAAGCTCTTCGCCAACTACGTCAAGACGGCGAAGGAGTTCAACTGCCGGATCATTCCCTCCGGATTCGCGGTGCAGATGGCGCGGGCGGAGCAGCCGGTGAAATTCCAGCAGAGTTACACGGCGGAGGATATCAGGAAAGCGGTCCGTCCGAACCGGCTCCCCGAGCCGCAGGGCGCCTTCATCGGCAACAACTACTGGCGCAAGGACAAAAAGGGGAACTGGAAGTTGAATGTCGATTACATTCACCTCAATGAGCGCGGCCGGTATCTGCAGTCGTGCGTCTGGTTTGCCGAACTCTTCGGGCGCAAGACCTCCGAGATCAAATTCGTTCCGAAAGGGCTGAGCGCGGAAGAGGCACAGTTCCTCCGCTCCATTGCGCAGAAGGCGGTGGATGAGTTTCAGCAGGTCAATACTGAAAAATAACATCTTGCTTTCAAAAGAGGGGCCGGGTTCCTGATACGGGGGAGCGCGGCCCCCCTCTTTTTTGTCTGGAAACGGGGGAGGGGCCGGTCGAACAGGCGAAGGGAGGAAACAGGGGGAGGAAAAATCTCTTCCGTAATTGAAAACATCATCCGTTGTGCTATGTTAGACCAAAGACCGGATGGGCGGGACGCATCTTGTCAAAATGGACCACCTCCGGCAGGAAGGAGTTCCGGAATGCTGAAAAATTTTATGACGCAGGAGGCGCTGGCCGGAGTGTTCCGGAAACAGCAGTTTCCGTTTCGGTTTCCGCCGGCCGCGAACCGGACCGCGTGGAGCAGAGAGGGCAGCAGGTTCCGGGAAGTGAGTTTCCCGCTCTACCTGAAGAAGGCGGAAGAGATTCTCGGAAAGGACTATGCCGAAATCTACCCGAGCCTGAAGGCCGGGGAGTTCTTCTCTTATGTCCGTACCGGGAACCGTCGCATTTTTGAGACTTCATATTTTACGCGGCGGAGCCATCTGGCGCTTTTCTGTCTCGCGGAGGCGATGGAATACCGTCGCCGGTTTCTTCCCGCGGTGGTGGAGGGAATCTGGCAGTTGCTGTCCGAACCGGTCTGGTATCTGCCCGCACACGGGTATTACCGGGAAAATGACCCGATGCCCCGGTTTGATCTGCCGCGTACCGACCTCTTCTGTGCGGAAACCGGCGCAACCCTCGCGTGCGTGGTCCGGCTGCTGGAGAAGGAGCTGACAGCGGAATCGGCGGAATTGCTCACCTGGGTGCGGGAGTTCTGCATCGAACGGGTCATCGTGCCGGTCGAGGAGGAGCGTGTGCACGAATGGTGGCTGGATGGTCTCAACAACTGGGGGCCGTGGTGTGCCTCCAACGTCGCGCTGACCGCGTTCACGTTCCTGCGCGACCAGCCAGAACGGCTCGCCCGGCTGATCCTGAAACTGGCCGAATGTTGTGACTCTTTCTACAATCGCTACGCCGCCGACGGCGGCTGTGATGAGGGGCCCGGATATTTCATGGTGGCGGGAATCCGGCTCATGCTCTTCCTCGATCTGCTCAACACATACACCGGCGGCATTTGCAACTGGTTTTATACACAGGAGAAGTTTCGCAACATCGGCGATTACATCGCCAAAGTTCACCTGACCGGGCCGTGGTTTGCCTGCATGGCGGATTCTGCGGCGAAATTCGACCGGCTGAACGCCGGACTGCTGAACCATTTTGCCGAACTTTCCGGCAGTGCGCGTCTGAAATCGTTTGCCGCGGAGGCCGCTTTCGGATTTCAGCCGCGGGAAACCGGCGGGATTCCGGACCGATTTTCCGAAAAGGGAACGTTCCTTCATCTTGTTCTTCTGGATGAGCTTGCACAGATATTCTGGGCGCCTGATCCGGCGGCCCGGGGAAGTTTCCCGGGGGAGGGGCGGACGGTGCTGCCGGACCTTCAATTCTACCTTTTCCGGCAGAATCCGGAGAAGGAGGAAACCGGTTCGATTCTCTGCATCAAGGGAGGGCACAACAACGAAAATCACAACCACAACGACGTCGGTGAGTTTGAACTGTTCTTCGACGGGAAACCGGTAATCATCGATTGCGGCGCGACGGATTATACAAAGTTCACATTTTCGGAGCGTCGTTATGAAAACCGTTTTCTGAACAGCTCCGGCCACAACGTTCCGGCATTCAACGGAGTACTGCAGGCGCCGGGGGCGGAATTCGCCGCCGGGCATCGGGAGCTGCTGGCGGACGGGGTGGCCATCGACATCGCCGGGGCGTATCCGAAGGAGTGTGGCGTCACCTCCTGCGTGCGCCGGGCGGTTCTGACCGCGGAGGGCGTGGTATCGATTGAGGATACGGTGTCCGGCAAAGGAACGATTTCCGTGGAGCTTCCGCTGTACTGTGCGGTGAAACCGGAACTCACTCCGGCGGGGATCGAAATCAGCGGGATGAGGTTGAAACTTCGCGGCATCGAACTGGAACGTCTGGAGGAGATTCCGCTGGAAGATGTGCGGATGAAACTCTCCTGGGGCGACCGGCTCTGGTGCATTCACTTGCAAACGACGATCGAGAAATCGGGAACCTGCCGCCTGGAATTCCAGCCGGTCAGTTGATTTTGCAGAAAAATGCCTCTTCTCCGGTTGAAAAGGAGGCATTGCTGACGGAATCGTCCGAATTACCGGTCATCTTTACTTTTCTGTGTCGATGTTGCGTGTGAGATTTTTCATCGTCCGGGCAAGCAGTTCCCGGCAGTAGGCGCCGAGACCGACTACGTCGGAACCTAAATTGATGAAACGGAACCCTTCCGCAATCAATTCCGCCGCATTGTCCGGACCACCGACGGTACCGGCGAATTTTCCGGCCCGCAGCGCGGCTTCGGCGACCTTGCGCCGCGCTGCCGCGATGTCCGGATGATCAAACTCTCCCGGGAGGCCGATCGACTGACTGAAGTCGCCGGGGCCGAAGAAGATGATGTCGATTCCGGGCACCGCACAGATCTCGTCAAGCTCCTCCAGCGCTTCGACATCTTCGATCTGAATGAGAACGAAACGGTTGTGGTTGACGAACCGGAGGTATTCCTGAAAATCCATGTTGCAGTAGGCCCCGTCGCGGTTGCCGCCGTCGATCGCCCGGCGACCGAGCGGATGGAAGCGGACACTTCGCACAATGGTGCGGGCATCTTCTGCGGACATCACGTGCGGCACCATGATTCCGGCGGCATCCAGTTCGAGCGGTTTGACCAGGTCGCTGTAGGAGCCGCGCGGAACGCGAACCAGCAGGTCCGCACCGAGACATCCTGCGGCGAGAATCTGGCTCTCCAGCACCGAATAGTCGTTGGCAACATGCTCTTCACAGACCCAGAGGCAGGAGAAGCCGTTCATGGCGGCGATTTCCAGCGCCCGGGGGCAGGAGAGGTTACTTTTGAAACTGAAGACGGTTTCTCCGTTCCTCAGTTTTTCCAGCGTTACACTTTTTCGCGGGGTGAACATGACGGACTATTCTCCTTTATATTTGGCGAGATGGTTTCGCATGATGCCGCGGGCGAGTTCGAGGTTGTGATTTTCCAGCGCGTCAAGGATTCCCTGATGTTCCGCCGCGGCGGCCTGACTCATGGCGCAAGTCGCTTCCCGACGGGTGAAGAAGATTTCCAGCAACCGGGAGAAGGAGCAGAGCAGTTCATTGCCGCTGATGGCCAGCAGCGCGCGGTGGAACTCGCAGTCCCGCTGATAGTTCCGTTCGATCGCCTCGGGGGTGTCCTCATAGCGGGCGCAGTCGGCGATTTCGCGGAGCTCCTTCAACTGCTCCGGAGTGATTTTATTGATGATGATGTCCAGAACACTCAGTTCAATGGAGAGGCGGGCTTCAAGCAACTGGTAGTAGGAGAGGTCGCTCACCGCGATTTGAAACCCGAGAATTCGGCTCAGCAGCGCGAAATTGACCTGCTGAAGCCGGGTGCCGCGCCGGGTCCCGGTCTCCACCAGCCCGAGAAACTTCAACCCCCGCAGCGCTTCGCGGACACAGACACGGCTGACACCGAACAGTTCCGTCATCTCTTCTTCGGAGGGCAGTTTGTCGTGCAATGTCAATTTATGGTCGATAATGTAGGACAAAATCTCGTCTACTACCTGCTCTGTCTTGCTGGCATTCTTGGTTTTCATCAGATATTCCCTTATTTTGTAATACAAATATAGCGTATCCAATCGGAAAGTCAATAGCTGAAAAATAAAAAATAGATTTTTTTACGGCAGAAGAGAAAAAACGGAATGTTGACATACAGGGGATTGTCAAGTAGGACAGTTGAAATAGTTGCCGAGAGTGCTATTATAAAGAATGATTTTCCATACAGGAAGAGGTAAATCAAAAGGCACAGGAAATGATAGATCAAACTGCTGACTGGATTCGACTTGGCGCGAACAACATCAGTGTCAACCTCCATGCTGATTTCCGCGGTGTATTTACGTTGTCGCAACGTGTGGCGGATGCTGTGATTGCCGTTTCTTCCGACAGCGATTTTCTGCTGTATCTCGATGGCGTTGAACTGGGCGGCGGACAGTTCTGCGATTATCCTGACCGCCCGACTGCGACGGAGTTTCATGCCGGGCCGCTGGAGGCGGGGGAGCATCTGCTTGCCGCTCTGGTCTGGTTTCGCGGCAGGAATTTTTCGACGTACCGCTGCGGTACGCCGGGATTCTGGTGCGAATTGCGGGCAGGGGAGTTCCGTTTCGGCAGTTCAACCGCGTGGAAGGCGCGGCTGGACCCTGCGTTTCAATCCGGGCCGATTGAGAACGTTACCGACCAGCTCGGGCTGGTCTGCTGCTGTGACGGGCGGAATTTTGACGGGTGGGAGCTGCCTGGATTCGATGATTCCGGGTGGCAAAATGCCGTTGCCGCAGAGGCGCGTGCCATGCCGGTTCCGCGGCCGGTACCGCGCCTTGTGCCGGGGGAACGCCGCCGGGTTCATTTTGCCAATCAGGGATTTCTGCTGCGGCAGGAAGCGAAGGAAACTTTCGCCGCCACGGTGTCGCACGATCTGATGCGTCCAGTTCCTGCCGCTCTTTTTTTCGGTCTGCCGGGGCTTTATGGAAGTGCTCCATTCCAGCTCGACGAACCGTATCGCATTCCGGTTGCCGATGCTCCGGAAAACGGCTCTTTTGTGATCCTGGACTTTGGTGGAGAGTGTGCCGGGAAACTCGAATTGGAACTCGAAGCTCCTGCCGGAACCATCGTTGACCTTTCCATCGGCGAACATCTCAACGACGGCCGGGTGCGTTGCCGGATCGGCAACCGCAATTTCACCGACCGTTATTTTTGTCATGCCGGGCGAAACTGTTTTTCAATTCCGTTTCGTCGTTCGGGCGGACGTTTTCTGCAGCTTAATTTCACCTGCTATGATGAACCGCTGACGCTGTATTACGCCGGAATCCGTCCGCAGGAACTGCCGTTGCCGGAGGCCGCGCGGTTTGAGGATGGAGACCGGCTTCACTCCCGGTTGCGGCAGGTCGCGCTCAATACGATGAAACTCTGCATGCACGAGCACTACGAGGATTGCCCGTGGCGGGAACAGGCGCTTTACGCCTACGATTCACGCAATCAGGCGCTTTTCGGCTACTATGCCTGGGGCAATTATGAGTTTGCCGCGACGAGCATTGAACTGCTCGGGCGGGGAATCCGTCCGGACGGACTGCTGGAATTGTGTGCGCCTGCCCGCGTGCCGGTTACCATCCCGATTTTCAGCTGGATCTGGTTCGTTGAGGTCGAAGAGCATTGGCTTTACAGCGGAGACGACCGGTTGTTCCGTCAATTCGAAGCCCAGATGGCGGAGATGCTCGACCGGGCTCTGGCCCGGCGTGACGATGCCACCGGCCTCTGCCTGCCGCCGACGGGAAGGGAGATCTGGAACTTCTATGAATGGATGCCCCAGCTGGATGGTCATGGGCATTGGCCGCTGAGTGCTTTGTACAACCTCTACCTTGTTCTGGCTCTGCGCAGTTTCGAAGCGATGTCGGCGCGCGCGGGCAGGGGAGGAAGTCCAAAGCGTTCCGATGCATTGCTGTCGGCTGTTGAACATGCTTTCCGCCGCCCGGACGGGTTGTTCGCTTCGTATCGCAGCGGTTCGGAATTGACCGGATTTCATGAGCATACCAACGCGCTTGCGTTGCGGCTCGGCATCCTGTTGCCGGAACAGTATGATCGATTGATCCATCTGACGGAAGAACCGTCATGTATCCCGGTCAGCACCAGTGCGTTGCCTTTTTTAGTCGATGCGCTGTATCAGGCGGGGCCGGCAGGGCGGCGTGCTGCGGCGGAGCGGTTGACGGCAGCCTTTTCGCCAATGCTTTTTACCGGATCGGATACCTTGTGGGAGGTTGCCGAGGGCGCGGCAGGTTTCGACGGGGCGGGCAGTCTGTGCCACGCGTGGAGCAGTGTGCCGGTCTACTGGCAGGGGGCGCGACAGCTGGGAGTGGTTCCGCTCGAGCCGGGGTTCCGCCGTTTTGCGGTCTCGCCCTGTCCCGGAACGTCGGAACAGGTCACCGGAGAAGTTCCCACCCCTGCCGGTCCGATCCGGATCGACTGCCGCCGGAGGGAGGCGGGACTCCAGCTTGCGGTGGAGGCCCCGGCCGGACTTCAGCCGGAAATCCGGCCGCTGCCGGAATTCCCGCTTCTCTGAAATTATTTCCCCCGTTCGGCCGCCTGTGCCGCCGCTTTGACGTCGTCGGCGAGCTCGTTGGAGAGGTTGAAGAAGGGCAGCCAGGGAATCGCCGCGCGGGCGTTGTAGTTCAAGAGTCCGATCTGGACCGCTCCCTGGTTTTCATTGTGGTTGTAGAGTCCGATCTGCCACCCCCAAGAATTGCCGGCTGACCGGCCGGCATCCACGCCGGAGAGGTTGACGACGCCGAACATCGCACCGAGATTTTCGACGAAGATGGAGACAATCCCGATGGAAAACCCGAGATTCCGCTCCGCCGCGCCGAATCCCTTCACCTCCAGCCCGCCGACCTCGTTGCATGCCGCAAACGGTGCAATCGAAATCCCGTAGGCGCGGTACTGATTGGTCAGCAGCGCCGCCAGATTGAGCCCGCATACTTCGACGTCGGAGCGGAAAAACTGGAGATACGGCACCAGCGTCAGCTGGAACGGCGTCCAGGAACTGCTGATTTCGGTGTCGAACCCATAGGTGTTGAAAAGGCCTGCCCCTGAACCGGCGAAGGCGTCATCGGCCTGTGCCGGAGTCCCGACGAAAACGAGGAGCAGTGCCGCCACAGCTCCCAGACACGAATGTTTCATAAAAATCCTCCCTGTCCGGCGGATTTTTCCGCCGCCTGAATAAAAATATCTCATTTGCGATGATTTTTCAACCGTGAAAAGCGCGGAAAACGTGGTATATTAATGCCATTGCGAAAAGGAATTCCGAAATCATGTTTGAATCGATCCATATCCGCGGCGCGTCACAGCACAATCTCAAAAACATCGACGTGACGATTCCGCGCAACAAACTCGTGGTGATCACCGGACTTTCCGGCTCCGGAAAGTCTTCGCTCGCCTTCGATACCCTCTATGCGGAGGGGCAGCGGCGCTACGTCGAGAGCCTTTCCGCCTATGCCAGACAGTTTCTCGACCGGCTCCAGAAGCCGAAGGTCGAACACATTGACGGCCTGTCTCCCGCCATCGCCATCGAACAGCGCACCGCGGGCGGCACGCCCCGTTCGACGGTGGCGACCGTAACGGAAATTTATGATTATCTGCGGCTTCTCTACGCTCACGTCGGCATCGCGCACTGCCCGCACTGCGGCCGGGTGCTCGAATCGCAGTCGGCGCAGGCGATCGCCGAACAACTGCTGGCGCTGCCGGCGGGGCGGAAGATGATGATTCTCGCTCCTTTTGTCAACGGACGCAAAGGGGAGCATCGCGACGTGCTCGAATCCATCCGCTCCGAAGGGTTCATCCGGGTGCGGATTGACGGGAAGATTCTTCCGCTTGAAGAGGAGGAACTCCCTGCGTTGGAGAAGAATAAGCGCCATACCATCGAAGCGGTGGTCGATCGGCTTGTCACCGGGAAAATTGACGCTTCACGTCTGACCGATTCGGTGGAAACCGCACTGCGCCACGGCTCCGGAACCATCCACGTGCTGCTGGAGGAACCGCCGGACGAAAACGGGAAGCCGGGCGGATTTTCCGAGGAGAAGTTCAGCGAAAACCTCGCCTGTCCGGATTGCGGCATCTCGTGCGGGGAACTGTTGCCGCGCAATTTCTCCTTCAACTCGCCTTACGGGGCGTGCACCACCTGCAACGGGCTGGGAATTCAGCAGGTGATGGATCCGGCCAAGGTGGTGCCGGATCCGTCGCTGTCGATCCGCAACGGGGCGATTCCGGGGTGGCGGCGCGGGCCGCGGCATCTCATCATCTACTACAATCTGCTGTTGCGCAAGCTGGCCGAGTGGCTGAATGAACCGGATATGCTCTCCACGCCGTTCGAGAAACTCTCCGAGCGGACGCGGCACATTTTGTTGTACGGCAGCGGCGAAGAACCGCTTGAATTCGACTACTACATGCACGGGAAGAAGTTCCACTGGAGCAAACCCTTTGAGGGAATTCTGGAGAATCTGCGCCGCCGGATGGTGGAAACCGAGTCCGAATCGGTCCGGGAGCGGCTGAGCGCATACCTGAGCCCGCGGGAGTGCCCCGCCTGTCACGGAGCGCGGCTGAATCCGGTCAGCCTGGCGGTGACGGTGGGAGGGCTGTCGATCGACCGTTTCAACGCGCTCAGCGTGGCGGCCGCGCGGGATTTTGTCACCGATCTCAAGCTGGATGGGGAACATGCGGTCATCGCCGGGGATGTGCTCAAGGAGATCCGCAGTCGGCTGACCTTTCTCTGTGACGTGGGGTTGAACTATCTCACGCTCAACCGGGTTTCCAGCACGCTTTCCGGCGGGGAGGCGCAGCGCATCCGGCTCGCCACCCAGCTCGGTTGCGGCCTGGTGGGGGTGCTCTACATCCTCGACGAACCTTCAATCGGACTGCACCAGCGCGACAACGACCGGCTGCTGGCGACGCTGGAGAAACTCCGCGACATCGGCAACACCGTGCTGGTGGTGGAACACGACCTCGACACGATCGAGCGGGCCGATTATGTGCTCGATCTCGGACCGGGGGCAGGGGTGCACGGCGGCGAACTGGTGGCGTGGGGAACGCCGAAGGAACTGGTCAACTTCCCCCGTTCGCTCACGGCGGATTTTCTCGCTGGACGGCGTAAGATCGAAGTGCCTGCCGTGCGGCAGAAAGGGAATGGACACAAGTTGGTGATTCGCGGAGCGCGGTACAACAATCTGCGCAACATCGATGCGGAGATTCCGCTCGGCACCTTCACCTGCATCACCGGGGTTTCCGGTTCGGGGAAGAGTTCGCTCATCAACGGGATTCTTGTCCGTGCCCTGAATGCTCATCAGGGAATTCAGGATCTGCCGCCGGGGCCGTGCCGTGCCGTGGAGGGGCTGGAGTTCGTTGACAAGGCGATTGTGATTGACCAGAGTCCAATCGGCAGGACGCCGCGTTCGAACCCGGCGACCTATACCGACGCGTTCGGAGGCATTCGGAAACTCTTTTCGGAACTGCCGGAGTCGAAGGTGCGCGGATACGGTCCGGGGCGGTTCAGCTTCAACGTGAAAGGGGGGCGCTGTGAGGAGTGCCGGGGGGACGGCATCAAGAAGATTGAGATGCAGTTTCTCTCCGACGTGTACGTCGAGTGCGCGGCCTGCGGCGGAAGGCGGTTCAACAAGGAGACGCTGGGAGTTCACTATAAGAAGAAGAACATCGCGGATGTGCTTGATCTTACAGTGAATCAGGCGGTGGAGTTTTTCAGCGCGATTCCGTCGCTTGCGCGCAAGTTCAAGACTTTACAGGAAGTCGGGCTGGGATACGTGACGCTGGGGCAGCCGGCGACCACGCTTTCGGGCGGGGAGGCGCAGCGGGTGAAACTGGCGGCGGAACTCGCGCGGGTGCCGCGCGGCCATACGGTTTACATTCTTGACGAACCGACCACCGGACTGCATCTGGCTGACATCGACCAGTTGCTCAAGGTGCTGTTCAAACTGCGGGATATGGGCAACACGGTGATTGTGATCGAACACAATCTGGATGTGATCAAGACGGCGGATTATCTGCTCGACCTCGGCCCGGAAGGGGGCGATGGCGGAGGGACGATCGTCGCCGCCGGGACGCCGGAGGAGGTGGCGAAGGTGAAGCGCTCTCACACCGGGCGTTACCTCCGCCGCTATCTCTGAGCGGACGGCTTTGACCGCGCCCCATTAAGCGCGGAGAGCGTCGCGAAGCATATCTCTACGGCTTTGACCGCGCACGGGTCCAAGCGCGGTCAGCGCCGCGAGCGCATGTGAGAGAACTGCTTTGCGCTCCGCAAAGCAGCAAGGAGCGATTGCGACGCAGTCGAACGGAGTCGCAAGCGGATACGTATCAACCGACTTCCTCCTTCTCCTGGGCGAAGAGGTCTGGGGGGGCCGGCCCTCCAGATTCCCCAATGACTGTTCTATACAGAAGTTGGCACTTTATTTCCCATTTTGTTTGCTGGCAGCTTGCAAACAAGAAGAATAAGAGCTATACTGAAGAAACAGTGCTTATTTAATTTTCAGATGGCATGAACATTTGTGGCGTCCGGAAATGTGTTAAGTTGAACCTTGAGCAGGATTCTGTGGGTCACAGAACAGTAAAAAGGACAGTCGACGGATGAATGGAATAAGTGGTTTGTTATACAGCGAAATGCTTTTTCTGTTTGTGTGTTTTATCGTTTATTATCCTCATTCCAAGTTAAAATATCTGTTTGCATTACCCATAGGATTCATCTCTGTAGCAGTGGGGATGAAGTATTGTATCCATTCAGTTTCTCTGCATAACATCGACCTGTTGTCTTTTCTGGTTTCCATAGGAATCATCGGCGCGCTTGTCATACAGAAGAAGAGAAACGCGGACTGTCCATAAATTTGTACGAGAAGCCGGGCCGTACTTCGAAGTTGCTTCAACAGCTCCCATGCAGATTTTCGGTCCCAATAACCGCATGATGGACCGTGTCAGACACCATCCGTTCTTTTCACGGGCAGGGGGGGCGGCCCGCCGGCTCCCCAGATGTTCCGTTTGCCGTAAAAGTTCTCTTGTTTTGTTGAAGGCGGAAGTTCCGGCTTCCAGTCAACACGGATTCGGTATTCAGAGGAATTTTCATCGAACTGCAACTGGATGACGATCTCTCCCGGCTCCGGCGGGGGCTCCAAGGTCCCGATTGAATTCCGGTTGGAGAACGTTTTTCTCTGCTCGAACTGGTTGCTCCACCAATCCCCGTTGAGAATGGAGTAATGAGTTCTGAAGTCCAGGTAAAAAAGTTCCGGGCGCGAAATTTTAGCCGCACCCCATTGATCCATGCGCAAGTTCAAGGTTTTGTCCGGCATTTCAGTCAGGCTGATCAGCGTTCGCAGCAACGGTTTCTCCGGAATTTCGAGATCGAGCAGCAGCCGCGACGGAAGCAGCGGGGAACGGCGGATGCGGAGTTTTTGTGTGACGATTCCGTTTTTTCCGGGCGGAGCGGAAAGTCGGACTCGTTCCCGGATCGGCGAGAGACGTTCGAGGAGGAACGCCTGTTTCTCCGGAAATTTTTTCGTGCTGTCGAGAAGGGTGTTGATCTTGGCGAGATAATCGGGATGGGCGAAGTCGTCGAGAACTTCCGTTGCAAGGGTGTGAAAGAAGCGGTCAAATTCCGGCTCCGGGCTCTTCTGCCAGGCGAGGTACTGCCAGATTATGAGCTTTTCCGTCAGACTGAGCGGCCCGCCTCGGAGCACTGCCGCGAAGGTCGCACGCCGGTCGGCCGCGGAGAGCCAACGAATCCCGCCCAGCAACGTGAACGCACGCGGATCGGCGGCGGCAAACCGTTTTAGAAAGGCATGATCGATTGGTTCCGGACGGTTTGCGGCGCGGCGGTAAAACAGTTCGCCGTGCGGGCGGCGGCAACGGATTCCGTTGCGGGCTCCCGAGGTTTCCGGAAATCGAAGTTCGAGGCGGATGGCGGGCGGCTCCTTTTCGAACCGGATTATCTCGCCACTGCTGTTGCCTTCCTTGCGGAACCCCTGTGATTCCAGTAGGCGGATGAGATTCTGCCGTTCTCCGACACTCCGTGGCGGAGCGAATCGATAGAGGGCGACGATATCGGAATTTTTCCCATGGCCGATGAAGAGCGCAGTCGCGTTCGAAAAGCCGGAAAGATCGAGATCAGGAGGGCGCGGGGCTGTTGTTTCGTTTGGAAAAGGCAGGAGCTTGACAGCGGGCTTTTCGCGCTGTGCCTTCCGGATGACGTCCCAGCGTTTTGCCATGCGGGAGGAGATGCGTTCAAGGGATTTTTTTGCAGGTTCCGCCGTCGTAGTTGCGGCGAGGAACGTCCCGGAGAAGATCAGATTGTTTTCTGTAAGAGAAAGTCCCTGCCAAAGGAAGGAGGTGGAGTCATTTCCTGTTGCAGTCTCGATGCGGAAACAGAGGATCGATTTCATTTTGCGAAGGAATACTTCCTGTAGACTGTTCGCGGTCGCCGCTTCGGGGAGAACCGGCAGTGCGGATATCAGAGTCTCGGGAACAGGGGCCGGCGGCAGATATTCCACGCGGGTGACGACGACCGGCAGGGTCTGCAACAGGTCGTCAACAGGAACCGTTTCGCCGTAACGGCGGATTTCGCACGCCGGCCCGGAACCGGATTGGAAAACGCGTGCCAGCTGTGTACAGAGCTCGGCGGTTTCGCGGTCCGGCGTGCCAGGAATCAGAACCACTTTTTCCATTTCAAAATGGAGCGAACCACAGACGCTGCTGCGGAACGTTTCCATGGTTGCGAAATCTTCATACAAAGGGTTCGATTGCGCGGAAAACAGCGTGAGTCCGGCAGTCAGGGCGGCTGTGGCGCAAATTCCGAAGATGATTTTTCTGTTGCGTGGAGTCTCTCCTGCCGTCGAAGAGATTTTCTGCCGGGCGTTGTGCCGAAAGAGCAGCACGTACAGGGTGTAGAACCCACATCCCGCAGTCAGGATGCAGCAGAATGTCGAGTCGAAAGGGGAGAGCATGGTCCGAATCAGCAGAAAATTCACGATCCAGCTGAAGATCAGAAAATTGCGGGCCCGGAGGCTGCCGTGCAGAATTTTTACGGCGGCGATGAATTCTCCGATGGCCAGGGCGAAAACCAGTATGGCGCATGTGAGCAGAAATGGAAGCTTTTCGCTGTGAAGTTCGCTTGTCGCGCCATTTTCCGGATTGTTCAGATAGAGCTCGAGTGCCCCGATGGTTGCGGCAACTCCGGCGAGCATTACGATTTTCATAACGCTGTAGATGCGGCCGAAGGCGGAAACAAGTTTCAGCGAGAGATCAGGCAGAGGAACGCTTTCACGCACTTCCGGCAGGACGTGACAACCGGCGAGCAGCGTTTCCACATCCCGGGAATCAATTGCCCCATTTGCCGCGAGAGCGCGGATGCGCTGCTCTTCGGGGGAGGGGAGCAGAGTCAACTTGCGCTGGTATCGGTCGCGCCGGATCAGGAGTGCCGTCCAGAACGCTGCCGCGGCGAGGACTGCAACCGGGAGCCACAGATTTAGAATATCCCAGCGCAACATATTGATAATCAAATTATTCATAAACATCTCCCCGCCGGAATTTTTTTAGAGAAATGCCAGCTGTTCCGCCGCCTGGACTGCGGTGATTTCGCCGCGCTCAACCCGGGAGATGATTTCCATGCGTTCATCTCTGCGATCGCTGTTGAGCTCCTGCAGGCTTGCGATTACCCGGTCGAGCCGGGCGTGGACGGTGGGGTAGGAGAGATTCAGAATTTTACCGACCTCTTTGAGCGAACCGGCAGAAAGAACGAACAGTTCAACGAATTCTCGGTCTTCCGCGCTCAATCGAGCGAGCCGGGGCAGTTCGATTCGCCCTTCGAGTGTCACGCCACAGTTTTTGCAACGGAGTTTGTCGATGGCAAGTTCTCCGCCGCAGTTCTGGCAGATGTGTGAAAAGTGATCTCGCGTCATCCTGTCACCTCCTTCTTCAGGATTAATAATACTTTATTTTTTAATAAAATCAAGAATAAAATAAATAAAATTTAATATTAAATCAATATTATTTATTGTTTCTATGTGTTTTGTCGGAAATCTCCACTGTATGCCCGATTTTTCTTGTCATTTCTCACAAAGGGTGGAACTGATCAGGTCGGCGACAATTTGTAATCGGCAGCCAGGAATGGTATAGTATCGTAGAGGTTCATGGATGCCGGCAGGGATGGAATTGTGAAAAAAATGAAAAGAGATCTATCTTTTTCGGTTGCCTCCCTGAATGCTGGTGAACTGGTACCGTTGCCACAGGGCTGAAAGCGGGACTGCCGGTATATTCGGAGATAAACGGGCACGGAGAGCTTGAGGGAGGAGTGGAGTGCGGCTGATCTTTCTACTGATTTTCCTTTGGGGCGGAAGGTGTTTTGCGGTCATGCCTTTCCCGTCGATGGATGAATTTTATGTGGAACTTCGAAGAACGCCGGGCGGAGAATATTTGCAGGATTCATTTCCATCGGCAGATCAAAGATGGGGCAAGATAAGAGAGCAGATTTTGTGTTATCTGCAATCCAAAGAGGCGGGGATACAAGGGGATTTTCTGGCTTTCGGAGAAAAATTTCCGCTGTTATCGATGGGCAGTTACGGCGGAACCCTCTACACAACCCGGGGAATGTATCCCATCGAAGTTATGGAACGGAAAAGGGTGAGGATACGGGAGGCTTTGTGGGAGGAAGAGGAACGAGCGAAAATATTGCACGGGATGGAGGCGTTGAAACATGCTCGAAGCAGCTGTGAAATCTCGATGACGGGAAAAGGGGTTATGTTTTTGACGTTTCTGGATCGCGATGGATCGAGAAGCATATTGACGTATCGAACTCAAATTGAGCCCGAAGATTTAGATTGGATTCCGGGAGATTATGCTGCCAGAACGCGCCCGATTCATGTTCTGCGCAGCCTGACGGCTCCTGCAATGTTGCGTGCTCGCGAGAAAAGATCGTTTCTGCTTCGATAAAAAGATTCCCGGCAGCGCCGCGAGCGCATATCTCTGCGGCTTTGACCGCGCACGGGTCCAAGCGCGGAGAGCGCCGCGAAGCATATCTCCACGGCTTTGACCGCGCACGGGAATAAGCGCGGTCAGCGCCGCGAAGCATATCTCTACGGCTTTGACCGCGCACGGGCCCAAGCGCGGTCAACGCCGCGAGCGCATGTGAGAGAACTGCTTTGCGCTCCGCAAAGCAGCAAGGAGCGATT
>OIWQ01000505.1_pt1 | contig 51435 bp, 44 predicted proteins | sample 1587571 | NCBI WGS metagenome assembly OIWQ01 (sample SAMEA3888910, study PRJEB22519) | human gut metagenome | biome: human gut; feature: human-associated habitat; material: faeces | place: Denmark | collected 2010
ATATCTGTGAGACTACCAACTTTTTTATGAACTATTCTTATCCCGAACTGGGGTAAACATATACATTATAATATATAAAAGGTGAAACATATACATTTCATTAACAAATAAACAAACATTTAAAATGGGAAAAATTCTTAACGAGTTCAAAGCATTCGCCGTCAAAGGCAATGCTGTAGACATGGCTGTCGGTGTAATCATCGGTGGTGCGTTTGGCAAGATTGTTTCGTCTATCGTCAACGACATAATTATGCCTCCTATCGGATGGCTTATCGGTGGTGTAAACTTCAGCGACTTGAAGTTTGAATTGCCTTCAGTAAAAATAGGTGAAGAAACCATGCAGGCTGCCACTATCAACTATGGAACATTTATACAGACCATTATCGACTTTGTCATCATTGCCTTCTGTGTGTTTATGCTCGTAAAGGGCATCAACAAGTTGGCAAGCCTTAAGAAGAAAGAGGAAGAGGCTGCTCCTGCCCCCGAAGCGCCCAAACCGACAAAGGAGGAGTTGCTGCTCACCGAAATACGCGACTTGCTTAAGGAGCGCAAGTAAAACATACGTGACTTGAGCTATTAACAAATAAGACGCAGACATAAGAACCATTATTCTTTGTCTGCGTCTTTTAAATTTATAATATGTAGTTTTGTGTTGTCTGCATTGCTTTTCCTAAAAACTTGCGATGCAAAATTACACAAAATAATAGAACTACACAACCCCACTTTTCCCGTATATGGAACATTCTGCATCCTGGGAGGATTATGTTGTCAAAAATCGAGCATAAGTGGTAAAAAATAATATACAACCTTTTAAAGGTTTATTCCGTTGACACCATACTTCTTTCCATTGACGTATATAACGATGCGATTTCCATCAAGAATTTTGTAAGATGGACGTTTCTTTGCGTCTACTCCTGTAGCTGATATGCCGGTAGGTTCTGCTACTGTTAGTTTTAGCGTGGCATCGGCACCTCCATCAACAGTTGCTGCTGAAATAGTGGTTGTGCCCAAACCTACCAATGTTACATATCCTCCATTAACAGTAGCCACCTTTTCGTTATCACTACTCCAGCGTATCCGCTTGTCGGTTGTGGTTTTAGGCATAATGGTCGGACGGAGAGCGATGTGCCCTGCATCCAAACCTACAGTCAACTCGGTATCGTCAAAGGTCAACGAACGCGACATTTCGGGCTCTCTTTGTTTGCTTTTGCGGTATACAAAGGGCAAAGGCATGCTTGTAGAAGTGTATACATTGAAACGGGCATAACTTTCGGCAGGCGTGTTATAACGTATGGTTCCATAGTTCTTATTGGCATTGGTTATTACCGCTCCTTCATAACCAAGGCTTATCTCCCATTTTGTCGAGCCTTCATTCCACACCAAGGCCTGCTTCCCAGTTGCGCCAAGCACTTCTCCAAACTGATTGGTCATTGTCCACAAATTCGGCTCCTCGCACTTGCCAAGGGTGAAACACAAAACATCATGTCTATCCACATCTTGGGTGGAAGCAACAGAAACAGCATCAAGGTAATGCGACTCTTCCATTCCTCCCAAGTCGGTTGCGGCACATCCATTACGGAAAAGCATTATCTCATCGCCTTCAGAAAGGGTGCTTTTTTGGGTGAGCTTTTCGTATATCCAACCAAGCGGTGACTCAAGCACCATATCCTGAGCCTCCTCATAATCAATAGTTATAGCATTTAGATACACCGAACCCTCACTTGTTCCACCTTTTACAACAATGCGTGCCTCTTCTGTCTGTATGGCACGAATGTCGAGTTGCTTGGTTATATCGACATATACACCGAAGTCTTTTGACACCCATTGACCAAACCAGGTATCACTGGCAAAATCATCCGGATGCAAATTATAAAGTTGCTCCTTTTCGTCATAAACTGACAAGCCTGCCTGTCCCGCCTTGTTGTTGGAGCACATACTTAATGTTATGCTCTTAATACGACACCCTTGCCAACCTTCAAGATGCAACGCAGCCTCGTTGTTGCGTGGTATCTGGTTGTAGCGGTTGCCCGTAGTTGCACCAAACTTGTTTTCGAAGTAGACCCACGAATCCTTTGGAACCATTCCGCTGGCTGCAATGGTGAAGTCATCCGTAGTCTTGTTAAACTCTACTATACGATAGGTCACCTCGGCGGCATATACACATAGACTTGACACAAGGAATGTCACAACAGCAATCGCCTTGCCTGCAACGTTATTAATAATATTCATAGCGTTAGTGTTAATTTTACGACAAAGCCGCTGAGATACCCCAGCGGCTTTGTCCTTATTTTACTATAAAAGTATATTCTATCCGATTAGCCAAAATTGTCGTACATTATACTCTCTGGATCTACGCCGAGCGAGTCGAGGTAGTCGGTAACGGTCTTGATGAGCATAGGAGGTCCGCAGAGGTAGTACTCGCAATCCTCTGGAGCCTCGTGGTCCTTCAAGTAGGTATCGCGGATACAGTTTACTGCAAATCCCTCGTAGTACTTCACACCCTGAGCGTCGGCAACAGGATCTTTGCGGTCGAGCGAGAGGTGGAAGTGGAAGTTCGGGAACTCCTTCTCCAACTCCCAAAAGTCCTCAAGGAAGAACGCCTCACCAAGAGCACGTGCGCCATAGAAGAAGTGGAGCTCGCGGTCTGTAGTGTGCAGTGTCTTGGTCATATGCATAATCTGAGCACGCAGAGGAGCCATACCTGCACCACCGCCAATCCAAATCATCTCCTTGCCTGATGTGAAGTTAGGATGGAAGTCGCCATAAGGACCTGACATCATAACCTTGTCGCCTGGCTTCAATGAGAAGATGTACGAAGAGGCAATACCTGTAGGCACGTTCTGGAAGCCAACCTGCGGACGTGGCAAGAACGGTGTTGTAGCAATACGCACTGTAAGTGTGATAATATCGCCCTCGTCAGGATAGTTGGCCATTGAGTAGGCGCGCACTGTTGGCTCTGGGTTGTGAGCCTTAAGCGAGAGGATATTAAACTTCTTCCACGTGCCGATGTACTCCTCACCGATAAGATCCTTATCGAAGTCCTTGTCGTAATCGATGCAATCGTATGCAGGAATCTTGATCTGAGCGTATGAGCCAGGAATGAAGTCCATGTGCTCGCCCGGAGGCAGAGCTACCTTAAACTCCTTGATGAATGAAGAAACGTTCTTGTTCGAGATAACCTCGCACTCCCATTCCTTTACGCCCATAACCGAATCGGGCACCTTAATCTTCATGTCCGACTTAACCTTGCACTGGCATCCAAGGCGCCAGTTTTCCTTAATCTGCTTGCGTGTGAAGTGAGGCTTCTCCGAGTCGAGAATCTCGCCACCACCCTCAAGCACCTGAACCTTACACTGTCCGCAGCTTGCCTTACCACCACAAGCCGAAGGCAAGAAGATGCCATTCTCATTAAGTGTAGCCATCAACGACGAACCTTGAGGTACATTTATGGTCTTGTCGCCATTGATTTCGATGTTGACATTACCGCTCGGGCTGAGGAACTTCTTAGCTACGAGCAGGATGACAACCAAGAGGAGTATCACAACAAGGAAAACTCCGATACTTGCAAATATAAATGATGTATTCATAATATTGAGTCCTCCGTATTATTATATTTTAAGACCTGAGAAGCACATCATGGCCATTGCCATGAGTCCTACAGTGATAAAAGTGATACCCAGACCCTGTAATGGCTTTGGCACGTCGCTATACTGCATCTTCTCGCGGATAGCACCCATGGCTACAATAGCCAAGGTCCAGCCTATACCGCTACCAAGAGCATATACGATAGCGTCTACCACGCTGCCAATATACTGCGAGTTGGAAGGATCGAGGTTGATGCGCTGCTGCATAAAGAGCGAAGCACCCATGATAGCACAGTTTACGGCGATAAGCGGCAAGAAGATACCGAGAGCCGCATAAAGCGACGGCGAATACTTCTCGACAACCATCTCAACCAACTGCACAATGCCGGCTATGACGGCAATAAAGAGGATGAAGCTCAGGTAGGAAAGGTCTACACCTTCAACCAAACAATCGGGGCCCAACACCTTTGTCTGCAACAAGTAGTCGACAGGCACAGTGACGAGCAACACGAATGTAACGGCAAGACCCAGTCCCAATGATGTCTTCACGTTCTTCGATACGGCAAGGAACGAACACATACCGAGGAAGAAGGCGAATATCATGTTGTCCACAAAGATGGACCTGAAGAAAAGGCTTATTAAATGTTCCATTGTTTACTTCTGTTTATTTTTCTTTGTAAAAGTAAGCTCTATGAATCCAGATAACGCATCCCAAGAGGATGAGCGCCATAGCTGGCATAGTCATCATACCATTGTTGATGTAGCCTGCATCATATACTCCCTGAGGAATAATCTGGAAGCCGAGCAGTGAGCCACGACCAAGCAGCTCGCGCACGCCACCCACAACAACGAGGATATAGGCATAACCAAGACCGTTGCCCACACCATCGAGGAACGAAGGCCATGGCTTGTTCTGCATAGCAAATGCCTCAAGACGACCCATAAGGATACAGTTGGTAATGATAAGACCAACGTATACCGAAAGCTCCACGCTTACGTCATAGACGAAAGCCTTGAGTATCTGGCTTACAATAGTAACAAGAGCGGCAACAACAACCAACTGCACGATGATACGTATACGGTTAGGTATAGTGTTGCGGATGATTGAGATAATCACGTTAGCAAATGCTGTAATCACCGTCACGGCAAGACCCATCACAATAGCCGGCTTGAGCTGAGATGTAACGGCAAGAGCCGAACAAATACCAAGCACCTGCACGAGGATTGGGTTGTCGAGATTAAGAGGATTGGTGAATGCAGCCTTATTCTCTTTTGAAAACAAACTCATAATCTTTATTCCTCCTTATTTAGATGTTAAGAATTTTGTATACTCACCGAGGCATGTATGAAGCATCTCGCTCACACCATTACAAGTAAGTGTGGCACCGGTTACAGCATCGCACTGTGTTGTTGGGTCGCTTACCTCATTCTTCTTCACTACAGAGAGAGCTACGCCCTGCTTGCCCTCAGCAAAGATGTGCTTGCCTTTGAACTGATCCTGCCAAGCACGCGAGTCCTTGATTTCTGCACCAAGACCTGCGGTCTCGCCTTCGTGGTTAAAGTAAGCACCATAGATTGTCTGCTTGTCGGCATTAACGGCAATATAGCCATTGATGCCTCCCCAAAGACCCATACCGTATACAGGGATGACATACTTTGTCTCACCATTAACGTTGCACTCGTACAGAGCGAGCTTACCTTCCTTGGTAGAAGCACTGTTGCAGAGGAAGCCCGCCTTTGTGCCACCCTGCTCGCCCTGCGCTACTGTCTCGCCATTGCGGTCGATAATCTTGTCGGCAACAATCACCTTATTATATTGTTCTGTAGCCTCGGCACCATCGATGTCGCGGATGTTGAGAGCTGCAAGGATTTGCTTCTTCTTATCGAGAGCCACGTTCTCGTCCTGCTGCGGCTTAAGTGTAGAAGACACGAATGCAAGCAAGAACGCAACGATAACTACGATAACGACAGAATATCCGATTGTATAGGAGTTTGAACTGGTGTCCAGCCCCTTCTTCTTTGTTTCTTCCATATTCCGAATTTGTTATTTGTTGGTTAAACGTTTCATTCGCTTGGTGATATTCTTCTGTACTACACAGTAGTCGATAAGCGGAGCGAACATATTCATAAAGAGGATGGCAAGCATCATACCCTCTGGATAACCAGGGTTCATAACACGGATGATGACAGCCATGATACCGATGATTGCACCATAGTAGAACTGTCCACACTGTGTACGGGCCGATGTTACAGGGTCGGTAGCCATAAACACGGCACCAAAGCAGAAACCGCCCAATACGATGTGCTCATACCATGCGATAGGAGTCATGCCAAGAGCCTCGAATATGTAAGCTGCGACTGCACCACCAACAAACACGCTGAGCATTGTACGCCATGATGCTATGCCTGTCCAAAGAAGGATAACAGCACCGATAGCGATAGCGATAACGCTTGTCTCACCAATAGAACCTGGGATAAAACCAGTAATCATATCGCAAAGGCTGCTGTTCACAGCTGCTCCCTGTGCAATCTCACCAAGCGGTGTAGCACATGTGAAGGTATCAGGAAGAGTATTGCCCAAACCAAAGATTGTGTCGTTAGCTACCCACACTGCGTCACCACTCATCTTTGTAGGATAAGAGAAGAAGAGGAACGCACGTGTGATAAGAGCCACGTTGAAGATGTTCATACCCGTACCACCGAATATCTCTTTACCTATTACTACGGCAAAAGCTACAGCGATAGCAAGCGCCCACAACGGACAGCCTACTGGGATAATCAACGGAATGATGATACCCGAAACAAGGAAGCCTTCCTGGATTTCCTCGCCCTTCCACTGTGCCCAGGCAAACTCGATGCCGAGACCAACTACGTAGCTGACGATAATTTTAGGAAGCACCTGCAATGCTCCATAGATAAACATTGAGAAGAACGAAGCGTCGGCCAATGCGCCGGCTGCCTTATAGTTCTGGAATCCCACGTTGTACATACCAAACAGCAATGCCGGAAGCAATGCTATAACAACAAAGCTCATAATGCGCTTCGAGTCGATTGCATCGTGAATGTTCACTCCAGTCTTTGATGTCTGGTTTGGTACAAACAGGAAAGTCTCAAAGCCGTCAAACAAGCTACGGAAGGCGTGAAGCTTGCCTTCTGGCTCGAAATTAGGCTTGATGTCGTTAAGATATTTTCTTAGAAAATTCATACTTTCTCTTTGTAATTAAATTAAATGTTAAGCATTCTCCTTACGAAGCATGTCGAGACCCTTACGAACAATGTGCTGAAGTTCGAGCTTAGAAGAATCAACAAACTCAGCCAAAGCAAAGTCCTCTGGCGCAACCTCGTATATGCCAAGCTGCTCCATACGATCAATGTCGCCTGCAATAATAGCCTTTACAAGATACTCTCCATAAATATCCATAGGCAACACTTTGTCGTACTCGCCACTCATAATCATATGGCGCTCGCCACCCTTGATACGGGCATCAAGGCAATACTCCTTATTCTTACCGAAGAGCCATGAAAGGTAACTGCGGTTTACTGAGAAGTCGTTGGTACGCGGAAGAATCCAACCAAGCATCTCGTCTACATTATCACCCTCAGGTATAACTGTAATCTCTGAAGTGTGACCACCAACAAAGTCGTCGGCTGTACACTTGCGACCTGTCAATGGATTGCCGTTGATGATACGCACATGATCCTTTGCAGCAAGCTTGCCTTCAAGAAGGGTTGAGATTGGCTGACCAACAAGCACCTCGGCATAAGCAGGGCTACTAATCTCGCTACCTGCTACAGCAACAAGACGACGTAGGTCTACCTTACCTGTATTAAACAGACGGCCAAAGAAAATTACAGCAGTAGGTTCTACAGTCCAAACTACCTCACCCTTATTTACGGGAGCGATGTTATTCACCTGCACACCGACATTGCCTGCTGGGCATGGACCTTCAAACACATTAACCTCAACATCCTTCGCACCAGTCAACGCTGCACAAGTCTGGTTTGAGCCAATTCCAAGATAAGTCTTTGCAATCTTCGACAAGGCGGTGAGACCTGTCTGGAAGTCCTGCTCGTTACCCTGTAGCTCAAACTCGAAATTGCCTGCCAACGGCATGTCGCGCAATGCACTAACGAAGATAGCACGCGGCTTCTGGTCTGGAGTTGTCGAAACAGCATACGGCAACTGATTGATATAACCGAACAAGCCGGCTTCAAGCAGAGCCTTAACTACGGCGTCGCCGTCAAGCGAAGCCACCTGTTTCTGACCGAAGTCTACATACTGCTGATCCTTGTCAGCCTCTACGACAACACGCAACACCTTGCGGCGGTCGCCTCTGACTACTGCCTGCACTACTCCACTCACTGGCGAAGCAAACTTAACATCTGTCTGTTTTTTGTTGACAAACAGAGCGTCACCAGCCTTCACCTTGTCGCCCTCACGAACGACAACCTTCGGGGTCATGCCTACAAAGTCGTCAGGTACAAGGGCATACTGGGCAGCAGCCTTAACAGAGAACTTCTGCTCAGCAGCCTTTCCCTTCAGGTTGACGTCCAAACCCTTACGTAACTTAATTACATTTGCCATAAATATATTAAAAAATAAGAAATTTCCTCGTTACTTAGATTTTGAAAACAAATAGCGGTATCTACGGTTGTTAAAACCGCCTACAAAATTAACAAAATTTTGTGAGCTAACAGAAGAAAAACGTCCAATTATTAACAACTAAATCATCTTTATTTAAAAGTTTTGGGTATACGTCTTTGCAATGATACCATAATGACACACCGACTTTACAAAACGGCACCAACTGCGCAATACCTTTCAATAAATAAATCCCCATAATGTTCACTTTTCCCCGCAAATAGTTTGGCACTTTGAATATATTATTATAAGTTTGCAACCGAATAAACACCAAACCACTTTTCAACATTTATCTTAAACAAAACATCTCATGGGAAATATCATTATGGCACTGATAGTGGCTATCGTCGTATTAGGCAGCTGTTCAAATAACAAGAAGTCTAATTCAGAAGACAAAACCACCATACCTACCATCAAAACAAAAGATACAATCAAAGCTAATAACGAATTGGCTACAAAATACTTAAGCACAGAAGACTTTAAGAAAAAGATTATGAATTATGACGAACATCCACAAGAGTGGGTGTTTGAAGGCAACCGCCCCGCCATAATAGACTTCTATGCAACATGGTGCGGTCCGTGCAAGATGACAGCTCCAATAATAGAGAGATTGGCAAGAAAGTACAAAGGACAAATCGACTTCTACAAGGTAGACATCGACCAAGAACGCGAACTTGCCCAAATATTCGGAATACGTAGCATCCCCACCTTCCTTTTCATACCCATAAAAGGCCAACCCACGGCACAAATGGGAGCCATGCAGCTGGCAGACTTCGAAGAGATAATAGAATCTGAATTGCTTGGCAAGCAAGACGCAGTAGACCACAAATAGTCACCCGTCCTTATGCCGCCAACAATATTCTGCACACTAAACATCCCTAAAAGTATAGAATTTTATATGGTTTAATCCTAAACATTTGTCATTGTCAATGTTTTTCCGTAACTTTGTACGTATATTTGACAAACAACAAATTGCAGGATAAAAACGAACCATACGAAGTCCGCGTGTTTAAACGTATAATAAATATCACAATATGGACCTTGATAGGTCTATATACAGCCATTATCATTCTGCTACACATTCCGTCTATTCAGACTTTCATTGGGGAATGTGTAGCTGATGCTTTATGCAATAAATTAGGCACCAAGGTAAGCGTGGGCCGAGTGGACCTTGGTTTCATCAACCGCCTTATCTTGGACGACACATACATGCAAGACAAGAGGGGCGAACAGATGCTCCGTGTATCGCGTATATCCGTAAAAGTAAACCTGCTGGCACTTGCCAACGGACAAATAGAAATAACATCGGCACAATTCTTTGGGCTTCACGCAAACCTTTATAAGACTACACCAGAAGCCAAACCGAACTTCCAGTTTGTTATTGATGCGCTTGCTTCAAAAGACACTACAAAGCAAAAGACACCCCTCAACCTTCAAATCAATTCGCTTATCATTCGTAATGGTGAGGTGAAGTATCGCGTGTTGTCACGTGCCTATACTCCAGGCAAATTCTCTACCGACAACATCAACGCCAGCAACATAAGTGCTCATATCATTATCAACCGTATAACCAACGATTCGCTCAACATAAAGGTAAAGCGTATAGCATTGGAAGAACATTGCGGCTTTAAACTAAAGTCCCTATCACTCAGCGCAGTAGCAAGTCGCACTAAAGCAAAAATAGAGGATTTCAAGCTCGAGCTTCCATCAACTTTAATACAAATACCATCCATTCAGGCTTCATACAAAATGAACAGCGGGCAGATAGAAATGCCCACATTGCAATTTGAAGGGAGCATTAATGCACCTCGTGTCACGCCTTCCGACTTCGCTGTATTTGCGCCAGTACTTCATCGTCTAAATATGCGTTTTGCACTTAATACACAGTTTAGCGGAACCGGCTCGTCACTCACCATCAACAAGATGGGCATCAACACAACAGATGGCAACATCCTGCTTGCAGCCAATGGTGGAATTAAGGACTATCCCTCAAACCCAATATGGTATGCAAACATCGAACAGCTGAAGGCTGGCCACAAAAGTATAGAAAACATATACGCTGCTATAACGGGCAAGAATGCGCCAGATATCATAAACAGATTGGGCGATGTGCAAATTACGGGATTTGCTGGTGGCAACAATAAGGATATCGCTTCTAACGGAAAACTGTACACAGCACCAGGTAATGTAACCTTGGCTTTCGACAAGCGCGGCAACAACATCATAGCTCACATTGAGACAAAACATTTCAATGTCGGCTCTCTTATTAACGACAAAAAACTTGGACTGGTTTCCGCTAATCTCAATGTGCATGGCTCGTCAAAAGAAAACATTGCGGCTCAAGGACATATATACGACTTCGACTACAACGGCTACAACTACCGCAGCCTCAACCTTAACGCCACATACCGCAATAAACGTCTTGAGGGCAAAGCCGACATCGACGACCCTAACGTACAGATAACAGCTATGGGTATGTTCGTAAAGAACGGCAAAACACCCAACTTGCAGCTTAAAGCCAATGTTGCTCATTTGGCGCCACACACTCTACGCCTTACCAACAAGTGGGAGCAGACTGCCTTCTCCGGCAACATCGAATGTGACATCAAGGGCAACAATATCAACAATGCCGACGGCTCTATTGAGTTGCACGACTTTGTCATGCGTGCTCCCGATACCGAATATGCCATTAACAACGTGTCGATTAAAACAGGATACGACAACGACAACCATTTCCTCGATGTCGACAGCGACTTCGGCACAATCGACATAAATGGCCATTTCAGCTACAACACAATAGCAAGAAGTGTCCTTAATATGGTTGCAGCCAAACTGCCTACCATTCCAGGACTTACACATCAGCCTCAACGCGAGTTCAACGACTTCACACTCAACGCGTCGCTCAACAGCACCGAATGGCTGAATCGTCTGCTCGGCATACCCCTTGAGATACACCGTCCACTTAATATAAGCGGTGATTTGGACGACAAGAACGAGAAGATAAACCTTTGGTGCGACGTGCCATCCTTTACATTCAGCGGCAGCAGATTTAGCGATGCCTTTATAAATATTGAGTCGCCAAGCGACACCTTGAAGGCAGATATCCGCATAAAGAAGCTTGCACCCAAGGGCAAGTATATGGCTCTGCATCTCAACGCGGGTGCCTCGGACAATCATCTCAACACTTCGCTTAGCTTCAGCAATAATGAGCGACATCCGCTTAAGGGTATCATCAATGCCAGCTCTGTGTTCGCTAAAAACGAGGAAGGAGTGTCTACTGCATACATTGACATACTGCCATCACGTGCAACAATAGGCGACACGACATGGCAGGTAGCACCTTCAACAATAGTATACAGTAAAAACCGACTCCAAGTCAATGGTTTTTCTGTAAGCCACGACAACCAGATGCTTGCCATCAACGGCACAGCAACGAACAATATTGACGACTCACTGGTAGTAAACCTGAACGACATCGACGTGAGCTACGTGCTCAATCTTGTCAATTTCCATTCGGTCGACTTCTATGGCATGGCTTCCGGTGAGGCCCGTGTAGCTGGAGCATTCAGCGAAAAGCCATTACTTTCAGCCGATGTTATAGTAAAAGACTTTAAGTTTGAGATGGGGCGTATGGGTACACTCTTTGCCAATGTGGGCTACAACCACGACGAAGGACGTATCGAGATAGACGCTGTGGCAAAGGATGATGACAACCGTTGGACCGATATCAACGGCTATGTATCGCCCAAACACAACTATATCAACCTCGCCATAGACGCTCATCGTACACGAGCAGAATTTATGGAGAGTTTCTGCGGATCGTTTATGGACAACGTAGATGCTGACATCAACGGCAACGTGAACGTCGTTGGACCTCTCAACAACATCAATCTTGTAGGCAAGGCTGTAGTCGACGGCTCTGTCAGACTATCTGCGCTCAACACCACCTATTGGATGCGAGGCGATTCGGTGACATTCGTTCCCGACGAAATAAAGTTCCAGGGCGACACCATATACGATCGCAATGGCAACATTGGTATAATGTCTGGAAGTATATACCATCAGCACCTTACCAACCTTTCGTATGCTCTCAACGTCAAGGCAAAGAATCTCTTGGCATACGACACCCACTCGTTTGGCGACAATACGTTCTACGGAACAGCCTACGTAACGGGCGACTGCGACATCAAGGGCAAGAGCGGCGAGGTCGTAATCGACATAGATGCCGCACCCGAGAAGAACAGCATATTGGTATACAACGCTGCCGACCAGTCGTCAATAGGCTCTACCGACTATATCACATGGAAGACCCACGACATTGAAGAGGCCGACTCAACCGACACCGAACATAATAAGAAGGTGGATATATCGACAAACATCAGGCTCAACTTCCTCATAAATTGCAACCCAAATGCTACGCTTAAGCTGATAATGGACGAGAAGACGGGCGACTACATCACACTCAATGGAGATGGTGTGCTGCGTGCATCCTACTTCAACAAGGGTACTTTTGACATCTATGGCAACTATATAGTAGACCACGGAGTATACAAACTCACCATCCAGAATATCATAAAGAAGGACTTTATGTTCCAGAAGGGAGGCTCTATATCATTCGGAGGCGACCCATACAATGCCGCACTCAACCTTAAAGCACTGTACACGCTCAACAGCGTAAGCCTTGCCGACCTCAATATCGGACGCTCGTTCTCAAACAACAACGTGCGTGTAAACTGCCTTATGAACATCACAGGCAACCCCAGTGCACCAAAGGTAGACTTCGATTTGGATTTGCCCAATATGTCTAACGACATCAAACAGATGGTGTACAGCTTGCTCAATGCGGAGGAAGAAAAGAACCAACAGGTGCTATACTTGCTTGCGGTAGGCAGATTTATGGCGCAGAACAACAATAATAATACTACCAGCGAGACTCCGCAATACAGCCAGACATCGCTTGCTATGCAGAGCTTTCTAAGTGGCACCATAAGCCAGCAGTTCAACAACGTGCTCAACAACGTTATCAATAGCAGCAACTGGAACTTTGGAGCCAACATCTCTACTGGTACCGAAGGATTCAACAATGCAGAATACGAAGGCCTATTGTCGGGCAGCTTGCTTAATAACCGACTGCTCTTTAACGGACAGTTTGGCTATCGCGACAATGCCAATGCCACAACAAGCTTTATCGGCGACTTCGACCTTAAGTATCTGCTATTCCCCAATGGCAACCTCGCCATCAATGTGTACAACAAGACCAACGACCGCTACTTCACACGCAGCAGTTTGAACACACAAGGTTTGGGTATCATTATGAAGAAAGACTTCACAAAAATCTCCGACCTGTTCTTCTGGAGAAAGAAGAAGAAGGTTAGCAAATAGAGAGTATGGTCCAGTGCCATACTCTCCACATAACACATATATTATTAGCACCCACAACTATAACCTACATCCCCTATGAATAAACTCAGCACCACTCTCCTACTCGCCATATCCATCAACACACCATGCCTTGCGCAATCCACAGGCTCCAACCATAGCCAATGGCAGCAATACTTCGAACAACTTGCCGACTACGACGACATCGAAGACAACAATATGGAGAACTTGTACGAACGCCTGTGCGAACTCGAAACCTCGCCCATAAACCTAAACACCGCCACCGACGACGACTTAAAACAACTATCCTTTCTCAGCTACACACAGATAGAAGAACTTACCGAATATCTCGACCGATATAGTCCGCTGCAATCACTCGGCGAACTTTCAATGATTCAATCGCTCGACCCGGTGCGCCTGCAACTGCTGCGACACTTTGTCTATATAGGCGAAGAGAAGAAGGCTGAACAATTCCCTACTATAAACAACATTCTGAAATACGGCAAGCACGAGCTCGTTGGCACAGTTACAGTTCCATTCTACAACAGAAAGGGCGACCGCAACGGCTATCTCGGATATAAGTACAAGCATTGGGTACGCTATACGTTTAAGTACGGACAGCATGTACAGATAGGCATAACCGGCACACAAGATGCCGGAGAACCATTCTTTGCAGGCAAAAACACTATGGGCTACGACCATTATGCCTACTATGCAGTAATTAGAAAGCTCGGTCGCATTAAGACACTTGCACTTGGACAATATAAGATTCGACTTGGTATGGGTCTTGTAATGAATACGGGCTTCAGTCTTGGCAAGACCACATCCCTTGTATTCTCAACCCCGACCAACACCATTACCCCCAACTCCTCACGCTCGGACGCCTACTATCTGCAAGGCACTGCCGCCACATTGGCACTTGGCAAACATACGGACATAACAGCATTTGCCTCCTATCGCAAGATAGACGCAACGCTAAACGACGACGGTTCAATACGCACACTATTGCACACAGGCTACCACCGCACCATTAGCGAGATGCAACGCAAGCACAACTCGGCACAATGGACAACAGGTGCAGCCTTACGCTGGCGCAACTATGGTTTTCATATAGGTGCCAATGCGATATATACGGCATACAACCGGGAGTTGCGCCCTAACACATCCCAACTGTTCCGCAAATACGACCCTGCAGGAAAGAGCTTCTATAACGGCAGCATCAACTACGGATATATTAGCCATTGGCTTAACATCAATGGCGAGACGGCGGTAAACAACGAAGGAGCCATTGCCACATTAAACAGTGTATCGCTTAAAGCCAACTCCTCACTTACGCTCACAGCCATACAACGCTTCTACTCGTATCGCTACTACTCGCTCTTCGGTTCGTCATTTAGCGATGGCGGCAAGGTTCAGAACGAAAGTGGAATATACCTTGGTGCATCGTGGATGCCACTCAGCCGGCTGTCAATACTCGCCTACTCTGACTATGCCTACTTTCCTTGGGCACGATACACAGCAGCCTTGGCATCACAATCATGGGACAATATGGTGCAAACCACTTACTCGTTGTCCAACCGTTTAGCATTGTCAGCTCGGTACCGCCTACGACTCAGGCAGCAAAACCATACCGACGCCAACTCCGAGAAAACACTAATAGACAAAACAGAACATCGTGCCCGCCTTTCATTAGCCTACACCGGCACTCACTGGACTGCCAAAACCCAATTCGATGGAGCATACACAGTATTCCCATCCAACATCAAGGACAAGCCTAATAGCCGTGGTGGAATGATAATGCAAACCGTTAGCTACATACAAGACGCTATAACCATAACAGCAAACATAGGTTATTTTCATACCCAAGACTACAACTCGCGCCTATATGCCTACGAACGCGGCACACTATACAGCTTCAACTTCCCAATGTTCTACGGCAAGGGAATGCGTGGCGCTATGTTTGTAAGAGGCAGTATAGGCAAGAACATTATAATAATAGGTAAGGTAGGAGCAACCAAGTATTTCGACCGAGACGTTATATCAAGCTCATACCAACAGATCGACAGCTCTTGGAAAACAGATATGGACCTGCAAGTGAAGTGGAAGTTCTAATAAAGACAAAAGCATAAAAGACAAAAGCCAACAAGAATTGCTCCTTGTTGGCTTTCGTCTTTTATGCTTTATTATTCACTATTTGTCTTTCGACATTCAGCAAATAGTTATCTCTTCAAGTTCGGGTTCTTCTCTACCTCTGTAGGAGGATAGATTTGGTACATCGACTCTTCGCCCTTCCATGTACCGGTTACTTCCATCTTCTCTTTAAGAATAATATCTTTCTCGAGTGTGTAAGTAAACGGCTCACCCTTAGCATTCACACTGTGTGTAAGAGTACCCTTTGGAACAAGGATATCACTCTGAGGACCAACACGGTAATCAAACACATTCTTCAGACGCTCCAAACGGAACGCATCCTCACGGCATGTCACCATACCAAGAACGTTGCCAGCTACCTCATATCTGTGCTCGTTATAAGCAGCCTCAGCAAGCTGGTCGTTAGACATAGCATCGATAGCATCTACAATAGCTTGGTCGCTATATGCACGTGAGCGAACCTTCTTCAAAGCAGTCTTAGCCTCAGAGATGTACTTGCCAGAACGAGCAGATGCTTCAGCAAACCAGCAAAGAACCTCTGCGTAACGGATAAGCTGATGACGCTTGCCAAGAGTCATACCTGCATAGATAGGCTTGGTGCAGTCAAAATCAATCTTAAGAGGCTGACCCTGTTCGTTAGCATTTACAGAGAAGCCAGTAAACATTGGGCGATAGTCAGAGAATACAGCGTTGGTCTTTTCAACATCCTCGTTCTTATCATTCTTTTCCATCCAAGTTTTATAAGCCTCACCGTCCATAGTTGCCCACCAGTCTACGTTGGCATACTTAATTTCTTTAGTCTGCTTATTCTCAGATTTATAAAGAAGAGTCTTTGCGTAAACGGCATCCTTACGAGGACCTTCTGGATACTTAGACCAGAAATAGCGCTCGGCGAGGAAGTCGCCCCAACCGCCCCAAGGCAATGAAGCAGGAACATGGCAACATGTGAGCTGTGAGTCGTCAGTACCCCAGCTACCAGTGTTGGCATTGTAGTAGATACCGAGGATACACTCGTTGTGGTTGTCGTTGCCATAGCTATATACACTATTCCAGTTAGGAAGAAGCGACTGGATACCGCGTGCATTTACAGCATCAACAACTTCCTTTGCCTTGTCAGCAGCAAGTGCATAATAGTCTGACTTCTTGAGAGGATAGCCTGCCATTGACATATATACAGAAGCAAGAGTTGACTTTACAGCCTGTGCAGAAACATATACGTTTGCATCGCCAATATGCTTCGATCCATTAGGATACTTCTCTGGCAAGTTGCAGTCCTCAGCAGCCTTCAAGTCTTTTACGATATAGTTGTAAACCTCCTCTACTGTAGCACAAGGAATATCATCTTTAATATTGTCTACATCTACAGAAAGCACTTCCTCTGGAGACAATGGTACAGGGCCCCATGTACGAACAAGACCATAATAGGCGTAAGCACGCCAGAAGTAAGCCTGTCCAAGCTGCTCGCTCACTTCAGACTTGTCTACCTTCAAATACTTAGCGCAGTCGAGAACGTAGTTAGAAGCCTTTATAATTTTGTAGTACCAGTTCCAAAGATCGTTGACACCCTTCAAATCAGACGGAGCTTCAAAAGCGTCAGCTGCAAGATACGCAGCCTTGTTTGAGCCAGTTGTCGAAGTTACGTCATCACCCATACACTGTACAATCATAGTGTTAGAGTTGCACTGGAAACCCTGTATGTTCTGATACAATGAATTTATAGCGAGGTCAAGGTCGGCCTTTGACTTATACAGTGTCTCAACAGTCAGTTGGCCTTTAGGATCCTCTGTAAGGAAGTCGCTACATGATGTTGTTAGCAACATTGAAGCTGCAAAGACGCAGCCCGGTAATATATTAATTTTCATGACTTATATTTCCTTTAATTGTTTAGAAGTTGAATCTTGCACCGAAAGTGAATGTTCTCGGAGTTGGGTAAGTACCGCAGTCGATACCGCCGGTAGCGTCGCCGTCACCATTGTAGCCAGCAGGGTTAGATCCCTTGTAGTTGGTAATGGTAAAGAGGTTCTGTACGCTGAAGCTCAAACGAATATCAGCAAACTTAGTCATGCTCTTAGGCATATCATAAGCCAATGTGATGTTCTCGCAACGGAAGTAGTTGGCGTTCTCCACCCACTTAGACGAAGCACCGATGTAGTTGTTGTTGGCTACATTCGGGTTAGGCATTGTCTTGCCTATCTCGTTAAGGAAGTCGGCGTCAGTGAACATACGTGAGTTACCAATCTTCGAGTTCATAGCAAAGCGAAGAGCGTTGAGACGCTGTACGCCGAATGCAGAGTTGAAGAATGCGTTGAGGCTCCAGTTCTTGTACGAAACAGTGTTGTTCCATCCAAGGGTGAAGTCAGGTGTCGACTTACCAAGAATCTTACGGTCAGTTTCCTTCGGATTTCTTACAGCTACACGCTCTCCAGCGTCGTTAGTAGACCAATATGTATCATAGCCTTCATCGTCGATACCAGCCCACTCCTGTCCAAAGAACGAGCCGAGAGCTTCGCCCTCCATGATGACACAAGGATCGTTGACAACCGACTGGAAGCTACCTGTATGGATAACAGACTGCTTGTCAGTAAGCTTCTTAACCTCATTCTTCAAGTATGTTCCATTGAGAGATGTCTGCCACTGGAAGTCCTTTGTTTCAATAACACGAGCATTGAGGGTAATGTCAAGACCCTGGTTAGCAACCTTACCGAGGTTAGCCATGTATGTGAAACCGCCAAATGCATTAGATGTTGTTGTAGAAAGAAGAGCGTCGCTTGTCTGCTTGTTGAAGTAGTCGAGGCTCAACTCCAAACGGTTGTTGAATAAACCGAGATCTACACCAAGGTCAAACTGCTTTGTCTTCTCCCACTTGATATCAGGAGTAGCAATTCGGTCGAGCAAGTATCCTACAGAAGCTTCGCCAACTCCATAATATGTATTGGTAGTCTTAAGCAATGCAAGTGTTGAGTACGGATCGATGTCCTGGTTACCTATGATACCATAGCTTGCACGTAACTTCAAGTTGCTGACAACGTCACGTGTGTTCTCCATAAACTTCTCGTTAGAAATAGTCCATGCGCCAGCGATTGATGGGAAGTAGCCCCACTTGTTGTTGCTAAAGCGGCTTGAACCATCAGCACGGAACGTACCTGTAAGCATATAGCGGTCGGCGAAGTTGTACATTATACGACCTACACCTGAGAGGAGAGCCCAGTTAGAATAGCCATTGGCAATCTTCTGCGTTCTTGCATTCTCAGCATTCCACCAACCTACCAATTCTGTAGTAAGGTTTTCACCTGTAATTCTCATATTTGTTGTAGTGCTCTTTGTTGCCTCCCATACACCTGTAGCAGTAAGGTGATGGTCGCCCCAAGAGTTCATATAGGTAAGGTTGTTGGTTGTCTGGAGCAATGTACGCTGCATATTATAGTTGCCCATATCTATTCTATGATTACGCGCCACCTTGCCAGAATTAAGCGAGTAATTATAGTTGTTCAAGTAATCGAAACCATTGCTTGATGTGAATGTCAAGCCGGGGAGAATATTGAACTGCAAGTCGATATGACCATTGAATACATCGTTGCGACGCTCGCTCTTATTGCCTACGAGCATACCATAGGCATTAGGCTCGATGGTACCATACTCGTCTTGAGCATAATTGCCGTTTTTGTCAAACATATTCATCGTTGGAGACGAGTTAAAGGCAATCCACAACGGGTTACTGGTTGTTCCAGGTAGGCTTGCAACACCCTTGCCTATGCCACGAGAGGCGTTAAGGTCTACAGTTACATCAAGCCACTTTGTAAGGCTTGTCTTAACGTTAGCCTTAGCAGCAAAGCGCTCATACTGGCTGCCTTCGAGTGTACCCTCGTTCTTCATATAGTTAGCAGAGATATACGACTGCATACCATCTGTACCCTTTGTGAAGACGAGCTTATAGTTCTGTGTCTGACCGGTACGGAACATCACGTCTACCCAATCGATACCAGGATTTGTACCATCGAGGAAGTCCTTAACATCATTCTCTGACTTTCCGTTATAGTCGACAAGAGCCTGGGCGTAAGCCTTTGTGCTCATCATCTTAGGCAACTTGGTAGCTTTTGAGAAACCGTATGAAGCATCAAATGTGATGCGGCTCTCGCCCTTCTTACCAGTCTTTGTTGTAACGATAACAACACCATTAGCACCACGCGAACCGTAGATAGCGGTAGAAGAAGCATCCTTCAACACCTGCATGCTCTGGATATCCTCAGGGTTGATGCCGTCGAGACCCGACTCGCGTACCATACCGTCAACTACATAAAGAGGATCGTTGCTCTTTGTAATTGAGTTAGAACCACGTACACGAATCTTAACCGAACCACCAGGAACACCGTCAGAAGCGACGTTCACACCAGCCATACGTCCGTTAAGAGCGTCTGAAGCCTGTGTAATAGGCTGATCCTTAAAAGCCTTGTTGTCCATAACGGCAACAGAGCCAGCCAAGTCGGCTTTCTTCACAACACCATAACCGATAACGACAACGTCGTTAAGCATCTCGGCGTCTTCCTTAAGAGTTACATTGATATTGTGCTTGCCAACTACAGCAACTTCCTGTGTCTTGTAGCCTACGTAAGAAACAACGAGAGAAGAGTTGGCAGGAACATTGATAACAAATTTACCGTCAATGTCTGTCACAGCACCGTTAGTCTTGTTGCCTTTTTCCACAACACTAACGCCAATAAGCGGTTCGCCACTTGCGTCAATAATAACACCAGTCACCTGGGTCTTCTGCTGGCCCTGGGCCACAATGTTGACCATCTTAGTCAGTTCGTTGGCAGCGGAAGCGTTGGTAGTGCATAGCAACATACCCGCAGCAAACGGAAGAACCATTGATTTCGTAATCATAGGAAATAATGGTCGGTTTAGATTTTCCATAATTTTTGGTTTTTAGTTAGTTATTTATGATTTCGTAGTTATTTGTTCCTACTATTTAGTCATAGGTGAATTATATGTATTCTTTATTTTAGTAATAGTTTGTTTTGAAATAAGGGTAAATGTTTTTGAGATATTCAAAACATCACGCCATAACTCTCTTCTTATACATTATCATCCAGGCTGTTGCCAACCCTTCGTTAGTTTGATATCGATTGCAAATGTAGTAATTAGTTTTATACAAACAAAATAATATTCAACTTTTTTACAAAAGTTCATAGAAAGAACATATAAAAGGTTAAAAATGCCCAATCAGTGTAGCAATTAGCATAATTCTTGCTACTTTTACAGAGCGAACACATTATTATATATGTATATACGCTGCAAAACAACCACAATTATGACCTCTGAAGAAATAACCCAACATTTGATAAGCAAGGGTGTCAAGCCCACTGCCAACAGAATAATAGTGCTTAGAGCCTTGCGTGAGGCTAATCGTCCAATGAGCTTGAAAGCATTGGAAATGAAACTATTGTCTATGGACAAGTCGAGCATCTTCCGTGTGCTGTCCCTGTTTCTCGAACACGAAGTGGTTCACTCGTTCGAGGATGGGCGCGGCCTGCTCAACTACGAGCTATGCGAGCATCATGGTCCATGCAAGCACGACGAGAACCATGTACACTTCTATTGCGAGTCGTGCCAACGCTCGTTCTGCCTTGAGGATGTGCATGTGCCGGATGTACAGTTGCCAGAAGGGTTTGAGGCACACGCCATGTCGTTTGTTATTAAGGGTGTATGCGCAGAGTGCAAAGCAAAGTAATACATCTATAAAATCAACGGGGATTAGCTACTTGAAAATTCATCAAGTTGCTAATCCCCGTCTGTTTTATGTCTGTATACTTTAATATTACTCCTCTGCAGCCTTCAACTGCTCGGCAACTTCGTCGTTGATGCGCTTAGCAAACTCCTCCTTAGTCATAGTAGCCTGCTCGCCGCCACCCTGCTTACGCATAGATACAAGACCCTCGGCAGCTTCCTTCTCGCCAACAACAACCATATAAGGAACACGCTTGAGCTCGTTGTCGCGAATCTTGCGGCCAATCTTCTCGTTGCGGTCGTCTACAAGTGCGCGTACACCTTGCTTGTCGAGGAACTTCTGTACCTCCTTAGCATACTCGTTGTACTTTTCCGAGATAGGCAGGATAGCCACCTGGTCTGGTGTAAGCCACAATGGGAAATGACCTGCTGTATGCTCAATAAGCACAGCTGTGAAACGCTCCAGTGAACCAAACGGTGCACGGTGAATCATTACTGGTGTCTGCTTAGAGTTATCCTCGGCTGTATACTCCAGTTTAAAGCGCTGTGGCAAGTTGTAGTCAACCTGGATAGTACCAAGCTGCCAACGACGACCAATAGCATCCTTAACCATAAAGTCGAGCTTAGGACCATAGAAAGCAGCCTCGCCCACTTCCTCATGTACATCAAGACCCTTCTCGCGGCAAGCCTCGCGGATAGCATTCTCCGATTCAGTCCAAATCTCCTCGCTACCAATATACTTCTCGGTATCCTTAGGATCGTGAAGCGAAATCTGTGCCTCGTAGTTGTTGAAACCAAAGATGCTGAACACCTTGAGAATGATGTCGATAATATTCTCAAACTCCTGTCTTACCTGATCTGGACGTACAAAGATGTGAGCGTCGTCCTGAGTAAAGGTACGTACACGTGTCAATCCGTGCAGCTCGCCACTCTTCTCATAGCGGAACACAGTACCAAACTCAGCAATACGCAAAGGCAGATCCTTGTACGAACGTGGCTTGCGTGCGAAGACCTCGCAGTGGTGAGGACAGTTCATAGGCTTGAGCATATACTCCTCGTCCTCCTCTGGTGTGTGGATAGGCTGGAAAGCATCCTTGCCATAATGAGCGTAGTGGCCAGATGTTACATAAAGGCTCTTGCCGCCAATACCCGGAGTGATAACCTCCTGATAGTTGTAAGGCTTAAGGAGCTTGCGCAGCAAGTCCTGAAGACGAAGGCGAAGAGCGGTACCCTTAGGCAACCATATAGGCAAACCCTTACCTACACGCTCAGAGAACATAAAGAGTTCCATCTCCTTGCCAATCTTACGATGGTCGCGCTTCTTAGCCTCCTCAAGCATCTGCAGATACTCATCCAGCATGCTCTTCTTAGGGAAAGAGATGCCATAGATACGTGTCATCTGGTCGCGCTTAGCGTCTCCACGCCAGAAAGCACCAGCCACACTTGTAATCTTAACAGCCTTGATAGCACCAGTGCTCATAAGGTGCGGGCCACGGCAAAGGTCGGTAAAGTTGCCCTGAGTGTATGTAGAAATTGAGCCATCCTCAAGATCCTGCTCAATGTGCTCACACTTGTAAGCCTGACCATCAGCCTTGAATTCGGCCAAAGCCTCAGCCTTAGGAACCTCACGACGAACAACCGGCTCGTTCTTCTTGGCGAGTTCCTTCATCTTAGCCTCAATCTTCGGGAAGTCGTTCTCGGAGATAACGTCGCCCTCCTTAGGCATAACGTCGTAGAAGAAACCATTTTCCACAGCCGGACCAAATCCGAACTGTATGCCAGGATAAAGCTCCTTAAGAGCCTCGGCAAGAAGGTGGGCAGATGTGTGCCAGAATGTGTACTTACCCTCTTCGTCCTCAAATCTGTAAAGGGCGATAGTTGCATCCTCGTTGATAGGACGGTTAAGCTCCACTGTTTCGCCATTAACTCCGCAAGATACAACGTTGCGAGCGAGAGCCGGCGAAATGCTCTCGGCGATTTGTAACCCCGTCACGCCCTGTTCGTACTCACGAACCGAACCATCAGGAAATGTGATTTTAACCATAACAAATTAGTTTTTTTATCAAAGTTGGTGCAAAGATAACTAAATAAAAAGACTGCACAAAAATAAACGTGGTTATTTTATTGTTTTCTTTGCCGAATGGCCGAAATTATGTAATTTTGCACCTATGAGAATAGATATTATAACCGTATTGCCCGAAATGCTTGAGGGCTTTATAAACGAATCAATACTTGCACGCGCTCAGAAGAAGGGTCTCGCCGAGATTCATCTACACAACTTGCGCGATTATTCGGCCGACAAATGGCGCCGTGTAGACGACTATCCATACGGTGGATTTGCCGGTATGGTGATGCAATGCGAGCCTATCGACCGCTGCATATCTGCCTTGAAGGCCGAACGCGACTACGACGAGGTGATATTCACATCGCCCGACGGCGAGAAGTTTGACCAGCATATTGCCAACGACCTTTCGATGAAGGGCAACATCATCATACTCTGCGGACATTATAAAGGTATAGACCAGCGTGTGCGCGACCACCTTATCACTCGCGAGATTTCTATCGGCGACTACGTCCTTACCGGTGGCGAGCTTGCCGCTGCCGTTATGGCTGATGCCATTGTACGCATCGTGCCTGGTGTTATTGGCGACGAGCAGAGCGCTCTAAGCGATTGCTTCCAGGACGACATGCTATCTGCCCCCATCTACACACGCCCTGCCGACTATAAGGGATGGAAGGTGCCTGAGATATTGCTTAGCGGCAACGAGGCAAAGATAAAGAACTGGGAGATGGAGCAAGCCATGGAACGCACACAGCGCTTGCGCCCCGACCTTCTTGAGAAATAAAAACATTAACGACAATTATACGAATATGCAATTAATGATGATTATACGTATAATTGTCGTTTATCTTTTTGTATCATATAATTGTCGTTTATGATATTATTGCGCTTGATTGTTGTTAAGCCGCAAGCAAAACTCCTCGCCAAGTCTGAATCCCTCCTCATACAAACGTTCAAGCTTGTCAGTGTCTTTCTCCATACGCGTCACCTCCATAGGGCGCTCTGGACGTATGCACACCACGCTACCCTCCTCTTCCATTCGGTCTATCATATCGAGCTGTCGGTTGTATGCCTCAAGTCGCCTGCTTAGCACAACACGCAGACGAGGGTACTTCTTGTATACAAACTTAGGAATCTTATGGTCGCGCCCCGTATTGCGCCAACCCTTGTTGCGGGTAAGGATAAGCACATTGTTCTTATGCCCCGTCTCTATAGCACGCATCACCGGAATGCTGTCCACGATGCCGCCATCGAGCATTGGCACACCATCCACCATCACAATCTTGCTGACATAGGGCAACGAGCTTGACGCCCTAACCACATCAAGCGCACGCTGACGGTCGTGACGCTCCTGCAAATACTCGGCACGACCGGTAAGACAGTTGGTCGTAACCATCTCGAATGTAGCCTCATTATTAAAGAAGGTGTCGAAGTCGAAAGGTATATACTCATTTGGAAACTTGTCGTACAACAGTTTTCGGTCGAAGATGCAACCCTGTGTGACGAGATGGTGCAAGCCAATATAATCGTAGCGCGCCAGATAGTCGATGTTGGACACACGTGCGCGACGCGGTTGCCTGCTAATGTACGACATACCGTTGCAAGCACCTGCCGATACAGCCACTACATATTTGAAATACAACCCATGCTTCATAAAAGCATCCAACACGCCGCTGGTGAACACACCGCGCATACCGCCACCCTCGAGAACAAGCCCTGTGTTACTGTCAATAGTCATCTTCTTTATGCTTTTCCGTAATATACATTTATTGATTCTACATTGCAAAAGTAAGCAAAATACACCAAATGACAGACGCATACACTAAAAATTTTCAAAAAGTTATAACACTTTGTATACCATACCCCTATTTTATTCATAATAAAACATAAATAAGGAGACAAGTCTTTGACGTGTGTTTAAAAATCATTAACTTTGCACTTATAACTTATACATTTAATACATTATTAATATGTTTGACAAAGCAACCTACGTAAACCGCCGCGCCAAGCTCAAAGAACTTGTAAAGAGCGGACTTATCATATTTTTCGGAAACAATGAGTCGCCTTGCAATTGTCCTGCCAACGGATACTCACCTTTCCGCCAAGACTCATCCTTCCTTTATTATTTCGGACTGAACCGCGACGGTCTTGTTGGTGTTATCGACATCGACAACGACACCGAGACACTCATAGGCAATGACATCGATATCGAGGACATTGTTTGGTTTGGCAGCGTCGACAGCGTGCACGACATGGCAGAGAGCGTTGGCGTAAAGAACACAGCTCCGATGAAGAGCCTTAAGACCATCTGCAACGAGGCTATGCGCATGAAGCGCCGCATCCACTTCTTGCCACCATATCGCCACGACATAAAGATACAGATATTCGACTTGCTCGGCATACATCCAGTACAGCAGAAAGAGGCAGCAAGCCTTGACCTCATAAATGCAGTTGTAAAGATGCGTTCTACCAAGGAACAGCAGGAAATAGAAGAACTTGAGCGCGCCGCTGTCATTGGTTATAAGATGCACACCACAGCCATGCGCCTTACCAAGCCAGGCGTTACCGAGAAGTACATCAGCGGACAGCTTGACGGCATTGCCAGCTCGTATGGTGCTATGGTTAGCTTCCCTAACATCTTCAGTCAGCACGGCGAGATTATGCACGGATGCCCTTCAATGGCAGAGCTCGAAAGCGGTCGCTTGGTTTTGTGCGACTGTGGAGCCGAGACCATAAACAACTACTGCTCAGATAACACCCGTACATATCCAGTCAACGGCAAGTTTACACAGCGTCAGCTCGAGATTTACAGCATCGTTGAGGCTTGTCACGACTACGTGCTTGAGGTAGCCAAACCCGGTGTAAAGTATATGGACGTACACTTTGCCGTGTGCCGCCTTATGACAGAGCGTCTTAAAGAGCTTGGCTTGATGAAGGGCGATGTAGACGAGGCTGTAGCTGCTGGTGCACATGCCATGTTCCTACCCCACGGATTGGGACATATGATGGGTATGGACGTTCACGATATGGAGTCGTTCGACCAGATACACGTTGGCTTCGACGCCGAGACACGTCCACGCCTCGACCAGTTTGGCACCAACTGCCTGCGTATGGGCCGCCGCCTCGAAGAGGGCTTTGTCGTAACCGACGAGCCGGGCATCTACTTCATTCCAGCCCTTATCGACGACTGGAAAGCATCTGGACATTGTGCCGAATTCCTCAACTTCGACATGCTCGAGAGCTACAAAGACTTTGGCGGCATACGTATCGAGGACGATGTGCTCATAACAAAGGATGGCTGCCGCTTCATCGGCAAAGACCGCATACCATACCATCCTAATGACATCGAGGAGTTTATGAAGAACAATTAATTCATCAACAATAAATCAAAACAATGAAGAAAATTTTCACACTTGCGCTTCTTGCAGTATTCGCATTGAACGCAAACGCTGAGGAGAAGAAAGACGAGAACAAGAACAAGCCCGTCTTCACTACCATCAAGGCGAACCCTATCACAAGCGTTAAGGACCAGAACCGTAGCGGTACATGCTGGGCCTACTCAACACTCTCATTCTTTGAGGCTGAGATTTTGAAGGCCACAGGCAAGACATACGATCTTTGCGAGTCGTTTGTTGCCAATAAGGACTATATGGACCGTGCCGTTCAGGTTGTTCGCTTGCATGGCGACTGCCAGTTCGCTCAGGGTGGTTCGGCTTACGATGTTTACTATGTTCTTAAGAACTATGGTATTTGCCCAGAGGACGCTATGCCGTTCCCTGGCTCTCTCTATGGCGACTCGCTCAACAACTTCAACGAATTCTTCGGTCAGCTTGAGCCTTACGTAGCTGGTATTGCACGCAGCAAGGCCAATAAGATTTCAAGCCAGTGGAAGGTTGGACTTCAGGGTATCCTCGACGCTTACCTCGGCAAGTGCCCAGAGTCGTTCACATACCAGGGCAAGAAATACACACCTAAGTCGTTTGCAGCAAGCCTTGGCTTAAACTGGGACAACTATGTCTCGGTAACAAGCTATAGCCACAAGCCATACTACACACAGTATGCTGTTGAGGTGCAGGACAACTGGCGCAACCCATTGTCATGGAACCTTCCTATGGAGGATATGGCACGCATCATCGAGAACGCTATCATGAACGGTTATACCGTAGCATGGGGTGGCGACGTTAGCGAGCCTGGATTCACACGCAAGGGCCTTGCTTACTTCTACGACACTAAGAAGATGGAGAGCCTCTCTGGTTCGGATATGGCTCGTTGGCTCAAGATGTCGCCTGCAAAGCGCACTAACCTCGTTGACTCACTCGGATGCACAGTTCCTGAGCTTGAGCCTACAGCAGAGCAGCGTCAGCAGCGCTTCGACAACTGGGAGCTCACCGACGACCACGGTATGCTTATCTATGGTATCGCTAAGGACCAGAACGGCAAGGAGTACTATATGGTTAAGAACTCTTGGGGCGAGTCTGGCGACTACAAGGGTACATGGTATATGACAAAGAACTACATCATTGCCAACACTATGGACTACATGGTAAACAAGAACGCCATTCCTAAGGATATCCTAAAGAAGATTGAGAACGCAAAGAAGAAGCAGTCGATTGCCGACTAAAACAGAAACATACTCATAAATAGCAACGTCCCCTTTGTTCGGAAAACCGAGCAAGGGGGACGTTTATTTTTGGTTCTTCCGATATTTGGAGTGATACAAGCTGGGGTTTATCGTGGCGGTTGGCGTCTTGAGGTTCGTATAATGGACGTATAATTTTACTTGTAGTTCTTTTGTATGTAGTTCCCACAGAACGCACAGACCACACAGAAGCCTACGGGCTTAAGCTTTTCGAATCCACAGAATGGCATACGCTTCGCGATGCAAGAATCCAGAAATGATTGCTTGCGCCGCCATAGGCGGCGAACAATGCTTAATCTCGGCGATGCTACACAAGCTATCAATTCTGTGCCTTCTGTCGTATGACGCGCAGCGTCTATACGCTCTGTGGATTCCAAAACCTTAAGCCCGTAGGCTTCTGTGTGGTCTGTGCGTTCTGTGGGAACTACAAGCAAAGGAGATACAAGTACAAGAGCCTCTCCCCGATAAACTGCAATTTACAATTCTGTCAGTCCATTTTGACACACCCTCTCCTAATTTTTCTACTCGTATACCTCGTCGATGCCATACTCCATGGCATCGGCATCCTTGGCACATGGGTCGAAGCCCTCGGGCAAGTTAAACTTAGAGTTAGGGTCGTAAGGCAGACTGCTGTCGCGGTAAACCTTCTTCATGAAGTAAGCCCATATAGGCAGCGCCATTGTGGCACCCTGACCCATACGCATCGAGTCGAAGTGTACGTCGCGGTCCTCACCGCCTACCCAGCATCCGCTTACAAGCTCTGGGGTAAAGCCCATAAACCAAGCATCGCTGTTGCGGTTGGTTGTACCAGTCTTGCCGCCTATGTCGCCAGTGAAGTTATACTTATAACGCAGGCGTCCGGCGGTACCGCCGTCTACTACACCCATCAATTCCACAAGCATCTTGTTGGCGCTCTCGGCACTTATCACCTCGTTCATACGAGGCTGGAAAGTGGCAATAACGTTTCCGTCGTTGTCCTCAATACGGCTGACAAACAGCGGAGCCACACGAATACCGCCATTGGCAAAGGTTGTATAAGCACTAACCATCTCTGCCACCGACACCTCACACGGACCAAGACACAGCGACATCGACGGATGGATGTCGGGGTTGTTGATGCCATAGTCGTGCAGAAGCTGCACAAACTGCTGCGGATTGAGCTTACTCATAAGATAAGCCGACACCCAGTTGCTCGACTGTGCAAGACCCCACTTAAGCGTAACCATCTCTCCGGCACGCTTGTGGCTTGCGTTGCGCGGTGTCCAAGGTTGACCAGCAACCATATATGTACGCTGCACGTTAGGAGCGAGGTCGCATGGCGAAAATCCGTTCTCCATAGCAAGCGAGTAGAGGAACGGCTTGATAGTAGAACCCACCTGGCGTCGTCCGCCCGTAACCATATCGTACATAAAGTGTCTATAGTCGAGACCTCCGACGTATGCCTTGACGGCACCAGTCTTTGGATCCATACTCATAAAGCCGGCACGCAAGAACGACTTGACGTAGCGTATACTGTCGAGCGGTGTCATCGTTGTGTCGAGATCGCCATGATAGGTAAACACCGACATATCGGTTGGGGTATGGAAGGCGCGGTGTATTTCCTCGTCGCTGGCGCCACTTGCCTTCATCACACGGTAGCGCTCGCTTTGTAGCACGGCACGCTCCATAATCTGGTTGACCTGCTTCTTGGTAAGGTCGGACGTGAAAGGGGCGTTAGGCTTACGTCTGTTCTCCTTTGTAAACTCGGGCTGCAAGAAACGCGCCACATGGCCGTACACGGCTTCCTCGGCATAACGCTGCATACGCGAGTCGATAGTGGTGTACACCTTCAGACCGTCTGCGTTAAGATTGTATGCAGAGCCGTCCTTCTTGAAGTTTTTGTTGCACCATCCATAAAGCGGGTCGGTAACCCAAGCTATCGAGTCGAGCACATACTGGCGCTTGTTCCACGACGGATACTTGGATATGTCCGGACGCTCGGCAGTCATATATATACGCAAGAACTCGCGCAGATAAGGAGCCGTACCATCCTTGTGGTCGGTGCGGTGGAAGTCGAGTGTAAGGTCTTTGGCTGCATACTCGTCGTACTGCGCATCTGTTAGATAGCCAGCCTTACGCATCTGGTCGAGCACCACATTGCGGCGTTCGCGACAGCGGTCGGGATAGCGCACGGGGTTGAAGAGCGACGGATTCTTGCAAAGTCCGATAAGAGTGGCAGCCTCCTCAACGGTAAGATCCTTAGGCTCCTTATTAAAATAGGTGTTGGCGGCAGTCTTAATGCCCACAGCATTGTGCAGGAAGTCGAAGTAGTTGAGGTAGAGCGCGATAATCTCCTCCTTAGTATAGTTGCGTTCGAGCTTCACGGCAATAACCCACTCTATCGGCTTTTGCAGCAAGCGCTGCAACGTACTCTTAGCCGTTTCCGAATAGAGCTGCTTGGCAAGCTGCTGCGTAATGGTAGAGCCACCGCCGGCAGAAGTCTGACCAAGGAGCCCACGCTTAACCACAGCACGTCCAAGGGCAATGAAGTCGACACCCGAATGGTCGTAGAATCGGGCATCCTCTGTAGCCACAAGAGCGTCTACGAGGTGAGGCGACAGGTTGCTGTAAGGTATGCAGACACGGTTCTCGCGGTTGAAGTTCCATGTACCAATCACCTTGCCGTCGGCACTGTAAATCTGTGTGGCAAAACGATTTATAGGATTCTGCAAGTCCTCGATTGGCGGCATATAGCCAATCCAACCGTTCCATATAGCCGTGAAAGCCAGTCCACTGACAATAAATGCAAGGACAAGCATACCCCATAGAAAGTGTACGAACGCTTTTCTCATGTTCTTCGTATTTTCGATATTAATATGATTCCTGATAAATACACATAAACGTGTGCAGTATGCAAAGGTAAGCTAAAAATATGATATTCTTGCCTACCATATATGTACATTTTATATTAATAGTATAAAATTCCGTAAAAATGTCCTATAAAGGTATACACATATCGGAAATTTGTTATAATTTTGCAGCCGAAATAAATAGTATAAACATGACAGAGCAAATACTTGACTACCTTATTTCAATAGACAAGACTCTAACAGTTTTCTTCAACTTCAATGGTGGCTTTATTAACGACATCCTCTGGGACAGCTTTTCATCTCGTCTCTCATGGGTACCGCTTGCCTTGGCTTTCCTCTTTTTTCTTTATCACAAGCCTAAGAAATGGAAGGAGGCCACACTTATCGTGCTTGCCCTTGTGCTAATCATCACACTGTGCGACCAGGTAACGTCAACCGTTATGAAGCCCTACTTTGCCCGTTTACGCCCGTCGCACACGCCGAGTGTGGAGAATCTGCTGCATTATGTCAATGGATACCGTGGCGGTAGATACGGATTTGCATCGAGTCATGCAGCCAACTCGTTTGGTGCCGTAACCTTTGTGTCGCTTATAGTGGGTAGACGCAAGATAGCTGCGTTACTCTTCGCATTTGCTGTCATGGTGTGCTACTCTCGCATCTATCTTGGTGTGCACTACCTTGGCGACCTTATGACGGGTGCTTTGATTGGCACCTGCATTTCTTACGTAATATACCGCGTTATGCCATATAAGTGTCGCTATGGTTTCAGACCTAATAGTGCTGACATTAGTTATGGATGGTATACACAAAAAAAAGTTTTAGTTGCATAACCTATCATTCTATCCCAGGTTGCCAACTAAAGCACTGACACTTAAAGAGTTACATTTTTATTAGAACATAAAAAGCGGTGCAATCCGTCACTAATCTGTCACTAATCTATCACTATGCAACGTTGCGCAAGCGATGTTGAGCGAGTGATGGATTAGTGACAGATTTGTGTTAGGTGGATGATAGATTGGAGGACGGGAATATGGCATAAGACATTGCTATCGTATTGATATTCTGACGATTACAAGTACACAGCCGTAAGAAAAGTGATAGAATGATGGGTTGCTAAAAAAAAAAGATACATATAGCAGGAGGTATGGTCTCCGTACCTCCTGCAAGTGCTAATCTAATGTATTATTACAGAGGCTTTGTAACGCTCTAACCAAGCCTTAATGACAACCTCACTAAGCCTTAATGACACACCAACTAAGCCTTAATTGCAACCCAACTAAGCCTTAATTGCACGCCCACGAAGCCTTAGTCGATAAATCGCTTGGTTATTTCGCCATACTCGTCGATGCGACGGTCGCGGAGGAACGGCCACCAACGGCGCACATCCTCGCTGTGGGCAAGGTCTACCTCGGCAATTATGCTCTCCTCCTCGTCTGCCGACGAGCGATAAAGCACTTCGCCCTGCGGACCAACAACCATTGACGAACCCCAGAACTGTATTCCCTCTGTCTGACCACTTGGATCTGGCTCGAAACCAACACGGTTGACCGAAACAACCGGCAAGCCATTAGCCACGGCATGACCGCGCTGCACCGTTGTCCAAGCCTCACGCTGACGCTGCTGCTCGTCCTCCGTATCGTTGGCTGCATAGCCAATGGCTGTGGGATAAATAAGCAGTTCGGCACCCTGCAGAGCCATTAGTCGGGCTGCCTCCGGATACCACTGGTCCCAACATACAAGCACTCCGAGCTTGCCCACGCTGGTCTGTATTGGGTGAAAACCAAGGTCGCCTGGGGTAAAATAGAACTTCTCGTAGTAGGCTGGATCGTCGGGGATGTGCATCTTGCGATACTTGCCGGCAATGGTTCCGTCGCGCTCTATCACCACGGCAGTATTGTGATAAAGCCCCGGCGCACGGCGCTCAAACAACGATGTAACGAGCACAACGCCACACTCCTTTGCCACCTCGCCGAAGAACTCGGTTGAAGGACCGGGTATAGGCTCTGCCAAATCGAAATTGTCCACATCCTCCACTTGGCAGAAGTAGAGCGAGTTATGCAGCTCCTGCAGCACCACAAGCTTGGCACCACGCTCAGCCAAATCGCGTATGCCCTCGGCAAGGCGCAGGATATTGGTCTTGGTATCAGCAATGTTGTGTTGCTGGAGATATCCTATCTTCAAATGCTTCATTTTTAATTGTCTTTATTAAGTTATACTTTTATTATTCTATTTTCGCAGTTGCCAGAACGCCACGGCAGCCGCAGCGGCAACATTAAGCGAGTCGACCCCATGCATCATCGGTATGCGCACCACATAGTCGGCTTGGTCGATAGTGGCTTGCGGCAGTCCGTCGCCCTCGTTGCCCATCACTATAGCCAATCGAGGCTCGGCAAGCAGGACCTCATTGTCTATCGACACCGACCTGTCGGTAAGCGCCATAGCCGCCGTACGCAGACCAATGTGGTTAAGGCTGCTTAACGGAGCGTCCATCCACGTCCAAGGAATAGAGAACACCGCACCCATTGACACACGCACAGCACGGCGTGTAAGAGGGTCGCACGACGTGCGTGTAAGCAGAGCCGCGTCAATGCCAAGGGCAGACGCCGAGCGGAAGATGGCACCCACATTGGTAGAATCGACCACTCCGTCAATCACCACCACACGGCTGGCATCACGGCACACATCCTCAACAGAGAGTTGTGCAGGACGGCGCATAGCGCACAGCACACCCCTTGTAAGCACATAGCCCGTGAGCGTGGCAAGCAACTCGCGGCTGCCCGTATACACCGGTATGTCGGGACAGCGGCCTATTATCTCTGCCGCATCGCCCTCCACATGGCGTTCCTCGCAAAGCAAGGACAAAGGCTGGTAGCCGGCATCAAGAGCACGTGTTATAACCTTCGGGCTTTCGACGATGAAGATGCCGTTGCCATGCTCGTACTGATGGCGCAGCTGCTTCTCGGTAAGATTGCCATACACCTCCACCCCTGGCTGCACCAACGACGTAATCTTTACTATCGGCATACCTCCTCAGGATACTGCATTGTAAGACAATGTATAGAGCCATGCTGGCGCACAATGGTACACGAGTCGATGCCAATGATGTCGTAGCCGGGGAAAGCCTCAGCCACAAGCTCAAGAGCACGTGCGTCGTTGGCATCCTGATTGTATGTAGGCACGATTACAGCACCATTAAGAATGAGGAAGTTGGCGTATGTAGCCGGCAGTCGGTCGTCCTCGTCGTATAGCGCGTCGGGCATCGGAAGCTTAAGCAGTCGGTACGGATTGCCGTCAGCATCGGTAGCCTTCTGCAGCTGAAGCTCAAGAGCCTTGAGGTCGGCAAACTGTGGGTCGTTCTCGTCGTCGCATCCCACATATAATAATGTATTGTTGGGGCATAGACGAACTATGGTGTCGATATGTCCGTCGGTGTCGTCGCCAATTAGCTGGCCATGATCGAACCACACAATCTTGCGGGCACAAAGACGCTCCAAAAGCGTCTGCTCTACCTGCTCTCGTGTCATTGGCTGGTTGCGATGTGGAGCCATAAGGCACACACTGGTAGTGAGGATGGTACCGCGTCCGTCGCTCTCTATAGAGCCACCCTCAAGCACAAAGTCCTCATAATCAACGCGTTCGCCGTGGAACACGCCCTTGTTGTATAATGTGCTGTTGATGAGGTTGTCCTTATCGGCGGCAAACTTCTCGCCCCATCCGTTAAAGCGGAAGTCGAGCAATCGGCATAGAGCCTGTCCTGCCTCGGCGCCGGAAGCGTCGGAAGCAGCAGCCTTAGTGTCGTTATCCTGCACGGGTACGAGCGTAATGAAGGCATGGTCGCGTGCCCATGTGTCGTTGTTGTCGCACTCGACGATGCTCACACGGCTCATCTCGTCGTCGCTCAAGCTATCCTCAAGCAGCTCGCGCACACGCTCGGGGTACTTGGCAGCGATGACAAGCGGCTCGTTTTGTGCCACAGCCTTTGCTATCTGCACAAAGGTTTCGGTTATGTCGTCGAGATAAGGAAGCCAGTCGGTTTCCTCATGCGGCCACGTAAGCTGCACACACGACTGGCGATGCCACTCGGCAGGAAGAATGTATTGGTTGATTGCCATATAATTGTATATTCGTTTAAAACTTTATCCAGATATATATGCAAAATTACAACAAAAAATCCTAAACACAACACTATCCCCCATATAAGCACGAAATTAATCGGCTACTTTCGGGCTTATATCAATAAAAAGCAGTATTTTTGTAGTCCGAAAGGCCGCACTATGTCTTTTGGTATGACATAAAGCCCTTGACATAACTTTGCGCAAAACAATAATATTATAAATGAAAAAGTTTATACTCGACCTTACGGTCAGCTCTATTGAAGCTTTGAGCGACAAGCATGTGCTCATAAAGCTAACAGACGACAAGCCCCTGCCAGAGATGCTCCCGGGACAGTTTGTGGAAGTGCGCGTAGACAACTCGCCCTCTACATTCCTCCGCCGCCCTATCTCTATCAACAATGTAGACTACGACAACAACGAGCTTTGGCTCCTTGTGGCAGCAGTAGGCGATGGAACACGCCGCCTGCAGCAGCTTAAGAAGGGCGACAAACTAAACTGCGTGCTGCCCCTTGGCAACTCGTTCACCATGCCAACCGACGCCTCGCAGAAGGTGCTGCTCGTAGGCGGTGGCGTAGGTGTTGCCCCACTGCTCTACTTTGGCAAGAAAATAAAGGCTATGGGCATTGAGCCAACATTCTTGCTCGGTGCGCGTACAGCAAAGGATGTATTGGAGAAGTCGCTGTTTGAGGAGGTGGGCAGAGTGCTCATCACCACAGAGGATGGCTCTGAGGGCGAGAAGGGATTTGTGACAAACCACTCTGTACTGTCGCAAGAAGACTTCGACCTTATATCAACCTGCGGACCAAAGCCTATGATGATGGCTGTAGCCCGCTATGCCTACAAGAGCAACATCGAGTGCGAGGTGTCGCTCGAGAACAAGATGGCTTGCGGCGTGGGCGCCTGCCTGTGCTGTGTAGAGAAGACGGTTGAGGGCAACAAGTGCGTGTGCAAAGAAGGTCCGGTAATGAACATAAAGAAATTGTCATGGCAGATTTAAGCGTTAAAATAGGCGGTCTTAAGTTGAAGAATCCCGTAATGACCGCATCGGGAACATTCGGATATGGTTTGGAGTTTGCCGACTTTGTGCCACTCGACGGCATCGGCGGCATCATCGTCAAGGGTACCACGCTCAATCCACGAGAGGGCAACGACTACCCACGTATGGCAGAAACAGCCCAGGGTATGCTCAACTGCGTAGGTTTGCAGAACAAGGGTGTAGACTACTTCTGCAAGAACATCTATCCGCAGATTAAGGATATCGACACCAATATGATTGTCAACGTAAGCGGTTCGTCGCCAGACGATTATGCCGAGTGTGCCGCCCGCATAGACGCTCTCGACAATATACCAGCCATCGAGCTTAACATCTCTTGCCCTAACGTAAAGCAGGGAGGTATGGCGTTTGGCGTTACAACCACTGGCGCAGCAAGCGTTGTGCGTGCCGTACGCCAGGCTTACCACAAGCCTATCATCGTGAAGCTGTCGCCAAACGTTACCGACGTAACCGAGATAGCCAAGGCTGTGGAGGCTGAAGGCGCCGACAGCGTGTCGCTTATCAACACACTTATGGGTATGGCTATCGACATAGAGAGTCGCCGTCCGTTGCTGAGCATCTCTACAGGCGGACTGAGCGGTCCTGCCGTCAAGCCAGTGGCTCTGCGCATGGTATGGCAAGTGGCAAAGGCTGTAAAGATTCCGGTTGTGGGCTTGGGTGGCATAAGCACCGCCGAGGACGCCATCGAGTTCCTTATGGCAGGCGCCACAGCTATCGAGATAGGTACAGCCAACTTCCTCGACCCAGCCGTAACAATAAAGGTGCGCGACGGCATCAACGACTGGCTCGACAAGCATGGATGCTCTTCGGTGAGCGAGATTATAGGTGCGCTTAACGACTAAGACGGTGGAACAAAAGAAATCACAGCGTGCCAATTTGGAAGACAAGCGCCTTACGGGCTTCTTGATAGGACTCGTTGTGACGCTGTCGCTATTTCTTGCCGCCCTGCAATACTCTACAAGCGCCCCAGGCGACAATTCGGACAAAGACAAAATGGACGAGGAAACGCCTGACGCCGACCTTCTGCCAAAGCCTAAACGCAGCGAGATGATTGCAGTGATACAGCCTAAGCCAAAGAAGACATCGACGCAAAAGCTCAAGATTGTGGAAGAGAAGGAGCAAGCCGAGAAGCTTAACAACATTACACAGATGCGCACTATCGGCTCTGACGAGGACAGAGAGCAGGAGGACGACAAAGACGACAGAAAGGCAGACAAGGACGCCCCGGAGACCATAGCGATTGACCTTAACGACAATCCGCTTAACTTCCGCGTCGTGGAACAGTTGCCCGAGTATCCTGGAGGCATGGCTGCATTGGTGAAGTGGCTAAACGACAACCTGCGCTATCCGCCTTTGGCACAACGCCAAAACATACAGGGACGTGTGGTGGTGACCTTCATCATCAACCGCGACGGAACCACTTGCGACCTAAAGGTGGCTAAGTCGGTACACCCCCTACTCGACGGCGAAGCGATGAGGGTGCTTAAGAACATGAAAAAGTGGAAACCAGGTGTAAACAACAACAAGCCATGCCGCACACTCTTCGCCATACCGATAGAATTTAAAATATAAACAAAACACTACTAATATGATAAAAGCAGACGAAATACTGAAGCTTGTCAACAAATATATTGACAACTTGTCTTACGACCGCAAACCGTCATCACTATACGAGCCAATACGCTACGTGCTGTCTATGGGCGGCAAACGCATACGTCCCGTGCTTATGTTGCTGTCGTACAACATGTTCCGCGAGAATCCTGAAGAGATACTTATGCCGGCTTGCGCGCTTGAGACATACCACAACTATACACTCTTGCACGACGACCTTATGGACAACGCCGACCTGCGCCGAGGCCATGAGACGGTACACCGCAAGTGGGATGCCAACACAGCCATTCTCTCCGGCGACTCGATGCTGGTGCTTGCCTACCAGCGTATGGCACAGTGCGACAAGCAGAAGATGCCCGAGGTGCTGAGCCTCTTTACAGAGACGGCTCTCGAAATAGGCGAAGGTCAGCAATACGATATGGACTTTGAGCACCGCAACGATGTTACGGAGGACGAGTATATCGAGATGATTCGACTGAAGACAAGCGTGCTGTTGGCTTGTGCCATGAAGATTGGCGCCATACTGGCAGGCGCATCAAAGGAAGACGCCGACAACCTGTACCGCTTTGGCGAACAGATAGGCTTGGCGTTCCAGCTGCAAGACGACTACCTCGACGTATACGGCGACACACGTGTCTTTGGCAAGGCTATAGGTGGCGACATAACCTCTAACAAGAAGACGTATATGCTGATAAACGCCCTGCTGCGTGCCAACGACACACAGCGTGCCGAACTGGAGAAGTGGATATCGGCTACCGAGTTCGACAGAGAGGAGAAGATTGCCGCCGTAACACGTCTGTACAACGAGATTGGCATAGACAAGCTTGCACAGGAGAAGATAAACTTCTACTTCGGGCAGAGCCGCAAGTATCTTGCAGCCGTGTCTGTAGCCGAAGACCGCAAGGCTGAAATAACAGCCTACGCACAGCGTATGATGAAACGCGAATATTAATAACAATATCAACGGTTGTCAGCTTCTGCATACACGGGAGCTGATAACCAACAAGTTCAAAAATCTTAAAAACAATTACTTGTGCCTTACCGCAGATTTCCAAAGACCGACACCGCACGACTCAACTCGCTACGCACACTGCTTGACAACAACGATGTGTATGCCGCCAACAAGCGCTTTATAGACATGGACGTTATCAACAAGGTGCAGGAGTATCACGACCAGCTGAAATCGTTGTGCAACAACTTCCGTCTCTGCTATGATGCACAGATGGACAACTATCGCCGCATAGCCAAACCTCAGAAGCGCATGATGATGTACGTACAACACTTTATGCGTGTGCTCGATATGTCTATCGAGCGCGGCGAGATAAAGAATACAGCGCTGCAAGCCCTCTACAACGTGGACGACATCGACGAAACGCTGCGCCTCCTGCACAATACAGACGATGCCTACCGGCTGACACCCGCCATAATTGAGGGCGAGAAACAGCGCATCGCGCAAGGAGGACGCCCTATATACAACCCCACTATAGGCATGGTGGCTACCCACTACGACATCTTCAAGGACATATACGAGCAACAGCGCATACTGAACGACAAGGCCGACCGTGCCCTTGCCGAGCTTAAGGCGTTGAGAGCCGAGATTGACCCGCTGATTGTAGACATCTGGAACCAGGTGGAGGCACACTTCGCCGACTTGCCGCCGGAAACCCGATTTGACGAGTGCCGCCGATACGGACTTATCTACTATTATCGTACAGGAGAAAAGAAACCGCAATGAACTTTATAGACACACATACACATCTGGACGGCGAGGAGTTTGACGCCGACCGCAACCTTGTAATCGAACGAGCGCAAGAGGCAGGCGTGAGCAAGGTGTTTGTACCGGCTATAGACATGAAGTCGGTAAAGACGGTGCTCGACACATGCCAACGCTACCCCGGTTATGCCTACCCTATGATTGGCCTGCACCCCGAAGAGGTGCGTGCCGACTGGAGCAGCGTGCTCGACGAGATGCACCAGATGCTTAAGCCTGGACATCCGTTTATAGCCATTGGCGAGGTGGGACTGGACTACTACTGGTCGCGTGAGTTTGAGCATGAGCAGCTGCAAGCCTTTGAGCGTCAGGTAGAATGGTCGATAGAGACACGCCTGCCACTGATGATACACTGCCGAAAGGGGCAGAACGAGATGGTGAAGCTGTTGAACCAATACCGCGACCAACTGCCGGGTGGTGTGTTCCATTGCTTTACCGGCAACGAGAAAGAGGCAGAAGAGCTGCTGCAATTCAACAACTTTGTACTCGGCATAGGAGGTGTATTGACATTCAAGAAGAGCCATCTGCCGGAGGTACTGCCCGCAGTTGTGCCACTCGACAGAATTGTGATAGAGACCGACTCGCCCTATATGGCACCCGTACCAATGCGTGGCAAGCGCAACGAGAGCGCATACGTTAAATACGTGCTCGAACGTCTTGCCTTAGCATACGGCGTAGACGACAGCGAAGTGGCTGAGGCAACCAATGCCAATGCCGAGCGCATCTTCCCTTTAGCGTTTAAATAAAGCTATTACAATGTATTAAAGTGAGTTAAGTTTTGCTATTTGCTAAAAATTGCTTAATTTTGCACACGTTTACAGGTAACTATTGTTTTATTTTTTCAACACTAATATCTCGAAGATGAAAACTTTCGATTTCAAACCTCAATTATTCTCGACGCTGAAGTCGTATAATAAGAAAACATTCATGAGCGACCTCATGGCTGGTGTCATAGTGGGCATTGTAGCCCTGCCACTTGCCATCGCTTTTGGTATCGCCTCTGGCGTAACACCCGAGAAGGGCATCATCACGGCTATCGTTGCCGGATTCATCATCTCGCTGCTCGGTGGCAGCAAGGTGCAGATAGGCGGCCCTACCGGTGCCTTCATCATCATCATCTACGGCATCATTCAGAAGTATGGACTTGAGGGGCTTACCATTGCCACCATTATGGCAGGTGTATTCCTGATACTCTTCGGTTTGCTGAAACTCGGAACTATCATCAAGTACATACCCTACCCTATTGTCGTTGGTTTTACGAGTGGTATCGCTGTAACTATCTTCACCACCCAGATAAAGGACCTCTTCGGACTGAGCATCGACTCGGTGCCTTCCGACTTCATCGACAAGTGGATATGCTACATCTCCAACTTCTCTACCGCTGACATCTGGTGCTCTATCGTGGGTATCGTTAGTGTGGTTATCATCGCCATCACTCCAAAATTCAGCAAGAAGATACCTGGCTCACTTGTGGCTATCATCGTGATGACTATTGCGGCTTTGCTGCTCAAGCAGTATTGTGGCATTACGTCTATCGAGACCATTGGCGACCGCTTCAACGTAAGCAACGAGATACCCAATATGCAGGTGCCTGCTATGACTTGGGATACTATAAAGAGCCTCGTTCCACCGGCATTGACCATCGCTGTGCTCGGCGCTATCGAGTCGTTGCTGTCGGCTACCGTTGCCGATGGTGTGATAGGCGACCACCACAACTCTAACACAGAGCTTATAGCACAGGGTGTTGCCAACCTCGCGTCGCCACTGTTCGGTGGCATACCGGCAACTGGAGCCATTGCACGTACAATGACCAACATCAATAATGGCGGACGCACACCTATAGCTGGTATCATCCACGCTGTGGTGCTGCTGCTCATCTTCCTCTTCTTCATGCCGTTGGCTAAGTATATCCCTATGGCTTGTTTGGCTGGTGTGCTTGTTATTGTGTCGTATGGCATGTGCGGATGGCGCTCGTTTGTGGCATTGATGAAGAACCCGAAGAGTGACGTAACTGTGCTGCTCATCACCTTCTTCCTCACCATCATATTCGACCTTACGGTTGCTATTGAGGTGGGACTTATCATCGCCTGTCTGCTCTTCATGAAGCGTATGTCGGAGACTACAGACGTGAAGGTTATTATGGACGAAATCAACGAGGAGTCGGACATTGTAAAGGGCAACCTCGAGCACCTCACCATTCCGCAGGGAGTGGAGGTATACGAGATCAACGGTCCTTACTTCTTCGGCGCCGGCAACAAGTTTGAGGAGATTATGGCAGCCTTCGGCGACCGTCCAAAGGTGCGCATCATACGTATGAGAAAGGTGCCTTTTGTCGACTCAACCGGTATACACAACCTCAGCAACCTCTGTATAATGAGTAAGAATGAGGGCATACAGATTGTGTTGTCGGGTGTGAGCGAGAAGGTACACTTGCAGTTGGAGAAGGCCAAATTCTACGACCTCATTGGCAAGGAGAATATCTGCAGCCACATCAACTTGGCGCTTGAACGTGCCAAGGAAATAATCAAATAGATTGAATGAAAAAGGAACTCATCACATTATTGGTCGCCACATTAGGCGTTGCAAGCATGCAAGCACAGGAGAGTCAGACGGCATACAACTTCCTACGACTCCCTGTGAGTGCGCATGCGGCAGCATTGGGTGGCGACAATATAACGATAATAGAGGACGATGCCTCGCTGATGTTTCACAACCCGGCATTGCTGTCGTCGGTCGGCGACAAGACGTTGGGGCTTAACTTCATGTCGTATATGGAGGGCTCGACAACAGCAAGCGCATCGTTCAACCGCAACGTGGGCGACAAGGCGTCGTGGGCGGTAAGCGGACAGTTTATCAACTATGGCTCAATGCGCCAGACAGATGAGTTCAACCAACAGACGGGCGAGTTCTCGGCAAAGGATATTGCCGTTAGCGGCTACTTCAGCTATATGCTCAGTCAGCACATAGCGGGCGGCATCGCAGCCAAATTTATAACGTCATACATAGGCGACTACAGCAGCATCGGTATGGGCATCGACCTCGGATTGAACTACTACAACTCGGAGGAGGAGCTATCGCTATCGCTCGTAGCCAAAAACCTTGGAGGCCAACTTAAGGCTTACAACGACGAATACGACCCTATGCCTATAGACGTGCAACTTGGCGTTAGCAAGCGTTTTGCACACACCCCGTTCCGTGTTTCGGCAACGCTTGTAGACCTAAACCATTGGAACTACAAGTTTGCCAACCACCTCGTAATGGGCGTAGACATAGCTATGTCGCAATCGTTATGGATCGGTGCTGGCTACAACTTCCGCCGTGCCGACGAGATGGACATTGAGGACAGCGACGGCAAAAGCTCGCATGGAGCCGGATTGTCGTTTGGAGCAGGCGTCAACCTCAACCGATTTAAGGTAAACCTTGCATACGGCAAGTATCACGTATCAAGCTCGTCTATCATCGTGAGCGCTGCCTATTCGCTCTAAACATTCAACAAGACTATATAAAAACTAACAACAATATGAAGAAAATTGTGATAGCCATCGACGGCTACTCATCGTGCGGAAAGAGCACTATGGCTAAAGACCTCGCCAAAGAAGTGGGATATATATACGTAGACACTGGTGCTATGTATCGTGCAGTGACATTGTTTGCTATGCGTCAAGGCTTGTTCGACGCCGAAGGCAACATCAATGTGGAGAAACTTGAGAGTCTGTTGCCTAACGTGAACATCTCTTTCAAGCTTAACCCGGAGACCGGAAAGCCCGAAATATGCCTTAACAACGAGGTTGTTGAGAAGGAGATACGCTCGCTTGAGGTATCGCAGCACGTTAGCCCGATAGCCGCCCTACCCTTTGTGCGTGCCAAACTTGTTGAGCAACAGCAAGCTATGGGCAACGAAAAGGGCATCGTAATGGACGGTCGCGACATTGGTACCGTGGTGTTCCCTAACGCCGAATTGAAGATATTTGTTACGGCTTCGGCAGAGATTCGCGCTCAGCGTCGCTTCAAGGAACTTGAGGCTAAGGGTATGCCAGCCGACTTTGACGCTATACTCAAGAATGTGGAAGAACGCGACTATATCGACACTCACCGCGAAACATCACCTCTAAAGCAAGCCGACGACGCTTTGGTGCTCGACAACAGCCACCTTACTATTGCCGAACAAAAGCAATGGCTTATGGAGAAATTTGCTGAAAGAACAGCCGAATAAGAAAAAATGAAGCGGTTGCAAGCTATTTTCAAGCCTGCAACCGCTTCTGTTTATATATTAATATCAATTAATAAAGTTGCTAACCAATTCTCACATTACTTTGTGAGAAACATTTTGTTGTTTACTACTACGGCCTGAGCCAAAGCTGCACAACATACCAAAACAATAAAACTTACAATCATCATAATCTTTTTACCTTTCTATTCTTTAATCTTTGTTATCCTACTGAGACTATTGTTAGCGTCTCGTTTGTGTTCTTCAACTATCAACTGGTCCATAAGGACCTATGCCTATTACTTAGACATGTTGATTTTCTTGTTCACTACTACAGCCTCAACGAGTGCTGCACAGCAAATTGCGAATACAAATCCAAATACCATCATAACACTTTCCTTTCTCTAAATTGTTATCCTAATCACTTTAACTGATGCAAAGGTAATGCCTTTTGTGTACGCACACAAGTATTAAGGCGGTTATTTTGGGGTTGTCTTATATTTATTGATAGAGGTCAATGACTTGTCTTAAATTTGTGACAATTAGTCATATCGGCATTACATTTTGTCATATAAAATATATGGTTATACATTGTAGAAATAGAGAAGTTTTTAGTACTTTTGCCATGCGAAAGCACATCATCAGCACAGATTCGTACGCAAATGACACCCCGACATCATAAATAACAACTAATAAGCAATAAATAATGAAGGACGTTCCAGTATTGCTGCTCACCGGTTATCTGGGCAGCGGAAAGACAACATTGGTAAACCGCATCCTTTCTAACAAGAAAGGCATTAAGTTCGCAGTAATAGTAAACGACATTGGCGAGGTAAACATCGACGCCAACCTTATCCAGCAAGGCGGCGTTGTGAACCAGAAGGACGACAGCCTCGTGGCTTTGCAGAACGGATGCATCTGCTGCACACTGAAGATGGACCTTGTGGAACAGCTGCGCGACATCGTTGCCGAACAGCGTTTCGACTACATCGTTATTGAGGCAAGCGGCATCTGCGAGCCAGCCCCTATCGCACAGACTATCTGCTCTATACCTACACTCGGACCTCAGTTTGTGTCAAAAGGCGTTCCACGCCTCGACTGCATTGTGACAGTGGTTGACGCCTTGCGCATGAAGGATGAGTTTGGAGGCGGAGACTCTTTGCAGAAGAGCAACTTGGAAGAGGACGACTTGGAAAACCTCGTAATCCAGCAGATAGAGTTCTGCAACATCATACTGCTTAACAAGGCTTCAGAAGTAAGCGCAGAGGAGTATGCCCACCTTGTGGAGATTATACACGCAATACAGCCTAAGGCTGTTATTATGCCGTGCGACTATGGCGACATCGACCTCGACCGCATACTCAACACACGTATGTTCAACTTCAACGAAGTGGCTACATCGGCTGCATGGATTAATGAAATAGAGAATCATCACGGCGACGAGGAAGAGGAGGAACATCACCACGAGCATGACGAACACTGCCATCATCATCACGACCATGACGAACACGAGCACTGCCACCACCATCACCACGACCATGAGGGTGGCGAGGTAGAAGAATATGGTATCGGCACATTTGTATACTATCGCCGCAAGCCGTTCGACATGAACTTCTTCGACAACTTTGTTGCCAAGCTGTGGCCAAAGAGCGTTATACGCGCCAAGGGTATATGCTGGTTTAAGGACCAGCCCGACATATGCTATCTCTTTGAGCAAGCAGGCAGACAGATAGGCTTGAAGAATGCCGGTCAGTGGTATGCCACAATGCCAGAGGACGAGCTTAAGCCTTTGCTCGAACGCGAGGAAGGATTGCGTAAGGACTGGGACGAAACATACGGCGACCGTATGCAGAAGATAGTCTTCATTGGACAGAACATGGACAAGAAGACAATTAAGGAGCAGCTTGACATGTGCCTTACTGACTAAGATAATGAAATAAGGGTCTATGGCGAGTTTGCCATAGACCCTTATTTATAATATTGTGTTTCTCTTATATAGTTTTCTTTCTTGAGTCGGCAAGCGTTATCACCTCGCAATCACTGAATCGTGCCCCGTCTATTGTAAGACGCACTATGGTGCGTTCCTTATGCCAGCCTTGCAGTCCGGCTGCACCAGGATTTATGTGCAGCAGTCCTAACTGCTTGTCGTACTGCACCTTCAATATATGCGAGTGTCCGCTTATGAAGAGTTGTGGCGGATTTGCCATTATCTCCCTTACAATGCTACGATCGTAACGACCTGGATAGCCACCTATATGCTTCATAAGCACCTCCACATCCTCACACTTAAAACGCAGCACATCCTTAAACATCAGGCGCAAGTCGCCACCATCGCCATTGCCACACACGGCACGCAATGGACGGAAGACAGCAAGACGCTCGGCTATCTCCGTGGAGCAAAAGTCGCCACAATGCCAAATCTCATCGCAAGGCTCAAAGTATTTAAGGTAGCGGTCGTCCCAATAAGAGTGGGTATCGCTAATGATGCATATCTTCTTCATTTCTGCATCTTGCGTATGAAGTCGGCTATAAACTGCTTTGTGCCCTCCAAGCCAAGACGCGACGAGTTGACACACAAGTCGTAGCTGGCACTACTACCCCATGTCTTGCCCGTGTAGTAGTTGTAATAGCTTGAGCGCGACTCTTCCTTGTTGCTGATAATCTTCTTAGCTTCTTCTGGCGAACAGTTGTTAAGTCTCTGTACGTTTGCAATGCGGTCGTCTATGTCGGCAGTTATGAATACCGTCACAATATTCTTATGGTTGCGCAGAACATAGTCGGCACAACGTCCTACAAACACGCACGGCGACTTCTCGGCTGCCTTGCGTATGGCATCGCTCTGAAGACGGAACAAATTCTCTTGCGACAACCCATTGTCGTAGAACGAAGAGTCGCTGATAAATGGAACGTGCATGTGGAATATCTGATCGAGGAATCCCTTGCGTTCGTCGTTCTTCTCGAAGAACTCCTCACTAAATCCGCTTTCCTTGGCAGCAAGGTTAAGCACCTCGCGGTCGTAAAACTTGCAGCCAAACTCGTCTGCAAGCATCTTTGCCACGATTCGGCCACCACTGCCAAGCTGGCGGCCAACGCTTATAATCAAATTGTTGTTCATAATCTATTAGGTTTTTATTATGCTTTCTTGAACTTCTTTATATATCTCGCCAGCATCGTAGCAGCCACAACCACCGATATAACGTCGCTTATAGGCTGTGCCATCCATACACCGTCCACTTGATAGAAGTGCGGCAAAACAAGTAACATAGGCAAGAAGAAGAGCAACTGGCGCGACAATGACAATAACATACTAATCTTTGCCTTGCCAATACTCTGGAAGAATCCAGTGCAAACCATCTGAATACCCACAACCGGGAATATGAGCATGGTAATGCGTATTGAACGCTCGGCAATCTTTATCAAGGTTTCGTCGGTAGTGAATAGGTGCGCACACTCGTACGGCAAGGTCTGGGCAATAACCCATCCAAGGGTGGTAATGCACGTGGCTATAATCATAGTGTACTTCAGTACGGTAAGCAGTCGGTCGTAGTTGCGTGCGCCATAGTTGTAGCCTGCTATAGGGAACATGCCTTGGTTCATACCCATATTAATCATTACAAAGATGAAGACAATCTTGTTGCAAATGCCAAAGGCACCCACTGCAAGGTCGCCACCATATAGGGTAAGGGCATTGTTGATGAATATGATCACGATGCACGAGCACACATTCATGGCAAACGGCGACATGCCGATAGCTAAGATATTCTTGATGATACGACCTACCGGGCGATATATACCACGCTTAAAATGGACTATGCACTGAGGGTTGCTAAAGATGCGCAGCTGCCACATAAGCACACAAAACTGGGCTATGATGGTGGCCAAAGCTGCTCCGCCAATGCCCATGCGCAAAGGCCATATAAAGATAGGTGAAAGTATGGCATTGAGAATAACGGTCATTATCGATGCCATCATTGCCGAACGAGGCTTGGAGGCGGCACGCAGTATGGCGTTCATGCCAAAGAACATGTGAGATATAACGTTGCCGGCAAGTGTTATAACCATATACTCTCGTGCGTAAGGCAATGTTGCCTCGCTTGCTCCAAAGAACATAAGGATGGGATTGAGGAAGAGCAATGTGATGATGCTGAACGCCACACCGATAATAAGGTTCAATGTAACGGCATTGCCAAATACACGCTCGGCCGTATCATAATCTTTCTGTCCGAGACGTACAGAGATACAAGTAGATGCTCCGACACCAACACCCGCACCAAAGGCTGCGCCAAGATTTTGAAGAGGAAAGGTAATGGCAAGTCCGCTGATTGCCAATGCGCCACAACCCTGTCCGATGAAGATGCTGTCGGTCATGTTGTAGAGCGATGCTGCCGTCATAGCGGCAATAGCAGGGAGGGCATACTGCATTAGCAGTTTGCCTACTGGCTTGGTGCCGAGTTCGAGAGTCGCTTGTTTGCTGTTATCCATAAATCTATATTAAGAAAAGGAAAAGCCCCACCTTTGGTGGTGGGGCTTCTATTTAAAATCCATAAATCTCTTTCAACTTAGCCCCCAACTTATCGCCACGCAAGTCGAGTGCTACGATTGTGCCTTCCGGATCTACAAGGAAACTTGCCGGGATAGATGTAATGCCATAGGTCTGTCCGGCAATAGTCTGCCAGCCCTTAAGGTCGGAAAGGTTAATCCATCCAAGCTGCATATCCTCAATAGCTTTCTTCCATGCTTCCAACTTGTTGTCGAACGAGAGACCTACAATCTCGAAGCCTTTGGCGTGATACTTCTCATAGTTGGCCTTAACGTTAGGCATCTCGCCACGGCATGGACCGCACCATGAAGCCCAGAAGTCGATGAGCACATAGTTGCCCTTGCCACAATACTCAGACAGCTTGTGAGGTTTACCATTTACGTCATTCTCAACGATGTCCACAAACTTCTTGCCTATGAAGGATGCCTTCTTTGCCATAATGGCATAATAGCGTTTTACCTCGTTAAGGGCGGGATGCTTGGCATAAACGCGGCTCTCGTCGAGCAAATCCTTCATCTCGTTATATTCGAGACCGAAGATAACGTCGCCGAGGTAGGCAACGGGGATAAGATTATCCATATTGGCTTTGATAATCTCAAGCTTGCGAGCATTGAGCTTGGTGTCAATAGCCTCAATCTTAGGCTGAAGTTCCTTCAGCTTGTTCTGCCTCTCCTGCTTAGAAAGACCTTCCTGATTGTATAAATTTGCCACCTGCTGGTAGAGAGGCTCCAAACCTACGCCCAAAGCATCCATCTCACGGTCGTAGGCATTGAGCTTGGTGTTTAGCTCGGAACCTTTAAGAACGTTGTTAGTAAGGTCGGCTGTTATGGGCTTGCCATCGTTGAAGAAAAGACGATAGTCCTTCTTGGTAGTTGTAAGGCCTAACAAGGCGTCCTTGTCCGACTTGCCATTAATGGCAAATTTACCCGCTTCCACCTTTGCGCTGTCAATAACTTCGGGACGACTTCCGTCAATATCCATAACATATATGGTTTTTACGCTTGCCGGACATGTGCCGTTGATGCGATATTCCACACTCTGCTGGGCAAATGAAGCTGTGGCAAAGAGTGTCATTGCCAATGTTGAAATAAAGTTCTTGTTAATCATATTACGTTCTAATTAATTGTTTTTCAAATTGTTTATTTATAATCACCTCTATTTGTTTATTAATTGATTGCAAAAATACCGATTTTTTGTCAGAACGGCAAACAATACCCTCCTTATTTTTATATTACTTAATAATTCGGATATTTCAAAAAAAATGCGTACCTTTGCACCCCGAATTTGGTGATGCGGCAATCGGATACCGGTTGCCGTCCCGGCTACAGAGTGCTTGGTAAACCTCTTAAAAAACAAGAAAATGCTAACAAAAAAGAAACAAGTGAGCGTGCTGTTTATGCTTTTCAGTACGCTGTTCTGCGTTTGCCTGATTACGGCAAACGTGCTCGAAACAAAGCAAGTGTCTCTCGGTCTGTTCAACCTCAGTATTACTGGCGGACTGATAGTGTTTCCAATCTCCTACATCATCAACGACTGTGTGTGCGAAGTATGGGGATATAGCAAGACCCGACTGCTTATTTGGCTCGGTTTTGCTATGAACTTCCTCTTCGTGACGTTCGGCGCTTTATGTGATGCACTGCCCGCAGCTCCCTATTGGGATAACGATGCAGGTTTTCACGCTGTCTTTGGACTGGCTCCGCGTATTGCCCTGGCCTCGTTCTTGGCATTCCTCGTAGGCTCGTTTGTCAATGCATATGTAATGAGTAGGATGAAGATAAACTCTAACGGCAAAAACTTCTCTGCCCGTGCCATTATGTCGACAGTATACGGCGAGATAGCCGATTCGTTGATTTTCTTCCCTTTGGCTCTCGGCGGTGTGGTACCTATGAAGGAGCTGCCTGTGCTCATCGTATCGCAAGTTGTACTGAAAACCCTCTACGAAATTATTGTTCTGCCTATCACCATACGTGTGGTAAAGGCAACAAAGAAGCTTGAGGGCGAAGACACCTACGACAACGGAATAAACTATAGCGTTTGGAAAATATTCAGCATCTAATATATATTTATGGCTACAAATTCAGAAAACCGCCGCGACGAAGGCTTGCAAGCTCTCGGCGCCAAGACCAAATATCGTGACGACTATGCACCCGAGGTGCTTGAGTCGTTTGTCAACAAACATCAAGACAACGACTACTGGGTACGATTCAACTGCCCCGAGTTTACATCACTCTGCCCTATCACCGGACAGCCCGACTTTGCCGAAATACGTATCAGCTACGTGCCCGACGTAAAGATGGTGGAGAGCAAGAGTCTGAAGTTGTATCTCTTCAGCTTCCGCAACCACGGCGACTTCCACGAAGACTGCGTCAACATCATCATGAAGGACCTTATCAAGCTTATGGATCCTAAATACATTGAGGTTACAGGTATCTTCACGCCACGTGGCGGTATAAGCATTTGGCCCTATGCCAACTATGGCAAACCGGGCACAAAATGGGAAGAAATCGCAGCCATGCGTCTGGCCAACCATGATATGTATCCGGAACGGGTAGATAATCGATAGATAAATAATTTAAAAGATTTGCATTGCTAATTGGCTGAGTATTTAAAAATATTGCCTTTATTTTATAAATTGGCTTGAAATATTTTTTATAATCGGTTACAATAATTGTATGCAGATATGTTTCATCGGTAGAATGCTAGCTTCCCAAGCTGGAGAGGGGGGTTCGACTCCCCTTATCTGCTCATGAGCGGTTTCCTTATGGAGACCGCTTTTTTTGTAAATGCAGGAAAATAAGCTGCATTTACAAAAAAACCACATCGTTTTGGGTCGTTTTCAAATCTCCGTCTAATCAGTTGATAATGAACTGGTTTTTGCAAAAATCACAATAAAAAGTATTTGTTTTTTCACGATTGCCAACAGGTAACACGGTCCTTTTTTTGCACAAAACTTTTTCGCCATTACGCAATAAACGTAATCGCTCATGAGCAGGCATATTCAATGTATTAATCATATAAATCACTCTTGATTTTTACGCCTCATATGCTATCTTCTCTTTGAAAATACCCTTTTTAAATTCATCACGATGCATTCCATAAAGACTATG
>OIWQ01000511.1_pt1 | contig 51315 bp, 36 predicted proteins | sample 1587571 | NCBI WGS metagenome assembly OIWQ01 (sample SAMEA3888910, study PRJEB22519) | human gut metagenome | biome: human gut; feature: human-associated habitat; material: faeces | place: Denmark | collected 2010
ACTGTTCGAACAACTATGGTCCTTACCAATTTCCGGAGAAGTTGATCCCGTTGTTCATCAATAATATCCGCCACCGCAAGCCGCTTCCGGTATACGGCAGGGGCGAAAACGTGCGCGACTGGCTCTATGTCGAGGACCATGCGCGGGCGATCGACACGATTTTCCACAAAGGAAAGGTTTCGGAAACGTATAACATCGGGGGCTTCAACGAGTGGAAGAACATCGACATCGTGCGGGTAATCATCCGGACGGTGGACAGGTTGCTGGGGAATCCCGGGGGCTTTTCGGACGAACTGATCACTTATGTCACCGATCGCAAGGGTCACGACCTGCGCTATGCGATCGACTCGCGCAAGTTGAAGCGGGAGTTGGGTTGGGAGCCCAGTTTACAGTTCGAGGAGGGTATCGAGCGGACGGTGAGGTGGTATCTGGACAATCAGGCGTGGCTGGACAACATCACCTCCGGAGAGTATGAGAATTATTACGCGAATATGTACGGAAGCCGGTCGTAGGGCATTCGGGACTTTCATTTGATTCGTTGATTATCAATGGCTGCGGAGTCGCGCACGGCAAAGAGCCTGAAAAACAGTACGGTGGCGCTTGGGTTCTACTTTGTGAACCTGATCCTGCAATTTTTTTCGCGCAAGATTTTCCTCGACCATCTGGGCGCGGAGGTGCTGGGTTTGAATACCACGGCGACCAACCTGCTGCAATTTCTGAACCTCGCGGAGCTGGGAATCGGGTCGGCGATCGCCTGCACGCTGTACAGGCCGCTGTTCGACCGGGATACGGCCGCGATCAACGAAATCGTATCGCTGCAAGGATGGATGTACCGCCGGATCGCCTGGGTGGTGATAGCCGGTGCTGCGGTCCTGATGTGCTTCTTCCCATGGATTTTCGAGAAGATGCCGTTGCCGTTGTGGTATGCCTATGCCTCGTTCGGCGCGTTGCTCGTGAGCGCTCTGCTGAGCTATTTCGTCAACTACAAGCAGATCGTCCTGTCGGCCGACCAGAAGGAGTACAAGATTCAGTACAGCTACAAGGCGTCGATGCTGGTGAAAACGTTGTGCCAGATCGTGGCGATCAAATACTTCGACAACGGATATGTCTGGTGGCTGGCGCTTGAAGTGGGCTTTGCCGCGGTGGCCTCGGTGGCGCTGAATGGGGTGATCCGGAGGACATATCCCTACCTGCGGACCGACCTGTCGGCCGGAAAAACGCTGAGCCGGAAATATCCCGACGTTATCACCAAGATCAAACAGTTGTTTTTCCATAAGATCGGAGGTTTCGCTTTGACGCAGACCAGTCCGATCATCATTTACGCTTATGCTTCGCTGACATTGGTGGCGCTCTATGGAAATTACATGCTCATTATTCTGGGGATCACCTCATTGATGGGCGCCGTGTTCAACAGCATGAATGCCGGTGTGGGAAATCTGGTGGCCGAGGGGAATAAAGAACGCATCATGTCGGTATTCGAAGAGTTGTTCTCGGTGCGGTTTCTGTTGAGCTGCACGGTCTGTTTCGGAGTCTATATGCTCACGCCGGCTTTCATTACGCTCTGGATAGGCCCCGAATACGTGCTGGACAACCTGACGCTGGGTTTGATGGTCGCAACGCTGTATATAGGATTGATGAGGACGACGATTGAAGCATATATCAATGCCTACGGTCTGTTCAGCGATATTTGGGCTCCGGTGGTCGAGGCGTCGATCAATATCGGGATGTCGGTGCTGCTGGGCTGGTTCTTCGGCCTGCATGGGATTCTCGCAGGCGTTCTGCTGAGCCTTTTGATCGTGGTATTTTGCTGGAAACCCTATTTCTTGTTCCGGAGGGGCCTCAAAGAAAAACTGCGGATATATGTGAGAATGTATGCGAAACATATAGTTGCATTAATAGTGTGCATGTTAATAGTATCTCGTGTAATATGTTGTTTTTCTATTGATCCGTTCCAAAATATCAGCGCCTTTTTGGAGTATGGAATGGTCATAAGTTTTATCTTTTGTATAATTCTATTTTTGATTCAATTTCTGTTTCTTGATGGAATGAAACTCTTTGTAAAAAGAATATTAAAGAATATAGCTCATTAATTCTTTATCTTAATACCATGTGCTTGACAATACTCTATATTGGAAAAGATGTTAAAACGATATCTAGTGGAGCAGATGTCCTAAATAAACGAAACATAGATTTTCTTCATAAACTGTCTAACAACAGAGTCGATATTATTGAACCCAAAAAAATAAGTCGTTTGCAGAAACTATTATCGTGTAGACTAAATGGCTATACGAAGCGGGTTGAGAAAAGGATTTTAAACCAACTTTCTCAGAAAAGGTATACGCATGTTTTTTTATCTCAATCGTTATTAGGTTTTGTTGCTAAGGCAATAAAGAGACATTATCCCAATATCTGTATTATTTGCTGTTTCCACAATATTGAAAAACACTTTGGACGTGAGATGCTTCGAGTGAATGGTATAAGAGTATTGCCATTTTATTTTAAAGCGTGTTATAGTGAAAAATTGATAGCTAAGTATTGTGATAAATTCTTATTTTTAAATAAGCGTGATGCACAAAGAATGAGTTGTAGCGCCTCGATTGGATGTATTATACCAATTGCGTATGCGGATACTTTTAATCCCAATAAGGTCATAAGTCCCCAACTCCAAAAGAAAGAAACTCTTGAAATCTTATTCGTGGGGTCTGATTTTTTTGCGAATATTGAAGGTATTCGGTGGTTTATTAAATATGTTTTTCCTTATATCTCGGGTCATCTTACAATTGTCGGTAAGGGAATGGATCGTTATAAAGGAGAATTTACCTCCGATAGAATATCTGTTTGGGGGTTTGTATCTAATTTAGAAGATTTTTATTATGATGCAGATGTTGTTGTTATGCCTATTTTTTCAGGCTCAGGAATGAAAACAAAAACAGCAGAGGCTTTGATGTATGGTAAAAATATTTTGGGAACAAAAGAAGCATTTGAAGGCTATGACATGGATTCCAATTGTATGTATGGTTGCCAGACTGCAGAAATGTTTATTGATACGTTCCGGTCTATGGGGAATAATATAACGTCATTTAATCCATATTCTCGTAATTTATATCTTGAAAAATATAGTGAAGACGCAACGTTTGATGCTTTTAAGAAAATTTTTCAATAAGAATCATTTAAGAATATTTTTGGTAGTGTGATCTTGGAAAATTCAGGGAAGTGAAAGCATTCGTCATTCATAATATTATCATAAAACTTGTTGTTTTATATACCTACTTGATTATATTTTCAGGTTGGTTGATGGCATTGCTTAGTGTCCCTAATGATGCAGCTATTATATTTTTGCGAATTCTTGATACTTTACCGCTCATATTTTTTGTTTTCACTTTTCGATTACGAGAAACGGATTGTTTTTTCCCGAGTACTACTAGGTATTGGTGCTTTTTCTTGCTATTTTTCCTGTTCGCAATTATTTCGGCGATATTTCAAGGTGGTAGCTTAGGTACAACAATGGCACATATTGGAATTATGTTCCGATTTGTACCATTATCTTATTTTATATCAAAAACTTCTTTCTCTGATGAAGTTTACAACATATTTACTTTTCATTTTAAAATCATCTCCGGAATTCTTCTTTTAATAGGAGTGATAGAAATTATTGGTGGAGAACAAGCTGCTGCTTTTTTTTTCCCTGTAAAGCCTGAAAAAGAGGTTGATCCGCCAGTTGTATTAAGTGTATCTCCAATAGAATCTATCTCAGGTATATTCCCTAATACGATAGATTACGCTTTTTTTTTGGTGATCGCCTATATTTATTTTATTAATCAGAAGAGATTTGAGAATAGGTTGCTGCCTCGGCCCGTGCTTGATATTTTTTTTCTGTTTCTCATATTTGCATCTGGGTCTAAAGCTGCGTTAATCATAGCTTTAGCCGCGTTATTTATTGGTCTTGAATATCGGGTCGTAAAATATTCGGTGCTAATTATAATACTAATCATCGCATCTTGGTTGTTATGGATGTTTTGGGATCTTTTTTATTGGGTTGTATTTGAGGATTCTTTGCATTCGAGATTGGGACTGATTGTCTATACATTACCTTGTTTTTTAAAAGAATGTTCTCTGAGTACTTTTTTCGGAGTGACGCCAGATAGAGAGATTGTTTTTAATGAAATAAGTGCATATCCTATTGTTCCTTCCATGTTGCAGACTGTTGAAGATATGCATGCATTTGAGGATGAATTTTACGTGGCTCTAATTATTTACTATGGCATTGTAGGTTTTGGCCTGCTGGTCGGGATGTATTACAAATTATACAAGACATTGTACAATATGGTTGTCCCCGATGACATAATGAATTCCCGTTTTATCATTCGGTCTCTGTTCATTTGTTTGATAATAGCTCCATTTTTTGCTCAAATTCTGATCACAAGACCTTTTTCCTTATTTTTTTGGATAATTATAGGGATAATATACAATCGTTATAAACGATATGAAACTCTTTCTCATATCTAACATGTATCCGAGTCTGATGCACCCGGGGTATGGAGTTTTTGTCAAGAATGTTACCGATGCCCTTCCGTCATACGGTGCTGATATTCGTTATCGGGCAGTTATAGAAGGAAGAGGTGCCGGTCGATTGGCAAAAATCCGGAAATATTTGCTACTTTATTTTCGGATAATGATTTATTATTTCAGGCGTTACGATGCTATATATGTTCATTTTCCCAATCAGGTAGCTCCGTTGTTATTGTTGTTGCGGTTGATCCAACGGAAACGAATGATACTCAACTATCACGGGGAAGATTTGCTATACAAGCCTTGTGGATTGTCCGGGCTGCTGGGGCGGTGTAGTGATAGATTGATTCCACGAGCTGATTTGATAGTTGTTCCGTCTGATTATTTTAGAACAATTTTGCAGGACCGGCATTTGTGTAAGTCGGATAAAATCGTGGTTTCGCCATCCGGGGGGATTGATTGTAATATTTTTCATCATAGTATTTCCAAGATTCAGGATAAAATGTTTCATATCGGTTATGTTGGGCGGTTGGAATCAGATAAAGGCGTATTTGAATTGCTTGATAGTTTGAAACAGATAGAAAAAACATTAAACTATCAAGCAACTTTCATTGGTTATGGGCCTGCAGAATCTGCTCTTCGAGAGCGTATAAAAGTTTTTGAATTGCAAAGTCGTATTCAGTTAAAGAATGGAGTTCCGCAAACTGAGTTGCACCGTTTTTATAGCAATTTTGATTTGTTGATATTTCCATCCAAATATTGCGAAAGCCTTGGTCTTGTGGGAATTGAAGCAATGGCATGCGGAACACCTGTCGTCGGATCTGATATAGGAGGAATTTCATCCTATTTGAAAGATGGATATAATGGTTTTTTAGTGCCGCCGGGTAATGCAGACGCGATATCTGACGCGATTGTGCGATATGTGCAAATGCCAGAAACCGAGCGCAGTTTGATGGTTCAAAATGCATTATATACTGCACAACGTTTTTCACGGGAAAGTGTTGTTGGAGAGCTTGCTGATAAAATGAAACAAATCATTGCCTAACATTGTTTTTATGAAAGTTGCAATTATAGGAACTGTCGGAGTTCCTGCGAAATATGGGGGATATGAAACATTGGTTGACAATCTTATAGATAAAAAAATCAATTCAGAAATACAGTATATAGTGTATTGTAGTTCGAAAGCATATGAACGGGAAAAAAGAATTGATACGTACAAAGGGGCAAAGTTGGTTTATTGGCCAATGAATGCGAATGGATGGCAGTCTATATTATACGATTCGATCTCTTTAATTCATGCGTATTTTGTAAGCGATGTAATTTTATCTTTAGGGACGGTCGGGAGTTTTATTTTGCCGATTCTGCGATTGTTTTCTCGGAAAAAGATCATTATAAATTTGGATGGGTTGGATAATCGTAGAGCGAAGTTCAACCATTTTTCTCAATGCATAATTGGTGCTGCTCGACGTTTGGCTGCAAAATATGCGGATATCTGTATTTCGGATAATCAGGGGATAAAAGATTATGTGTTAAAAACATATCATAGAAATTCTGAATTGATAGAGTATGGGGGTGATAATGCTTTTCAAGTGGAAGATGATGAAAAGCTACGAAAAAAATATAGTCTTGAACGAGCTCAATACTGTTTTAAGGTTGCCCGTATTGAACCGGAAAACAATATAGAAATGTTATTACAGGCATTTGCTCAATTACCCGAAGAGACATTGGTTTTGGTTGGTAATTGGAACCGGAGCAAATTTGGTAGAAGAATGATGGCGGAATACACCAAGTATAAAAATATAAAGTTATTCAATCCTATTTATGATGCGTTGGAAATAAACCTGCTTCGTAGTAATTGTAAATTTTATATACATGGGCATAGTGCGGGTGGAACGAATCCATCTTTAGTTGAAGCCATGAATCTCCACCTTCCAATTATTGCTTACGATGTGGTGTATAACAAAGAAACAACGGAATACAAAGCGTTGTATTTTGAAGATTCAAAGACTTTGATCCGTTGTATCAGATCTTCGGATGAGTTGAAACGGAAAAGGGTTGCTGATGCAATGTATGCAATTGCTCGGCGCAGATATTTGTGGAGTATTATTTGCAAAAAGTACGAAAGTTTATTTATATGAAATTACGGGCTTTACTGTTGGACGGCCATACGATTCAGGCGTTGCCGATGATGAAGGCCTTGACCCGTTTGAATGCGGAGGTTACGATTTTTTGCGAAGACCGGATTTCTTACGGATATTTTTCCCGATATGCCCGCCATCGCGTATTGTGTCCTGCTCCCAAGACGGATGAAACGGCCTATCTTAATTTTCTGCTTGAGTATATCCGGATGCATCCGCAAGATCTGGTGATTCCGCTGTTCAATGATACGGCTGAATTTGCAAGTCGTCATAAGGCGGAGATCGAGGCTTCGGGTTCCAAGGTGGATATTCCCGCGTGGGAGGTATTTATTCGGGGACACGATAAAGAGCTCTTGATGGAGGCTTGCAAAGCATTGGGGATTCCCCATCCCCGAACTGCGAATCCGGAAAAGATCGGATATGAGAAGGCGATCGGTTATGTCGGATATCCGTGCTTGATAAAACCCAATCTGGGTGCCGGAGCCAAAGGAATCAAGATAATTCATAGCCGGGAGAATTTCGAACGATATTACCAGACTACGGTACAAAAGTTTGGAGCAAGTTGTATTCAGGAATTCATTCCGCAAACGGGAACTCAATACAAAGTCCAACTATATCGCAGCGAGTCCGGGGCGATTGTGGCTTCGAGCGTTTACGAAAAGAGCCGCTATTATCCGCTGGACGGGGGAACGAGTACTTGCAACCTTACCATTGAACGCCCGGATTTGGTCGGATTGTATGCTCGTGTTCTGGATTATCTGGATTGGGTGGGGATGGCTGATTTCGATTGTATCGAAGACCCTCGCGACGGCATTGTCAAATTGATGGAGATCAATCCAAGAGTTCCGGGGACAATTAAAGCGTCGTTTATATCCGGGGTGAACTTTGCCGAGGTGATGGTGGACCGGGCGCTTGGGAACGGTTATAAGTCGTATCGGTACATGCCGGGAAAGATATTGCGGAATTTTGCAACCGAGTTACTGTGGTTTTATAAAAGCGGGGACCGTTTCCATACCCGGCCGAATTGGTTTCGGTTTTTCGGAAGAAACGTGTATTATGCCGACGGGGCGTGGAGCGATCCGTTGCCGATGATCGCCGGATTTTTAGGTGGTATCAAGAAACTTGCGAGTGCCGATTTCCGGAAAAGCAAACATAAGTAGGTGTTATGCGGGATATGAAATACGATATCGCACGAAGTGTTGCGATGATTTGGGTTGTGGGAATTTATCATTTGTCTGAATATTTGTTCTCTCCCCTGCATGAATTGCAATGGGCCCGGATGGTAACTTGGGGATGTTTGGGTACATTCACCTTTATTTCTGCCTATTTCCTTGCCGGAAAGAACGAATTCAATAATTGGACGCAGATTCGGGCCTTCTATGGGAAACGTCTGCTTCGGCTCTATCCGCTTTTCGTGCTGTCGGCTCTTACCTTGTTGTTGATTGGATTCAATAACTGGGAACAGACGTGGAAAGGAGTGCTCGGAGTCTCGACTTTTTTCGCTCCGCAAATCAATACGCTTTGGTATGTCTCCATGTTGATCGGTTTTTATCTGCTCACTCCTTTTTTGCAACGGGGCGGGGTCGCTTACAAATTGGTCGTATACGGCGGGATTATGGCGGGTGTCGCCTTGTTTAAGATCTTGATCCATACGGGGGTGGATAACCGCTTCTTTTACTATTTTACCGTCTATACGGCGGGCGTTCTTTTTGCACGGCATACCCCCCCCCGCACGCAGGCCTATCTATACGCGTCAAAAGTCCTGTTAATAACCGGAGTTATCGCTTATTTACTTTGTTTGGGATGGGTGCTGTGCCGACCGAATGCATTGGTGATGATGGTCGGCGGATTTGTCGGGACCTTTTTATTGTTGTCGGGTTCGAACCGGCTGGCCAATTGGTCCTGCATCGGTAAACCGATTCGTTTTTTCAGTTACGGCAGTATGGCTGCTTATTTGTTTCATCGGCAGATATATTATTGCGGCCTGTTCGTATACAATCCTGAAAATGAGTGGTGGAAGGCTGGTTATCTCGTACTGGTCATTCTTCCCGTTATATTTTTCATATCTTATTGTATCCAACTCTGTTATGACCGGCTGATTTCTTCCGGTCGCTAAATGTCATGTACATACTTACGTTCGATGTCGAGGAGTGGTTCCATCTCCTCGACAATGACTCTACACGCTCCGAAACGGAGTGGGTCCGGTATCCGGTCCGCATTTACGAGAATATGGAGCGCATTTTCCGGATTCTCGAAGATACGGATACGCGGGCGACGTTTTTCGTGATCGGATGGATTGCCCGGACTTATCCGGATCTTGTGCGGCGCATCGCCGAAAAATATGAAATCGGGAGCCATACGATGAACCACCAACTCGTATGGCAGCAGAATCGGAAGGCTTTCAAGGAGGATGTGAGCGCTTCGGTCAGTTTGTTGGAGGATATCACCGGAAAGCCGGTGCGGTATTTCCGTGCACCGGGCTTTTCGATCCGCAATAGCGAAGCCTGGGCTTTCGAGGTTATCCGGGAGTGCGGGGTCGAGGTCGATTGTTCGGTGTTTCCGGCGCATCACGCGCACGGCGGCATTCCTTCCTACGGCAAGGCCGTGCCGAGTATTATCAGTCATGAAGGCATGAGGATCAAGGAGTTTCCGATATGTACCAAGGAGATCGGCGGACGGCACATCATCTTCTCCGGCGGCGGATATTTCCGGCTGTTTCCCTATTGGCTGATCCGCAAATGGGCCGAGGAGAAGTCCGAATACATGATTTCGTATATTCATCCGCGCGATCTCGATGCCGGGCAGCCTATGATTGACGAGTTGCCGTGGCCCCGGAGATTTAAATCTTATGTGGGATTGAAGGGCGCCGAAGGGAAATTGCGTCGGTTGCTTACGGATTTTCCCTTTACGGATTTGGCCGCAGCCGATAAACTGGTCGATTGGGCAAATGCCCCCGTGATCGAACTTTGATTTGTTCAGGAAGCCAAAGCGGATAACGAATTGGCATTCCGGGTTTCGCCTCTCTGTTTAAACGAACGGGAAACAATCTTTTGATTGTTTCCCGTTCGTTTTTATTCGTCCCTGCCGTCGAAGAAATAGGTGGCGTAGTTATAGCCCGAGGCATCGTAACATTTGCGGAAGGAGCTCATGCGGCGTTTGAAATCCGCGAAGTCCTTGCGGTCGTAGGACCAGCCCACCTCGGCGATGGCCGCCAGGCGCGGCAGCAGCATGTGTTTCAGGTGTGTGGACGTGAAGATATATTCCGTCCAGAGGTTCGCCTGAACGCCGAGTATGTAGGGCCGTTCCTCCGGTGCAAGTCCGTCGTAAGGGTCGAGCGCATAGGATTTGCTGACCGGGACGAATCCGCCGATGCCCAGCGGCTCCTTCATCGGGTCTTTCGTCTGGTAGTAGTCCAGGTAGCAGAAATCGTTCGGCGCCATGATGACATGGTTGCCGGCTTTGGCGGCGGCGATACCGCCCTTCGATCCGCGCCACGACATGACGGTAGCCGTGGGTGAAACTCCGCCTTCGAGGATTTCGTCCCAGCCGATGATCTTGCGGCCGTGTTCGCCGAGCCACTTCTCCATGCGGCGCACGGTGTAGCTCTGGAGTTCGAATTCGTCTTTCAGGCCCTCGTCCCTGATGCGCTGCTGGCACATCGGGCAGGTTTTCCAACTCTCCTTCGGACACTCGTCGCCGCCGATGTGGATATACTCCGAGGGAAAGAGCTCCAGTACCTCCGTGAAAACGTCCTGCAGGAATCCGAACGTTGTTTCCTTGCCCGGGCAGTAGACTTCGGGGCTGACGCCCCAGCGCGTGCGGACCTCATACCCCTCGCCCCGGCAGCCCAGCCATGGATAGGACGCCAGCGCCGCCACGGCGTGTCCCGGCAGTTCGATCTCGGGGATCACCGTGACAAAGCGGTCTGCGGCGTATTTCACGATATCACGAATCTCTTTCTGCGTGTAGAATCCCCCGTAGGGTGTTCCGTCGTATTCGGTCGAATTGGCGTAGTGGCCCACGAGCGTCTCCCGTCGAACCGACCCGATCCGCGTCAGCTCGGGGTATCTTTTGATCTCGATGCGCCAGCCCTGATCCTCGGTGAGGTGCCAGTGGAAGCGGTTCATCTTGTGCAGGGCGAGGATGTCGATGAATTCTTTGACTTGGTCCGGGGTCCAGAAATAGCGGCCGGAGTCGAGCATGCCTCCGCGGTGTTCGAAGAACGGACGGTCTTTCACCGTCACGACGGGCAGGACGCCATAGCCGTTCACGACGAGCTGGCGCAGGCTTTGCAGGCCGTAGAACACGCCCTGCGCCGTGCCGCCGCGGATTGCGACGCCCGACGGCGTGATTTCGAGCACATACGCTTCGGGGGCCAGCGTATCGTCTGTTGCCAGGCTGACGGCACCTCCGGCGGCGCTTTTCATGCGGCCTCCGAGCACCGGTTCGACGGTTTCGGCAAAAAGTTCGGCAATGCGCCGCAGCCGGGCGTCCCGGCCCGTGCCGATCACGGTCGAGGCGGTTAGGGTGAAAGTCCCCTCGCCGGGGACGACCGATACGGGGCGGGGGACGATATTCGCTTCGGGACCGGCTCCGAGCGCCGCGCACGACAGCGAGCAGGCGCACAGCAGGGAAAACAGTTTTTTCATGTTCGTTCAGGTTTTAGAGGTGCGTGTTTCGGTTGTCGAGGTAATTCCGCAGCCGCCCGGACCAGATCGCATAGCCCTGTTCCGTGAGGTGGGTGCCGTCGGTGGTGTATTCGCGTTTCAGGCCGTCGGCGTCCGCGAGTTCCGGGTTCAGGTCGAGCCAGTCGATCCTGTTCGCCGCACACCACTCCCGGAGCCGGGCGTTGAGTTCCCCGATCCGTGCATTCAGCGCCGTATTGTCGTGGACGAAGAGCACCGACTGGACGACGGGCCGGATGCCGCCTGCGATCAGGCGGGTGACGATCTGCCGCTGGTTGGCGAAAACGATTGCGGGAGGGATGTCGTTGAAGAGGTCGTTGATGCCCGCCAGGACGAAACAGATTTCGGGACGGGCTGCGATCACGCAGGTATCCAGCATCCACAACATCTGTCCGGTCAGGTAGCCGCCCTGCCCGGCGTTCCGGACGTCGTTCCGTCCGAGCCGGGGATTCCAGTCCTTGCCGTTGGCCGTCAGCGAATCCCCGAGCAGGACGATCCGCACTTTTGCGGGTGATTCGGCCAGAATTCGCCGGATGACTTCGCTGGCCAGGTTCGCGCGGACGGAGGCCGGGAGGGGCTCTCCGGACGGGAGCATTCCGCCGAGGATCTGCCGGATGTTGGCTGCGAACCGGGCGAGTCCGGCCTCGTTGAGCATCAGCCCGTCGGAGATGTATTCCGCAGACAGGCAAGTCCCTTCGGTCAGGCCGGCCGAGGGGGCCGAACAGGCGTAATTCCGGTTTGCGGCGAAGGCTCTCAGCGCTTCGTTGAGCCGGGCGATGCGATCGTTCAGACCGGGATGCTCCCCGGATGCCGGAAGTGTCAGGAGTATCACGGGTTTGGTCCCTGCGGCATCGAGTCGTTCGCAGATCGTGCGGTAAGCCTCCAACGTGCGTGGAAGCGGCTGCCCGAGCAGGATTTCCGGCAGGCCCGAATAGACCATGCAGCAGTCCGGACGACGGTTCAGCAGCCGTTCGTCGAGGTTCCATGACTGCTGCGAGAGCAGGAAATTCTTCTCCCCGGCATCCGCTACGTCGTATTCCGGCAACTCTTTCCGCCAGTCGACGTTGCATCCCTCGCCGTTCGTGATGAACCCGACGACGGGCCGGGCGCAGCAGTCGGCAACGATGAGCAGGCCGGAAAACAGCAAGATGTAAAATAGTGTGCGTTTCATCGGACGGTTTTGTAAAATCCGGGCGGAGCATTCCGCCCGGATTCTTCGGTTTAGTCGCGGTCGCGGACGCAGCGTACGTTCACCAGCATCGAGGCCGTGCCGTCGCCCTCGCTCCACGGGCGCGAATTGAAATTCCAGGGAACGATCTCGTTGCTCCAGCCGAACACCTCGAACATCTGGGCCGTCGTGGCGTCGGTCTTGGTCGTTGTCCAAAAGCTGGCCTTGTCGTCGGCATTGTCCGGGGCGCCGACGTTGCCGTGCCAGAACTTGCCGGCCGGAACGATGCTCAGCCCCGTGTCGTTCGTGCCCGTGCTGCCGGTCCAGTACTGCGCCGACTTGACCCGTGCGGCGCTGTAATCCGCGGCGGCCTGCACGGCTTTCCACTCCTGCATGGTCGAAACGTGCCATCCCTCGGGGCAGACGCCCTGCATGCGGGTGTCTTCGGCTTCGGTGGCCTCTTCGTAGGTCCGCAGAGCCGTCGGCCAGCTGTAATAGACGCCGCGCACTTTCGCATCGCCGATCAGGCCGTTGGAGAAGGTTTTGGCCGCGGGGTTTCCGTAAATGACGTCGATGGTCGTGAATGCTGTTCCGTCGCTGTACGACATGGCCCGGAGGTTCTCGGCCATCCAGATATCCTCGCCGACTTTCACTACGGCGTAGGTCTCCGGGCTGGCCGGATCGCGCAGGTCGGTGTAGGGGCGCAGCATGCCCGTCAGCCGGAGGCTCCGGGTCTCGGACGGTGCGGTTTTGATGCTGACCGTCGAGGTCACGCGCCAATAGATCGTGCGGGTGAGGTAGGCGCCGCCCAGGTCGGAAAGCATGTCGTCGAGCAGCGAATGGGTCAGCGCGGCGGATTTCTCGGCCGTCAGGGGCCGGGTCTTCGAGGCGCTCATGTCGGCGTTGAGGCTGTATTCGAGCGCATAGGTGACCCCGCGGGCGTTGCAGGTCCATGCCGCCGTAGTCAGCGTCTCGTCCTTGCGGGCATAGTCGAGGGTGTAGTCCGTTCCGTCGGCCGGACCTTCGGTGAGGATGATCGGATCGGCGGCGGTCACGGCCTCGAAGCGCCGGATGTAGACGATCCGTTCGGTTTCGTCGGCCGCGGCGAACTCCGCGTCGCTCGGCGTCACGCTCCACGTGAATTTCTTCTTTTGCGAGGCGACCATGCCGAAGGTTTGTTCCAGCAGCAGGTCCAGATCGCCCTGCGAAATCTCGCAGGAGGTCGTTTCGCCCGTGCTGAAGGTCGCGCTCTTGTCGAATTCGGCGTCGTGGAGCCGCAGGGTGTACGTGATTCCCGTCGTGTCGCAGGCCCACGCGAATTTCACCGCTTCGTCGGCCTTTTCCGCGTCGAGCAGCAGCTCGGCGTCGGTCGCGGGTTCTGCGAGCGTCAGCGCCACCGGGCCTTTCGTGACGCGCCGGACGGTGGCCGTGCGCACGGCGCTGTTCTCGATCGGGTTGTTCAGGTCGCCTGTGCCCGTTACCTGCCAGTAGACCGGGGTTTCGGCATTCCGTTCGATACCCTGCGCCGCCAGCCAGTCGTCCAATTCCTGCATGGTGAAGGCGTGCGAGGTCTCCGATTGGCAGGCCACGGTCATCGTCCCTTCGCCGGAAAGCCCGGCGTCGAGGCCGATGTGCAGCGTGTAATCGGGGACGGTCGAGGGGCACTCCCATTCGAAGACGACCTCGGCTTCGGGGGTTTTCCTGTCGAGGACGATCTTCGCCTCGCTGGCAGGGCTCTGGAGCAGGATCAGCCCTGTCGGGAGTTCGCAGCGCGTGACGGTCAGCCGCCGCACTTCGTCGCACCAGCCGACCTCGGGATCGACCACTTCGACCGTCCAGTAGAGCTTCACCGTAGCGCCGATGGCGACGTTCATGGAGCTCAGCACCGAGTCGAGCTGCATGGTCGACAGCCGCCATGAGTCGCTCACGCCGGGGTTCTGTTCGCAGGAGGTCGTGAACTGCTCGTCCAGCCCGAAGCGCAGCTTGTAGTCGATGAAATGACGGCGCGAACTCCACGCGAAGGTGTAGAGCGAATCGGGATGTTCGTGGTTGAGGACGATGACCGTGTCGATCGCCGGGCGGGTCAGCGTCACCGGCTGGCGTCCCACTTCGTAGAAATCGTTGTCCTTGTTGCAGCCGCCGATCCACAGGGGAACGACGAACAGGGCTGCCAGAGCGGTATTTCGGATGATTTTGTTCATGGCCTTTGGTTTTAATGGTTATACGCCCCGATGTTGCGTGCGTTGCCGATGCGCTCGCCCCAGAAATCGGTCGTGAGCGGGAATACCGGTTCGTCGGCGATTCCGGCGCCCGCACCGATGCAGGGCGATCCCGCGGCCAGCTGCAACCCTGCGAGGATCTGCTCTTTGTCGACCAGGTTGTTGCTGGCGGTGAACTCCTCCACGAGCCGGACGAATTTCGGGTCGGTGAGGATCGTCCCGACGTTGTGGCCGCCCGAGCCGGGGATGGTTCCCTCCTGGTAGCCGCAGATGCAGTTGTTGCGCAGGATCAGCCCCCGGTCGTCGATGAACTCGCCCGTGCCGACCTTGGTGAAGGGATTGGCCGTGCCGGTGGTGTTGTAGAAGATGTTGTTGGTGAAGACCAGCGACCCCTCGATATTGGTGTAGCTGTCGAACGTGATGGCCGTGTTGTCGGCGTGCGTCGCGGCGGAGCGGGTTTTGATGACGGTGTTGTTGTAGAAATGGCATCCGCCCACGCGGCCCACCACGTCGATCGTCGATGAAAGGGTCTGGCCGTTGCCCTTCACGTAGTCGCGCGTGCCGTCGTTGATGCTGACGTTGTAGCGCACCACCGTGCCCTCCTGCGAAACGAAATTGCGGTCGAACGCCACGTCGCTCGGGCAGAGCATCAGCCAGCCGCCCGTGTTGTTGTAGGAGATGTTGTATTCGAAGAGCGTGTTGCGGCAGTTCTGGTCGACGTCGAACGCCTGTCCGTCCCACGTGGCCTTGTGGTCCTGCACGGTGTTGTAGCGGAAGACGGTGCCGTCGCTGTGGATGCACCACAGGGCTGCGGCGGCCTCCATGCGGTTGGGGACGCTCTCGTCGGCGAAATCGCCCGGCGCGCAGTTGCGCACGATGTTGTATTCGACGAGGGCGTCGTCGCAGCCGTTGACGATGATCTGGTCCCCGGGAATGCCCTCGAAGACGTTCCGGCGGAACACGAAGCCCGTGTTGGCCTTGCGCAGCGAGCGGTCGCCCGTCGAGAGGTAACCCGTCAGTCCGTCACGCTGGCAGTCGGTCAGCCGGCACTCCTCGACCACCAGGTCGTGGAACGACGACGGGTTCGGACCCCCGATGACGTTGTAGTAGAAGATGCCCGAGCCGCCGCCCTCGTTGTGGTGGGTTTTCGTGCCGTAGACATCGGCGATCTCGCAGCGGCGGATGTGGATGTGGTTCATCACGCCGCCCTCGATGTTGTCGGCCTCGATGCGGATGCCGGCGATCTTGGGCCGCGGGGCTTCGCCTTTGTTGGTGATCCGCAGGTCTTGCAGCTCCCAATACTGAACGTTGCGGATCAGGATGGCTTCATAGCTTCCGCCGCCTGCGATTTCGGGCAGGGGCAGGCTCTCGTCCCCGTAGGAACCCAGCACGATCGGCGCCTCGGCCGAACCGCTGCCGCGCAGCGTGAGCGACCCGTTGTAGACCGTGCCGCGTTTGATGAGAATCGTATCGCCGGCCTTCCATGATCGCTCCAGGATGCGGTCGACGCTCTCCCACGCCTGCGAGGGGGAGTGACCGGTGTTGTAGTAGGAGCCGTTTTCGGGGTCGATGTAGTAACGGTGGGGGTAGGAGACCTCCTCCGGACCGCCCTGCGGGGCGCGGGGTTCGTCCTCCTTGCAGGCCGCGAGCTGGCTCAGGCCCAGCAGCGCGGCGAATATGATCAGGTGCATTTTCATGGCTTTTCGCAGTTTGGGTTTATATCGGGTCCATCACGCAGCGGATGGGGTACATGTGGTTTTCGACCGACGGTACGACGCTGTACGACTGCATGTTCAGCGTCGAGGCGTCGTCGTAGATCGAGAGCAGGACGGCCTTCGTGGGATCGTCGGCCGAGGCGCTGTCGCCGTAGGCGAACTGCATGCCTTTCAGGCGGGGCGTCGATGTCCAGAACCGCGCCGTGAAGGTCGGGTCGGTGAGGAACGTCAGTCCTTCATGCCAGTAGAATCCCGATACCACGACGTTCATCTTGGCGCTGTTCGTGATACCGTCGGTTGCCGGCCAGTAAGAAGGGTCTTTCACGGCGTTGGCCCCCACGTCGGCCCCGAGGTATTCGCGCAGGGCGTTGAACTCGTCCATCGAGGGCAGGTGCCATCCCTCGGGGCAGACGCCCTGCACCGTCTCGCCGGCTTCGTAGGCGGCTTTGGCCTCGTCCCACGTCAGGCGCGTGGCGGCGGCCCATGAGTAGTAGCGGCCGACCTTCTGCACGTAGAGCGGATCGCTGCAATAGCCGTCGCCTGCGGCCGCCTTGGCCTCGACGGGCAGCGGTTCGCCGTCGGCGTAGACCGTGGCGCGCAGGTTCTCGGACATGACGGTCATCAGCGAACCGTCGTTGAGGATGAACTGGCAGGCTCCGTAGACCTCGCCGTCGCGGGCGTCGGTGAAGCTCTCGACCAGCGGGATGGCGCTGAAATAACGCCACGAGGTGCGCACGTCGTGGCCGCGCGTCTGCTCGACGCGCCAGAAGAAGCGCTTGACGCCCGAAAAGTCGGGCCAGACGGTGCGCAGCATGTCGAGCATCTCCGAATTGGTCAGCACGAGCGAATCCTTTCGTCCCATGTCGTAGACGCAGGCGTTCTCGAAGTGCATGTCCACGTCGAAGGCGATCTTATAGGTGGCTCCCGGACGGACCTCCCAGGTGAAGACCTGCTTGTCGTCGGGTTTGAAGAAGTCGATCTTCAGGGTCGAGCCTTCGGCCGGGGAGACGGGGCGCGCCCACGTCGCATCGACGTAGTCGACCTCCTGCTCGCACGAAAGGCTCAGCAGCGCGGTCACGACCGCGGCCGCGGGGATCAGATATGCGGTGAATCGTTTCATAGTCAGTGGCATTTGGGGTTAATAACCGGGATTCTGGTCGTCGCGGATCAGCGGATTGGCGTTCAGCTCCTTGAGCGGAATCGGCCATAGGTAGTCGCGGTCCTTGTTGAACGAACGCTTGTCGACGACGATCTCCTCGTACTGCCAGTAGGGCGACGTGGCGCCGCTCGAAGGGTAGTACTGCAATTTCGAAACGTCGAGGCCGTGGGCGTCGGTCATCACCTTCTCGGCAATCTTCCAGCGGCGGATGTCGTGCCAGCGCTGGCCCTCGTGGAAAAGTTCCACGCGGCGCTCGTTGCGGATCAGCGCCCGCATGGTCTCCTTCGTGAGATTGGGCAGCGATTCGGTGAGGGTGACCATCCCCACGCGGCGGCGCAGTTGGTCGATCATCTCGTAGGCGCCCTTGGGTCCGTTCACCTCGTTCTCGGCCTCGGCCCACGCCAGCAGCACCTCGCCGTAGCGCATCAGGATCTTGTCGCCGCCGTCGTTGTTGAGGTTCACGAGCGTCTCGTTGGCGCCCTTTTTGGCTGCGAAGCCGGTCTTGTTGTCCCAGTTGGCGGGCTGCCAGTGGACTTGGTAGCGGGAGGTGCCGTCGCAGCGGTATTCGTCGCCTGGGCAGAGCACCGAGAGTTTCAGGCGCGGGTCGCGGTTCTCGAAGGGATAATCCTTGTCGTAGGCCGGATCGGCCGGGATCGAGGCGCCGTTGTCGGCCTCGAGCGGCTTGACGGGCAGTCCGTTGGCCGTGAAGAAGCTGTTGACCGCCTCGAGCGTCGTGTTGAACGAGAACCAGTTGTACCACAATTGGGTCATATAGCTCGATTGCAGGTCCTCGGCGTAGTTGACCTTGAAGATCACCTCCCTGTTCGACGGGTCGTCGATGCCCTCGTCGAGGAACAGCTTGCGGAAATCGCCGTAGAGGTCGTATCCGAGCTCCTTGATCGCCTTGGCGCAGGCGATGACCGTGGCGTTGTCGTATTCATACTGCGCAATCTGCAGTTGGAGCATGAGGGCCGATCCGAGGCAGGCGACTTCGCCGCCCAGGATGTTGTCGAGATTCCCGACGGCATATTCCACGTCGCCCTTGATGAAGGCCATCACCTTGTCGAGCTCCTCGCGCGGGGCGTTCTCCTGCGGGGAGTTCTCGTCGACCAGCGGCACCCGGCCGTAGAAGCGCACCAGGTCGAAATAGAACCATGCGCGCAGGAACCGCGCTTCGGCCAGAATCTTCCGGCTGTCCGCAGGGCTGATGCCCGTGGCGAGGGCCATCGAACGGATCAGGGAGTTGGCGCGCGAGATGGCCTGCCAGTCCTTGGTCCATTTCAGCTCGGCCCACCAGCTCGCGGCGGTTTGCGTCCCCGATGCGAATTCGGCGCTGAACTCCCAGGTGTGGTGGTTGTAGGAGTTGTCGCACATGTTTTCATAGGTGTAGGGGGTGATATAGGCCGGCGAATCGTCGTAGAAGCAGTAGTAGATGCCCGCCAGCATGCTCTTGGCCTGCTCGACGCCTTTGAGGAAGGTGTTGGGCGAGGATTTGTCGACGGGAACGGTGTTCAGATAGTCGGCACAGCCGCTCGACCATCCCGCAAGCAGCAGGGCTGCGATGAAGAGGGTGGAAAACTTTTTCATGGCTCAGAAGGTTACGTTCAGGCCGGCCGTGAAGGTCCGGACCAGCGGGTAATCGTAGATGTTGGTGGCGTTGACGCCCGCACGCTCGGGGTCGAAACCCTTGTAGCGGGTGAGCGTAAAGAGGTTCTGGGCGCTGACGAAGACGCGGACGCCCGAAATCCCGATCTTGCCGACCAGCGATTTGGGAAGCGTGTAGCCCAGTTCGAGGTTCTTCATGCGCATGTAGGAGAGGTCCTCGACGTAATAGTCCGATTTGATTTTCGCGCGCTGGTTGTCGATGTAGACCCGCTGATAGGTGTTGTTGGGACGTTCGGGGGTCCAGCGTTCGGTCATCCAGGCTGCGGAGTTGTAGCCGTTGAAGAACGGGGAGACCAGTTCGCCCGTGCTCCATCCCTCGCCGCCGCAGACGCCCTGGAAGAAGGCCGTCAGGTCGAAGCCTTTCCAGCGGGCCCCGAGGTTGAACGAGAAGAGGAAATCGGGGTTGGGATCGCCCAGCGCCACCCGGTCGTGGTCCATGTCGATGATCCCGTCGCCGTTCTGGTCTTTGAAGCGGATGTCGCCCGGTGCGGCCACCAGTCCCGAGTAGGAGTTCACGGGGTTGCCGTTGCGGTCGAAGGTCGTCAGGTGGTTGTGGATCTCCTCGTCGCTCTGGTAGATGCCCTCCACCTCGTAGCCGTAGAGCGTATTGATGGGGCGTCCCTCTTCGAGCAGAATGCCCGTCGTGGAGTTGAGGATCGGGCTCTGGCCCTTCAGGTCGAGGATCTTGTTGCGGTTGAAAGAGAGGTTGGCTCCGGCGCTGAACTCCCACTTGCGGAAGGCCTTGAAGTAGGAGAGCGCGAATTCGCAGCCGGTGTTGCGCATGCGCCCGGCGTTTTTCCACGGGTCTTCGGTGAAGCCGAAGATACCCGACACGGGCAGCTGCATCAGGATATCGTCGGTCTCCTTCACGTAGAAGTCGCCCGTGAAGGTCAGCGAGCCGAACAGCCGCAGGTCCAGACCGACGTTGTACTGCGTGGTGGTCTCCCACGTGAGGCTCTTGTCGGCGATGTAGGAGGTGGCGGCTCCGGTGACCTGCTGGTTCTCCCAGATGTAGTTGCACGAACCGATTGAAAGAATGTCGATGCCGGCGTAGGAGCTCCATATCTTCTCGTTTCCGAGCTGGCCCCACGAGGCGCGCAGTTTCAGTTCGTCGATCCACCGCACGTTGCGCATGAACGCCTCCTGCGAGATGCGCCACCCGGCCGAGAACGACGGGAAGACGCCCCATTTGTGGTCTTCGGCGAATTTCGACGAGCCGTCGTAGCGGATGTTGGCCTCGACGAGGTATTTCTCCTTGTAGTCGTAGTTGAAACGCCCGAAGAGCGACATGCTTTTGACTTCGGTCTCCCAGCTCGAATTCTTCTGCGTCGAGGGGTCGCCCACTTCGAGCGACGGCAGGTTGGTGGTCAGGCGCGTGCGGGAAGCCTTGTAATACTTGTTGTCCCACTGCCCCTGCTGCCATCCGGCCAGCACCTTGAAATGGTGGTGGTCGCCGGCCGTGGCCCAGTAGGAGAGGGTGACGTAGCTCGAAAGGTTGCCGTAGCGGTAGGTCGATTCGGTGATCGACGACTCGCGCGAGGTGCTTTTGCCGATGGTCTGCGTACCGTCGGCTCCCGTGAAGACCTTGTAGAGATCCACGTTCGGGGCGTATATCTGCCCTGTTTCGGTCGTGCGGTCGTAGTTGACGGCGCCTTCCAGCCGCAGGTTCTTCAGCAGCGACAGTTGCAGGTTGATATTGCCGCTGAAATTCCCGGTTTTGGTCTTGTTGAAACCTCCGGCTTCGCGCACGGCGTCGTCGTAGAACCAGTCGGTCCAGCCGTAACCCTCCATCTTGGCGTTGACCATCGGACTCATGGCCACGATCCGGTAGAGCGTGTTGCCCGTGCCGTCCACCAGGTCGTTTTTGACGCCCGAATACCCGGCGACGTTGGTCGAGATTTTCAGCCGGTCCTTGAGCAGCGAGCTGGTCGTGTTGATGCGGAAGTTATACTTGTCGTATTCCGTGCCTTCGAGGATGCCGTCCTGCCCCAGATAGCCCATCGACAGCGTGTAGGCCAGCTGGTCCGTACCGCCGTTGAGCTTCACGTAGTGGTTGTGCAGGATCGCGGGCTTGAAGTAGAAGTCGGCCCAGTCGCGGTCGGGGTAGAGCGCCGGATCGTCGCCCTTGCGGAAATGCTCGATGTAGCTCTGGCTGTAACGGGGCTGCTGGCCCGAGTTGAGGCACGCCTCGTTGTAGAGGTTCATGTAGTCGACCGATCCGAGCAGGTCGGGATAGCGGGTCACCTGCTGGACCGAGACGTAGCCGTTGTACTCGACCTGCAGGCGTCCCGAACGGCCCTTCTTCGTGGTGATGAGGATGACGCCGTTGGCGGCCTTGTTGCCGTAGATGGCGGCCGAGGCGGCGTCTTTCAGGACCGACATCGACTCGATGTCCTTGGGGTCCACCTTGTCGAACGACGATTCGAATCCGTCGATGATGACCAGCGGCGACGAATCGTTGAGCGTGCCGATGCCGCGCACGGTGATCGTGCCGCCGTCGGCGCCGGGCTGGCCCGAGGTCTGGGTCACCTGCACGCCCGTGATCTTGCCTTGCAGGGCCAGCGATACGTCGGTGATCGGGCGGTTTTTGAAATCGGCGGTCGAGACCGTCGACACGGCGCCCGTGAGCTTCTCCTTGCTGGTCGTGCCGTAGCCGATGACCACGACGTCCTGCACGGCGAGGGCGTCCTCTTCGAGCGTGATGTCGGCGCGGGTCATGGCCTGCGTCACTTTGAGCTGCTGTTTCTTGTAGCCGAGATACGATATCTCGAGCGTTTCGCCGACACGGGCCGTGATGGTGAACGTACCGTCCGTGCCGGTCGTCGTTCCGGCCTGCCGGCCCTGGACAGCTACGACGACGCCCGTGATCGGGCTGTGCTGTTTGTCCGTGACCTTTCCCTGGATGCGGACCTCTGCGCCGGACTGCGCATGCACGGCCAGGAGGAAGAATCCGGCCAGCGCTGTGAGCCACAGACGCAAATGGGTGCGATAGCTGTGTTTCATGTTCAACGGTTTTTAGGTTGGTAAGTTTGTTTCATATGCGGTAGGTTTTGCGTTCGTCACTCTTCCCAGCGCCAGCGGTCGCGCCACTCGACGCGGAATCCGTCCCCTTCGAACCGCACGGGCAGCCACACGTAGCGTCCGTCGGCGGCGTCGGCCGGGTTCCAGCGGTCGCCCATGTAGATAAAGCGGTCGGTGCCCGCCACGGGGACGACGAAGGTGCTCTGCGAATCGTAGGTGGTCTCGGCTCCGGGGCCTTCGCAGGGGTTCCCGAGCTCCCGCCACGGACCCCAGATCGACTCGGCGACGGCCGATCGGGCGGCGTTGGGGGCCCAGCCCGTACAGCCCGACATCATCAGGTAATAACGCCCGCCGCGCTTGAAAAGCGCCGGGGCTTCCATGAATCGTCCGGCGAAGAACCGCGCGTAGCGGCCGCTGTGGGCAAGGTAATCGTCGGTCAGCTCCGAGATGTGGAGCGTGCTGTTCTCCTCCGAGGAGTAGATGTGGTAGGCGCGGCCGTCGTCGTCGACGAAGAGCGTCATGTCCCGGGCCATTTGGCCCTGCGCGGCGTCGCGTCCCACGAGGTTCAGCGAGTCGGGGTGTTCGGGCAGGCTGCCGCCGTCGAAGCGCATCCCCGCGGCGCGGCTCTTGCCGAAATGCTGCGGCAGGGCGTTGACCGGGTAGACCCCGGCGTCGGGACGCCCGGCCCGCAGGAAGGTGTAGGGACCCGTTGCACGGTCGCTGACCGCCACGCCGCTCAGGGCGCCCGTGTAACCGGCCCCTTTGGGCTCGAGGTGGAACCACATGACGTATTTGCCCGTGCGGGCGTTGCGGATCACCTTCGGGCGTTCGAGGATGCAGCCCTTTTCGATCGGACTGCCCGAGCCTTCGGGAGCCACGGCCAGGGCGATGCCTTCGTCGCGCCAGTCGTAGAGGTTCTCCGAGGAGTAGCAGTGTACGCCGACCTGTGCGAGGTTGCCCGCCTCGCCTGCGGTCTTGTGTTCGCCGAACCAGTAGTAGCGGCCTTCGTCGTAGAGGATGCCGCCTCCGTGGGCGTTGATGACGGCGCCGTCGGTGTCGGTCCAGACCGCTCCGGGACGGAACTCCGGGCGGGAGCAGCCCGCGGCGGCAAGAATCAGCCACAGGGCTGTGATCAGGGTGGAAGTGCGCATGGGAGTCGTTATTGTTTGTAGTAGTAGGTGTTGGGTTTCTCGACCGTCGCGTCGGCGAATCCCGGCTGTCCGGGGGCCATCCGGACGCTGCCGCAGCCGACGGCGCTCACCTCGGCCGTGCGGTCGCCTTCGAAGCTGTTGCCCGAAATCTCGGCCTCCCGGCAGTGCTGCAGGTCGATGTACGACAGTCCGTCGAAGATCGGCGGATAGTCGCTCTGGATAAAGCGGTTGTCACGGATTTCCAGCCGGTCGGCGCTCAGGGCGTAGATCACCTGCGAGTCGAACGTGCGGACGGTGTTCTGTTCGAAGACGATGCGTCCGTGGTAGTGGAAGTCGCCGCCGCGGCCCGAGGTCGGGATTTCGGGCGAGATTTGCAATACCGACTGGGGATTTTCGCCGCCCGTGCCCATGTTGACGAAGGTGTTGCGGCGGATGACGACGTCGCCGACGCTGCCCGATTCGAACCACGAGTTGGCGTCGCCGGCGATCAGCACGCCGGCCATCATCGACGAGAACCAGTTGTCCTCGACCGTCACGGGACGGGGCGTCGAAATCAGGATGCTCCGTGCGCGGTTGTTGCGCACCGTGCAGCGGCGCATCTCGACGGCGGGCATGTTGCGGGGATTCTCGACGGCGAGGTGTTCCGACGGCGGGGTGGCGAGGGGGCCCGCCGCGCGGATCGTCCACCGCTCGTCGCCGAGGGGCCGGGCTTCGGCCGCCACGAAGGTCTCCAGCGGGCGGAGGCTGATGCGGTCGATCAGCCGCAGGGTGTCGCCGGCGCGGGCGAAGTCGAATCCCTGCTGCTGGACGTGTCCGAAGCGGGCGGTCAGCCGGTCGCCGGAAAGCGTGTCGACGGCCATGTAGGTTCCGTGGACATTCGTGGCGTCGTCGAGCATGTTCTCGAACAGACAGCCGTCGAAGCGGATCGCACCCCGGCAGTTGACGAAATGCGAGGCGTCGGCCGACGCCGAGATGAAGCGTCCGGACCCCTCCCGCAGACGGACGTCGTATTGGTCGAGCGTCACGTCCTCGGTGTTCTCGCAGATCAGCGCCATGGCGCCCGAGGCGTGAACGGTCGTCCGTTCGATTCGCAGGTCGCGCGTGCGGTGTACGACGATGCCCGGACAGCGGCGGTTGCTGCGGAAGGGGCCTTTGTCGGCGTAGACCGAGCCGACGGGCGGCAGTTCCGGGGAGAGGAACCCCGTCAGCCGCACGGTGTCGGGACCGAGCATCGCGGCCGTCAGTTTCCGCTGCCAGTAGGGATGGAGAAAACGGGCCGTGTTGTAGTAGGGGGCGTTGGTCCGGGGGTCGAAGACGATGTTGTCGCCCTGGGTCTGCTCCCAGCCGTAGCCTGAGAAGATCAGCTCCCCGTCCTCGACCCGCACGGGGTTGCCGCTGGTGATTTTCAGGTCGATGCTGCGCGTTGCGGCATCCTGTGCGATCACGCGGCCTTCCAGCACGAACGGCACGTCGTAGTCGAACGTGATGCCCCGGAGGGTGATCTCCTCGCAGCTGTCGATGTAGAAGGGAACCAGTTCGCCGTGGAAACGGAACTCGGTGTCGTGTCCGCAGACGGTGACACGGCGCATTCCCTCCATGCGGAATGCGATGCGTTTGGTCCCGTTGTCGTTGTTCGATACGCGCAGGAATTGTTCTTCGGCCTGCTCGGGATAGAAGTCGTAGACGCCCGGTCCGAATTCCAGCGTAAGCCGGCCTTCGGGGTGTGCGCGGAGGATCTCCCGCACCTGGGCGGTGTAGTCGGTCCGGCCGTCGAGCGGGATGCGGACGTGCGAAGAGCGCGTGCCGCAGCCCTGTGCAAAGAGTGAGAGCAGGACGGCGAGGATCGGGGTCAGTAGTTTCGTATTCATGGGTTAAATGTTATTTGCAGATGATTGCGAGGGGCTGGCCGCCGCGCTGGGTGATCTCCGAGGGGTGCATGTGTTCGATTGCGATGTTGTGTCCCGGAAAATCCGGGCCGAAGGCGTTGTTCTCGACCCGTACTTTGCGGCATCCGTCCAGAAAGAGGTTGTAAGGGCGGTAGAAAGGTTCGTAGGTCCGGGTGCGTTCGAGGCGGTTGCGGCTGAACTCCAGCCCTTCGACCGAGCGGGCGAACAGGACGGCGCAGTCGAAATGGCGGAACGTGTTCCCCACGATGCGGATGTTGCGGTGGTAGGCCTTCGCGTCGGCGTCCTGCGGTCGGAAGGAGGGCGAAATCGAGATGACCCCTTCGCCCCATCCCCAGGGGCCGTCGACGATGTTGTTGCCCGAGGTGTAGCAATCTTCGAAAAGATTGTTCCGGATCGTGACGTCGCAAACGGCGCCCGATTCGAACCAGAGGTCCGTGTCGCCCTCGATGAGGACCGCGGCCCCGGCCGACCGGAAATAGTTGTTTTCGATGAGGACTTTGGCCGGAGTGGTCACCAGAATCGAGCGGCCGCGGTTCTTTTTCAGCATCCGGCAGTTGCGTACGGTGAGCCGGGGGCAGAGCGTCGCGTTTTCCAGCATGTTCCCCGCAGCGATGCGTCCGGCCACCGGTTCCCGGAAATGTAACAGGAGGTCCCGTGAACCCTCGATGCGCTCCGAGCCTGCCGATGTCAGCGGGCGGCCGCGCTGCATGGTCGCCGTATCCAGCGGCCAGACTCGTTCGCCCGGGCGGAATCCCTGATCGCGGCTCGTGGGCGTGATCCGCACGGAGCGTTCGCCGCAGACCTCCGCGACAGGGGCGTACATGCCGTGGACATTCGTGAAATCGTCGCCCGAGCCGCTTACCGTGCAGCCGTCGAACAGGACGTCGCCCGTGCAGCCGATGAAGTGCGTGGCGTCGGCGATGGTGCTGAAAACGCGCCCCGACCGCTCGTCGGCCACGATGTCGAGGCCGACCATCGCAACGTCGTGCGAACGGATGCCGAAGACGCCGCAGCTCAGCGTGTGATGGATCGTCACTTGCTCGATGCGGGTTTGCCGGCAGTCGACGATTTCGATGCCGTTGGTGATGTAGCGTCCGTGGAAAAAGACGACGACGGTTCCCGGGGCGGGTTTCATGGCCGGGCGGTAGTGGAAACGCACCCGGTTGTTCCCCAGGTCGGTGACCCGGGCCCGGAACATGTCGCGGCCCAGCGGTACGTCGCGTGTCTGGTAGAGCAGTTCGTGCGTCGTGCCGTCGTAGAGGTTCGTGTATTCGGGGACGATTCGTTGCAGGCCGTATTCGCCCACGAAAGCGAGAGAGTCGCCCGCCACGACGTAGGGATAGCGTTCGGCGTCGATCTCCATATCTAAATAGGTGTCCGTTGCCGAGACGATCGTCGCCTGCGAGTTGTAGGGCTGCTGCCAGTCGATGCGCACGTTGCGGAGCGTCGTGTTGCGGCACTCCGAGAGCCGCACGGGCTTCATCAGTCCGTGGAAGATCCAGTCGCATCCGCCGCCGTCGATCTCCACGTCCTCCGTCCGAGTCAGGGCGAAGACAGTGGTCGGCTTGCCGGCGGCCTGCCGCTCGGCATCGGGGTAGAAGTCGTAACGCCCCTCGTCGAAACGAATCTGCAAGCCCCGGACACCCTTGTTTTCTTCGATGATCCGCCGGATGACCGGCAGGGCGTCCCTGCCGCTTCCGGGCTGCAGTCCGTAGTCGGACACCCGCACGATGCGGCGTGCGGCGTCTGCGGCATACGGTTCGAACGTTGTCGTGAGGAGCAGGAGGGCGATAAGATGGATCAGTCGGTTCATGGGTTGTTGTTTCGGTTGTAACAAAAGTAACCGAACTCCGCCACTTTCGGCTATCCCGATGTTAAGAAATCGTGCAGGCTGGGTTAGCGGTGGAACGAGCCGGCTGATTTAAACGAATATATAGGTTCTGTGAACAAAAATGCAAGCATGGGCCGCTGTAAATACAAATATATATTGTTAACTTTCGGAAAAATGAGGATACATGAGACGACTTCTGACCCTTTTGTCGTGGATGTTGCTGCTGCAAACGCCCGCATCGGCCCAGCATGACGGCATTATCTGGAACTACGAACACCTGAGCCGCAACGACGGGCTTTCGGGCAACCGCATCACGGCATTGTGCGACGATATGTACGGTCGGATATGGATCGGAACCTCGCAGGGGCTGAACATTTACGACGGACGGAGGTTGCAGAAGGTCGAGGAGTACAACGGGCTGGAAGTATGGTCGTTCCACGATACCGGCGACCGTATCCTGATCGGTACGCCGCGCTTCCTCGGGGTGTACGACTACGCCAGCGGCCGTTTCTCGCGCCTGACCTGCGAGGGCCGCGACGTGGGGTATGTGCGCACGATCGTGCGGGCCGGGGACGACCTGCTGCTCAAGACCCCGAAGCAGCTGTACCGCTGCGACGGCGACCGGCTGACGCTCGTGGCGAGGGAGACTCCCTACGAATATTTCTGTTGCGACAAATTCGGGCAGCTGTGGGGGCTTTCCAAGGAGCGCGTATTCCGCATCGGCGAGGATTTCAGCGTCGCGGCGACCTATGACCTGACCAGCGCCGACCGGTCGCCGCTGGTGGGGGTGAGCCTCTATGCCGATTCCAAGGGGTGCGTCTGGGTCGGAACGATCAAGGACGGGCTCTTCCGCTACAACCGGGCGGCCGACGAGTTCCGCCGCGAGCCCGTCGCCCGGCGGTTCCGTGTTCCGGAGATCGAGAACATCGCCAGCCTGAGCGAGGACCGTTACGACCGCTTGTGGATCGGCCACAACAACGGCGTTGCGGTCTACGACTATAACAACGATTTCTTCTGCAACTACGTCTGCGAACTCAATGACAATGCGCTGCTCAACACCGTGATTTGCATTTTCCGGACCCGCCGGCAGGATATGCTGCTGGGGACCTATTTTTCGGGGCTGTTCCGGGTCGGCAACCTCGATTCGGGCGTGGAGTACTACACGCTGGGCACCTCCGGGCCTTCGCTCCGCACCCGGAACGTCGCGGCCAACGGCATACAGCGCGATGCGCAGGGGAACTGGTGGGTCTCCACCAACAGCGCGGGGATCAACGTGCTCGATCCGTCGGGAGGTTTCCTGCGGCGCATATCGAGCCGCAATGCGGACATCAACGACAATATCCTCTCTCTCCAGCGCGATGTCCGCGGGAATCTGTGGGCGGGGTCCCTCGCCAGCGGCCTCTACTGCCTGGCCCCCGACGGCCGCATCCGCCACTACACCAGCCGCGCCGGCGACATCGCGTCCATTTCGAGCGGAAACGTTCTGCTGTTGTGTCCGCTCAACGCCGATACGCTCTTCGTGGCCACCGAAAAGGGGATTGACATCTACCGCTATGCGACCGATTCGTTCGGGCCGGTCTGCAAATGCGGCAAGGAGGAGTTCGCCTTTTACGACGCGCAGATTCATGGCGACAAGGTCTGGTTCATCAATTTCTGTTCGGTGCTCTGTTACGACCGTCGGCAAAGGCGGATCGAGGAGTTTCAGCTTCCCGAGACCGATACGCGGCCCTACATCCAGTGCGGCTGGGTGGACGGCGGCGGCTGTCTGTGGCTGGGGACGACCAAGGGCGACATCTGGCGCTTCGAGGAGGGGCGTTTCTCGCCTGCCGTGCAAAACCATCCGCAGATCAACGGCGGGATCGCCGGCATGCGCGGCGACGCCTCCGGCAATCTGTGGCTGGCGGCCGGAAACGACCTTTTCCGGCTCGACACGGCCCGGCGCCTGCGCCGGTTCAGCCTCGCCAAAGGCATGGGCATCAACGAATTCAACGTCCGCTCCGGATATGCGGGCCGTCAGGGCGAGATCTGCTTCGGAACGACGAACGGGCTGGTCTGCTTCTGGCCCGCGAAACTCGAAAACGACCTCCGGCAGCAGCCGACGCTTTTCATCTCCGGGCTGAAACTCTTCAACAAGCCCGTGGAGATCGGGGGCGGCGTGCTGAAACTCCCCGTCAACGACACGCAGGAAATCACGCTGGCCCACAAGCAGACCTTCCTGACCTTCGAGGTCTCCGTGATCGACTACGACATCTACCGCACGGCGCCCTATTCGTGCCGTTACCGGCTGGAGGGCTTCGACGACGACTGGTACGAACTGGGGCCGCAGGGCGAGATCACCTACACGGGGCTGCCCACCGGCCGTTACGGCCTGTCGGTGCGGCTGGTCGCGGACGACGGCGGGGTGCTGGCCGAAAAGCGGATCGCTCTCCGGGTCCGGCCGCCCGTGCTGCTCAGCGGATGGATGATCGCGCTCTATCTGTCGGTGCTGGGGTTCGTCGTCTGGCAGTTCGTGCGGCTGGTGCGGCGGCAGCGGCATGCCCGGGAGCTGGTCGAGCAGGCCCGCCGCGAGCGCGAGACCCGCGACCGGATCAATGCCATGAAACTCGATTTTTTCAGCAGCATCTCCTACGAGTTCAAGACGCCGCTGTCGGTCATCTCGACCTTGCAGGACAGCGTGTTGCCGCCGCCGGACGGCGATGCCGGGAGCGATCCGGCGATTTTCCGGCGCAACATCGAACGGCTCGATTTCCTGGTCAATCAGTTGTTGGACTTCCGGAACATCGAGTCGCGGAATATCTCGGTTTCGATCCGCAAATACGATCTGGTGCCTTTCCTGCGCAATATCTACGAGACTTTCGTGCCCCTCTACAACCGCAAGCAGATCACGCACGGATTTCATGCCGGGGTGGAGTCGCTGCCGATGCTTTTCGATGCCGCCAAGATGGAGATGCTGGTGGGCAACCTGCTCGACAACTCGTTCAAATCGGTGCAGCCGGGCGGCGAGAGCTCGTTGAAACTCACCTTCGACGGGCGGCTGGCTGTTATCGAACTGTTCAACAGCGGCCCCTGCCTGACCGAGGAGCAGAAGAAAGCCATTTTCCAGCCCTACAATTCGGCGGGGCTGCCCAACGGCGGCATCGGACTGGCGTTGGTGAAGAGTATCGCCCGGCTGTTCGATATCCGCCTGTCGGTGGAGTCGCTGCCGCAGCGGGGCAACCTCTTCCGGATGGAGATGGCCGTCGGGCAGGATGACGGGGCCGAGCCCGAACGGCCCGACGCTGCGACGGGCATCGTCGGGAGGATCGTCGATAACACGAGCTATTTCGAGGATGTCTCCCAGCCCCGGTTCCTCGATGCCGAGGGGCACCGCAAATTCCGCATCCTGCTCGTCGAGAACGACGCCGATTCGAAACGGGTGCTGGAAAAACGGCTGCAAAAACACTTCCATGTGTCGAGCGCCGCGACGGGCGACGAAGCCCTGCTGCTGCTCAAATCCCAGAGCATCGACGTGGTTATCTGCGACATGCAGCTTGCCGACACGAACGGATTCGACCTGTGCGGGATGATCAAGAACTCGAATCGCACGCGCCATATCCCGGTGATCCTGGAGAGTTTCGAGCTCTCGGGCGAGAACCGCATCCGGGCGCTGCAATGCGGCGCCGACGCCATGTTCCAGAAGCCGATCAATTTGCAGGAACTGTTCCTGCGGCTGAATAACCTGCTGCGGACGAAAGACGTGCTGCGCGACTATTACATGGCGGCGGGCAGTGTCGGGATCACGACCCCCGGACTGAACAACACCGACGAACGGTTCATCCTCTCGGTGACGGATTATATCCACGCCCACCTCGACGATCCGGGGCTGTCGGTCAACGAACTGGCACGTTTTGCGAATATCAGCCGCACGCAACTCTATCTCAGCATCAAGCGGCTGACCGACCGGACGCCTTCGGACTTCATCCTGCAAATCAAGATGCGCGAGGCGGCCGGGTGGCTGCAAACGACGGCGATGACCGCCTCGGAGATCTCCTATAAACTGGGTTACTGCAATCCGAACCATTTCAGCCGCCAGTTCAAGGAGTATTACGGCGCTTCGCCCGGCGAGTACCGGCGCCGGCATGCGAAACCCGGAGCGTGAAGCGACAGTTAGCGGCCGGGAACCTTGTGGTTCCCGGCCGTTCCGTTCCGGCCCGGCATCAATGGAAGAGCCGGTAGCCGACGATGATCGAACCGCGCATGTGCAGCATCTTGTAGTCGAAGAACTTGGTATCCTGCTGGAAGATGTCCAGAAAACCCATGCTCAGGCGGATGCCGATGTTCAGGCGGTTGTAGACCGTGTGCTCGTAACCCACCATCACGCCGGCGTCGAAATCGCGCAGCGAGGAGGTGAACGACATGTTCAGCGGGTCGTCGCCCTTTTCGATAATCACCTCCACCTTGTCCGGTTCGCCGCCCGAATAGCCCTTTGTGGCCAGCGTCTCGAACTCCGCTTTCAGGTTGTAGGAGAAGTAGCCGCCGAACAGCAGGCGCGATACATGGTTGTTGAAGGTGTATTTGGCGTAGAACGGCACCTCGAACATCGTGAACGACATGTCCATTTTGGCCGTACCCGTGTAGTACTGGAGCAGTCCGGCTTCCTGGTCTTCGTATTTCTGGTTCGAGACGCGGGCGTCGGCCTTCATCCCCACGGTCTTGTAGATGAAGTTGGCCCCGAGGCTCCACCGGTCGTGAAGGCGGAATTCGGCGAAGACGCCCATGTCGAGGTTCAGCTGCGGATAGGGGTTGAACGTGCTGGGGATATATTTGAACGGTACGGGGACGGCGCCGCCGATGTCGGTGCCGATCAGCACGCCCGCGCGGAAAATATTGCGGTCCGACGAAATCAGTTTTTGGCGGGCGGGTTTCAGTTCTTCGGTCCGGGTGCCCGTTTTCGCCGCTTTCGACGACGAATTTTCCGCTTTTGCGGCCGGGCCCGGGAGCAGGGCGAACGTGCAGGCGAGGATTGCGATATGTTTGAGTTTCATAACTTGCTGACTGTATTTTAGTAATTAATCACGAAGTGGTCTACCGACAGTTTGCTGCCGATTGCGCCGATGAACTTGTCTCCGTCCTTGCTCGACGACATCACCACGGCGATATGCGTCGGCGTGATATCGGCGTACTGCGGGTTGTATACCATCGGGAGGGTGATTTTCGACCACTCCTTGTAGGGGTTGTTCGCACCGTCGATCACGAGTTCGGCGCGGCCCAGGACGGTGATGTCCGCCGCTCCTTCCGACCCGTCGTAGTCGATGGCTCCGCTGCCGCTCCATTGCAGCAGCTCCACCCAGATATGGGCTTTGTCCACGCCGGCGATGTCATGGATCGAGTATTTGCCCTTGTCGTCGGCCGTCGCCTGCTTCATCTGGGCTCCCGGGGCGTATTTCACCTCCATCGAGAACGAAGTGGGACGCGCCGTGTAGGGGATGCCGAACTTGGTCATCTTGCGCGGCTGGGTGATGTAATTGATGTTGAGGTTGAACAGACCCGTATAGAGCGTTCCGGCCGCCACGATATAACCTTTGAGTATCGTGTTTTGCTCCGAAGTGGTCATTTCGGCGGCCAGCGTGCCGTCGGCACGTTCGACGGGCATGGTGCCCAATACGCCGATGCCGAGCAGTTCCAGATTGGCCGTTCCCCATCCGTAGCCGGCGCCGGGCGTCGGGTCGATGGTGTAAGTGCCGCCGTTGATGTTTTTGAATTCGCCCCAGAGCTCGAATTCGCTGTTGTCGATCTGCACTTCCACGGGCTTGTCGGTATAGACCGTCCAGGTTTTCGTCACCTCTTCGTCCTGCGACGTGACGGTCAGCGGAATCTCGTGGTTGTAGTTGTTGACCGTCAGGATGCCGTTTTCCAGCCCGGTGACGGTGGCGTTTTCCGAAGTCTCGATCGAGACGGTCGCATAGAACGGCGGAACGCCCTCGACCTCCATCCGGATGCGTTGGGTTTCCGGTTCGATTTTCACCGCGGTGAGCGAACCGCCTGTGATCTTGCCGACCAGGAAGCTGGTGATCTCCGCCGTGTGGCCTTTGGCCTGCGACTCGAGGTCGATGGTCCACTGCTGCTCGGTTCCGTCTTCGGCGCGTACCGTGAATGTCTTGGCCGAGGTCAGCGACTCGAATGTCAGCGGGGTGTCGTAATCGGCGATCTCCTGTTCGACGATGGTTGCCGACGGGTTGCCGAGCTTCATGATCTTGTTGGTCAGCGTGAGCGGGAAGGCTTTGGGACCGGCCGTGATCTTCAGTGTGATACGATGATTGTTATTGTCCGCGACGATCGATGTCGACGACAGCTTCATCCGGTTGTCCTTCGAGGTGTACGCATACGAGAAGTTCGAAATATTGGTGTCAGAGGATGCTTCGGCGTTCTTGTCTTTGAGATAGAGCGTCCAGTTCCGGCTCTGCTGGCCGTTGGTGGTCTTCACCGTGAATAATGCGGTATTCGTAATATAGGTGAAGCTCGGGGACTTTGACGAGGAGGAGGTGGAGCCTTCGGGATATTCCACCGTGATGCTGAGTTTCAGTGTCAGCTGCTCTTTCGCCCCGATGGCCGATCCGTCGGTCTTTTCCACCGGGATGATGATGCGGCTGTTGTCGTGGTCGATTTCCACCTGATCGATCCCCACAACCAGTTTGTCGCCCAGTTTGCTGGTGTAATTGTCTGCGATCGTGAAGCTGAGAATATCGGTGTTCAGCTCCGGGGCCGGGGCTATCGTCCAGCTCTTGGCCAGTCCCGATGTTTTGTCCACGATCCAGACCTGCTTGGTGTCGGCGTACGACTCGAATGTGTAGCTGTTGTCGGCGGAAGCTCCGAGAAGCACCGAACTCGTATGGCCGGGGATTTGTAGGTAAGAGAAAGTGCAGAAAAGAGTAAATATCTTGTTTGCAAGTATTTAATTCTCTCTTCTGCATATGCTCCGAGCAATAGAAAAGCAAAATCGGGCAGGTTTAACGGTGAGTTGTGTTACTTATCCGTTACCTGCCCGAAATGCTTTTATTTGCATTTAAGGCAGTCGTTTTCAGTTCGTTGCATTGAATTTCCGCATAACAAATAACTTGACTTAACGTTTAACAAACCCTCAAAGTTCAAGTTATCATGCAACGCAGTACTTTCAAAGTCCTTTTCTATGTAAAAAGGCAGTCCGAGAAATCGGGTCAGGTTCCCATTATGGGCCGTATTACGATCAACGGCACGATGTCGCAGTTCAGCTGCAAACTCACCGTTCGTTCTTCCCTCTGGGATGCCAAGGCGAACAAGGCTTCCGGTAAGAGCCTCGAAGCCCAGCGCATCAATGAAAAGCTGGAAAATATCAAAACCAATATCGGCAAGCAGTACCAACGTCTCTGCGACCGGGATTCGTATGTCACGGCCGAAAAAGTCCGCAATGCCTTCCTCGGTACGGGCGACGATTGCCGCCTGCTGTTGCAGACCTTCGACGAATACCTCGCAGATTTCCGCAAGCGCGTGGGCAAAGACCGCGCCTATTCGAGCTATGATAATTACCGCAAACGCCGTAACCGCCTTGCCTCCTTCCTCGAATACGAATACCATGTCAAGGATATTGCGTTCAAAGAACTGAAGCGGGATTTCATCGAAAAGTTCGTGGTCTACCTCTCCTCGGTACAAGGGATGCGTTCCGGGACGATCCATTCGACCATCAAGAAGCTGAAGTTGATGACCTATACGGCCTATAAGAACAACTGGATTGCCGCCGACCCTTTCGCGGGGTTCTATGTCAAAGCGGAGTACTCGGAACGTCGCTACCTCTCGGCTTCGGAATTGCAGGCCGTGATGGATGTCAGGCTTCCCAACTACCGGACGGGCATCAACCGTGACGCCTTCGTCTTCTGCGCCTTTACGGGACTGAGCCACGCAGACGTAGTGAAACTCACCCATGCGGACATCCATACGGACGATAACGGGGAGCGGTGGATCATCGACAGGCGTCAGAAAACAGGTACGCAGTTCCGTGTGAAACTCCTTCCCGTCGCCGAAATGCTCTACGAGCGTTATAAGGAGATGCACCTTGCGGGCGACCGGGTCTTTCCGCTCAAAGGCACCCATAAGACGCTGAACATGTCACTGAGGCATGTTGCCAGACATGCCGGTCTGTCGTTCAATCCGACGATCCACATGGCGCGTCATACCTTCGCCACGACGGTCACGCTCTCGCAGGGCGTACCTCTGGAAACGGTCAGCAAGATGCTGGGACATAAACGGATCACCACGACTCAAATCTATGCGCGCATCACTAACGACAAGATCGGCCGGGATATGGCGGCGTTGAGCGAGAAACTGAACGGTATCTTCAGGGTCGCACAGTAGGCCGGTGGGCAGCACCGGGTTCCCATAACCCGGAAGCGATCGGCAGAAATTGTGCGAACGCATAGGAGCCAAGTTTGCCGATTCGGGAAAAAGAGTTATCTTCGAGTGTTATTCCCGAAACTCCCTGAACTCAACTACAGATTTCAATTTGGAATTTTTCGGAGCGGGCCTCGTTGTGAAACGGTGCCCGTTTCCATTGATTGGCATCTGCTCCGGAACGATACGTTTCGTATGGTTTTCTCTCCGTAATCTCTGCCTCTGCGAGCATCCACAACTCCAAATCCCATCGTACGAATTTACGGCAATGTGGAGATCGGGGCGAAACCCGTCGAAAACTGCTCGCTTAGTCAGTATCTTATCTTGGACGAGGGCGTGAGATTCCTCTCAGGACTTCATATGGTATAAGAGCGAAAAGGAAAATTTCATCCCGCGTCGGTTGCCCCGGTTAAGTTAATCCCGCGAAGGGTCGGCAGAGCCTTCCCCGCCGTCCGCGTGTCGGAAAAATCGTCCTCGCCGCAGTCTGCGGTATTTTTCCGCCCCGGGGCCGGCGTCGCGGGATTGCGACTCTTCCCGAGGCAACCGACCCGTTCGGGACGGAAAGCCCCGCAATCCAATTTTATTCATCCGCCAGTACGATCATACGATAGAGATCGGCAGGCACAGAAACGTGAGACACACGGTAAAAACTGTATTCAAGTCATGTCGAAAGTTCGAAGGACATCACACCGACACCCGACACGGATGACGGCACTGCCGGCTCCGACGCCCGCATCTTCGCAAGGAACGGTACCAATGCGGAGCATCGTGGAGATTCCGGATCCGATTCCGTACGATCCGCAACAAGTGCCGCAGCTTATCCCCGCAGATCCGGAGATCGAACCCGATACCCGGGTGCCGGAGCTGCTGAAATCCGCGGCATAGCCGAGTAACAATCCCCGAACGGATTAAACAAGTCCGAATTTTACGATTTCACCCCTGTCAGAACAAGCTCTGACAGGGGTGATTTTCAATTTCAGGGATATGCATCCGGCCCGAAGACATATACGGACTATAACAGCTTTATATCCGTCGCCCATGCCGGCCGGACTCACACAATCATCCTTTTCACCTTGTACAAACGTACGCTCTGAAACCTGTCGTTATGATTGAAATCTTCGATTCTTCCTGTTCCCGCAGTCTGGGACAGTCCGCCAGCATCCGTGCTGCCATCGACATTTTGAACGCCCCGTCGGCCGCCGGACGGCCCGGCATGACACCTATCGGGGCGCTATTCCCCAACAAGAATATACCGCTGTCTGCCACGACGGGAAGTGGCATCTGCAAAGAACCCGCAAAAAGCCGATTCGCAATCCCGTGCCGGATAACGTCCGCAGTTAAGCGATCAGGCATATGCCAGCAAACGATCGGTTGTCGCCGTTTCGTCCGGAATTTGCGCTTTTCTCCGGCAGCCGAAAGATGTACGGCCGAGGTCTGTCCGTCCCGGTCTGCTTCCACATAACCGACAGGAACTTCCGGCTTTACGAATCCGGATATGTCGTGACGCTATCCATCGCCGAAAGGGGCATTTACGGAATCTCCGGTCGAATACGACTTGCTGCTCCAAACATCCGGGTCGATATGGCCTTGTATTCCGGCACCGCACCGACTGTCGAAACGCTCACCCTCAAAGTAGCCCGATACACCCCGGCGTGCGGATGCCCCGACAGCGGCGCCGCATGCCCCGTCTTCCGGGTCTGCCTGCGTATTCCCGGCCGGACTGTCCGAAGCGACACAGCCGGCCTGCGGGGGCATATGAGTTATAGGGATTACATGGATAACCCCTGAAAACAAAATAAATGTTCAATCTTCAAAATTCTTCTGCTTATGTCACAGGATGCAGTGTATTTCAACGTCTGGTTCTCGGCCTGCTACATGCGGCTCCGGGAACGTCTTTCCTATTACGACCTCGACGAGGACGCCTTCCACGACACCTACCTGCTGGTGCGGGAGAAGGCTTTATGCTCCGTCGGGGGCATCGCCGACTTCGAAGCCTATTTCCGCGCCTGTTACCGCCATGCCGTACTGCACAGGCACCGCACCCCGCGGCGCGATGTCCATCCCGGCACGGGTTTCTTTCTGCGGCTGTGCGACGAAGGCCCTACGGTTCCGGAAGAAGAACTCGGAGCCTGCGAGCGGCTGGTGCTGGACATTCTGGCGTTCATACGCCGCAGCTTCCCGCACGAGGTCTGCCGCCTCTTCCTGCTGCGCTATTACGAGTCCCCTCGTCCGTGCAGTTACCGCCTGCTGGCGCAGTATGCCGGGACGACACCCTCGCGGGCCGCCCGCGAGGTGAAGGCCGTCGTGCAGGCCGTGCGCGCAAACCGACGTTTCGCACGGCGAAGCCATAGGCCCGCCGCGGCCGAATCTCCCTATGCCGGATAAACCCGGAAAAAGCGAAGAAGGCCGCGGAAAGAGAATCTTGCCGGACAGGCAGAACGCTTTCCGGGTCAGCTAAAACAGAGCCTTTTAGCCCTTTCGATTTTTCGTGGGTACACGAACACCCGGAGCCCTTTCTTTCGCCGAAGGCTCCGCGGAAAACGAAGCCGCCCGTCAGCGTGACGCATAGCGTGTGACGGAGCCGGGTATCACGGCGAAAACCGAATGTTCAATCTAAAAATCTTATTTGCAATGAAACTCATTATCTGGAACAAAGCGAACAGCTGTTCGCCCGCGACGTACGCCCAGCGCAGGACGATCCGCGTAAACCGCCACGGGTATATCTATCTTTCGGGAGCGCTGACCGCAGAGATGGAACTGCGCGACGGCTGCAGGCTCAATCTGGCCAACGACGAGCAGAACCCCAAGGATTGGTACCTGTGCAGGACGCAGCACGAGGAGGGATTCCGGCTCCGCGGAGACCGTCCCGGGAAAAACGCCGCGACGAAGCGGCTGACCGGAGGCGTGGAGTTCTCGAACGTATGTCTGGCCTCGAAGCTCCTCGCGCTGGCAAAAGCGGAATGTTTCTCCGTGCGCTACCTCGTCGCAAAAGAACCCGTCGTGGTCGACGGTGTGAAATATTACAAAATTCTTACCGCCAACCCGATTCCCGGCATGCCCAGAAACGCCGCGAAGAAATGACTGCCCGCCAAGGTACGCTACCTTCGGCGTCCGTGTTTCTGACCCGGCGTATCATTGTCTTCGGGCACTTTTTCCTCCCGGCAATCTTTGTGCCGGGCCAGAGGTGCAGTGTCGAAAACATGGTCTTGCTGCAAAGACATATCCCGGAGTCTTAGCGCGATATTCTCCCAGGAATATTCGTAAGCGGGAATGAAGACCTTCTCCCCGAAGTTGATGTCATCGAAATATAAGAGGCCTTTCACCGGGCCCAATACATTCGAAAAGGGGAATTTGCGTTCGAAACAACGGAGCATGGAGTCCAGCGAAAAACGGGTCGAAAGGAATGCCATATCTATGAAATCCTTTAACCGGGAGCCGTCATCGGAGATCGCCGCGAGTTTCATGGCGATAATGTCTTCCATGTCATAGAGCCGCAATCCCGATTCCATATGGGGAGGTCTCAGAGATTTATACCGATGTGCGATACAGTCGATCTTCACCCCGCCGATCGTACCTTTCAGAGTATGTTGCGCTGTAAATTTGGTTTGGAAGCCATATTTGTGCCGTAAGGAAAACTCCAACTGCTTTTCATCGAAAGATTCGGGGGTGAACAAATCGAGGTCGACACTGACCCGATGGCCTAAATAAAGGGCTAAAGCCGTTCCGCCGGCCAGACTGAAAGAGTCCATAAACGGCTCGGATTCCAGCCGTTTCAGCAGCTCAAGAGTTTCCGGCGCAACAGTCTGCGTGTATAGCATCGAAGTTCTTCTTTTTTAAGATTGAAAAATGTGCATACGAAATTCATGTCTTTGTCCGAGAGTGTGGAAACCTCACGGAGAATCTCGCGGAAGCCCGCAATGCCCCCGTACAGGTCGAATGCCGCGAAATAGTCCTCTGCACAGCCGCGCTCGATCACACGCTGTACGACGATGCTGCGGGCCTGCTGCCAGTCGAAATGCCGCAGGTCGTATTCCCAAAGCAACGTCGGAGAGATATGGTATTTGCCCTTGTTCTGTTCGTATCTGTTGAAGAGAATCATAATGGAAAGGAAATAACTAATACAAATGTACGCATTTTATTCCGCATATGCAATTTCCGGGCAACGATCTCCACATAGAATGAATATGCTTCGTGAAAAGGGTGTACCGGGCAATCCGGTGAGGATTCTCTGAGCTACGGACTGCGGACACCGGCATATTCATCCCGTCCGCATCGCGTCAGAACGGGCGTCCGTCGTTCTTCTTTTCGTGGAGATAATTCAGCTCGTCACGGTAAATTCCAATTACAAAGCGCAGCATATTGTCGACCAAGGCCGTTAATCTTGTATTATCGTTTCCCAGCAGGTGGAGTATTTCCGATACTTTGTGCTTGGTTTGGGCGCTGACATAGATCGCAGAGCGGTTACGGCAATCCACCGGTGCGAAGAAGGTCTGTTCGAAATCGGGCAGCAAAATTTTTTTACGCCGGAATCCGGCAGGCTCCTTTACAGTAGTCGTTTGGGTGTCGACATCTGTTTTTTCAGCAGTCGATACCGGTGCTTCGGATGGAGTTTCCGATGTGTTTTCCTCGGAAGCGTCCGTATCTTCCTCTTTCGGTTCGGGAATCCGGCGGACGACTGGCGAATCCAAAGGGGCCAGTCCGGCGATTATACGGCGCACCATCTCTTCATCGACCTCGATACGGGGACGCTTTGAAGGTTTCAGTGCGAGTTTGTCTTTTTCTTTGAATGAATCCATGGTACAACGTTTTTGAGATTGATTGTTCGTTTTGCAGTCGTAAAGCATGTATGTTTGGTTTTATGTTTTAAACCATTCAAAATACCGTTTTCTGTTTCATGCGGTTTATATCGGGATAATGAACGGAATAAGAAAACCGACCTTTCATGCTGCAAGATACAACCGACTGAAATACCTCGGTTCCGATGTCCGCTCCAGACCGCTCCAGTCCGCACCGAGGGTTTGTTTTGGCGCCCGCACGGTTGTAATATTGCACCGGGAACAGACCCGCCCTTGGAGGCCGTAGCGGAGGCTTTTCAAAGTTCTCACAAAAAATCTTTCGCCGCGGATTTTTGTTTTCGCCAGAAAACAGCGAGCTGTACCTTCGTATGCCGAAAATTTTTTCGGCATACGAAAGGTGCCCGCTCTGCGAGGCCGGGCGTTCTCCCAAGTCGAACGCCTTTTTAACCGATATTATGAATACCGACCGAAAACACACACAACAATTTCGAACTCCGAGTTATAAATACTCCTTCCGGCTCAATGAAGAGCAAAACATCCGCTTCAACGAGTTGCTCTGCAAAGCCGGACTTGAGCATAACCGCAGTCGGTTTATCGTCAAACGCATCTTCGCCGAAGAGTTCGTCGTCATCAAACGCGACCCGTCAAAGACGCAGTTTATCGCCCGGCTGAATGATTTTTATTTCCAATTTCAAAAGTTCGGGAACAACTATAACCAGATTGTAAAAGCCATCAACGCACACTTTTCCAACGTTGCTATCCCGCATCAGATCGCTATGCTGGAGCAACGGACCCGCGAGCTGAAAGCTCTGAGTCTTGAGATTCTCAACCTTGCAAAACAGGCTAAGGAGCGATTGCGAATATAAGAGTTGGATTGTCGCCCGACCGGCAGCGTTATCGGATTCCAATATAGAATTGTACGCTTGCTCGTTACCTTGGCCCGGCAACTTTAACAACAACAAACGTATGGCAAGCGTAAAAGTAAAATTCCGGGCCTCGTCCGTTGCGGATCGTGAAGGCCGACTGTATTATCAGATCATCCATAACCGTGTAACCCGACAGATCAACAGCGGCCATAAACTGTTACCGTCGGAATGGGCCGCTCTGCGTGCAGGATTGCTCCGGCCGGATTGCAAAGGGCCCCGACACGCTTACCTTGTCGCATTGAAAAGCCGGATCGTGGAAGACACCGCCCGCCTGGAGCGCATTATCGCCCGGTTGGAACATACGGGCGAAAGTTATACGGCCGGGGATGTGGTCGCACGTTATCTTACGCCTTCGGATACCGGGGGCTTTTTCTCTTTCGCCCGGAGTCTTGTCGGGCAGTTGAGACAGATCGGGAAAATTCGCACGGGCGAACGCTACACGACCGTCTTGAACAGCTTCGGGCGTTTCCGCAGGAATACCGAGGTGTCTTGGGATGAGATGGACTCCGACCTGATGATCGAATACGAGACTTATCTCAAATCGAGGGGCGTATGCCCGAATACCTCCTCTTACTATATGCGGGGACTGCGAGCCATTTATAACCGGGCCGTTGAGAAGAAAATGACCGTGCAGCGCGATCCGTTCAAGTATGTCTACACGGGCATTGGCAAAACTGTTAAGCGGGCGGTACCCCTGAAAGTCATCCGCCAGATCCGGGATATGGATTTGGCACTGTTTCCGGCGATGGATTTCGCCCGCGACATTTTCATGTTCTCATTCTACACCCGGGGAATGTCGTTCATCGACATGGCTTACCTGAAGAAGAAAGATCTGCAAAACGGCATACTCTCTTACCGCAGGCAGAAAACGGGACAGCAGTTGTTCGTCAAATGGGAAAAACCCATGCAGGAGATCGTCGATAAATATGATACGAACGCCACTCCTTATCTGCTGCCGGTAATTCGGGACATGCATGCCGACGCTCGCCGGCAGTACAAGAATGCGGCGCATCTGGTCAATGACAAATTGAAAAAATTAGGCGAGCAGTTGGGACTGGACATACCCTTGACCAGCTATGTCGCCCGCCACGGGTGGGCTTCCATCGCCAAGGACAGGAACATTCCGCTCGCGATCATCAGCGAGGCGATGGGACATGATTCGGAGAAAACCACGCGAATCTATCTCGCCTCTTTGGACACATCGGCTGTGGACAAGGCTAACAGCCGAATTCTGAAAGCATTGTAGTCGTACAAAGATTTTTGTTCAGCCGGCTTTCATTCGGAAATCTCTTTCAAGGCTTATTCTTGAAAGAGATATTTTTTCCGACGGATCAATCCACCGGAAAATCTCTCTCCGGAAGGAATCGGTGGTTCGGTAGTGATAATTGAAGAAATAAACGACGGCTAAATCCTCGAAATAGCATTTAACGGATTGACCGATAGATGCAACTTCTCTTCATGAGAGAAATATCTCACTGCCGCAAAGTTATGAAAAATATGAAATACGGCAACAGAATTCGGTGAAAAATAAAATTATCCCGGTCATTTCAATTCGAAATGTTAAACAATCAGGAGAATTTGTTGAACTGATTCGGAGGCTTTCGTGCGTAGGGCGCTGGGAATAAACGCTAATCATTTCGCTATTTCTCTCATGAAGAGATGTATCGGCAGACGGAATCCGCCCAAGGAAATCGCAAACGGCCTGCAACCGGTAAAAATGGAGCAGAGAGACATTTCCGATGGATGATTTCGATTGATTGATAGGGAGAGTAGAAAGATAAAATGTTGTGAAACAGACTGCTTCTCTCCGCAAGAGAAATATTGACAAACACAAAGTTATGTAATTTAATGGAAATAACGGTATAAAACGGATGAAATTTTCGGCTGCTGAACTCGCCGAAAGGTTTTTATCCAACAATGTTATATAAATAAACCGCCCGTTGAGTGTGATTTCCGTTTGTTTACCAGATAGTTACATATTATATCCATCGCTCTTTCTCTTGCGGAGAGAAAGGGCGTAAAACGAGCAGAATATCTTTTTACGGATTTACGGAATAGATGATTGATATTCCGGGAGGGGTGATATAAACGATTGTAATACATATTAATACCCCTATTGGCATGGACTAAGGGTATGAGTCCTGATTGAAAAATAATAAACATGAATGGATATCGCTTCGCGCAATATAGAAGAAGTCACGACCGCTCGCTGGTTCGTCATGCGGGGCTACAAAAATGAAAAAAGAGCGGAGGAAAAACTCAAAGGCAGAGACGGATTGGAATTTTTTAGAAACTTTATCGAAACAGGTCCAATGGAGTTGCGACGGAAGATATTCTTATTGATGCTGGCGTGCGTTTGTTGTCTGAATGACAGCCATGCGCAACATGCCGTATCCGATTTATCCCTGCGGAGGGATACGAGCGTGATCATTCGTCTGTATTTCCGTTTCGACCGGTCTCTGCTCGAAAAGAAGTATCTGACAAACGAGGAGTCGCTCGCCAAACTCGACACCATGCTTAACAGACCGGAAGTCAGGGATAATCTCGATTCCATTGTCATCATCGCGTCGGCATCTCCCGAGGGCATGTTGGAACGCAACATCAAACTCGCGGAAGAACGGGCTCGGGCTACGCGCACTTATGTGTATTGGAAGCATCCCGACATCGTGCGAGAGAGGGTGCAGATATGTTCTATCGGCGAAGATTGGGCGGGACTGGCCCAACGGATTGCCGATGACGACCGATGTCCCCATCGGGCGCGAGTTCTGGAGATCATCAATTCGGACGTTGACTCCGCGACCAAAGAGTGGCGGCTAAAACAGGTGGGCGACGGTGCGGCATGGCGGCACATCGTAAACAACCATCTGCGTTATCTGCGGGCCGGCGCAACCTGCATCATCGTGTTCCAGTCGGTTCCCCATGCGCCCGAACCGACGGTCGAGCCGGAACCCGAGTCAGAACCCGGACCGGTCGTAGAACCAGACACCGTGCAGATGCCGGCTCCGCAACCCGTTCCGGAGTCGCCGGCCATGGAACCGACGTTCGTCCGCAAGCCCCTGCTGGCCGTGAAGAGCAACCTGCTCTTCGACCTGGCCTCGGCGCTCAACGTCGAGCTCGAAGTCCCGATGGGCAAACGCTGGTCCGTTGCCGGGGAGTGGATGTTCCCGTGGTGGCGGAGCAACAAGTCGGACCTGACGATGCAGCTTCTGGCAGGACATGGCGAAATAAGATATTGGCTGGGCGATCGCGCCAAACGAGATGTCATGACGGGCTGGCACCTCGGCTTGTACGGCGGCGGCGGAAAATTCGACTTTCAGGTCTTCAACGACGACGGTTCCCAGGGCGACTTCTTCGATGCCGGGCTGAGCTTGGGCTATGCGCACCGCATCGGACGCAGCCGCAGCCTGCGTATGGAATACACGTTGGGAGTCGGTTACCTGCGTTCGAACTATGAGGCCTACGACCGTGTGCGCGACACGAAGTACGGCGACATCAAGGTCGTCCGTTACCCGTGGGAGACCCGTCGGCTGAACTGGATCGGTCCTACGAGGGCGCGGATTTCGCTGGTATGGCTGTTGCATTACAGAAAAAAGGAGGTTGCAAAATGAAAAACATACTGATTATATCGGCTCTTGCAGGCGTTCTGGCGCTCTCCTCCTGCCGGCGCGACGACCTTTATTATGCCACCGTCGACCGCGCCACCGTCCGTATCGAGGCCGACTGGACTCCGGCGCGGCTGACGCCCAACGGCGTTTCGGCATTCGTGTTCGACCGCAACGGCGCGGCTTTCGACGTGGTCCGGAGCAACGACTCCCGGAAAGCGGACCTCTCACTGCCCGAAGGCTCCTATAGTGTTGTCGTGCTGAACAATACGCTGGATGAATACAGGAATATCGAAAGCGCGGGAACCGACCGGCTGGAGACCTTCGCCCTGATGGGCAGGGCGGTGTCCCCCAACTTCACGTCGCTCGGCGGCGGCACCCGAGCGGAATCCTTCATCGGGGAGCCCGACACGGTGGCCGGAAGCGTAGTCCGAAATATCGAGGTGACCCGCAAGATGATCGAATATTTCCGGACCAAACCCCACGGCATGGAACCCGCCCCGGCGGCAGTTTATCAGACTGCTCCGACCCGCATCATCTCGGTGGCCGACATCAGGGTGCATGTCAAGGGGCTCAAATATGCCGCGGGGGCGCCCCGCACCCACCTGAAGAATCTTTCGGGCGGCTATTACCTCGATTCGGACAAGCCGCATTCGCTGCAGGTCTGCCACGAGTTCGTGCTGAACAACCGCTGCTTCGATGCGGAAGACCCGCGCAACGGCACCATCACCAGACAGCTGGCGACGTTCGGCCTGCACGAGGAGACGGGCGTGCGCTACCTGATGGAGATGGAGTTCGTGCTGCTCAACGGCGAAAAACATCCCGTCTCGCTCGATGTCACCGATGCCATCCGCGTGACGCAGGGCGCGACGCACAAGATCATCCATATCGAGGTGGAGATCGAACTTCCCGAGGTGATCGGCAACGGCGACGGCGCCTTCGACCCCGACCTGGAGGAATGGGAGGACATCGATGTCGACATCCCGATATAACCGACGAAACATGATTTTACAAACACCATAAAAAAAAGAAAAAAATGAAAAGATCTGTTCTCATCGCTCTGGCGGCCTTCGCACTGGCCGGCTGCGCAAAGGAAAGCGTGGTCGACTCCGCCCTGACCAATGCCGGCAACGCTATCGGCTTCAACACCTATTCGAACATCACCCGCGGCAATCCGTTCGACAACAACCCCGAGTTCGCCGCATCGGGCAACGTCTTCGGCGTAACGGCCTTTATCAGCACCTCGGACAGCCCCTACATGGGCAAGGCCGATGCCGGCACCGAGATCGTTTCCGACGGCACGAAATGGGACTACAAGAACACGAGCGACATCCGCTACTGGCCGACCCAGGGAGAAACCCTCAGTTTTTACGCCTATGCGCCCTACACCAAGAACGGCGTTGCGATTCCGGTTGCATATACGAAGGGCGACGGAATGATCATGACGGACTATACCGTTCCTGCCGACGATGCCGGCCAGGTGGATCTCATGTACGCCTCGGCGCTGAATGTCGCCAAGGCAAGTCCGGCCGTGAAGGTTCCCCTCCAGTTCAAACACGCGATGACGCAGGTGCGTTTCAAGGCCAAGGCCAAGGGCGACGGTGTCTTCATCGACGTGAAGGAGAACGGCATCAAGCTGAGAAACCTCGAGTCGAAGGGCACCTTCACCCTCTCGGCCGCCGGCGCTGCCAGCTGGAGCATTACTGAAGGCAACCTGACCGAATATACGGCAGTTTTCCCCGAGACCAAGGAAATCACCAATGCGGAAGCAAAAAATCTCTATGATGCGGACAAGGCACTGATACTGCTTCCGCAGGAGTTCGCCGCAAAAACCGGTGACGGAGACATGACCGGCGGCACCCTTACGATTTCCTGCAAGATCTATTACAAGGATAATAACGCAACCCCCCAGTATCTGTTCGGTTCGGCCGACACGTATGCCGACTACACGGTTCCGTTCAGCAGCAAGAAAGTTACCGGCGATACGGAGGGGGAAGAGATCTGGAAGATGAACAAGCGCATTACCTATACGCTGACCGTCACCGGCAACCTCGAACCTATCCTGTTCGAGACGTCGGTAGTGGATTGGGAGGATTCCAACGCAGCCATGGAGATCTAAGACGCTCTGGCCGCACGCATGCGCCGGCCTCACGAAATTCCGGGAGGGTTGAATGTCCCTCCCGGAGTACAAACCGGATCGCCCGGCGGTCCGATACGATTTACAAGTTACGGATATGGAAACACGAAGATATTGGCTTTGGGCGGTTTTCAGCCTGACGACTCTTATATCGTGCGGCAGGGGAGGGGATGAAGCCCTGCAACCCGCGGACGACGCCATCCGGTTCGACGACCGGATAGGGGATTCGGCCGTTCCATGGACGAAAGGCGTACAGACCGACGACGGCAACTTTGCCGACTTCGGGGTTTTCGCCTACTATTCGCCCCAGGGCAGCTACGATGCCGCCGCTTCGAAGCCCGATTACATGTACAATGTCCGGGTGACACGCCCCGCCGGAGGGGACTGGACCTATTCTCCGACGAAATACTGGCCCCAGGGAAAGGTCAGCTTCTTCGCCTATGCTCCGTATGACACCGATGCGGCGGTCTCCGTCTCATGCGGGACAGGCGCTCCGCGCGTCACCTATGCCGTTCCCGACGCCGTGGCGGATCACCGCGACCTGCTGCTGAGCGCCCCGGCCCTCGACCGGACGAAAGAGGGCGGCAGGGTGCCGCTGACATTCCGCCATGCGTTGGCGGCCGTGGTCTTCGAAGCCAGCGTCGACGGCACGCTCTCCGAGGGACAGTCGATACGCATAACCGGAATCCGTCTCGGAAAGTTCCTGCATAAGGCCACCTGCCACCACGAACTGCCGGACGCCATCACGCAGACCTTAGCGACGGACGCCGCCGACAGGGAGTACGCTCTCTCGGAGGCGGACGGCACGTTGCAGGGCAATTCGCTGGTTGCCGTCTATCCCGTCTACCAGCCGGTCTCCTCCGCAACGGGCTGCGCGATGCTTTGGCCGCAACAGATCGATGACGACGACCTGCTCACCGTCACGGTCCGCTACACGTCGAACGGCGTGACGCGGGAATCTGCAATAGTTCGGAATATCGGCGATTTCGTCGTCTCCGGCAGCATCGAAGCCAGCAAGCGATATGTTTTCAGACTGAAGTTCACCCCGTTCGGCGAGATGGCGCTGACCTGTGTGGTGCAGGACTGGAACCAGGAAACCATTGATGTCCCCGATTTCGATTGACGATTATGAAACGATTATTCCATATAGCCTGGATGTGTCTGGCCGTCGCGGCGTGCTCGAAGGATGAATTGCCCGGAACGCATGGCGAGTTTGCCTCGCTGACGCTGAGCGTCGCCTCTTCGCAGAACGACGTGAAGACCCGCGCCGTGTCGGCCGATGCCGACGAACAGCGGATCAACAACCTCTACATCTTCATATTCAACCCGGACGGGTCGGTCGATTGCCGCAACTATATCTCCAGCCTGAGCGCATCGAGCTGGACCGGAACCATCGGCGGCCTGACGTGCGGCACGGGGAAAAGCGTGGCCGCCATTGCCAATACGGACAATACGGTCGTCGACATTACCCGCGAGATGCTCGACGGCATCGCCTCGCGTGCGGCGTTGGATTCGTGCGTGGTGAACCTCCGGGGCAAGTTCATCGAACGGGGCACCAACTTCCTGATGACGGGCGTCGCCGAGAATGTCACCGTCACGGCCGGCAGTCCCGTCTCGGCTACCGTGCCGCTGACACGCGTCGACTCCAAAATCCGCTTCCGCGTCACCGAGGCTTCGGGCGTCACCTTCACTTCCGACGACTGGCGCGTCGTGTCGGTTCCACGCAAGGCGGGGATGATGGCTTCGCGCACCGACCTGTGCACCGACCCCGCGGAGTGCTTCGATACGGAGTGGGCTCATTTCGAGGAGGACGGCAAGACCTTCGCCTTCTATTCGCTGGAGAGCGTCCTGACGCCCCGGGCCGAGATTCCCGTCACGGCGGGCACCTATGAGGAGCAGTATGCGCTGCGCGAGAAACAAGACAAGACCCCGACCGGCGCGGGAATCGAGGTCGCCAACGGCGACTATACCTATGCGCCGAAGACCGGAACCTGCGTCCAGTTGCGGGGTGACATACGCTACAAGGACGCGTCGTCGGGCGTGGAAATATCGACCGATGTGGTCTATACGATCCATCTCGGAGGCGTGGAAGGCGTCGACGACTACAACTTGCTCCGCAACACCTACTATACCTATAACGTGAAAATCGTGTCGGTGGACAAAATCATCATCGAGGTCGATTCGAGCAAGAAGACCGAGGAGGACGAGCGGCGTCCCGGCGCCGAGGGCGATGTCGTGATGGCGCTGCAGATCAAGGAGCTGGACGCGTACAACGAGGTGTTCACCCTGAGTTTCCACCAGAGCAACGTGGACGAGACCATGACCTGGGACGTCAACACCCCCTTCTCGCGGGGCGCCGCCGGCGAACATCCGGCCGACTACAAGTGGATAAAGTTCCGGATCAACAGCAAGAACAGCAGCAACTTCTACAGTAGCACCGATTTCCGCGCCTATCCGGGCAACGATGCGGTCTACACGGGGACGGTCTCGCTGGACACCTATATGACTGACGTGGCGAACGGGACGGACAAACTGCTGTATGTCGACCAGCTGGTGAATATCCTTCAGGCCTGCAAGGAGCGTTACCGTACCAGCGGAAGCGGGGGCTCCGACCACCTGTTCGACAGTAGCGACTACATGCGCTTCACGGCATTCGTCGACGAATACTATTACGAGACGAGCCCGACCGATCCTTCGGAAACGGCCGTGAACGGCTTGTGGAAGAAATTCGTCAACCAGCAGGCGCGGGTCATGAACATCCTTTCGAATCTGGCGTACAGCCCCGATCGCCAGAGCACGAAGACCAACGCCATCTATTCGATCCGCCAGTCCTCAATCCAGACCATGTATAACATCATGGACGAAGAGAATTTCACGGCCTGGGGCACGGAGATGATCCAGGAAGAAACGCCGGTCGCATTCGAAAAAAACACGAACGACGTTTCCAACCCGACATACAACGACTCGAACAACGGACGTGCGAATACGCTCCGGATGTGGCTGGGCGGCAGTACGACCAAACGCTGGAGCGATTACGTCACGACGTCGACCTGGACCCTGAAGTCCGATTACGAGGCTGCCAAATACAAATGTCTGCGGATGAACCGCGACAACGACGGCGACGGCACGATCGACGAGAACGAGGTGCAATGGTATCTGGCGGCCATCAACCAGTTGACGGATCTATGGATCGGCGAATGGTCCTTCGACCAGCGAGCCAGGCTTTACAGGAAAACGACCTGGACAGAGGGGCAGGAGCAGTATTTCGCCAGCAGTACGGTTCACGAGAAGTACCTTGGCTATGACAACCCCATAATCCTATGGTCATCCGAAGGCTCCTCGACCGGAAAACTTTCCCAAAATTATTCCAGTTCGATTTCTACTCCTGTTTATTATCGTTGTGTCCGTAATCTGGGAATTCCACGCACGGCCGCCGGAACCGTCAAGCCCGACGATATGGCCACCTACGATGCGATGACCCGCAGGATCTCGCTTGCCCGAATCGATCAGCAATCCATCCGCGGCTATTTCCAGACCGCCGAACTGCCCGAGCACCACGAACGCGAGGCGGCCAACAAACCTTGGAGGATATTCGAAGTTCTAAACACGCCATCCGGAGGCCATGGATATAATTGGGAGTCGCTGAGGAGCGCGGCAAGCGCAGGCAACTCCCCGTGTCCGGCAGGATACCGTATCCCCAACCAGCGGGAACTGGCGCTGATGCACTCCCGAATCGGCAATGACGGAAACTGGACACTCAACAACCATTTTTCGCGCACCCGCTTCCAGTTCGACTCGGGCCGCCCCGGATTTTCCGTTAGCCAGAATAACGGCGTACTGTATTTGTTGTCCGGCACAGGCAATTATGGCGGCGTGCGCTGCGTGAAAGATATAAACGAATAACGCCGCAGGGAGGCATTCTCCGCCCTAATGCGCCCGGCTGTATGACCATTGTCGCGGTGGTCGTTATCGGACAGAATCGTGGTCGCAGCATCCGTCCCCCGGGTGGTGCTCCAGCACGGTGTGGGGAATGTGGCCGTGCGAAACGAGCTGAATAGGGCAGTCGTAGTTGCGCAGCTGCTCTTCGGTCAGCACGTTCGAACGGTGACGGTGCACGCGGCGGTTGACACAGACGATCTCTTTCACGACACTCGTGATCGTGCCGATGTCGTGCGACACCATGACGATTGCCATGCGCGTATTCAGCTCATGCAGCGTACGGTAAAGCTCTTTCTCGAACTTGTTGTCCACGAAATTCGCGGGTTCGTCCAGAATCAGCAGCTTCG